>Ga0208689_1002005_pt1 | contig 10036 bp, 5 predicted proteins | sample June2015DPH_8_15_FD_184700 | JGI IMG/M metagenome (GOLD analysis project Ga0208689, IMG submission 184700) | Peatland microbial communities from SPRUCE experiment site at the Marcell Experimental Forest, Minnesota, USA - June2015DPH_8_150... | ecosystem: Environmental > Terrestrial > Soil >... | reverse complement strand
ATATAAAATAATATATAATATAACATCTTATGGACTTTAATTTAAAGGAATTGATTCCTATGAAAAAACAAATTGTTCCATTTTCTATTCGATTGGTTTTCTTCCGTGTAGGATGGACGGACCGATATTGAAGAAGTAATATCTACAAGGTTTTCAGCACCTACTTAAGAAAATGAGAAAGAAGGTATTGGAGGACTTGTTATGGGTTACTTTGAAGACAACTCATTATCTATTCGGCTACTAACCTCGCCAAACAATGGTTTCAGGCCAGGCCAATTGGGTGCATTGCATGCTGTGATGTCGCATTTTTCTGTTTACGAGGAGCCTGCATTGCTTTCGCTTCCAACTGGTTATGGTAAAACAGCTGTAATGATGGCTTTACCTTTTATACTCAAGTCCAGGCGATTACTTATAGTGGAACCATCTGATGCTTTACGCAAGCAAACTACTGGGCATTTTAGAGTATTATCAATCCTTCATAAGATCAGTGTTGTAGATGATATGTTTCCTAATCCCAAGGTTCTTGGGCAAAAAGGAAGACCTACTTCTGAAGCCCAATGGGATAATATGCGGAAGGTTGACATCGTTGTCTCAACTCCTAATAGCACCTCTCCTAGCCTCGCGCCGAATCCTCCTATTGACCTTTTTGATTTGATCATCCTTGATGAGGCACACCATGCACCAGCTCAAACATGGAATGCATACCTTGAACACTTCTCGGAAGCACGATTTGTATTCCTCACTGCTACTCCATTTAGGCGTGATCGGCTACCAATTCCTGGACGCCTTGCCTATTGCTATCCTGTCACTAAAGCATCTCGTGAGAAAGCATTTGGTAAGGTACGTTTCATGGCTGCTCCCGTTGTCAATGATCAAGACGAGTCGGAGATTGAGCAGTCCGTCGCACAGTTGGCTTTCGAACAGCTCTCAAGAGACCGTACGGCTGGATTCGATCATCGCATCTTCGCTCGGACTGGTTCCATCAAATCAGCAAAGGCACTGGTTAAGGTATACGCCGATATCGGGGCAAATATTGAAGCCATTGCTAGTCATGTATCAAGGCGATATCAGGATGTGATCGAAAAACGACTTATTGATGGAGAGCTTGATGGGGTGGTGTGCGTGGACATGTTTGGCGAGGGATACGATTTTCCGAAGCTCAAGATAGCAGCTTTACATGAGCCACATAGATCACTTGTACCCACACTGCAATTTATTGGCCGTTTCGCCCGTACAAATGATGTTAGTACAGGAGACGCTACGCTGATTGCGCCTATCAGTAAGTTAAAAGACGCAATTTTCAAGCTCTTCCAAGAAGGCGTCGATGTGGCAGAATTGATTGATGATGTTGCACAGGCTCAAGTAGCGGAAGCTGAAGCCGATAGAGAAATCCTTCAAATCCTGAAAGTAAAGAAACAAGCTTTGTCAGATTATGACGCAGTATCGCCCCTACTCTTAAAACTTTATGCGCATGCCCAGATTTTTCATTGCAGCGAAAAACCGGATTTTTCAGCAGTCCAGCCTATTGTAGGGAGGAATCTGCAACTCGTAAAACAATGGATTTCCGAAGATGGTCTGATTACCCTCCTTCTTACTATAGATCACTCTCCACCCGACTGGGCTGCTTCAGACGCTTTGGCTAATTCACGACACGATGCATTCCTTCTAGCATTCAATGATGCCACGAGGCTTTGTTTTATTGGTTCTACTAGACGAACTAAAAGAATCTATCTGGAACTGATGGAAACAGTCTGTCCAGAAAAACATCGTCCATTAAGCTATGAAGTTACACGCCGAGCACTTGCTGGACTCACAGGGCTTCGGTTTTACAATCTTGGATTTAAGAACACAGCAATTAACACTCAGGCTGAATCTTATAGAATGCTTACCGGACCACACGCCGAGCGGGCAGTGACGGCTGGCGATGGTCGGGCATATGTCCAAGGGCACTTCTTCGGCAGTGGAGTTTCTAACCAGGAACGAGAAACAATTGGTGCAAGTAGTAGTTCGCGAATTTGGAGTAATAAGCGACTTACGGTTGCTGAATATCTTGATTGGATAACCATTTTAAACAATCGACTTAACGGTGATGATGAGATTGCAGCCTCTCAACTCGATATAGTGCAACATGCACGATTATTACAAAAGATTCCCGAAAGAATCATCGCTGCCGGTTGGAACAAGGTAGCTTATCGATCCGCTCCTCGAGTCAGGTACCGACGCGAGAATGAAGATGGATGGCATTATTCACAGGTCACTGATCTTGAATTTGCTAACTTCAATACCTCAGACGATAAACAGTTTCTTCGTTTCGAAATCGGCAATGATTCATTCGCTACAAAATTCATTTTTACACTCACTGGTGGGGTTCTAGTCAAGCAGGACTCGCAGGATTGGACCATTGAAATTTTGTCAGGTTTAGACGACTGGATGCCTATAGGAACATGGATGGCAATGCATCCACCGATATTTTACGCAGCAGATAAATCCTCTTTTGAAGGAATGAACCTAATGCGTCCACCAAAAATAACTGCTGCTACTCTCGCTCCCGACGATACAACAATTTTAGACTGGGACGGATGTGCAATCCAGGTTGAATGCGATGAAGCAAGGGCTAACGGGCAAATGACGGTTCATCAGTATCTAGAGCATCACCTTCAGAACTTGGCTGGTCTTCAGGCCCTGATTTATGACCACCGTAGTGGAGAGGCTGCTGACTTTATAGCCATAACGAAATGTGAAGACGAGATTTTTCGTGTATCTTTATATCACTGCAAAGGGGCGGGAGGTTCTCCCTCAGGTGGCCGCTTTGACGATGTATGTGAAGTGGCCGGGCAAGTGCTTAAATCTGTAGCTTATTGCGAAGCCTCTGTTCTTTGCAATCATGTTGAACACAGGATCAATGAACACCGTCACAGTTGCCCTTCCCGATTCATCGTGGGAGATTTCCCAATCCTGCAAAGGATTCTCAAGGATACTCCTGCAAATAAGCTCTTTTTCGATGTGTATGCAGTACAGCCAGGAATTGCGCAAAGCCAAATAGACGAACATCTTGCTGATCTCATGCTTTATGGTCTTGAATATGTTCGGCGAGGCGGTGCTGCTAACGCAGCGTGGATTATAAATTCATGAATAAAGGGTAGAGGATAAAATTATAAGCACCGCAGGTATTCGTTCCAACCGAGGTGAGAGGCCATAGCCGACGGATATCAACATCATTCCTGCTAAAAATAGAGGAGTAAGGAGTATTCTCTTGCGCAAGTCTTTGAATTTAGAAATCAAGATCTATTGTTCAGCACATCCCTCAACTCTTTATTTGACACCCTCGCATATTGCACCGAGTAAGCTACATTCCTATGCCCAAGCTGCCTCTGGACTGCAGCAATGTTCCCGGTCTTCTCAATAATGTGCCTCCCCATAGCATGCCGGGCAGAGTGCGGTGTTTTACCTGAGACCTGGGCAAGAGTGCACACCTCGTCCCATACATGGTTGACCACGAGGGGTGTAAGACGGCCACTGCTGTTCCGGATGGTACTTGCCGGCAGGAACAGAGCATTCAATCCCTCTCCTTTATCCACTTCACGCTCATCGGCCAGATAATCTAGGATCGCCTTCAATCCCTGATCACTGATTGAATAGGAATGGGAATACCCACCCTTCTCTACTGTAATGATAAGATGATGATCCCAGTCAATGTCACTGATATTGATATTCACTAATGCAGCCCTGCGCATGCCGGTTTCGATCAAGGTATACATCATGGCCCGGTTGCGCCATGGGCGTGCGTACTTCCTCCTGGGCCTGGCCACAGGTTCAGTATTCTTATTTCTCCTACGGTCCCTACTCTTCCCCCAGACCGAAGGCAGAAGGTCTGCAGCATCGAGCAGCTTGCGACGTTCGCCATCGGAGAATGCCCGTTCGATATCGAGGTTCTCCCCTACCCCCATGAGCCTGATATTCCCCATGGGGTTCCCAAGCGGAAAAGGAGCAAGCTTGTGGATCCACTTCGCAAAGGTCTTCACGTGCGCCAGGATCCGGTTGATAGTCCTGTCTGCCCAGTACCGTTGTCCTCCGGACCTGAGGGTTGTCCTCAGGAAGTCTATGAACGCCCGGGATAACCTGGGAGTCCACACCGATCTCATGAGAGCGCCTTCTTTTTCAGCGAACCGGATGAAGAGCGATAGGTCCCTCACCTGAACTTTGCGGGAGTTCTCTGCGGTAGTGACGGCATGCTCGAGATAATTTTTCAGCCAGAAGTATAAGGTGTCCTGATCACCTTCAGGGATGCTGATCTCATAAGAATTATTTCGTATAGCGATTTGATGCTGATTTTCACCCATTCCAACCCCTCTCAGATAATCACTATAACACATATCGCTATAGGAAAGATACCTTTTGTATAGCTATTAATGCATTTTCTCTCCACCTACTCTTCCATCACGATTTTGGGGAGATGCAATCATGCAGGTGATTCTGAAATAATGCGATGTAGCTCAAATTATGAGCAATATTTTACAGGAAATCTAAAGGCTATCCTGTTCATCGACTTGTAGAGATTATCAAAAGAAATATTCAGTATGGGGGAAGCGTTGTGTATGGCACATTATCTCCAGTCAAGGTCAACGAGCTATTATTACTTCATCCTGCTCACAAGTATTACACTAGAACCATGTTGTTTATGAATTATAATAGCATATTGCCACGGACTCAATATACGGATATACTTCAATTATACTTCGGTTCATAATGGTGGATTGTTCCAGAAGTGCTGTTTAGTTATTTTTTGGGTGAAAAATGAGATGAAAGATCTCTCCTCAACACCATTAATGTTGTATTATTTCAATGGTGGCTCCATTGCAGGTTTTCGTACCGGTATTCAGAATACGAGAACATCACCCCGCCCCTTGGTATTAGAGAAAGATTATAGATATGCCTGACCATGAATCTAGACTTGGTGGTCTGCCAGACATTGACGATATTCTTGCAAAAATCACAGGTCTTCCTGAACAACTAGCTGGGGACCCTCGGCGGCAAGCTGTATCTTCAACTTATGGGGACGTATATCAAGCTTGGTGGTCTATTGATGCATGGCTCCGGTTAGTTGATGCAGATGAAGTCATCTACCTTGAAGGCGCAGAAGACTTCGACATTGTCAGGACTGATTCCGCTATCACAGTTCAAGTCAAGCGGAACATGGGGACTATCTCTTTAGGTACCGCCAAAGCGCATGAGGCGTTAGAGAACTTCTGGACCCTGTCCAGCCAAGAATCGAACCGACAAATCGACTTTCACTTTCTGACCACCAGCTCCATTGCTATGGAACAGGATGCTAACTTTGATGGTTTAAAAGGCATTGAGGTTTGGCGAGCAGCTCAGACTAATCTCGAATTAGCCATTGTTGTGATAAAGTACCTTATTTCAAAACTGGATAAAAGCAGCCCGTTACAGGCGTTCCTGACTTCTACAACACCAGAACATGCCCAGAAACGTCTTATCCAAAGATTTCATTGGCTCACCAATCAGCCGGACCTTGATGTAGTCAAACGAAGTGTTGACGACCGTATCTCAGTCTTCCTTAGCAATCAACGACGCTCTTTGGCCTTAATTCCAACCGTGCGAAAGTATCTCGAGTCCCGCTTCTGGGAGATTATTGTGGAGCCCTCGCTTGCAAGAAGGTATCTGACCCGAGGCGATTTGCTTCGCCAGGTCGAAACAGCAAGCACTATATACCTACCGGTGGCGGTGGATCAGCTCCAAGCTTTGATTTTTAAAGTACAGCCTGGATTGGGATTACTTAATCTCTTGCTTGAGAAGTCACCAAGACCGCCCGAGCCTCTACTTAGAAGACCTGCACTCACGCATCGTCTGAAGGATTTGGTCAAGCATCGCAAGGTCGTCTTGCTGACTGGTACAGTTTACAAGGGTAAGACAACAGCTGCACAGCTTGTTACTTCAACTCTGTGCCCTGAGGCATGGTGGATCAATCTAACCGAGAGAATGGTCGACCAAGTCGACAGCGTGCTTCTCGCACTAGCAGGCCAAATCGAAAGTGGGTATTGCCCAAGTTTAATTATTATCGATGACCTGGATATCAGCCCGTCGGCTCACCGTGTCTATCGAGATTCGCTTGCGTTGGTCTTGCATCGAGCTTGTTCTTCAGGGCGAGGCATCCTTCTTACCGCACGAGGGGGAACTAGCGACTCGGCCATTGTACAGGATTTCAACGACATCGAGCTTCTCGAAGTACCTGAGCTCAGTTCCGATGAAACTGAGACTTTGTGCATCGAACACGGTTGTCCACATGAGATTGCCAAGTACTGGAGCACTCTCATTACGGCGTGGACGAGAGGCCATCCTAAACTTGTCCAGGTTCGGTTAGCCGAAATTGCTGCTCGCAACTGGCCAAGACCTAATGCAACTGACCTCGTCACACAATCATCGGCGGTGACTTCAGTTCATCAGATGGCCAGACAGCTACTCAGCGACTCTGTGCCTGGCCCTATTGCTGAGTTTGTCTATATGGTTTCTGAATGCTCCATACTAATGCACAGATCAATTGCGATTCGACTGGCTGAGGCCGTTGAGGGGCTTACAAACGGGGGGGATGTCCTCGACAATCTCACTGGGAAATGGCTTGAGCTGGTCGAAGGTCAGTGGTTTCGAACTACGGCGCTACTCAGCGGAGTCGCGATAGATGTCTGGTCTCCGGAGAAACGCAAATGGGCACACATCTGCCTGCATGACGCCATCCTAGCCAAACACACACTTGACTCATTTGAGGCTGCCGCACTTCTTTTCCACGCATACATTGGAGGTGAACCTCGACGGCTCGCCCAGACAGCGATACGACTCCAATTAATAGATGGTAAAGATGCAAAATGTGAAGTTGAGCGACAACTCCTATGGCTGCCGTTTGTCGCACTCGAGACCGGACAATCCATCACGGATGATGCGATGGCCGGGGCGATTCTGAGAGGGTTACAATTTCGGGTTGCATTGACGTTGAATACAGAGTGCTTACCTCAAATCTGTGCACGATGGGAAGATGACATTGAGCGGATTCAGCACCCTATGGCCAAGGCCATAAGCCACGCGATGATGTGGCACTCTGCAAGCTTTACAGATAATTCCAAGATACCGCTCAAATTTCGCCTTGAGGCCATCATGGGAATTCCAACGCTACCGAGGGAGATTTTAGATGCTCACTCAAATTTGGGTATACAGTTTTTTGAAAATGCCAATGCAGAAGACGGTATGCCCAAAGGTGGAACAATAACCCAAGTAATATTTCTTTATGCCAGTCGAAGCATTCGCGAGTTGAGCAACCTCGACGAATTGTTGCACTGGTTGGATAACGTTGCAACAGAAGACATTAGGCAGCAATTTGATGCAATGCTGGAATGGCCTCTCGTTCAGAGCTTAGGTGCATTCGTACATAGTGCATGGGCCACTGCACATGAACAAATTAAGGATTGGAATCCCTGGATAGAGCTATTTGAACGTATAGAAGAGTACGCGAAGCGACGAGCCTCACCTCGATTTGGCCGAGAAGCTGCGAAAGCCAGAGCAATCATTCTGACAGAGTACCTTAAACGAAGTGAAGAGGCTCTCTCTGTACTTGAACAAGCCGAGATGGCATTCGGTCCGTCGGTCGTGCTCATGGAGCAGCGAGCCAACGTCCTTTTTCACGCACAAGATGATAAATCCGTTCTTGAGATCTGGGATCAGTTGACCAATGACCCCGTCAGCAGAACTACTCTCGACCCGTTTGCCTATCGACGAGCTGGCATAAGTGCCGCTCGACTCAAACAATGGGATAAAGCAGGACAAATCTTCCTTAACGCTGCAAATTCCGTTCAGCCAGGTTCCTTTGCGCTAACCAAATTCGGACTTCAGGTGGATGCAGCGTTAGCAATATCACTTACAGGAGACCAGGCCATCGCGGCAAGGCTATTGGCAGAAGCTGTCTTGTTATTACCAGCAGAGGCTGCGGTGGAAGATGATGAACGATGGGAAGCAGTGCAACGAGCAGCTTTTGCGGTTTACAGAACAATCGAGAATAGCCTGTGGAAGACAACTCAGATCGAGCCACAGTTTGAGCCAGGATATGCTAGCTCACCCGATCTGAAAGTCTCCAAGATCGAGCCCGGGCAAGTCGCTCGTAGCGAGATAACCCGAGCTCAAATTCTGCACCTAGTTTCGACATTGGAGAAGGAACCGGCAGGGATTGCTCAGGAATTGGAAGTGTTGGAGACTTCAAGGTACTTCGTTGTTCGATGGTTTGCGATTGAAGCAAAACTCGCATTGGCTTATTCCACTGGCGCAGGGGCTGGTTTCATTGAGACTCTTTTGGCCTTCGACAGAGCTACAGCTGAGTTATCAGTTAACATGCAACAGGGCCTGACCCTGCTGGATCAAGATGATGTACCCAAATCAAGTTTTCCAATTGCTCCTGAAAGCTGGTTTGGTCTGCTGTGTGCTGGTGTTATTTGTACAGGCGCAGATTTGCTAGCTCACTTGAAGCTCTGGCTCGATGTGAGTAACCAACTCCTCGGTGAAGAAGCTGTTCTGACGAACAATATTCGGTTGCTCCTCAAGGGGGCCTCACTACCTGCTGATTTACTTCAACCAGCCACCATTGACACTGCATCTCCATCGACCATGCGTTGTGGAGCTGCAGCCCGATTATTACAGGGTATGTTACCCCCCGAAAAAACTTTGCAATTTCAAGCTTTTTTGACTTCAGGGCTTATGAGCGACAAAAGTGTCGCCCGTCAAGTGCTTTTCAATCGACACGTTGCTCGGTGCTTCGCTGGTTCCTGGCGTAGGCATGCTCAGAACCGTTTTCAGTTTTACTCTCCAAGCATATCTGTGCCTGCGTTGCTCAAAACAATCGATGGCGTTGACAGCGGGAGAAGTACTCTGAAGACCTTGCTTGTTGCGGCTGCGGAGGCTTTAAGGCACCCCCTTGGTGAATTCATGGAACGAGTGTTGTAGGTTGTCTGAGTAAAACGGAAGTTGGGGTAGACGATTTTCTAATATAATTGATTTCTTCGATAAATCAATAGCTTGAATCAGACAAGAAATAGTAGATGTTTTGTTAAGAAATCTTCAGTTTGGGCAAGACCTTGATCTGTGATGTATTAGTTCTCCACATCAGACATCAAAACAAGGGATATAGTCCCTAACCAACCGCCAGTCTTAGCGTTCAATTTTTCCGAATACTGTGTTCTCCCCTGATAAATATGCTCCGACATAAAATCTCCCACAGATGTTACATTTCAACTTTATCTCTATGTAGCACTGCTGCCCCTTCCGCTCGCCATCTAATCGTCACGCCAACATAGTTGTCACTCCGCTTGCAGCGCTGCAGGTGTCCAGATGATCAAGACTTTGCAAATGGTAGCTTCGCAGTCTTTTTTTAATCATTTTTCTGAACCCTCAGTGCTTTGTGAAGGGGTTCAGGAAAATTGTTTTTTTGGGGAACATTTTTGAAGACTGAAAAGAGTTACCTTATGAACGCTTCAATACTACAATACAAACAAAAGAATGAGGCCGTTAGATCCAAGAAAAAATCTCAGGACCTTTTTGCAGAGTTCTACCGACAGAAGGAAGAAAAATACAAGGATATCCTCATTCTTGAACCAGCGGGACGTGATCTGGTAGTTTTGGATAAGATAGATCAAAGGGTACTCACTCAGAAACAACTAGATAGGTATCTTAGTAAGATTTCCCTCCAGGATGAAAAAGCTGGCGTTATCCATGATATAAGATCGGTAATTGCTGATCAGATAGGTGATATGCTGGAAACCTACCGATATGAATCGATCGAAGAAGGTCAAACCATTGAAGACTACATTGACCAACTCCTCTCGGTCGTCAATAGACATGAAATGTCCACGCCAGGAATGCTAAGCGCAGCTCTCTCTTCCTCTAATAAAGCAAGCGTAAAGCCAATTCGGGACACTCTCTTCCTTTAATATTATAGCCGATAGATTGACTACATCTTTAAGGATCAGCAAAAGCCCGAAAAATC
>Ga0208689_1002004_pt1 | contig 10037 bp, 6 predicted proteins | sample June2015DPH_8_15_FD_184700 | JGI IMG/M metagenome (GOLD analysis project Ga0208689, IMG submission 184700) | Peatland microbial communities from SPRUCE experiment site at the Marcell Experimental Forest, Minnesota, USA - June2015DPH_8_150... | ecosystem: Environmental > Terrestrial > Soil >... | reverse complement strand
CCGGCTTCGATGCGCGTGTTTGTCGTTTTTTGGGCATTGAATATCCGCGATTGGTTCGACGGGTGCAGGAGGGTGGCACCGACGAACAAATTTTCGGGTGGTGCATACGTAACGGACGAAAGCCAACGGATGAGGAGATTCTGTTCTTCAACTCATTCTTGGCCAAACGCGGCTGGCGGGATGAGACGAGTGAAGAGTTGGAGCAAATGAAACGTGCGCGCGGCTTTGCCCATCGGACGGACATCCAGACCTTTTTCGATTTCCACCGTGCCGACGAAGAGCAAGACTAACATGGATTCCGCCGCCGCCTCGGACAAAAAAAAATCCGTCGGGAAAACTTCCGTGCCGACCTATGTCGTCCTGACGGGAAACCCGAACTCCGGCAAGACGACGGTCTTCAATGCCCTGACGGGTTTGCGCGCGAAGGTGGGCAATTACGCCGGCGTGACCGTCGAGCGCAAGGAAGGCCGGCTGTTGGGCGCCTCGGCTGGTATGGACGTCCGGGTGCTTGATTTGCCCGGGACGTACAGCCTCAGCCCCAATTCGATGGACGAGCAGATTTCGCGCGACGTGCTGCTTCATCGCCTGGCCGAACTGCCGCCGCCGAGTTTGATGGTGGTGGTGGTGGACGCCTCGAACCTGCAGCGAAACCTTTATTACACCACGCAAGTCGTCGAGCTGGGCCATCCGACCATCATCGCGTTGAACATGGTGGACGTGGCCGAGAACAACGGCCATCGCATTGACGAACAAAAACTCTCCGCGGCACTCGGCGTGCCGGTCGTACCGATTGTGGCCAGCGCCGGCGCGGGTGTGCCGGAGTTGCGCGCGAAAATTATTGCGCTGCTTCAGAGCGAAACTGAAATAAAACCGAAGTTGTTCTGTCAGTTGCCCGGTTTGTTCCGGATCGAGGCGACGGGGCTGGCCGATTTGCTGGCCGAAACGTTCAAGGAACGGCGGTTGCAGGCGACGGCGGAGGCGCTGCTGCTGCTCAGCAACGAAAGGGCGCTGGCCTCGTCCAAGGAGCATTATCCGCAAAAAATCCAGGATGCCGTGGCTGCCGCGCGCAAGCGGCTGGAAGCGCACCGGATTGACTGGCGGGGCGCGCCGATTGAATGGCGTTACGCGCGGGTGGCGGAAATCCAGCAGGCCGCCACCGTTGAACTCGCGCCGCCGGGCGAAACATTCAGCGACAAACTCGACCGCATCCTCACGCACAAAATCTGGGGCACGCTGATTTTCGTCGGGCTGATGACACTGATGTTCCAGAGCATTTTCACGTTCGCCAAAATTCCGATGAACGCCCTGCAAGCCATTGTGGACCGGGCCGGTGTCGGCGTTGGCAAATTGATTCCGCCCGGCGATTTGAATGATTTGCTGGTGAACGGCGTCATTGCCGGCGTCGGCGCGGTGATTGTTTTCCTGCCGCAAATTCTGCTGTTGTTTTTGTTCATCGGCTTTTTGGAGGACACCGGTTACATGGCGCGGGCGGCGTTTTTGATGGACCGGCTGATGAGCAAGGTGGGGTTGCACGGCAAAAGCTTCATACCGATGCTGAGTTCGTATGCGTGCGCGATTCCCGGTATCATGGCCACGCGCACGATTGAAACGCCGAAGGACCGGCTGGTGACGATTCTGGTCGCGCCACTGATGAGCTGCTCCGCGCGCTTGCCGGTCTATACGCTGCTGATTGCGGCGTGCATTCCCGATAAAAAAATCCTGGGCTTTCTGAAGCTACAAGGTCTGACGATGCTGGCGATGTATTTACTGGGGACGGTCGTGGCGTTGCTGATGGCGTGGCTGTTCAAAAAAACGCTGCTGCGGGGCGAAACGCCGATGCTCATCATGGAACTGCCGCCTTACAAACGGCCGTTGTTGCGCGTCGTGCTGCGGCACATGTGGGACCGCTCGCGGCTGTTTCTGCGGCGCGCGGGCACGGTGATTCTGGGGGTCAATATCGTGTTGTGGTTTCTGGCGACGTATCCGAAAACCGAAAATGGAGTGATGGGAAAACAAGCTTTGCGCGACTCCAGCATCCCAACAACCCGAATCTCCAGCACTCCCTCTTCGGCTGCACTGGCCGGTGAAAGACTCCGTGACAGCTTCGCTGGTCGCATGGGACATTTCATCGAGCCGGTCATCAAGCCGCTGGGATTTGATTGGAAGATGGGCATCGGGATCATTTCATCGTTTGCCGCGCGCGAAGTTTTCGTGAGCACGATGTCCACGGTCTATAACGTTGGCAACGCGGACGAATCCGAATCCGGCCGGAAGGCGCTGGCACAAACGTTGCGGATGCAAACGCGGCCGGATGGTTCGCCGCTTTACACGCCATTGCTGGCGGTCACGCTGATGGTGTTTTATGTCTTCGCGCTGCAATGCGCCAGCACGGTGGCGGTGGTGCGGCGCGAGACGAATTCGTGGAAATGGCCGCTGTTCCAATGGTTTTACATGGGCGCGCTCGCCTGGATTCTGGCCTTCCTCACCTGGCACGGCGGACACTGGCTGGGTTGGGGTTGAGACTATGTGTTTGAGACAAGGTGTAAAGGAATGCGCGCTTCGGGTTGTTGGTATCCGGTCACTGATACGGTAGGGGAACATTCAATTGTTTGTAGAACGGCACGGGGAATTGGTTTGATAAAGTCCAATCTCCGTCTCCAATGCGTTGGTCAACCCCGTTTTGGATTGAGCCGCCGCCAATGCCAGCGCCCTTTTGGCCGTCATTACCGCTTCGCCAAATCGCTCCGTTTCCGCATAAGCCGCCGCCAAAGTGCGGAGAATTTGCGGGTCTGTTCCCTTGGTGAACTGGTTGGCCTGCTCGGCCAGGGCCACGGCCATACTTCCATTGCGAACCGACGGCGCCGGCCAGGTCGCCAGCATCCAGGCCAGGTCTATTTGTGCCGGGATAAATTGGGGCTGAAGTTCGATGGCTTTTTGATAACAGGCCATGGCTTCGGCTGCCATCCTTTTTCGACGAAAAGCATAGCCGAGGTTGTAATATGCTTCGTAACTTTGCTGAATTTCCAGTGCTCTTTGAAAATGAGTAATTGCCTCGTTCACCCGCCCTAACTGGAGAAGACTATAACCAAGATTGTTATGGGCTTCTGCGAAGTCCGGTTTGATTGCCAAAGCTTTTTGATATTGAATAATTGATTCATCCATCCGTCTTTCTCGGTAGAGAGCATTGGCAAGAGCAAAGTGGAAAGTCGCAGATTCAGGCTCAAGTGCCAGGGCCATTTGGAAACGCTCAACCGCCTCGTCCACTCGCCTTTGATTGAGAAGAAAATTGCCGGCGAGCCAGCTGGTCGTCGCATGGGCTTCTACACTCGCTAATATGTTAAATGCAACCGTATAGGCCAGCAGCAGGCGCCAACCCCAGCGGGCGATCCGCCGCCAGACCGGCGTACCCGCCAGTGCACGCTCCAAACCCAGAATACCAATGACGGCCAGCAGCATCAGGGCTGGTAGAAAATCCAACTCATAACTGCTGCTGGCTGAACAAAAAAGACAGAGGATCAACGCACAAGTCACAAAAAGCAAAAATACAGCCGCGACAAACCAGCGTAAGACGGAAACCTCGTTCACCGGCCTGCCTCGCCAGACCAACGGTGCGGACAGGGCCAGCCACACCAGCGGATAGTTGCTCAGTATCCCACTGTACGCGTTTCCTACCGAAGTGTAACCCGATGGCGAAGGCAATGGCGGGCCAGCTTGCAAAAAGGGGAAATGACCGCTCCATCGCATTGGTTCTAAAAAATAGAAACGAAAAGTGAACCAGAAATAATGCAGACTGAATTGCTGGGCGGCATTATTCTGGTAATTTGACAACTGATAGTTCCAACCAAATTCGAATGGACTGTCGAAGCGCAGGGCATTGTAAAGCATTAACCCCAACCCAATCAGCATCACCGGACCGACCGCCGCCACTAACAACAACCCAACCCGCCGACGTGAACCTGGTTCCGTCGCCGCACGCCATGCCTGAGCCGCCGGCAGCAAAAGGATTATTACCCCAAACAACAATGAGGGTCGCGACCCTATCGCCAATCCATAAGCCAGACTGGCCAACAGCAGCCATAGAACTTGCCGTTTCGGCGCATGCCATGCGCACCAGATCGCCGCCAACGCCAGCATGGTAAACGCAAACCCACAACTTCGCGCAACTTCATAAACATCACAGCGCGATAGATTTTCCAATATGCCAGTGGCCAAACCCAGTGTGAGTATGCCGAGCGCAACCACCCAAACACTTACTTCTGAAAAGTAACGTCGCCAGACCGCACGTGACAGACCCGCAGCAACCAGGAAACCCAACGCATAAAAGATTACGACCGCATCCTTATCCGGGAGATAATGACTCGTGAGGGCCACATACGGCCAGAAAAACACCAAAGCAGGCGTAACTCCAAAATACAGGTATAACTTCCCTTTGTAATAACTCATGTCATATGATTGATAATGACTATCCCATACATATGAGGTATTGACGGCAGGATCATAGGGATTGGCAAGTTGGGTGAGTCCAGGTGGTGCTTCTCTTCTCACGTTCAGCTGCCCGGCGCGAAAACCCTGCACCAACAGATTATAGTAGGAATCTTCCGCGTGTGGACTTGCTAATTCAAGGAAGCCCGATTCAGCGCTCCAGGCAAAAATTCCAATTACCAAGGCGCAAACCATGCCAAAGACGGCGTAGCGCATCCATTGACTATCACCTTTAGGTGTAGTCATCTTCCCGGAGTCGAATTTTCTGCTCAACATCTGGTTAGAAATTTTAAAATACCTCCGGTTCCTCCAAGGGTAAAGCGCGAATGGCAACTGCCAGACAGACTTTTATGCTGAGGTGGGCAGCCGAACCGGCCATATTTACCTTGCTTATATCAAAACTTGGAACGCGCGGCCCAGATGTTCCGGGTGCGTGAGGGTTTAAAATTGCCTCGACCGTATCGCTCCCATTCACCGAACGATTTCGGATTTTTGAATATCTTTTCAGCAATTCACGTCAGAAGTTGCGCCTGCTTGAAGACGTCTCCGTCCTCAAAGCGCCTGAAATGCGGATTTGCCTTGTGTCTATTGGCATTTGTCAACATCATCAAAAAACCTGGAATCAGACTTTTTTTATACAAATTTTGCGCGAATGGTGTCTATCCAGTGAAACCGTGAACGGCGACGAATCATCGGATTGGAGCAAAAAGCTCTACGAATCGAAGGCGGCGGAGTTGATCCTCTATGGCCGTGCTTTGGGTCTGAGCCACGCCGAAGCGGAGGACGTGTTGCAGGAAACCTTCCTGGTGCTGATGCAAAGGCCGCAACCGCCGTTGCGGCTGGAGCATTACTGCGTGCGCAGTTTCCGGAACCGGGCGCTGAACCACCGGCGGTCGCTGTGGCGGCGGTTGACGCGCGAACTGGAATCGTGGCGCTGGTTTGAAAAATCGCCGGGCGAAAGTCCGGCGGAGCGCGCAGCGATGCGGTGCCTGGCGGAATTGCCGGCGGAACAGCGCGAGGTGATCGTATTGAAAATCTGGCACGGGTACACGTTCGAGGAGATTGGGCAACTGCTGGAGGCCTCGCCCAACACGGTTGCGGGCCGATACCGTTACGGTTTGCAAAAAATAAAACTTCAACTGGAAGGAGCAGCTTATGAAAGAGACGAATTTGCCGGAGACTCAGTTGCGTTCCTGGCAGCCGCGCCGCCCGTCGGCGGGGCTTAAGCGGCGCATTTTTTCCGCCGATCCCGGTCGGTCGGCAATGGCTTGGTTTGTGGGCTCTCTGGCACCGGTGGCGGCTTGCGCTTTGCTCACGCTGTTGGTTTTGAATACGGGCAACAGTCTGCCCGGCGGCTCAACCGGCCGGGAGGCGATGATGGCCATGGTTTTGAGCAACCAAAATTATGCAGCGTACGCGTCGGATGGTTCCCAAAACGTGCAAAACCGCCTGTGCACCGTCACTTTAGATTGGACAAACCGCGGTGCTTCGAGTTCTAGTACTCATTTCACGCCGTTCACCAAGCCGAACGACTGATGCCAAACATGGAAAAGCCAAAACCGAACAGCGGCAAGGGCAAAACCGCTAAAGCGATGCCTGGTGCCAAAGCGCCGCCGCCGCCTGTGTCCCCGCTCTTTCGCCGGATTGACTGGATCATCCTGGGCATCGTCTTCGCGGCAATGTGGACCATTTATCTGTTGACACTGGCCCCGGAATTGACGCTGGAAGACTCCGGTGAACTATGCACGGGCGCATACTACGCCGGGATTCCGCACCCGCCGGGTTATCCTTTCTGGACGATTTACGCCTGGTTTTGGACTGCCATCCTGCCGATCGGCAACGTTGCCTGGCGAGTGGAGGTGGGGGAATCGTTCGCCATGGCGATGGGATGCGGCATGCTCGCCCTGATGGTCTCGCGCGGCAGCAGCATGCTCATCGAGGGCCTTGAAGAATTGAGTGGCATCACCAGGAAATGGGAAAACGCCATCTGCATGGTTTCCGGATTTGTTGCGGGCATGTTGACCGGACTTGACGGATTCGTATGGAGTGAAGCGGTCGTCATCAACCGCATTTCCCTGTTTGCCGTGCCGTGGTTGATTTTGGTGTTGCTGATGCTGATGCGTTGGATGTATGCGCCGCACCAGAGACGTTACCTCTACCTGGCGATGTTCTTCTATGGAATCTGCGCCACCATCCACCAAAGCCTGCTCCTCAGCGCCATGGGCGTTGAAGTCGCCATCGCCGCCGTCCATCTGCGCCTGGGCCGTAGTTTGTGTCTGCTCAACTGCATCATTTATGTCATGGGCCTGATGCTCAAGAGCCTGGTCCCTGCTTTGAACAACATGAGTTCAGTCGAGTTTGTACTGTTCCATATCGTCGGTGTTGGTTCGATTGTGACTTACCTGTGGCTGATAATTTTTACGAAAGAAAGCATGGAGGAATTATTACGCGATGCGGCTTTTGCAGGCACTTTTTTATTTTTGGCAAGCATTCCTTCTATGGGAACCTTTGGTGGATTCCTGTCTTTCTGTTCACTGGTCGCTTTTATAAAATTTGCGTGGGATGCCCGCAAGAAGGACCTTGAACTCTTTGTGGCGATCTTCTGTGGCATCCTGTGGGCATTGGGCGTTGCGTTTTATCTTTACGAACCGATTGCGGGAATGACCGTTCCACCGATGCAATGGGGTTATCCCCGCACGGTGGAGGGTTTTTTTCATGCATTGAGCCGCGGCCAATACGAAACCGCCGAAGGTTACAGCATTTTTGCCGACCCGATCCGGTTCCTGCACCAGTTGTGGTATATCATCCAAGGCCTGTCCGAATCATTCAACTGGGTCTTCATGTTCGTCGGGCTGATGCCATTTTTGTTCCTGCTCAAAATGCACAAGCGGGAACGTGCCTGGGTGGTCGGGCTGACTGCGATTTATCTCTGCCTATCGGTTCTGTTGGTCATCCTTTTGAACGTGGGGATGGACCGTTCTTCGACGGAACTCAACAAAGTGTTCTTCACCGCCTCGCATGCGCTGTTCGCCATCATGATCGGCTATGGAATGACCTTGATGGCCGCCTACATGGCCACGCATTACAACCGGTCCCGATTTTGGGGCATCATCGGCAGCGGCGTGGCTGTGGTTCTGGCCTGTTATTGTCTGGCGGACGCAGCCAGCAAGCTTTACGCCGGCCCGGGCGGTGAAGTCACCTTTTCTCTCCTCTCCCAACTGCCGCATCTGGTCGCCCAGGCGTTTGACAAGGACCGCTATGGCCTGCCCATCTTCGCCAATCTCATTCTGGTTGCGATGCCGATTACTTTCATCCTCGCCTTGTTGATTTACCGCAACCGCGGACCGGTTCTGATCCTGCTTGGCCTGTTCATGATCATGCCGGTCTATTCCGGCCTGTCCCACTGGTACAAGAGCGAACAGCACAATCACTGGTTCGGCTACTGGTTTGGACACGACATGTTCACGCCGCCGTTCGGCATTTATCCGGAGATGACGCGCAATGCGATTCTCTTTGGCGGCACCGATCCCGGACGGTTTTGCCCCACCTACATCATCTTCTGCGAAAGCTTCATTCCACATTCGTGCCAGCCCAAGGAAGATCAAAAATTTGACCGGCGCGACGTGTACATCATCACCCAAAACGCGCTGGCCGACGGCACGTACCTGGACTATCTCCGCTCGCAGTATTTTCGCAGCGCCCAGCACGATCCGCCGTTTTTCCGGGAATTTATCAGGTATGTGCTGGGTATCCCCTTCGGTCAGAACAGTTCGCTTATCAATGGCCTCGCCAATGCCGCCTATTACGTTTTGGACGTGCCGTTCACGAAAATCGGCGCGCGCGTTGAGGCGCGGCGCCGGGCTGAAGGCGTTTATCCGCCGGTGGAAATTTACATCCCGTCACCGGAAGACTTGGAGCAGTGTTACGACACGTATCGCGAAGACTTTCAGCGCCGCGCCGCTCTGGGCCAACTCCAGCCCGGGGAAGGCGTCAGGACCGAGGACAATCGCATGGCCATCTCCGGCCAGGTTTCCGTCATGAAGATCAACGGCCTCCTCTGCAAAGTCATCTTTGACCACAATCCGACCAATGAATTTTTTGTCGAAGAAAGCTTCCCGCTGGACTGGATGTATCCCTACGAAATGCCGTTCGGCATTATCATGAAGCTCAATCGCAACCCGCTGCCGGAATTATCCGATGACGTTTTCAAAAAGGACCACGAATTTTGGAGTGAATACTCCAAGCGTTTCATCGGCGACTGGATCACCTACGACACCACCGTTCAGCAGATCGCCGATTTCGCCGAGGAAGTTTATTTGCATGGCAATTTCAGCGGCTTCAAGGGCGACCGGAAATTTGTCCGGGACGACGACGGCCAAAAGGCCTTTTCCAAGTTGCGCAGTTCGCAGGCTGGCGTGTATGCCTGGCGCCTGAACTCGCAATGTCTGCCCGAATACCGGCAAAAGACCGAGGCCGCGCAAATGGCGTTGATTCGTGAAACCGATTTTGCCTTCAAGCAGGCCTTTGCGTTTTGTCCTTACAGCCCGGAAGCCGTTTTCCGGTATATCAATTTCCTGCTGCAATTCAACCGCCTGGATGATGCCTTGATTGTTGCAAAAACCTATCTCAAGTTCGATCCCTATAATGGCCAGGCGGCTGACCTCGTCAAAAACCTCAGCGACGCTAAAACGCGTACGGCCGAACAAACCCAACTTGAAATGCAACTGCAGCAAATGGAGGCCGAAGAACAGAAAAACCCCACCAACTTTCAAAATACCCTCGAACTGGCGCGCTTCTATTATCAAATGCAGCAAACCAACCGTGCGACTGAACTGCTCCAGAACGCCGTTAAACTGTTCAACCAGGCACTAGCCAATCCGAACATCCGTTACCCGGATGTTGCCACCATGGCTCAAATTGCCGCCCGGTTGGGCAACCTGCCCGAACTCGAAATTGCACTCCAAAAACTCACCAGCCTCGCCCCGAGCCAGCCCGAACCGCGCTATGACCTCGCCGCGTTGTATGCCATTCTCGGCAGGACTTCCGAAGCGCTGCGAAATTTGCAGGCCGCGCTCGACTTGAATGCCAGGCGGCTGGCGACCAACCCTGCCGCCCAGGATCTGTTGGCCACGGCGCGGAATGACCATCGTTTTGATTCAATCCGAAACCAGCCCGGCTTTCAAAAACTTGTCCCGCCTGATTAGAATTTGTAAATTCATATTGCTGGACACGTCCCGGTTGCCGAAGCAACGCCAATCCGCTAATTTGGCGATTCGGAAACATTTTCCTCTGAAACCATCGCATGAAGAAAGCAGAGTCACACGCGCACAAAACTGAAAAGGTTGCTGAAATCTCAGCTGGCGCGACCGAACCGGCGGCGGCCAACCTTCCCGCCGCAGTTGAACTCACCCCAGAGCGGCTCGAAGAACTCAAGGCGCGTGCGGCCAAGGCTGACGAACATTGGGACCGCCTCCTGCGCACGGCTGCCGACCTGGAAAATTTCAAAAAACGCGCCGCGCGTGAACGCATTGAAGCCGCGCAGTTCGCCAGCGCCG
>Ga0208689_1001997_pt1 | contig 10056 bp, 6 predicted proteins | sample June2015DPH_8_15_FD_184700 | JGI IMG/M metagenome (GOLD analysis project Ga0208689, IMG submission 184700) | Peatland microbial communities from SPRUCE experiment site at the Marcell Experimental Forest, Minnesota, USA - June2015DPH_8_150... | ecosystem: Environmental > Terrestrial > Soil >... | reverse complement strand
GAGATCCTTCCACGTCCCGGCGACTCCCGGCACGTTGGCCTGTCCCCCCAGCCTGCCTTCGCTGCCCACCTCGCGCGCCACCCGCGTCACTTCGCCGGCGAACGCGTTCAGCTGGTCCACCATCGTATTGATGGTTTCCTTGAGCAACAGGATTTCGCCGCTGACGTTGACCGTGATTTTCTTCGAGAGATCGCCGCTAGCGATGGCCGTGGAGACTTCGGCGATATTGCGCACCTGACCGGTCAGGTTGCTGGCCATCGAGTTGACGGAATCCGTGAGGTCCTTCCACGTGCCGCCGACACCCGGCACCTGCGCCTGCCCACCCAGCTTGCCATCCGTACCCACTTCGCGCGCTACAAGCGTCACTTCGGACGCGAACGAACGCAACTGATCCACCATGGTATTGATGGTGTCCTTGAGCTCGAGAATCTCGCCCTTCACGTCCACCGTGATCTTGCGTGACAAATCGCCGCGGGCCACAGCCGTGGCAACTTCGGCGATATTGCGCACCTGACCGGTCAGGTTACTCGCCATGAAGTTCACGTTGTCCGTGAGGTCTTTCCAAGTACCCGCCACGCCCGGCACCTGCGCCTGCCCACCGAGCTTGCCTTCCGTACCCACTTCGCGCGCCACGCGCGTCACTTCGCCTGCGAACGCGTTCAGTTGGTCCACCATCGTATTAATGGTGTTTTTCAATTCGAGAATCTCGCCTTTCACGTCTACCGTGATCTTGCGAGACAAATCGCCGCGGGCCACAGCCGTGGTCACCTCGGCGATGTTGCGCACCTGCCCCGTGAGGTTTCCGGCCATCGAGTTCACCGAATCCGTGAGATCCTTCCACGTCCCGGCGACTCCCGGCACGTTGGCCTGTCCCCCCAGCCTGCCTTCGCTGCCCACCTCGCGCGCCACCCGCGTCACTTCGCCGGCGAAACGGTTGAGCTGATCGACCATCGTGTTGAGCGTTTCCTTCAGCTGCAAAATCTCTCCGCGGACGTCAACCGTGATCTTGCGAGAAAGGTCGCCGTTCGCAATCGCCGTAGCCACCTCGGCGATGTTTCGCACTTGGCCGGTAAGGTTGCTGGCCATGAAGTTGACATTGTCGGTGAGGTCCTTCCACGTCCCGCCGACACCGAACACCTGCGCTTGTCCGCCCAGCTTGCCTTCGGTTCCAACTTCGCGAGCGACACGAGTAACTTCGCCGGCGAACGCGTTGAGCTGGTCGACCATCGTGTTGATCGTGTCCTTGAGTTCGAGAATCTCGCCCTTCACATCCACCGTAATCTTCCGCGATAAATCGCCACGAGCCACGGCTGTCGTGACCTCGGCGATGTTGCGCACCTGCGCCGTGAGGTTGCCAGCCATGGCATTGACCGAGTCCGTGAGATCCTTCCAGGTACCGGCAACGCCAACGACCACAGCCTGGCCACCGAGTTTGCCGTCCGTACCTACTTCCCGAGCTACACGAGTTACTTCCGACGCAAAAGATCGCAACTGGTCCACCATCGTATTGATGGCTTCTTTGAGCTGGAGAATCTCGCCGCGCACATCGACCGTAATCTTGCGTGACAGATCGCCGCTCGCCACGGCGGTCGCAACCTCGGCGATGTTACGCACCTGTCCGGTCAAGTTGCTAGCCATGGAATTGACCGAGTCCGTAAGGTCTTTCCACGTGCCGGCCACCCCGGGCACGAGTGCCTGGCCCCCAAGTTTGCCATCCGTGCCCACCTCACGTGCGACGCGGGTCACCTCAGCCGTGAAGACACCGAGCTGCTGAATCATGGTGTTGACGATATTCGCGGAGCGCAGGAACTCGCCTTCCAGCGGGCGCCCGTCAACGTCCAAGCGCACCGTCTGCGTCAGATTGCCCTGAGCTACGGCGCCGATGGCGCGAGTGACCTCGGCGGTTGGCCGAAGCAGGTCCTCCACCAGAGTGTTTACCGAGACCTCCATCTCGCCCCACGCTCCTCTCGACTGATGAAAGCGCGTGCGCTCGCGTGTCCTGCCTTCTTTACCTACAACTTGCCCAACCCGCTTTAGCTCCCGGGCAATCTGCTGGTTGGCCGCGGCAATCTCATTGAACGTATCGGCGATTTTTCCCGGGAGCCCTGTCCAGGAACCGGGCAATCGTACCGAAAACTCTCCGTCGCGCATGGTCTGGAGGCTGGCAAGGATCGCGGTTAGCTCAGAGGAAACCCCGCCCACAGCATGAATGGAGCGGTCACCGTTTTTTTGGTTTGCGTCTGATTCGCCATTGGCCACCGCAGTTGCAGTTTTTTGACTGTCTCTTTTCATGGATCCCTCATTGCCTTGCATGTCTCGCCCTTGCGATGAAAGAGAGAACTTGCCTCGTTCCCCAGCCACCCGAAAACCAGAGTAATCGCAGCCCAACTTGAACGTCTTGGGGAATACCGAGGCACTCCGGAGACTTTCGTGGACAGCGGCATTCCACTCAAATTTCCATCAACTCAGGCAAGACCTTTAGACCAAACCTACGGGAATTTACCGAAGCCAAATGAATTCGTAACACGAAGTTCCGCAGTCTGACTCTAGGGTGTTTACTGTATGGAAGATGCGTGCAGGTGTGGCCCGCCGGATGTTCTACTTTCCCGTTCAAAGGACGACCCTACTTCGGAGGCCGGGACGCTCGCGGTTACAGCGCAGACCCGCGTCCTCAATTCGCGCCCGAGCAGGGACTATACAGCAAAGACTGTACGCGCATTTGCCGGAACCACTTTGTTTTTTTCCTGAACCTTCCGCAGGGTAAGAAAAACATTCTCGCTTATGCTCCACGAGTGACCCGTCTGGCCGGGTACAACTCGGTGGAGGTCAATCCATTAGGGGATTCATGAGGCCGTGGCAGAAGAATTGCACTTGTAAGCGTGGAAGGTGCCGTATGTTGGCATGCAAAAGGCTTCGCATTGATCCCTGCGATGGTTCGCCCGTAGTGGACTATCGAATCGAAAACGGCTGTGTTGAAAGCCGTACTCTGGAAAAGGCGGCCGAAGGTGGTACTACAACGAAAAAACAATGGCAACGCCTGACACCTGAGCAACTCATCTCTCACGTAAAGGCAGACACCGTCGTTGCGCAGTGGCTACATAGAAGGATGGGACTTCACCGGTTGATCCGGGCATGCGTCTCCTCTGCAAACAATGAAGTGCACGAAGGCTCGGAGCGAATCGCAGCGTGAAAACCGCAAGAGCCGAGTCCAAATGGTCGCAGCTGGGCAGTGGGCCGAGCGGATCAGATATTGCCGCTGAGCGGAATACTGCCGACAGGCGTGTTACGGGATGGTGCAAGTGATTGATAGCAGAAAGGTTGAGTTGGTAGCGCTACCGGGAATCTCTTAGATGCATGTGACTTCATCCATCAATACTGGCAAAACGCATGCCTGTCAAGGCTTTTGGCGGAATTGCTGAAAAACAAAATCTCAGTAGAAATGGCAAATTTCAACCCACTCCACACCCGAATTGTAGGCACAAATAGGCACACAGGAATGGGGTGAACCCAGGACGCCGCCAAAGTTAGTCTGGGCCGAAAGACCGCCTGTTGACTTTCCTTTGCGAACTCGTTCACGATCCAAGAATGGTTCAGTTCGTTCTTGGCGCGATCCTCGGTGCGGTGGTTTCTTTCGTCATTACGAGTCGGGTGCGCCCAGGCAAGCTTCGACATTCCATTACCATGACAAAAGAAAGTATCGATCATCTGGACAACGTTGAAACTGCAATCCGATCGGCCAAGCTGCTCCTTGCTCGCAATGGCTATCCGGACAATCTGCGGACGGTCGTCGTTATAGGCTTTCTGGACCAAATGATCGAACATCACGGGGCGATGTTATTGCTGATCCGCAACGGACAAGTCGGCTCTGCGTTTGCGCTGGCGCGCAGCATCGTGGAGAGCATGTTTCGCGGACTCTGGATCAACCTGCCGGCGACAGATCTCGAGATTGCCGCCTTCGAGCGTGATGATGAGATTCCACTTCGGATGCCTGCATTATCTCAGGCGATAGATCAAGCTTACGGCGCGGGCGATTTATTCGAGGACCTGAAGAATCGCGGTTGGGCCGCGCTATGCAGCTACACCCACACGGGGATACTTCAGCTAGGTAGGCGGTTCACAGGTCACAGTGTTCAGCCTGCGTATAACGAGGCTGAGATTTTCGAAGTCACAACGACCGCTACGACCTGCATCTTGCTGCTAGTGGGTCGGTTCCTGATCGTTCAGGGCCATGCCAGCCTGGGGCAGGAGGCCGATCGGCTCATCGAGACGTACGGTCCGGTAGCGCGACGTGCGCAGGCAGGGAATCCGCAGAATCCATGAAACCAGGCTTGGACTTTGTGGGCCCACTCGCGTGCCACGGTGCACTCTCTCGGCAGGCCGAAATTGCAGCCCCGCGGTTATAGCGAACAAAAAGAGAATATGCCATGGCCAATGGACGACCGCCGGTACTTCACTTCGCCTGTGTTTCCGTTGCAGTTGCCGCACGCTCAGGAGGTTGTGAGGTTCTTAACCGATTTGTCTTCGTATCGGGTATCGAAGTTAAAGCTTGCTGTGCTATGGGATGAGGTGCTACCATGGCCTTGTTAATTAACTCGGCCGTGGTATGTATCTTGGCCATGGTAGTTAACAGGGCTCTGTTAAAAATCGGCCGGATATTAGGTCTTAGAGATCGGAAAAATGCCAAACGCACACTCGGAATTCAGCGAAGCTCGCGTTGAGAATCTTCTCGCCGAAGTGTTCCGCCGCGCAGGTTGGCGGGTCGAAGAAGAACCGCGATTTGGCCACTATGAAGCAGACCTCCTCGTACGTAAGGACGATCTTGTGTACGTAGTCGAAATAAAGCGAGCGTCAGAAGGACGCCCAGACCGGTTGATTCCCCTCATATCTCAAGCGATTCTTCAAGCCCAAGTGGCTGCCCGCAAGTACGGACTCCAAGTTTCGCCCCTTGCGGTTGTATGTGCTCCGAGGATTTCGGAATCAGCAGCCGCACAGATCCGAGAATTCGCCGCGGCGAACGCCCCTGATGTATCTGTAGGAGTCTTTGACGTGGAGGGCTATCGCTCCTTCGTAGGCCCTGGCCTTGAGGTTCTGAACCAGAAACGCCAGTCGCTCTCAAGGAACATGATGATGCACCGGGAACAGCCGAAGATCGACTTATTCTCCGGCATTAATCAGTGGCTCCTAAAGGTAATGCTCGCTCCAAGAATTCCGGAGGCGTCAGGCGTTTCAATCATGAGTGCGTTTCGTTTTGTGAAACAACTGCAAGAAGAGGGTTTTCTCCACGAGTCCGAAGAATCATTGCAGTTAGTACGTGTCGAGCATCTGATGCAGCGCTGGCAAGCAGCCAATCCAAGCCTGCGCGAACTTCGAATGCGATGGCTGATCCGCAGCGATGCCCCTGATGCTCTAAATGCGGCTGTGCGACAACTATTGTTGAATCCGAATCTGCCACGTGCGAGGCATTTCATTAAGGCTGGCCCGAACTCGGTTAAGCGTTCCGGTTCGCCAATCCGGGTCTGTGCGGCCCTTTTTTCTGCCGCTGAATTGCTTGGTTTGAATTTCGTTCATGGTGCTCCTCGGCACCTGTATGTTGAAGAACCCAATCCTGAGTTGTTCCAACTATTGGGATTGGTTAGCGCTCGAGAAGGCGAATCGGTGGATGTTTTTGTGCGAGTACCTGCAGCTCGTGCTTCTATCTTCCGCGCGGCGGTGGACGTGGGTGGAGTGCCCGCATCGGACGTTCTGCAAGTTTGGTTGGATGTTGGGGCGCATCCAGCTAGAGGCAGAGACCAGGCTGACGAGATATGGCGGCGAATACTAGCCCCAAGTTTAGGGGTGAAATGACCGTTAGAGCTCCCGAGAACGAACACTTTGTCCGCCTTGTGCAGGCGTTGGATCCATGGCTGAACCAGATTGTAATCATCGGCGGATGGGCACATCGGTTATACCGACTACACCCGCTCTCGCAGCACTTAGAGTTTTCGCCGCTTGCAACTCTCGACACGGATGTAGCAATACCCGAGAAGCTTCCTGTAATTGAACAGGACCTGCGCGAGCGTCTAAAAGAAAGCGGCTTCGAAGAGGAGTTCCTGGGTGAACATCGTCCCCCTGTTACTCAATACAGCCTTGGGGAGAATGCGAACGGATTCTACGCTGAGTTTCTCAGCCCGCTCATTGGAGGAGTAGAGAATCGAGGAAAACCGATGGCTACGGTTAAGGTGGCAGGCGTGACCTCGCAGAGACTCCGTTATCTCGAACTGCTACTACATTCCCCCTGGCATATCACACTGGTCGACTCGGTTGGTTTCGCCGTAAAACAGCCAACCCGAGTGCAGATCCCCAACGGCGCTAGCTATCTGGCTCAGAAGCTTTTGATTCATGACAAGCGAGATTCAAAAGAGCGCGCCAAACACGCCGTGTACATTCACGACACCATACAGACGTTCGGACGTTCCTTGGCCCAACTCCAGGGTGAATGGACGGAGAACGTAAAACCAATGTTACCTGCGCGGGCGGCGGCGAAAGTTATGAACAGCGCTGATGTCCTTTTCGGCGACGTCACCGACACCGTCCGGGACGCATCGATCGAAGCCGAGAGCACTGGACGAAACCTACCACCGAGAGAACTTCGAGAGGTTTGCTACAAGGGCTTAAAACAAATCTTCGTCTAAGGGGCGCCGGCCTCTCTGCTGGTTCACTGCCTTCAGAGGAGTGTGATACCGCTCTTTCCGACCTTAGAATTAGATGCGCGGTTTTGCAGTGGACCCCAATTTTGAGACAACCAGTTAAGCCCTAAAATGCAGCGAAAGGGGAAACTGGATGGGATCTCGAAGGAAGTTCACGAGGGAGTTCAAGCTGGATGCGGTACAACGATTGCGTGCGGGAGAGCCGGCGGGCTTGGTGGCGCGCAGTCTGGAAGTGAGCCGTCAGGAACTGTACCGCTGGAGCCGCGATGTCGATAAGTTTGGTGAGCGGGCGTTTCCCGGCGTGGGGCAGAAACGGGCGGAAGAGACGCGAATCGCGGAGTTGGAACGTAAGATCGGGCAGCAGGTCCTGGAGATCGATTTTTTGAAGCGAGCCTTGCAGCATGTGGAACAACAGCGCCAGCTGCGGGCCGCCAGTGGCGGCGCACCGTTTACCAACAGATCAAGCGCGAAATGAAGGCGGGGACGCCCTTAACCATCCGCCGGATGTGTGCGCTGACCAGAGTCAGTCGAGCGGGTTTCTATCGGCGCGGAGTTATCTCTGAAGCCGCGTCCGTGGAACTGCGGGATCAGGTGCAGCGCGTGGCGCTGGAGTGGCCGACCTATGGCAGCCGGAGGATCACGGCGGAGTTGCGCCGTGGCGGCCTGTCGGTCAATCGCAAACGGGTGCAGCGGCTGATGCGGGAAGACAACCTGCTCTGTTTGCGCAAGCGCAAGTTTGTGACGACGACCGACTCCGCCCACGGGTTGCCAGTGTATCCGAACCTGGCGGCGGCGCTGGTGGTGAGCGGAATCAACCAGCTCTGGCGAGCTGACATCACATACATCCGGCTGCTGGAAGAGTTCGTTTACCTGGCGGTGGTGCTGGACGCGTTTTCGCGGCGGGCGATTGGCTGGGCGCTGGATGCCACGCTGGAAGCCAAGTTGGCCGTGGCGGCGCTGGAGATGGCATTCGCACGGCGGCGGCCGGGGCCCGGATTGGTGCACCATTCCGATCAGGGCGTGCAGTATGCCAGCCACGACTATGTCGCTTTGTTGGAGACGCACCAAGTGCAGATCAGCATGTCGCGCCGCGGCAATCCTTGGGACAACGCGACCTGTGAGTCGTTCATGAAAACGCTGAAGTGCGAAGAAGTCTATCGCAGCGAGTATCGCAACCTGGCCGAAGCCCGCGCCCGCATCAGCGAGTTTCTGGAGGAGATCTACAACCAGAAACGGCTGCACTCGTCTCTGGGCTATTGTCCGCCCGCCGAGTTCGAACGCCTGCAGCCGTCGCCTGTGTTGGCGGTGGTCGCGGCGCAGGAGGTCATATGAGTTTTCTGAGGCATGGGGAAATCTATCCATGCGATGAGGGCACGATCTCGCGACCGTGCCCCCGCTCATCGCCGTGGATGAGTCTCCAGCTGGTTATTCCTGGCAGGTTGCTCTGCAGCAGAGCCCGCTTCCGCTTCACCAGCCGGAGTTATACTGCCAACTATCAACCTCGCCCGACAATGCTTCGGCAGCGAACGGCGAAATGTCGCTTAACTGGCTGTCTCAGCCCAGGGGTCCAGTCCATTTTGTCCGCTAGTGTCGTAGACCTAGCAACAGCAATGGGTTTGGATGTGCCCTCAGACCCTCTCCAGTCCCTCGCTCGCCTGCAGGATCTGATAACGGGCATTCAAAATGCCGAAAACAATCTTGAGGACAAGAGGCGGAGTCTTGAAGAGTTCATCACCAACCTCGATTCTGTACTCACATTGGAAAGAACGGACGGACGAGAGTTTCCACCACTCACGGCTTGCCAATGGGGCTTGCTCTGCACGCAGATGTCACGCCTGACCAGCCCCGGCCCTAATGTCTCCACGATGAGGTCACCCTCTTCTAAGAACATTATTTCTTGCTTACGAAGTCCCGCCTTGAGAAGAGTCTCAAACAGGGCGACTTCACCGGGCGTCATGACCCCGAACAGAACCTTTAGCTCGTCCCGTGTATAAATCTCAGGAGGGTCCTCGCCACGCTTCAATTCTCGCTTGTAGTCGGACTTCTTGATCGGGCCCTTACCAGGGTCAAGATGCAGGACAGTGCGAATGAATTTGTTTAGCCTGAGCAGTTTCCATGCTGCGGTGAATGGGCAATTCTCGGGCTCATCGTCCACGAGGTATTCGAAGAACCGCCTCAAATGAGCCTTGTCAATTTCCTCGACGTATTTCTTCTTCCCCTGTTCGAGTCCCTCGTTCCACGCCTCGAACTCCCGTAGGTCGTGCCGATGGGCTTTTTTGGTGGCCTTGCTGCCTGTGATCTCGTCAAGGTAGGCATTGATGGCCGTTGAGATCGGCACCCGAGGGTCGGGCAGGGTGGGGTCTTGGACTCCACGATGCAGATTTTGGAGATACCACTCTTTGTCGGCTTTGACACGTAGAGCCTCGCTAAGGGTTTTGAAGGTCTGTGCATACCGGGCTTTCTTGCGACCCTCGTACCACGAAATCATGAACTTCCCGTCTCGATCATCCTTCAAATAGAGCTTGCCGTCAGGCTTGAGTTTCGGGACAAGGACCGGCCAGTCCCTCCACTTCCCACCCACCTTCACACGCTCATAAATATTGACGGTTTTGTTTGCCACGTTACTATTTTGATACCTATGTGTACTAACTAGGTAATACCCCATCGCTGACAATTTTCCGTGGCTTTTCCACGGAAAATTTTCAAATGTAGGCACAAATGTAGGCACAAGCACTGGAGGGAACTCGGATGCGCTTGGGAATGAACAGCTTAAGGAAGGTTGGTAGCGCTACCGGGAATCGAACCCGGGTTTGAAGATTGAGAATCTTCCGTCCTAACCCCTAGACGATAGCGCCACTCGGGTGGATTGCGATGAAATCCGATTATAACAAAGCTCGTTCGAATGCAGTCCGGTGGGTTTGAAGCGAACCACCGTTTCGCGGAGGCGATTTCTCTCGCCAAGATCTCTCCGCAAAGCATTGTAAATCTTTAAGTTGAAGTGTTGGCTCATGATTCCGGGCAAATCTCCTTGACAACCGCAGACTGAGAGTGAATACTTTCATTGGCGAATAAAAAGCGAATATACAAGCTCTCGCCCGGGCTGATCCTGCCCTCGTGTTCCCTGACAATGTGAGAAAGTATGTCTGCCTCTCCGGTTCTTTCATCGGCGGCCATGAGCCGCCCTTTTATTTTTTCTCCGCCCTCGACTGCGAAGAAGATCGCCGAGAAAACCGCAAACGCACAGAAGACCGCGGAGATTTTGGCCCGGGTCGGCGCCCTCCCAAAGCTGGCCGCAGTCGTTCCCGCTTCGCGCCTCGATGTGCGTCCGGCGGCGGAAATGGTGTCGAGCGGCATTCCGCAACTGGACTCG
>Ga0208689_1001980_pt1 | contig 10113 bp, 9 predicted proteins | sample June2015DPH_8_15_FD_184700 | JGI IMG/M metagenome (GOLD analysis project Ga0208689, IMG submission 184700) | Peatland microbial communities from SPRUCE experiment site at the Marcell Experimental Forest, Minnesota, USA - June2015DPH_8_150... | ecosystem: Environmental > Terrestrial > Soil >... | reverse complement strand
GTACTTCATACATGCCTAAGATTGCGAACCCGCACTACAGCGATGCTACTGAATCAGCACCAGATATGCCCATTATTAAGCGCAGCGCTGGTGAAGCCGTCGTTGGATACCCTCAGATGCTTCTACCCGGCGAGAAACCTATCATGCCCACTACGCGGGACATGGCAGGCGACGTAATTGGCAATGGAGAACTGGCACCAATCGGATTAAAAGCCACAGCGGCAAAGTTGAGACAGGACCATGCCAATGCATTAGCCGAGCGCACTCCTGAAGGCAAGGCCAAGGCAGATTATATACAAGCGCAGATTGCTGATTTGCAAAAGTCCAACCCATTGGGCAGCAAAGAGAACCATCCGGGGTTCATGGGTCAACTAAGTCACACGTTAGCGCGTATTGGGAACGTAGCCGGTGATGTGCTCGCACCGGGTACCATGCAACTTATCCCCGGCACTGATCTAAACAAGCAAGCGCACGAACGAGGATTACAGGCAGAGACACAGGCCGATACTGAACTTGCTACCCAACGAGAGACAGCGGACACGGCTAGGGCACGTGAGGAACGTGAAGCGGAAGACTCTAAGGAAGCAGGTTGGACACTATCGGATAAGTTCACAGGACCTAACGGAGAACCTATTGAAATAAATAAGAGTGGTCAAGTACGGTTTGCTCCTGAAGGCATCAAACTCGCTAAGGAACAGAAGGGCACACCTGCCAACGATACACAGATTACTCAAGCCGTATCACAGTTACCAGCAATCACCCGCGCACTGTCTGCAGATGAACGAAAGGTGTTTGAATTCCCAACAGGCTACAAGCCAACAGTAGAAGAGATTAAGGCTAACAACGAATTGGCTGGGAAAGCAAACGCTGAGAAGTTAGCCGGTAATCGTGATGCTGCTGCTACGACTGCCGCACAGGCTGCTGCAAATAAACGCACCATGGAAGAGAAGATGGTAGAGCAAATTGCTACTGACATTGCGCCAATGGACATTAACAGTTTGAGCCAGTTGAAAACCATCACCTCTATGCGTAGTGACCAGCGCTCACTAATCTATGCTCGCGCCAAAGAGTTGAACCCACAATTCAACACTGCAGAAGTTGACCGCAAGGTGAAGATGTTGGACAACTTTACTAATGGCAAAGATGCACAAAACATTCAATCGTTTGGTACATTCTTTGAGCATGGTGGGAACGCTAGCCACATTGTCAATGATCTACGAAATAGCCTAACGCCAGACATCGTGAATGTTGCTCTTAACAAGTTAGAGAACAAAGGCTGGGGCACTACCGCAACACAAATTTCCGCTGCGTTGGAACCTGTACGGAAAGAGTTCGAATCTTTCCTGCTAGGCGGACGTGCACTGTATGCAGATGATCGTAAGGCAGCAGAAACTATCCTCAGTGATGCATCTACTCCAGCACAAATACAAGCAGCCTTGAAGGTTCTGGCACACACCGCAAGTGCTCGCTACAACGAAATGGACACCCGCTTTAAAAACACTATGAAGGTAAACATAAGTGAAGGTGTAGGACCACTAGCACCTGAAGCGTACAACGGTGCTGAGGCAATCGGTGTCACAGAGTTAGGTGGTAAGGTGCTCAGGAACGGGGAGCAAGGGTACGGTTGGTACTCTGCGAAGGGGAAATAATATGAGTGACAACACAGATACAGGGTTTGTACCCTCTATATATGCGAAACCACCTGCGGCTTCTGACGCTGTAACTTCTAAGCAGCAAGCAAAGCCTGTGAATGAGGACACAGGCTTTGTTCCGTCAATACACTCTTCTCAATCATCCAAACAGCAACCTGAGCCCAGCACACTTGAGAAGGTTGATAAGGCCGTAACAGATAAGCTTGCTCCGAACCCACAAAACTACAGCAGTATTGTGCGTACCAATGCGATTGAAGTTCCTAAGACATTGGGACGTGAGGTGTACTCTGCAGGCAAGACTATAGCAAGTCTGCCTGGGAGTATCTACCATGCGTTTGCAGATGAAGCCACGCCTGAAGAAAAACAACAATACGCTCAGGTTGAAAAAGACGCAGGAGAAGCCCCAGGGACTGAAACATCAGGGATGAAACGCCTTGGACTAGGCATACAGCGTGTTACCGGCGCACAATCCGCCGTTGATGCATATAAAACCTATGCGAACCCAAAGACACGACCCGGCTATGACCAGATTTTAGAGAATGCACCTGAGGCACTAGGTCAAGGTGCTGGCACAGTGGTTGCTGGTAAAGCCGTTGAGACTGTTGCACCTAAAATTGTACGTGGCGTGAAGGACGCGACAGGCAAGGCAGTAGATGTCACCAGCAATGCTGCAGAGAGAGCCGTACCTAAGGCAAAGGCTGCGATTGAACGTGCTTCGACGCCAAAAAACATAGCTACCGCTGCAGGTGGAGCAATACCGGGGGCACATGCAATTGGCTCTGTCGCTGGCAGGGTTGGCTCTGAGATTCTGCTTGGTGAAGAAGCAGCTAATACCCCGCTTATCAAGTTTGCCTCTCGCGTCCCTAAAGGGTCAGAGGCACTTGGTAAATTACCTGTTCCTGAGGAGCCTGCACCAGAAGCACCAAACCCACTGACACGGAACATGACGCCAATAGGGCAGACAATACGTTCTGTAGGGCTTCCTAAGATCGGAGAGGCAACCCCTAAGAGCCCACTCGCACAAACGCTTGAGCAAACCGAAGCGTCTGTTAAGCCAGCGGTAGAGGCTGCAAAAGCTGAGTCAACTGGACTGAAACCGATTGGCAGCGAAGTATCAACAAAGCCTGAAGCTGGGCCTACGCTGAAGCCTATTGGTACAGAGCCTGAGCCCACAGCAGAGGAACCTAAGGAAGTGCGCCGTGCTAGACACATCTTGGGAGACGCTGTAGTCGATACGTTGCAGAATAGCGACCATCCGCAAGCCCCTGAAGTGATGGACAGACTGAGCAAGGCAACTCACCAGCAATATGCGGATTTGAGCAACGCTTTGGAAATCAAGAAACCGAAGGCCTTGTCTGCTAAGAGTGGTGACGCATGGTCGGCAGATGACTTCCGGCGAACAACTAAAGAGCATGGGAAAGAGTTGAATCCCACCAAGGAATTAGTAGTGCGTGAACTGCTTAACAAACCCCTTGACGAAGTTATGCAGAGCACTGAACCTTGGCAAGATGTGACGGCACGTTATCCACGGAAGATGTCTTCATTGACGGAACGCACCATGAAGGCGCTTAACCTCTCTGAAGAGGCTAAGAATAAGATGCGTGCCTCTGGTGTTAGTGATGAGCAAGCCCAGAGTTTGCTTGCGAAGTTGAGCAAACGCCAACTGAACAACTTGAGCGGTACAAGCATTCCCACGTCTGCAGTGCAGGAAGCCGATTTACCAAACAACGCAAGTGGCGAGTCTTCTGCTTCGTTGGAGAACATCAACAGGGTTGCGTCGCAGAAGGCGAAGGGACTGCGCACGTACAAACTAGACAGCCGTTCTGGGCTTGCTACTCCAGTTCTGGCAAACGATGCAGCAGACTTCCATCCCTCTCAATATGAGCACAAAATTGAGGTGGACGCAGATGGAAACATCAACTTGCTGGAATCTGGTGGGAGCGCACGCACTTTGCTGAAGTCCAGCAAGATACGCTTCCCGAAAGAGCAGTAAGGTTAACTGTGAGAGAAGAACAGGTGATCAAATCGAAGGCAGGGTGTGTACGGGGCTGTGAGCGGCAGTCCCTCAACACGCCCTGCAGTGAACGTAGCACCGTGGGAAGCCCACCATGCTGCGCAGGGGTGCTCTGGGTCATAAGCAACTGGAGCAGGAGCAGGACCGAAAGTTAGCATAGTCTCAGCGTATCCCTTCTTTCACCGCCTAGAAATTCTACAGCAACCCTGCCCTGTGTTGCCTCCTTCACGCGAACAAATGCCAATAGCACGGCATCTTGTATCTCTTGCTCACTAGGACTTTCAGGCAGGCTTACAACTTTTGCGAGCAGGACTCCCTGAGCTTCACTCCCGCAGTAGTCGCTCAGAATCCGCTCTGTGTGCGTCAAGATTTTCACAGGAACATTGTAGACCTACCCTGCATCACCCCAGAACAGCACGAAGGTGCTAGTTACGAAAGGAACCAACAGACTCATGAACGATTTCAATAAATGGAAGATTGAACTGGAAAGAAAAGCCCACAGCAAATGTGTGTTGGAAGACATTGCACAGCTTAAAGACATTCCAACGATTGCCGAGCAGCTCTCATATCTGCCCCACGAACGTGCGGCTGCTCGACTGCAGCATCTGCACCACGCTTTAGAACGCAAGTACACAAGGTGGTTGCGCTTAAGCAGTGTTGTAAGGAGCAGCGTTGCTGATAGCGAAGTTCTCGACATCTTTGCTTCCTGCCTTGGTGCCATTGAGGCAGCAATGCGCATCGTAGATAAATCTGTGCAATTCGTAGCGAGTGGCGAAGCAGCAGAATTGTTTTCTGAACGAGATGATAACACTTTCGAGATGAGTGCAGCCACTTTGTACGAATGCTGGAGTGTTGATCCCACCTTTGACTGCGTTCGCTACCTCTCAAGGATCACGAACCAATCTAGGAGATACGTGGTCAACTCATTGCGTGCGTACCGTGCGTATCTCAAAAACAACAAGGAGACAGCCAATGAGTAAACGAAAATTAGATAGAACATCAGAACCAAGCCCAGAACTGCAAGCTCAACTTAAAGCGGCGCTTGCTAGGCAGGCTGAAACTGCTTTGGTCAAGACTGAGACCAAATTAGAAATGATTCCAAACACTGCTGCAGGCAAGATGGTGCAAGCAGCGCGAGGACGCACCGGAAAGTTTCTACCAAAGGCCGAAGCACTCACGGCAGATACACAGAAAAGACTTATCAACGCAGCGTACACGTCCGATCCGACTACAGGAACAACTTTGGTGGAAAGAGTCATCAAGAAAGGTCTTGAGACTGCAGAGAAGAACGAATCAGTTCACGAACTAGGACAGATTACGCAGCTACTTGAACACGTAGATGTGGTGTCGGGTCAGGCACTCGTACGTCAGAAGTTGTCTAAAGAAGAGACGAAAACACCAATCACTAAAGTTGAGATGACTATCACACTGAACAACGGCACGGAGCCGATTGATTGGGACAAACGAGTAAGGGAGCAAGCCAAACGGAATGCAGAGGGACCGAGTTGGATTAAAGCTGAGTCATTCGAGACGAACCCATGAGTAAACGTCTGGATACCTTATTGCTAGAACTCGCAGAAGCAGATGCACGCAAGGCCAAGAGGAAGAAAGACGCTAAACGTAGACAGCAACGCGAGTGGTCGCGTGCGAGGGTGAAGCGGAGGCGTGCGGAAAAGCGCATGGCACGACGCGCCGAGATAGAACAGCACAAAGCCCAGGTTGCTGCACGACGTGCGGCCAAACTCGCGCAACGGCAAGCAGCCGAAGAAGCAAAGAGACGTAAGAAACTACCGAAGTATGTGCGGATCATTCAGGACATGCGTGCTGTTCACGTCAGGGAAGGCTATGAGCAAGGCTTCAATGACGGCAGGACAGGCCAAGCCAACCGCTATGCACCTGTTCCGCGAACTGCCCCAGCATCCACCAGCATTCAACTCAGATAGAACCATGCCCCCAGTCAGGCGCACACCAAGCGTCCCGCGGCTGGGGGCTTTTCTGCTTTCTAGGCGTCCTGCCTCACAGACTGCCACGCCTACGACCAATTCATCGTCTACTTACAGCCCTGCATTCCTTCTGGGTGACCCCTAGCATCCTCCCATGCTTTTCTCACTGAATTACGCCTTCCAGAGCCTCTGTAGATGCACCGGCGCGTTGCGATTCGTCCTAGGCGTCCTGCCCCACGGTACACGGTGCTGTACACGAAGCCGCCCTGAGGCAGAGTACCGTAATAGGACAGAAGCACAACGTAGTCCCAAGCCGGTCGCCTTGCCTTTCTCCGTACCATTTTCACCGCGTACAGCCAAGCGCGGTTGGTTGTAACCTTGTGTTATCCTCCAACTTATTCAAATACAAGCACTTACACAGCATCAACAGGGCTTCCGCCCAGCATAGCGCGGTGACTCCCAAGCGTTTGCCATGCCATGCGTAGCACGTTTCCATAGTCTATCTCACACAAAATAAACAACATAGCGTTAACCCAAGCCATTCGCATTGCCTTTGCATTGCAAAGTGCTTTGTCCCCCAGAGCATCCAAGCCGGTCCTCAGCCTACGCTAAGCCGGTCCTCAGCCTACGCTAAGCCGGTGCCCAGCCTTCGCTGTACGTTCGCCTAGGATACGCCGTGCTTGCGTTTCCTGTGCACCAGACGAGCGATCTGCAGAGCCATGCCCTGCCCTGCTTCGGCCTTCTCCGCGCTCCTGTGGCGTCCTACAAGCCTTTCCCGTTCTTGGAGGCAGGACACCCCACGGCGCACGCCTGCCCAGGGCTCCCAGGCCCAGGCAAGGGCAAAGTGGGAAGTTTCAGTATGCTCGACTGAAAGCAAAAGACTTAGGAACCTGCTTGACTTTGGTGTAATTATAAGTTTAAGATTACACCATGACAAAGGCCTTCCTGTACCTCAGAACGAGCGGTGATGACCGTGTAGGAGACAAAGCAGGCTTGCCTGTTCAACGCGAAGCCTGCATAGCGTTCGCTGGGCGCAATGGCTACGGGATCGCCCAGGAGTTCCCAGACGATGGTGTCACTGGCAAGCTGCACATGCATCAGCGTCCTCAGGGGAAGTTGCTGATCGCTGCGCTGCTGGGCAATGGCGTACACACTGTGCTCTGCTACGACGCAAAGAGAATAGGCCGCACGCAGCCTGCTTACTGGTCCTTCATCGGTCTTTGTCGTGACAACAGCATCGCCGTGCTAGATGCGAACGGGACGAACCTCTGTGAGTCAGTGATGGGAGGCGTCAACGGCATGCTCGCTGAGATGGATCGAGACGCAACCGTAGCGCGTTTGCAGCAAGGCAAGAAGCATTGGCGCGGTACGAAGCGCGTTGAAGGTCGCTGGCCTTATGGTGAGCATCCATCCCATGACTACGACGCAGAGCACGCAGTGATCGCACGCATCCGAAAGCAGAAAGCTTCAGGCGTCAGCAGCTACGCGATTGCCAAGCGGTTGAATGCTGAAGGCACACGCACGCGCTACGGCAAAGAGTTCACAACGAAGACTGTGCAGAACATCCTGAGCAGACCCGTAGCGAAGTAGCTCTCACCCTCCTTCTCCTGACCATCCCTTAGCGCAACGCCACGCGCACGCCTGACCATTCCACAGAGTGACCGCCGAACTCCGAAACGGGGAGGAGCAAAGGAATAGCGAAGCCTTTCGTCTAACGTTCGCCTAGGGTTAGGGGGAATCACTTGACAGGTTTTGATGCCACCCACACCCTTGGACATGACCACCCTTCGGCAGCCGGGGGCATAGATGCTCAGAAAACCCCTAGGTCCGCGCTAGGGCTCCTCCATAGGGAGAACGCTTGGCATTGGCTGGGGGTACCGCTAGGGCTCCTCCATCTTCTGCATTGCGTGTCCGTAGTAATTTTCCCAGCCGTTTGCCGCGTGGCTCTGTAGAATAAAGCCGGTGAGTGCTCTCGTTTACATCCGCGTCTCTGACCCAGCACAGGCTGATCGTACCCACAATCTACCCACTCAGGAACGCAAGGTGCATGATCGTTGCACACGCGAAGGACTGCACGTCACCAAGACGTTCACTGATGTGGATTCCGCCAGAACGACTGACAGGCCACACTTCCAAGAGATGCTGTCCTACTGCCGCAAACACAAGGGCAAAGTCACGCATGTGGTCTTCGCTGATCTGTCACGGTTAGCGCGGAATGTTGCAGATCAATCAGTAACGCTGGCAACGTTCAAGCAGTTGGGCATCACTCCAATATCCTGTGATGAAACCATCGAAGACAGCGCAGCGGGAAAGTTGTCAGTGAACCTGCTAGGTGTGGTTAACCAGTTCTTCTCTGACAATCTCTCTGAGCGTATTCGTTTCCGCATGTCTGCTGGTGTGCAGCAAGGCCGATGGCTGTGGCTCGCGCCAATCGGCTACCTCAACTCCAAAGAAGGCCTGCAGGTAGATGTGCACCGTTCTGAATTGGTACGAAAAGCCTTTGAGCTAGTGGCACCGCGCAGCTACACGCTGGAGGAAATTCTACGAAGGCTCAACCTGCTTGGCTTGAGAACACGTAAGGGCAGGCCGCTCACGAAGCAAACGCTATCACGGCTCTTGAGAAATCAGATTTATGCAGGCTGGGTTGTGTCGGGAGAAAACAAAATTAAAGGGCTGCATCAGCCCTTAGTGTCACAAGAATTGTTCGATGCAGTGCAGGATGCGTTAGACGGTAAGGTTGCTGCACCTGTCGTACACAAGAAGCTGAACGATGATTTCCCGCTGAAGGGCTTCGTCCGCTGCACAGGCTGTGACAAGAAGCTTACAGCAGGCTGGGTGAAAGGCCGCAAAGAGAAATACGCCCGTTATTGGTGCTGGAATCCCAAGTGCCCTGTGCGCGTCAGTGCCAGCCGTGAGGAAGTGGAGGGAGCCTTTACCGGGATTCTGGGCATGATGGAGCCCACACAGGAACTCCTTGACATGCTGCCTGAACTAGCCAAGAAATACTGGACGAACCGTCTGGAGCACATCACAACTGAACGCAGACGGCTTTCCAACCGGCTTGCAGAGGTGAAGACTTTGAACCGGAAGATTCTGCTTCGAAAGGTCAATGATGAAATCACTGCAGAAGACTTCGCCATGCTGAAAGAAGATGTCGCCCAGCAACAGACAGATGTGGAAACCCAGCTAAACGTGCTGGATGCAGAGACTACGACAATGCAGGGACTGCTTGAAGAGACACAGCAGAACATCGTGGATTTGTTCAAGGCGTGGCAAACCGGGACGGTTCAGCAGCGTCAGGAACTGGCGTGGAGCCTGTATCCAGACGGTTTGGTATTCAGCCGAGAAACGCAGTACTTTGAACCGCGCAACACCTTATTTATGAACGCTTGGAAAGAGATGTGGGATGGAATCTTCTCAGGAAAAATCATTGGAGCACCAGCCGTACAGTTTTTGAACCGAATGGCTAAACTGAAGGCTTTCCTGCTCCGTTTGAATTATATGGCAAAGGCCAGTTGAAAAACAAAAAGGCAGAGCCCATTGCTGAGCCCTGCCCTGTGTTCGCCTTGCAAAACTCATTTAATTGCATCAACGCACCTTGCGTGAATCCACAGCGAACCCTACGCCGTCTGCATAGCTTCTCCCATCGGCTCCTACAGGAACCCAATCAATACTGTTCCCATGTTCTGACATATTAAGGTTTTCCCCAACAGGCACCTCCGGGTCAGGGAAATGCTCACAACTGTCGTAGTGTCCTTCCCAGCGGATAAGCACATCGCAGTGAGCACGGATTAGCACAGTCCCATGCTTCAAGACGTATGTAGATGGGACGAAGGTGCAGGCCATTCCCTTGCACACAAACCGGCTTGCATGGGATTCCATAACCATGTACGTACCAGTCTGCCCGTACGCTGCCAGTGTTGCGAGCAGGAAAAGCATAGCGATTGCAAAGCGTTTCATTGTGAATGTCCTCAAGTTTTGGATTCCTACCACAGAACCCAGCGCTGGTTATTTACGAGTGTCTACGCATGAGCGGATTGCTGACGTTGCATACCCGTCATTGTCTGTAAGAACTGCAGAGGCTGTTCCCACAGCACACATACTGCCGGTGTCAACGTTGACCCGTACCAACACTGTGTCTCTTAGCCTTTTTTCAGGTTCGCAGTCATCACAGTATGAGGCGTGTACGCTGCGAACCTCGTAATGAGCACTGGGAGAGCAGCCACACATTACGAACAGGAACAGTAAAAGCATGGCGATTGCAAAGCGTTTCATTGTGTTTCCTCCTTTGTGTTATGCAGTGTCAACGCATAGCTCCTTCTCTTATTTGAAGCCACGATACGAGCGCAGAACTTTTCTGCATCTTTGCGACAGGCGAATGTCAGTTTTGGGAACGAAGAGCATACCGTCCTCCCCTGTTTGTCTGTGCTGAAGACCTGATTTTCTTCTTGGCTCACAGTTCCTCCGGTTCTAGCCACGTACACAGCCATGCGGGAAAGTCCGG
>Ga0208689_1001973_pt1 | contig 10140 bp, 7 predicted proteins | sample June2015DPH_8_15_FD_184700 | JGI IMG/M metagenome (GOLD analysis project Ga0208689, IMG submission 184700) | Peatland microbial communities from SPRUCE experiment site at the Marcell Experimental Forest, Minnesota, USA - June2015DPH_8_150... | ecosystem: Environmental > Terrestrial > Soil >... | reverse complement strand
TGCGATGTGCGAACTGGCGCAGGAGCATGGCATCAAGATGGTGCTTTGCCTGCTGCTTCCGGTCAGTGACTACACCCAGCACAAGCAGACAGACCACAGGCCGCCCTCTGATATTCTCAAACTCAATGAGTGGCTGCGCCGTTACGCCGCCGAAATCCAGGCGGAGGTTGGGGATTACTATTCGGTCCTGGTGGATAGCCATGGCATGCTGAAGGAAGGCTATTCAGACGATGGCTTGCATCCCAACGAGCGCGGTTACACGCTAATGGCTCCTGTGGCTGAGGCGGCCATCGAGCGGGGGCTGAGAGGTAAGAAGTAAGAACAATGGGGGCTGGGGCAAGTGTGAATTATGAATTGTAAAGTATGAAGTATAAATGGCTCACTGGTTACTGTCCTTGAAGAGGCGCAGGTCCGGAGGGCGGCGCCTGCGCTACGCTTGCTTTTCTTCCCCAATCCCCAGCGGACAGGTTGAAGGCAGCACGCAATTAGCAGAGGGCAGTCAGAAGTGGGTACCATGAGAAACGCAAATCAGGATTCAGGATTCGGAATTGCGCCACTCCCGTTTTGTCAACTGACCACGGACCCGCCGTGGCGGGACCACGGCTGACTGGCTACGGACAACGGACCACGGACGAATGACCAAGAACATAGTGCCAGTTGAACTTTGAGCTGTCGAAGCATAATATCAGCCCAGGTCTATTTCGTAGAGGTTTCGCGAACAAAGGGGTTCGCTGATGAATTATCCGGTCTGGGAACCATCCATGTTAGGTGGGGGAATGGTCATCGGGATCATCGCCATTCTCCACGTCTTCGTTTCGCATTTTGCGGTTGGCGGCGGTCTCTTTCTGCCTCTCACAGAGCGCAAGGCCTATCGTGAGAACAATCCCGCCTTGCTGGAATACGTGAAGTCCCACTCGAAGTTCTTCGTTCTTGTCGTCCTGGTTTTTGGAGCCGTGAGTGGTGTGGGCATCTGGTGGAGCATCAGCTTGGTGAATCCTGAAGCTACGGCCACGCTCATTCACGTTTTTGTTTGGGGCTGGGCGATCGAATGGGTTTTCTTCATTGTGGAGATTGCCGCAGCCTTCATCTACTATTACGGCTGGGACCGGCTTGCCCCCCAGACGCACCTCTTGGTGGGATGGATTTATTTCGGGGCAGCGTGGGCCAGCCTGCTGGTCATCAACGGCATCCTGACGTTCATGCTGACGCCGGGGAGATGGATCGAGACGCAGACTTTCGCGTCGGCCTATTTCAACCCCGGTATGTTGCCTTCGCTGGTGGTGCGCACGGCGGTGTGCGTGGCGCTGGCGGGTGTTTACGCCCTGATTACCTCGTCGGCGGTCAGCAACGTTGCCCTGCGGAATGAGGTTGTCCGTTATGCCGCCCAATGGCTGCTGATCGGTACGCTGATTATTCCTTTCGCCGGGGTGTGGTATATCTCCACCCTTCCCAGCATGGCGCGGGAGATTTCCATGGGCGCGTCGCCGGCGGTCACCATCTTCGCCGGGCTTTCAATATTCCTCTCCGCGCTGGTCGTGGCGTTCACTTACTTTGGCCCCTACCAGCGCCCACGCCATTTCAATCTGGTCTTCGCTTTCCTGCTTGCCGTCCTTGCCCTCTCGACAACCGGCGTTACGGAATGGGTACGGGAGGCGGTGCGGAAGCCCTACATCATTTACGGTTACATGTACGCCAACAGCTTGCGCATGGCGGATATGGGGCGTGTCCGGGAGCAGGGAGTACTGAAGTCGGCAAGGTGGGTTCGCCGGCATGACGTGGACCCCAATGCCCCGGAGCGCGCCGGTGAAGAGGTTTTTCGGGTGGAGTGCGCGAGTTGTCATACCGTAAACGGGTACAACAGCATCCGCTTCGCCGTCAAAGGCTGGAGTTGGACAATGATCGACTACCAGTTGGCTCACCTCAACGAGTTGAAGGGCTTCATGCCGCCGTTCGTCGGGACCGAGGCGGAGCGAAAGGCCTTGGGCGACTGGCTGACAAGTTTGAACCCACGGCCCGTGAGCGTCGGCATGGAGCCTGGAAATCCTGCCCCCAAAGGCCAGTCCAGGGGTACGACTGGAGAAGGAGCGCCGCAACAATGAATCCTGTCATCCCTGCGCCAGTTCCAGTACCCTTGCCCGCGCCGGCTTGGCTGCTCGAGTTTCTGCTGGTGTTCACATTTATCCTGCACCTGCTGGCGATGAACTTTCTCTTGGGCGGGGTTATCATCCTGAGCGTTTCCAGCTTCCTTGGCCGGCGCGATTCCAAGCACCGTGAATTCACGCGTCGCGTTTCCCGCGCCATGCCCTCCGTAGCGGCCTTCACCATCACGCTCGGCGTGGCTCCGCTGTTGTTCCTGCAGCTCGTTTATGGGCAACTCTTCTACACCTCCTCCGTCCTGATGGCCTGGTACTGGCTTGCGGCGGTGTTCTTGGTCATGCTCGGTTACTACGGCGTTTATTGGTATCAAATGCAGCACGACGAGCTTGGGCCAAAGGCGGTGTGGGTGATCCTGGTGACCGCCATCCTCTTTATTCACGTGGCCTTCATCTTTACGCAAAACATGACGGCCATGCTGCACCCCCAGGATTTCTACAGCCTGTTTGTGAACGGCAAGGTCGGGACAATTCTCGGCCCCATCACTCTTCTGAACATTACACGTCTGGCTCACTTCGTAGTGGCCGCGGTAGCCTTGGCCGGGTTGGGGGTGGCTCTGCTCTCGCACCGCTGGCAGACGGAATCGCCGGAGTTGGCGGATTGGGGGAGACGTTACGGGGTGACTTGGTTCATGGGCGGGACCCTGGTGCAATTTCTGGTGGGTCTCTGGTTTTTGTTCAGCCTGCCGGTGGAAGTCCGTCAGACCCTGGTGGGCGAGAAGCTCGCCGTGGGCGTGCTGGTCTTGGCGATTATTCTGGCTTTGCTGGCGCTTTTGAGCGCTCCCAAGAGTCTGTTGGCATCGAGTGTCGCGATGCTGGGCACTGTCAGCGCGATGGCCGTATTGCGACACTTCGTGCGCAGCGCTTCTCTGCGCCCCTACTTTGATCTACACTCGCTGCCGGTCCAGGGCCAGTGGGTCGTCTTCTCCATTTTTGTGGCGCTGCTGCTGGCTGGCCTTGCTACTGTAGGCTGGATGCTCTACGTGTTCTTCCGCCCTGCCGCCACGCGTGGGGCATCCTCCTAGCATTACTCCGCTAGAAGTTTAGCGAGGCTTGGCCTCAGGGCGACGAGTCATGCCTCGTTAGGAATCGGAAGGGCGGGTCCCGCAGGGCGGGACCCGTCCTTCCCCTAGAAGTGGACGCAGAACTTGACTCATTTACACCAAGTTCCAAAACTCTAGACTTCTAGGACGATGGCGAAGTGGATAGACTCGCGGTTAGTCCAGTCATCTTGCCTGTTGTCCTCCGGTTGCATTCCCGGTAAGATTCGACTGGAGAGGGGACCGAGCTGAGAAAGAGTCGGGGCCGGGGAAGCTTGCGTCCAACACTCACCTGTGATAGCGAGTCGGAAGCGGAGGAGGGATGCGAAAACTTCTTATCGGTGTGATCGTTACGTTTGTGTTGAGCTTTCCCGTGGCCCGCACAAGAGCGGGGCAGTACCAGTCCGCTGTCCAGCCGGAGACAAAGATGCTCAAGGCGCGACAGAAACAAGAATGGAAGACGCTGAAGCTCCAGGAGAAATACCAGAAACACTCCTGGAAGGGCCAGCATCTCTCCAAAGCGACACGGGCGCAAATGAAGCACCAGATGCAGCGCGAAAAGCGGGCTCTGCGCGAGAAACAAAGGAACGATCGCCAGAATTTAAAGGACCGCCAGCGACTGATGAAAGAAAGGACGAGGCAAGTCTATTAGCCGTGGCACCGCCTCGCAAAGCCGGACCTGCTTCCATCCGGCGATGGAGTTGAGCATTGGGTACGGACAGCCGAGTGGGGAGCGATCGGGCCTCAGCAGTGCGGCTAAACTGTCGAGTACGAACGTCAACCTTGCGTTGGGCTCTTCTCTCTCCAGTGAAGTCGAAAGGGTCTTGGGAGGTCGCCATGAAGCGAAGCGGCTGGTTGTTGGCGCTAGCATTCCTATTGATTCCGGTGCTGGGGGCGCAGGAGGCCCAAAAGTCAGGAGGAGAACAGGAGCAAAAGCCCACCCTCGGCCCCTCACCTGCGCCTGCTCTGCGAGGTCCCCGAACAGCCACCGTGAACGACTACCGAAAGCTCGCGCGAATTCGCAGCATCTACGTCGAGAGGATGGACAACGCCCTGAGTGAAAAGCTGGTCCTGAGCCTTGGGAAATTGGGCCGTTTCAGGATCGCATCCACGCCTAAAGAAGCGGATGCCATAATGACCGGCTCATGCTTGGAGTCGCGCCGGCTGAAACGGCTTCACTCCGAGGTGTTCATCGCCGATCGAGGTGGCGGGTCAGTTTGGCAGGATAACGTCTACCGGCCTTACAACCCTCCTTCCCTCGAACAGGCCGTCAACGAAACCGCGCAGATGGTGGCGGAACACTTGGGGGAGAGTTTCAGCGAAGCCGGAATGAAGTGAGCGCGAGGGTCAGGGCACGGCGTGTCGCATGGGGAGAGGGCGGCATTGCTCCGGGAGGAACCTTACGCTCACTCAGGACCTTCTTAAGGCTCGAACTGAATTCTTGAATGGCAGGGATTTCAGTGGCCGATGCGGAAAGGCAAGGCGGAGCCTGTCCAGAGCCAAGGGAGTCCGACCGCTTCTCACCGCGAAGCGGTGGGTCCCGCCTCGCGGGACGCAAGCCCACGGTAGGTTTCGTCCCGCAGGGGCGGGATCGCCCAACCCCGCAAGGGGTTGTCCAATGCCGCCCCTAGCCCCCAGCACCTAGCCCCGGTCTTTGAACTGACAACTGAATCCTGAATCCTGAATCCTGAATCCCGAATCCTGTTTTCTTATGCACTTGCGCGCTTTCCGCTCCGACGATCTCGAAACACTCTACAAGATCGATCAGGCTTGCTTTGCGCCGGGTATTTCTTATCCGCGTGAAGAGTTGAGCAGGTTCATAAGCCAGCGGGGAAGCAGGACATGGGTCGCAGAAGAGAGCGGGGAAATCGCCGGCTTCCTCATTGCCGAGCGCCAAGCGCAGAAAGTGGCACACATTGTGACCATCGACGTGGTGGACCGCTGGCGGCGGCGAGGAGTCGGAAGCTTGCTGATGGACGCCGCGGAGCATTGGGCGCGGGAGCAGAAACTGCTGCTTGTTTACCTCGAAACCGCAGAGAACAACACTGCAGGGCAAGCCTTTTATGAGGCGCGAGGTTACAGGAAAGTGGACAGCGTCACGAACTATTATTCGGACGGCACGTCTGCCTGGGTCATGCTGAAGTGGTTGAAAGGGAAAGAAGCTGCTGGCGTCTGAGTGCTGGAAGCCGGAAGTCGAAAATTGGAGCCCCAAAGCAAGATTTTTTCGAGATTGACTTTCGGGGCCGAGTAAAGTTGAATGCCCAAATCTGATGAGGGTAAGGAGGCAGAAGAAAGCGCACCTAACCGTCGAACTTCCAGGATCGACTGATCTGAGGAGCCCATGCCCATCAAACTGACGTCATCCGACAGCAAGACCATTGTTGTTGCCGTCCTCATTGCAGCTTTTTCGCTCGCCATCGGCATCAAGTACTTCTCTCATGCATTTCCGGAGGCGGCGATTCAGTTCCGCGTGAACCGGGACGACTCGGCTCCCCTGGCGCAGAAGTTTCTTGCCGAGCGTGGTTTCAAACTTGGCGGTTACCGCCATTCGGCGGCGTTCGATTACGACGGCCAGGCGAAGGTTTACCTGGAGCGTACTCAAGGCCTGGAACGGATGAACCGGCTGACGCGCGGGCCTGTTCATCTTTGGCATTGGTCCCATCGCTGGTTCAAGCCACAACAGAAGGAAGAATTCCGCGTGGACCTGACGCCCGCTGGCGAAGTGGTGGGCTTTGACCACGATATCCCCGAAGCGGCGCCGGGCGCGGCCCTGGATCAGGCTTCTGCCCGGACCATCGCGGAGACATTTCTCAATCAGGTGATAAGGCGGAATCTTGCGGACCTCGAGTTCGTTGAGACGCAGACGGAGAAGCGCCCGGCGCGCACCGACCATGACTTTACGTGGAAGCGGAAGAGCGTGGACCTCGGAGATGGAAGTCTGCGCATCGAAGTGGAGGTAGATGGCGACCAGGTGGCGGGTTACCGGGAGTTCATCAAGGTTCCGGAGCAGTGGGCTCGTGACTACGAAAAGCTCCGCTCACGGAACAATGCCGCTCAAATCGTGGACGAGGTTTTCGCCATTCTGTTGTGCGTCGCCATGCTGGTGATTTTAATCCGACGCCTGCGCGACCGTGATGTGCCGGTTGGGACGTCCCTGGCTTTCGGCGGGGTAGCCGCCGCCTTGTACCTGCTGGGCCAGTTCAACGCCTTTTCCTTGGCTGAATTCGGCTACCGAACCACGGATTCCTACTCGAGCTTTGTCACTAATTATCTGTGGGACAACCTTCTTGCGGCACTCGGCATTGGAGCAGCTATTTTCTTGCTGGTAGCTGCCTCGGAGCCGGTGTACCGCGAGGGTTATCCGAAACAAATCTCGCTGCGAAGATACTTCAATTGGCAGGGCCTGCGAAGTCGCTCGTTTTTTATCGCCAATATGGTGGGCATCGCCCTCACCTTCTTCTTCTTTGCTTACCAGACTGTCTTCTACCTTGCCGCTGACAAATTGGGGGCCTGGGCGCCCGCTGAAGTTCCCTTTACCGACCTGCTGAATACACGATTCCCCTGGGTCACGGTGCTTTTCATCGGATTCTTCCCGGCTGTTTCGGAAGAAATGCTATTCCGGGCTTTTTCCATTCCATTCCTGAGGAAGTTGCTGCGCTCCTTGCCTCTAGCGGTGGTGCTCTCGGCTTTCATATGGGGGTTCGGCCACGCGGCATACCCGAACCAGCCATTCTTCATTCGTGGCCTTGAGGTGGGGCTGGGGGGAATCGTGACGGGCCTGATCATGCTGCGTTTCGGAATTCTGGCCACCTTGATCTGGCACTATTCTGTGGATGCGCTTTACACGGCGTTCCTTCTGATTCGTTCTCCCAATCATTACCTGATGGTGTCAGGCGCCGTCTCCGCGGGCATCATGCTGATCCCGCTACTGGTCGCGGTGGTCGCCTATTGGCGTACTGGAACATTCCGCGAAGAGGAATCACTTAGCAACGCCTCCGAGGGCATTTCCAGGCCGGTTGGCAAAGAGGTCATCGAACCGGAAGCCGCTCTTGTCTACCAACCATTGTCCCAAAGGCGACTGATTCTCGCCGGACTCCTCACCCTCCTCTTCATTTTGCTGGCGGTGATTCCTGTTTATCGTTTTGGGGAGGGCATCTCGATGAATATCTCTCGCGCGCAAGCCCTGCGCACGGCTGATGCCTACCTCCGGCAGCGTCAGGTGGATCCCGGACGGTACCACCAAGTGGCGTGGGTTCACGAAAACGTTGACCCCTTGGCGGTCCGCTATTTGCTCGAGCACAAATCCATCAAAGAGTCTGACCAGACTTACCGGCTGGCGACCCGCCTTGCGGTCTTCGAGGTGCGTTACTTCCGGCCGCTGGAAAAGGACGAGCACCACGTCTTCTTGGATCCGACCAGCGGCCAGGTGTTCGGCTATCGAATGTTGTTGGACGACAACGCGCCCGGCGCTTCGCTCTCGCCTGAACAGGCGCAGACCCTGGCAGCAAAGTATGTTGAAGAGCAAGGCTACCGTCTTTCGGATTTCGATTTACAGAGCTCGCAAGCGGAGAAACGGAAGGCCCGCGAGGATTATACGCTGGTGTGGCAGGCTAAAGCCGGCGATCCCCGAAATGTCGGAGATGCGCATTATCGCCTGGAGGTTGAAGTGGCCGGCGACCAGTTGGTGAGGTTTGCGCGCTCCTTCAAACTTCCGGAAGCGTGGGAACGGGCCCGCGGTTCCTCGAGTTTGGTCAATTCGGTGTTGTCCTTTGCGGGATATCTGGTCGGTTTAGCCTTGGTCGGAGCCGGCGTGATCTTGTTGGTCATGCAGATCAGGTCCGGCCAGATGCCTTGGCGTCCGGCAGCGAAGGTGGGCGCTCTGATCGTTGCGTTGATGATTCTTTCCGAGCTTAACCAATGGCCAGGTTTGGACCGCCAGTATGAGACCTCGATCCCTCTATCCACTTGGCGGCTGTACATCGCGGTCAGTCTGGTTGTGTTTCCGTTGCTGGCCGGTTTGCTTTGCTGGTTACTGGCGGGTCTCGCAGCGAGCCTGTATCCGGAGGCTTGGCAGCTCTTGAGAGGCTGTGCCCGGCGCGTGTGGCGGCGAGATACGGCGGTGTGCATTGTGTTGGTTCTGGCCGCCGATGCGGGCCTGAACAAGCTGACGGCACTTTTCGCCAGCCGCTTTCACGCCTTTGCTCCCGTGGGCACCGAAGTTTTTTCGGAAATGTTCAATGCCGCTCTGCCGGGTGCGGGCTTTTTCCTGCGCGCGCTCTGGTGGATCGTCGTCTTCATTTCTGGTCTGGGTCTGGCGATCTATATCATTCGCCTCGGATGGATAAGGCGGGCTTGGTGGCTGTGGGCTGGAATACTGCTGGGGCTGGTTGGACTGGGGCCGGCGGGCGCGCATTCGGTTCGCGAGTTCTTTGCCGGCTGGGTGATGAGCTTTGTTCCACTTGCGGTTGGGGCGGCGATTGTTTTCTGGTTCTTCCGCAATAACCTGCTGGCCTATCTGGCCGCCGCTTTCTGCCTGCAAGTGGCGCAGCCGTTGGTTTCGTTGCTCTCACAACAAGCTGCTTTCTACCGGTCGAACGGATGGCTGCTTGCCGTCCTGGCGTTCCTCTTCCTGGTGTGGTTGCTTCTTGTAGGCGGGGAAAGTGAGGCTCGCAGCGAGCCATGACCAAGCTCAATGAAATTGAAGTGCGAGTCCTGGGCTCGCTTGCGGAAAAGGAAATCACCACGCCGGATTACTATCCCCTCTCGTTGAACGCCGTCATCAACGCCTGCAACCAGAAGTCCAACCGCGACCCGGTTATGGCGCTGGACGAGAGCGTGGTGACGCAGGCGCTGGACAGCCTGAATGAAAAAAGCCTGGCGGGCCAAGTGAGCAGCGCGGACAGCCGTGTTCCTAAATATGCACACCGGCTGCAGGAAGTCTTCAATTTTGATCGAAGGGAAATGGCCGTGCTCTGTGTACTCCTGCTGCGCGGTCCGCAGACTCCGGGCGAATTACGTGGACGCGCAGAAAGGATGTACAAATTCGACGACCTCATAGTGGTGGAGTCCGCGCTTCGTCATCTGATGGAAAGAGATCCTCCCCTGGTGAAAAAGTTGGGGCGCCAGCCGGGCACGAAGGAGTCGCGTTACGCGCACCTGCTGGCCGGAGATGTGGAAGGGTGGATCGCGCCGGCAGAGGCACCCCCAGTGGCGGCAACAGACGGTCAAGATGAGCAGCGGATCACGCGCCTGGAAACTGAAGTCGAGAGCCTGCGAACGGAAATCGCTGCTCTCCGGCAACAACTGGAAGAGTTCCGGAAACAATTTGAATGAGCCGGCGGGGCAAAGAGTGGGGCCAACTACGGGCTCCTACCCCTCGCCTGCCATGCTGTCATTCTGAGCATGACAAGCTATGGGGCCTGTCCCGCGGCTCGATCCACGGGGAAAATCTTTAACGCGAAAGCGTAATCACCGGGCTTCTCGTTGGGCATTTCGACGATTAGGCCCTCAACGCTGCGGGTCCACTCGACTTTGGCCTTGGAGCCAAGCATCCGGACTGTCTTGATGTGGCGCTTCGTCAACTCTGAACCGGAGGCCAGCGACTTGATGGTCAGTTTGCCGTCCTCCGGCCAGGCAAGCGCAATAGCATAAAGTGTATCGCCCTTGGCTGTGAAGCGGATGTCCTGTGCTGTGTATCCGCTGGTGGCGGTGTCTTTGAAGGAACCACCCACCACCTTGGTTGGACCCTCGCCGTAAACTTTCCAGGGTCTTGTGGCGTAGATGGCCTCCGCGTTGACGGACAGCCACTTGCCCATGTTCAGTAGGATCTTCTGGACTTCGTCAGGAATGGTGCCATCGGGTTTGGGTCCAATGTTCAGCAGCAGGCAGCCATTCTTGCTCACAATATCCACGAGTTCGTCAATGAGCGATTCTGGGGTGCGGAACGT
>Ga0208689_1001971_pt1 | contig 10149 bp, 5 predicted proteins | sample June2015DPH_8_15_FD_184700 | JGI IMG/M metagenome (GOLD analysis project Ga0208689, IMG submission 184700) | Peatland microbial communities from SPRUCE experiment site at the Marcell Experimental Forest, Minnesota, USA - June2015DPH_8_150... | ecosystem: Environmental > Terrestrial > Soil >... | reverse complement strand
TTCGGGCAGCTGAGCCATCACGCGCGCCAGGCGCTTCGTCGTATGCGCAAGCGGCCTACCCTGGTGATCGCCTTCTGGCAGCAGGCCGATCTGTTTCCATTGTAACTATATTATGCAATGCTCAATAGGGGCAATGGCCCTTATCAACGGGACCTTTGCGGATTTTGTCGAACCGCTCGGACAGCGATCAAACCGATCAAACTTAGCTGTGGAAAAAACCCGAGCCTAAACCGTCACGCATGTGCTTGGTCTAGAGTGTCAACTATTTGCCGGGTCGCTCAATCTGTCCCGTCCGCGTGTAGGCGGCCGAAACCTTCTTGGTCCAACCCAGACTTACCCCAATTCCTCCGTAAGCTCACCTTGAGGAATAAGTCAAAATAACAGTTTCAGCGCCAGCTGAACTTGACGTGATGTTGTAATCGTGTTTGAGATTTGACCAGCGGTCGGGTTGTAACTGCCGCCGCCATTCGGCTCCTGTACAAAGACGTTTGTATTTGGCAAGCCGAAGTTCGCGCGGTTAAAGACGTTAAAGATCTCCGCCCGGAACTGAACGGAAGCTCGTTCAGAAATCTTTGTCTCCTTCATCAGCGCCAGGTCGACGTCCTTAAGATTTGGACCGATCAATGTGTTTCTTCCGAGATTGCCGAATGTACCGACGGCCGGTAGCCCGAAAGCTGTCGGATTGAACCACTCGTTCACGCGGCCCACTTTCGGATTGTTACTCTGCCCGGGAATCAGATTCGGGCGCTCGTCCAGTAAGATGGTGGCCACACCTGCCTGGTCAAATCCTGTGAAAACCGTGAACGGAGGGCCCGATATCAAGCTGACAATACCGGTGACCTGCCAGCCTTCGACTGCACGATTCCCATGGAAGGGCAAACCAATCACGGTGCTGGCCCGGAAGTTCTGCGTGAAATCAAAGTTGGAGCGTCCCCAGTCGAGCTGCGGCTTATATGGGTTTTCGATCTCCTGAGTAGAACCATACTCGCTGGTTTCAATTCCATAGCTCACAGAACCATCGTCCAGAGATTTCGAGTAGGTGTAGCTCACCTGACCTTGCACATTCCGGCTGAACCGGCGATTCAGGCTCGCCTGCAGGGAATTATATTTCGAGCTGCCATTTGGCGCTCTCATCTCTAGCCCGCCGAATGCAGGGTTGATGCGTGGATTTTGAACGATTTGGCCATTTTGTAACGTGGCCCAGTGGTACACGCCATTGGCATCAATGGTTGGCACGGGACCGTTATAGTCGTACATGGTAAACAGATTAAGGCCACGCGATCCGACATAGCCGATCGTCAAAACTGTGGCTTCATCGAAAATCTGGCGCTGCACGTTGAGGTTGTACTGGATCATGTATGGGGTTCGATCGGTGTTGTAATTGATTCCTTCGGCCTCCGAAGGAGCAGTCGGGCCACCGCCGCCCGCAAATGGAGTGGGATATACCGGGAAGAGCTGTGCGCCCAGGGAATAGGGCGGAGTTAGCCAGTAGCCGGGAGCATAGGCCCGAGCCATGATGACGTCGTGGAACATGCCGAAGCCGGCGCGGAGCGAAGTCTTGTGATCCCCGAACACATCGTACGCGAGACCGACTCGGGGGTCGAAGTTCTTGAGAGACGGATTGTTCCGAAAGACATGTGAGACCGCCGTATATCCAGTCCCGAACGGAGGATTCACAATATTGGTGAGCGGCTGCACGCTAGTTGGGTTCGCCGCCCACTCGTACCGCAGGCCCATGTTCATGGTTAGCCGTGGGCTTACCTTCCACTCGTCGTGGAAGTAGGGCGTGAGCTGGAGTTCACGAAAGTCCCGATAGGCATTGGACAATCCTGGGTAGGCGCCAACAACTATATACGGGCTGCCTTGAAGGAACTGCTGAAGGCTGGGGAATACCCACTGCCCACCAAGAAGGAACGGGCCCCATGTGTTATTCTGAGTTCTTTCTACCGACATGCCGATGTAGAAGCTGTGGGAACCCTTGGTCCAGTAAAGGTCATCGCCAGCGGAAAATCTGTTCGGGTAAAAGCTGTCCGGCACCTCATTGTTGGTGCCGATTTGTGTAAGACCGCCAACCTCCACCTTGCCATCCACCCGTCCGGGGAAGAACTGGAGAGGAGGGGTGTTGTTCGGCGCCTCCAGTAGCTCCACAGGCCGCACAAAACTAAAACGTGCTGAGTTGACCAGGGTTGAACTCAACACGCGTCTTTCCCCAATGGTGAGGTATTGGTGGCGTGTCGTATCTTGTTCAGGCCAGAGCGGTATAGGCTCGGCCGAGAAGGGTTCAAATAGCTGCGCTCGATCCATGACATACCTTACAAAAAGGGAATCTTTGTCGGAAAAAATATAATCAAAGCGCCCGAGCAAGTAGTTCTCGTTATCCACTTGGTCAGCAACCTCAGTGTAGGCTCCGATGCCGCCGCCAATCTCCGTGGTTGCTACCGGGTAGAGGGCTAAGGTCGATGCAACGTTGGGGGCGACGCCCACGTTCGCCAAGCCGGTGGTCGGATCGCAAGAAGATCCTTGCGCGCTGGCGCACGGCAGAAAACCATTGTGAGCGTTGGCATCCGGCACGAATGCAAGTTGGGTCTCGCCCAGCAACTGCCGGGAACCTTCATAATTCACAAAAAAGAAGGCCTTGTTTTTCTTAATCGGGCCGCCCAGGCTAACTCCAAACTGGTTTCTGCGGAACGGCGCTATTGTTGGTCCGTCAAAGTAATTGCGCGCATCCATCGCGCTGTTTCGCAGGAACTCGTAGGCCGAGCCGTGCAGGCTATTGGTTCCCGACTTGCTAACCGCGTTGATGACGGCACCGTTGCCGCCGTACTGGGCCCGATAGGTATTGGTCATCGTCTCGAACTCGGCGATGGCCTCGACGCCCATTGTTGTACCGCTGCCCTGAGATCCCGCTCCGTGGTTGAAGAAGCCCTCAATGTTCGTATCGTCGAGCAGGAATGCCTGTCCCTCAGGACGCGATCCGGCAATAGAGTAATTCTCCGATTTGCCATAAAACGCAGACCCCGCCTGTGTCGACTGCACCCCGGGAGCCAGTAGAATCAATTGCGAGAAATTCCGCCCGTTCAACGGCAGTTCCACCATCTGCATCGGCTCCACGACCGCACCAACCGTCGTGGTAGCGGTTTCCACCTGGGAAGCTTCGCCTTGCACGCTAACCGTTTGGTTGACCTGTCCTACGGGCAAGGAAAAGTCCACCAATATTTCGCTGCCAACAACCAATGTGATCCCCTTGCGAACCGCCGTGGAGAACCCCTGCTGGGAGGCCTGAAGTTCATATTCGCCAATGCTCAGATTGGGCACGGTATACCGCCCCTGGCCATCGGTTACGGTGGTTTGCATAGCATTGGTCCCAACATTCTTCACCTCGACCTTGGCACCGGCGATCGCCGCATTCGAGGTGTCGGTCACGTTACCCGAGATGGTCTGCGCCTCAAGGCAGACCGCGCCCAGTAGCAAAATGCAAAACACGGCAAACATGCCAACAGTTGTCCGCTTCATCGTCGTAATCTCCTAGTCTAAATTACGCGGGAAGAGTGTATGAATTTACTCCCGACCAAGTCCAATTCTTTGATTGAATGGACGCATAACAATACACAATGAGGCGAGCAGGCGAAACAGATGTATACTCATGCCCGTTTTGAAATCAAAGAAAGAGATTCCGCTTTATAGGGCAGCGCGCTCGAATCATTTTCGTCAACGGGGAGAACCGCACGAAGAAGGAGAAGAGAATGAAGAGAAAGATTTTGCTTAGTTTATTAGTGGTCCTGGTGATTCTTAGTGTTCCGGGAACTGCTGGATGGGCTCAACCGGTTGCGGCTGGCAAACGTGTAACCGTGTACCGCGGTGATGAAATCAATGTCAGTCTGAAGGGATATGTGCCCAAGGCACAATACGTGAAATACGGCACCAATGTGATAGGTCAGCTTTTCGACGGTTATCCTGAAATAGTAAGAGAAGAGGCCACGACGCCTACTTATAAGGTAAGAACGCTGAAGAATGTCATGGTTCCCATGCGGAATGGCGTCCGCTTAGCTGTGGATATTTACCTGCCCGACCCTGATAATGGACAGAAGTTTCCGACCATTCTGGCTTACGGTATCTGGGGCAAGGACTTACAGGAGTCAATCGCCTGGAACGCCGATAAGCCGCAGCCCTACTATGACAGTCCCTTTTGGGACGGAACCATGGAAGGCGGCAATTACATGTATACCGTGCCCAGAGGGTATGTGCATGTTATTCCTGATCCGAGGGGAATTGGGAATTCAGAGGGTTATGGCACGCAGGGGGCCTACGCTGCAGGCCAGGCAGGAGATATATACGATGTCATCGAATGGATCGCCGCGCAACCTTGGAGCAACGGTAAGGTGGGCATGATGGGTCCGTCTGCTTATTCGATGTCTCAGGCCGCCGTGGCTCCGCTAAGACCGCCCCACCTGACGGCCATTCATCTGGACGAAGGAATCGGGGGGGTATATGGGGACTATTTCAATGGTATCTGGGACACTCTCAGTTACCACATAATGGTCGGCCGGCATGGAAATGACAGTGCGTTTGTGACCCCGAACTCCGAGTACACTCCCCTTGCACCTGGGCATTTCAGCCTTCCGAAAGAAGAATTGGATCGTTTGGTTCACGAGGCTCTGAATGACCCCGACATAAAATACAACAGCAAATGGTATTCCATGATCGTGTATCCGCGGAAGGATCCGGAGACTTTCGACAGGCTGCTTGACTTGTTGCATCCCAAGCCGATTACGGTACCTAAAACCGAAAATATAAACATCCCCACGTTCATCGGCACCCCTTGGGACACCCGACTCTATATTTGGAACTGCTTCTACTTCTGGGACCATCTCCAATTGCCCAACGACCAGAAGAGGTTGATGATCTATCCTCCCGGCTTTCCACCGCGCCCCTACAACACTTACCATGACAACATCGTCCGGTGGTTTGACTACTGGCTCAAAGGCATAGATACGGGAGTCAAGTATGAGCCGCCGGTGAAGATTTTCGTCATGGGCATCAACAAGTGGAAATTTGAGAATGAATGGCCTCTGGCGAGAACGCAGTGGACAAATTACTACCTGCAGCCGGGGGGTGGCCTGTCCCCTCAACCCGTTAAGGACGATAAACCCGAGAGCTTCACACAACCTGCGCCTTACAAGGACCCAACCGTGTACTCGATCCGATACAATACGGGTCCTTTGAAGAAAGATATGGAGGTTTCGGGACCTATCGCTCTGTATCTGGATGCGGCTATCGACCAAGATGATACCAACTGGATGGTCGATCTGGTGGATGTGGACCCCCAGGGCCACCGGCAGTGGGTAAGCACGGGTCAACTCAAGGCCAAATTTAGAGCTATCGAGGAAAGCACCTCGAAGCCCTACCGGCCGGTGCACCCGCGGCAGGAGCCGGTGCCGATCACTCCGGGCGAGGTCGTCGAGTACGCCATCACGATGATGGATACGTCGGTTGTGTTCCAAAAGGGCCATTCGATGGAACTGATAATCAGAAATCAGGATGACCTGCTGAGCAGATTGGGAACCTGGGGCGTCTATTTCTTGCCTTTCATGCGGGACGTGACGCATACGATTCACTTTGGCAAATCACGCCTGCTGCTGCCTGTGATTCCTGCTGGAGCATCGGAGACGGCGCAGATGAAAAAGCAATAAATGGAAACCGTCTGGGGGCCTCGACGGAGGCCCCAGAGACCGCTTCGTATCTCGAAAGGGATGAAGGCGGGTTGGACAGAGAGCCTGTATCGCCTCCACCATCACTTGGGATCGGACCTGCGACAAGAGAGAAGAAACATACTCGTAAGAGATAGTGCCCCACCCTCACCGCCCGCTCTTGGGTGGTTAGGGTGGGGCACGCATTATAAAAAGGGCTCCCCTTTCGGGTAAGCTGCAGTTGCTGTGAGTAGCAGTCAACTTAAGTCTTACGAAAGGAACATCGACAGCTCAGTTCAAAACCGCCCAGGGCTGCTGACCGCGCTCGCCACTGAATCGCCAAATGCTCGAGTCCCGCTGGTGCCACCGATATCTGCTGTTCTCGATGAACCATCGCTGAGAGTTGCATCCACCGCATTTTCCACTGCTTTGCCCGCGATAATAAAATTCTCAAGATCACGGTGCTCTCCCAACCATTGCATGAGCATTGCGACGGATAAAATCATGGAAGTCGGATTGGCTTTGTCCTGTCCCTGGATGTCTGGAGCCGATCCGTGCTGCGCTTGCGCACAGCACAGTTTATCTCCCGCCATTATGGAGCCGCCCAATCCCAAGCTGCCGGAGAGCTCGCTTGCCAGATCGGACAGAATATCTCCGTAGAAATTGGTAGTAACGATAACGTCGAAGCGAGAAGGGTCGCGCACCAGATAAGCAGCGGCTGCATCCACCAACAGATCACTTAGCGCAACGGCCGGGAAATCCAGTGCGACTTTATGAACCTCGCGGAGAAACAAACCATCCGTCATGTGAAAGCTGTTTACTTTGTGGACCGCGGTGACTTTCTTGCGTCGGGTTAGTGCCATGTCGAACGCCCGGCGAGCAATCCGCTCCGAGCAATACGCGGTGATCTTGCGTACTGAGAGTGCCATATCTGGAGAGGGCATCATTTCGCCCCAGCCGAGATGCATATTGCGATCAGGATAAAAACCTTCCGTCGCTTCGCGCATGATCACCAGGTCCATGGTCTTGCCGTTTGTAAGGAATGGACGTGAACGTGCAGGTCGCACGTTAGTGTACAGGTCAAGACCTACGCGGAACGCCGCAGATATGTTGCGCCCGCCCTTCTCAGGTGCCGGGTAGTCGGCATGAGATTGTGGACCAAGAACTAAACCGTCATATGTCCTCGCCTTCTCCAGGACCTCGTCCCGAAGAGTCGTCCCGTGTTTTTGCAAACTTGTAAATCCGATCTCTTCGTAGTCGAAGGACAGACTCAACCCAAAAGCCTTGTCGGCAGCCTTCAAAACTTTAATCGATTCGGCCACGATTTCAGGACCAACACCGTCGCCCGGCAACACAAGAATTCGCATATTTGCCTCAGTCACAACGCTCGCCGTCCTCTTGTGTTACTTACTTTGATGTTCCATGGAAACACTATGGGTGACGCCGGTCCCGGTCAAAGTGCGAGTCGCATCAACCGATGAATAGATCCATAGAATCTTCATGGATGTCGTGTGCGATAAATTGCGGAAACGATGAGACACGTTGGGAGGAATCCAGGTCGTGTCTAAGACCTGGAGCAAGTGCTCCTCGCCCTCTATATCAAGTGCCGCCTCACCTTCCAGCAAGACAACACTTTCTTCACAGTTGTGACTGTGAAATGGAACCGCCACACCTGGATCAAATGAGGTGATTCCGTTGATAAATCCACTAGCGCCCACTGCTGGACTGACCAAAGGGGTAGTACGCACTCCACCACCCCGCTCGTAGGTTTTGAGGAGTTCGGGGCGCAGAAGAGCGGCACCCGATGTTCCTGTCTTGATCATGCTGAATTCCTCATTTGAAATTAGGTAGCCCTATTGCTTTGGACCTATCCACATGGCTTTAGTGTTTGTGAATTCGCGAATACCGTATCTGCCAAGTTCGCGGCCACAACCTGACTGCTTGATGCCGCCGAAAGGCAGCCGAGGATCCGAAGCAACCAACCCATTGATGAATACAGAACCAGCTTTGATTCTGCACGCCAGCAGTTGTGCCCGGCCATGTCGGTCGTGCAAACCGACGCGCCAAGGCCGAACTCGGTCAAGCAACCAACACGATGGTCATTTGGCCGTACGTCGCTACTCGGCGTGGTGCGGTTCGTCCCTGATTGGCTGTTGCGTCATTGAAACACCGAGTGGGTGATTCCTGATCGCTCGATTCTTATGATGTTTTCGCGGTGAATTGATCTCCTATGGCCGCAAGAAGGTGGCTTACGAAGTCCGGCTCAAAAAAATCAGCCTACATGCGCGCGAGACGATCCCGACGGGCAATTCGGTGTGATTTCTCGGTTTCGGAGTTCAATCCCGCCTACCCACAACACTGGGGCACCGACTGGGTTACACGTTGATGGTGATCAGCCGTTCTTCGGTGACTTCCCGGATCATGTACTTTGGTCCTTCCGTCCCATGACCGCTGGCCTTAACCCCGGCGTAAGGCATTCCGTCCGCTCGCGAACTCGAAGTCTCATTGATGTGAATCGAGCCGAAGCGGAGAGCTGTCGCCGCCTTCATCGCTTGATTGATGTCGCGAGTGAAAATGCCAGCCCCGAGTCCATAAGGCTGATCGTTCGCCCCCCTGATGGCTTCTTCAATCGTGTTGAAGGGGATTACACAGATCACCGGGGCGAAGATCTCTTGATCAACAACCTTCATTCCGGGCTTGACATCGGTCACGATGGTCGGCTGCAACACGGAACGTGACCGTTGGCCGCCGCACACGATGCGGGCGCCGCCGCGGACGGCTTCCTGCAGCCACGATTCCGCACGCTTGGCGTCGTACTCGCTGATCATCGGGCCAACCCTTGTCTTAGGGTCTCTCTGATCACCAGCAGGCATCAGCGATGCCTCTCGGGTGAGACCTTCAAGCACTTGATCCACAATTCTGTCTTGGACATAGAGCCTTTGAATAGAAGTGCAGACCTGGCCGGCCTTGCGGAATGAGGCATTCGCGATCTTCGGAATAGCGCGGGCCAGATCAGCATCGTCACAGACGATCGTGCTGGCAATGCTTCCTAATTCGAGCTGTGTTTTGCGCAAGCCAGCGGCTTGCTGAAGAACTTCTCCGACCTCGGTGCTGCCGGTGAACCCATAGAAATCGATGTCCTGGTGCTTGAGAAGCACATTTCCTATTACTGAGCCGCGGCCTTGAATCAAGGATATGAACCCAGGGTCGATGCCAGCTTCCAGTAAAGCTTCGACCAGCAAGGCAGCGGTGAGCGGGGTGTAGCTGGCAGGCTTGAGGATGACTGCATTCCCGCTTGCCAACGACGGCGCAATCTTGTGTACAGCGGTGTTCAGCGGCGAGTTGAACGGCGTTATGGCACAGACGATTCCGAGCGGCACGCGGATCGTGAACCCAATGCGCTTGTGCTGTCCGGGGCTCGCGGCGAAGGCAACTTGTTCGCCGACCAGGCGGGTGGCTTCTTCGGCAGACAACATCAACGTGACAATCGCGCGCTCCAGCTCGCCGGTAGCATCCGCAACAGTGAAGCCTGCCTCGGCCACCGTGTGATCGATAAAGCGCTTTCGGTTCTTATCCACCAACTCGGCGCATCTTCTCAAAACCGCGGCACGAGCATGCGGCGGCGGGGCTCCCACGGTGACGGCCTTGCGTGCGGCAGTCACCGCTTGTGCCACCTGTTCCGCGGAGGGCTCGGAAACTTCGGCGAACACTTCGCCGGTGTACTTGTCCAACACGGGGACACTCGTTCGTCCCTTGACCCATTGACCCTCGATGAACGAGAGTGTTGGCGCAAGCGTCGTGTCTTCGGGCAGGGCGGGGCGCAATTCTTGTTGAGTGATGCTCATCAGTCTTGCCTCCTTCGATTTCGGAATTCCATTAGGAGATGATTTAAATCTCGAATTTGTCCGACGTTGCACGTGCCTAAAGCCCCGTGCGCCAATCGCCTCCGAAACTCTACGCGAACACAAACACAATCTGAATTAATGGCCTAGGTCAGAACCGGGGTAAGCGCCCCCTTGCCTGCAAAGTGTGCTTCCAAATTGGCGAGCACCAGATCTGCCATGGCCTTGCGCGTCTGCTCTGTGGCGCTGGCAAGATGGGGTGTCAGAACGACGTTGTCCAGGTTCAGGAGTTCTGTCGGAACGTTCGGTTCGTTGGCAAAAACGTCTAGTGCCGCCCCACGAATGACGCCTGCTTTCAGCGCCTCCACCAGGGCGGCTTCGTCCACGATCGAGCCCCGCGCCACATTGATCAGGAAGCCTTTGGGCCCCAATGCCTTCAGCACCCTCGCGTTGACCAACCCGCGTGTCGTCGGCCCTCCATACGCAACCACCACGAGGAAATCTACCGCCGCCGCAAGCTCCTCCGTCGAACTAAAGTACTTATAACTCACACCCGCCTTCGGCTCTAAGTCCGAATAAGCTATCGCCATTCCGAATCCTTCAGCACGATGAGCAATCGC
>Ga0208689_1001969_pt1 | contig 10160 bp, 10 predicted proteins | sample June2015DPH_8_15_FD_184700 | JGI IMG/M metagenome (GOLD analysis project Ga0208689, IMG submission 184700) | Peatland microbial communities from SPRUCE experiment site at the Marcell Experimental Forest, Minnesota, USA - June2015DPH_8_150... | ecosystem: Environmental > Terrestrial > Soil >... | reverse complement strand
ATCGGTCGCGAACCGGGCTGGTGGAACTGGAAAACACCTCCAACATTGCCGGCGGCTCGGTTTACCCTCCCGAGGTGTTTGACGAAATTGCCGACCGTGCTCACGCCGCAGGTTTGCCTGTGCATCTGGATGGCGCGCGCATTTTCAACGCCAGCGTGGCGCTGGGGCGTCCAGTGACAGAGCTGACGAAGAAGGCTGATTCAGTGATGTTCTGCCTCTCGAAGGGACTTGGTGCGCCCGTCGGTTCCATGCTGGTGGGAAGCAAAGAGTTCATCGAGGAAGCACGGATCGCACGAAAAATGCTGGGCGGTGGAATGCGCCAAGTGGGTATCCTGGCGGCAGCGGGCCTAATCGCCCTGGAAGAAGGTCCGAGGCGCCTCGACGTGGATCACGAGAATGCCAAGTTTCTGGCTCGAGGGCTGGCGGAGATTCCCGGCATCAAGATCGAAACGGAGAAGGTAGTCACCAATATACTCTTCTTCGACGTTTCCGGCGCCGGCCTGACCGCGCCGGAGGTGTCGCAACGGCTGAAGGCTAAAAACGTGTGGGCAAACCCCTACGACTCCAAACTGATCCGAATGGTAACCCACCTTGACGTGGACCGAGCGGGCTGCGAGCGCGCACTCCAGGCTCTCCGCGAGGTAGTGGCCAACCCTCAGCCGGCGGCTACCTCAGCATTAAGTGATTGATTCATTGAATCATTGGGTCATTGAATCATTGAAATTCGGCGCGGGGGGTAGGGTAACTCTGAATTGCATTCTGGCTTCTGACTCCTTCTCACTTCTTCTTAGCTGTTTCCTGGGCAAGCCTGGAGAGGATATCAAAGTAGTGCGTGCGGTAAGTAGGATCTGCGGGATCGAGTTGGTTTGCCATGCGGTATTGCTTCACCGCCTCGTCCAAGTCGCCCATTTTTTCCAGTGCGTAGCCAAGACCGTTGTAAGCGTCTGCATCCGTCGGGTCATGCCGGATGGCTTCCAGCATCTCGACTCGTGCCCGCTTCCAGTCCTTGCCCAGCAGGAACGTGATTCCCAGCTCACGGTGCAGGTCGGAATTCTCAGCGTCGAGTTTGAGCGCCGCCCGCAGATGTTCAACGGCCTCATCCAGCCTGCCTCGGGCCCGCAGTTGCACTGCTTGCTGAACCAACTGGCGCAACTGAATCTTGACTTCGGCGAGGCTGAGCGCTTGATTGGCGTTAGGGTTGGAAGCTTCTTCTGCCTTCTTCCCATCGAGCGCGACATTCTCGCCGGAACGAGGTGAAATGAAGAAGCCTTTCTCTTCTTCACTGGGGCAGCGGAGGTGGAGGTAGTGGTCTCCGGGCTCAACTTCCTGCAAAACTAGGACCCCGTCGTCATTCGTCTTGCCCAGCCGCTGATCGTCGAGGTCTACCAAACAACCCGGCTCGCGCGCACGCACCGTCACTTGCGCTGACGCCTGCTCGTGAGCCTTCTCACTCGGCAAGAGAGCGTGAAGACTGGCAGGAATCAGCAAGACGGCAAAGCAAAGGAAAAACCTACACATTATTGTCGATACCGATCTCCAGCTTCTGCGGTGCTGTGCCGGCTTTTAGGTGGTTGGCCAGCAAACCCCCAAAAGCCCTATGTCGCCGCCCCGCGAGCTCAATGCATGTTAGCACGGCACGCTGTTTTTGACGCTCCGTGCGTTGCCAGCCGTGTTTCTGGCGGCGGCCGCTCGAATTTTTTCGGCATTGCCCCGGAGCCGGTTTTCCCGTATTCTTGAAGGCGATGGAACTACACCTCACCCCCGAGCAGGAAGCGCAACTTGCGCAGATTGCCACGAACGCAGGCACCGACGCCGAGCGGTTAGCGAAGGATGCCGTGTTGCGTCTGCTTCAGGGAGATGCTGACTTCCGTCCCGTATCTCCCGGCAGTGTGGTCGCCGAGATGCGCGCTTTACGCGCCCGCGTCAAACCTGATCCTGAAGGCTGGACAACGCGCGATTATGTCAACTACGGCCGCCGATAAATGCCTCTGGTCGTTGATGCTTCCGTCGCCCTTGCATGGGCTTTGCCCGATGAAAGCAGCCCCTATGCCGACGCCGTTTTAGCCGTTGTTGAGCACGAAGGCTTGCGCGTTCCCGAACTCTGGGCGCGGGAGATTGCGAACGGCCTTGCCGTCGCCTATCTGCGCAAGCGCATCACTTCCACCGACGAAAAGGCGTTTCTGGCGGCCCTGTCACACTTGAGCATCGAGGTTGAAGACGCTTCCCCCTTGACGGTCGTTCGGGATGGAACGGCGGCGGCGATGCGCTATGGCCTTACGGCTTACGATGCCGCGTATGTCGATCTTGCTTCGCGGGAAAGACTGACCCTCGCCACTCTCGACGTGCCGATGCGCAAGGCTGCCGAACAATCCGGGATTACGATTTTCCGGCAGTGAGAACCGACCGACAGAAAAGTCCGCTACCAGCAGAAACTCGCCGGACGGAAAATCGTCCTCGTTGTTTTGACCGGCACCACGAAATGGTCACGTATCAGATTGCACCTTGAACGCATAGCCGCCGTGGTGAACGCGGCCACGCCGGGTAGTTATGCCGAGGTGGTTATACCGTTCGAGTGATGCCCCCCGACAGTGTTTCACTGGGTTGTGGCGGTTGATGCACGGACGGCGCAGCCCTCGCGTTGATGGCTGTGCCGGTTCCTCTTCCCTTCTCCGGCCCGCGCATACGACCCCGTGCGTTGCCAATTTCTTGACGCTGTATGGCTTGTGGTATAGCCTTGGTTCTGGGGAGATGGTACGCGACCAGGGGACCGGTGATATCCAGCGCATGATAACAGCCCGCGAGACGCTTGGCCGAAACCAGGGCGGGCCCTGCCACCAAATGGCGGATTCAATCCAGACTTGGGCTGCGAAAGTGCTCGCGCGCGACCGGCGGGCCATCGCGCGCGCTATCTCTGCGGTGGAGGCCGGCGATACGCTGGGCACGGAACTCTTGAAGAGGCTCTTTCCTGCCTCCGGGAAGGCGGAAGTCATCGGGGTTACGGGGTCTCCCGGGGCCGGGAAAAGCACCCTGGTGGAAAAGCTTGCGGGCGAGTATCGACGTGCTGGTGCGCGCGTGGGAATCATCGCGGTTGACCCCACCAGCCCGTTTACGGGCGGTGCCCTCCTCGGCGACCGCATCCGCATGCAGAGCCTTTCGAGCGACAAAGAGATTTACATCCGCAGCATGGCTACACGCGGACAGTTGGGAGGCCTGGCGCCAACCACCCACGACGTGGTCACTATCCTCGATGCGGCGGGCTGCGACGTGGTGCTGATTGAAACCGTAGGAGTAGGACAAGACGAAGTGGAAGTCGCTCGCCTGGCAGACGCCACAGCCCTGCTCTTGGTCCCGGGTATGGGTGACGAGGTGCAAACCTTCAAGGCCGGCGTTATGGAAATTGCCGATCTCTACGTCATCAACAAGACGGACCGTCCCGGCGCTGACCGCCTCGAGCAGGAAGTCCAGGCTATGCTTTCCATGGCTTCCCGTGCGGACGGCTGGCGTCCCCCCATCGTCAAGGCGATCGCCACCACGGGTTCGGGCGTTGGAGAAGTGAGGGAAGCGCTCGAGCAATTCCGCTCCTTCCAAGAGCGGAGTGCTTTGAAGGAAAAACGCCGAAGGGATTACTTGCGTAGCCGTTTCCTTGAGCTGCTGCGTCGGAATCTCTTTGAGAAAGTTATCAGGGAACGTTTGCGCGACGGTTCCCTCGAGCAGTTCGTTGACGACCTGCTCCAGCATCGCGCGGATCCCTATTCACTGGTTGAGAGAATCGTCGCCGAATCAGTAAAGCAGGTTTCGGGTGTCAGGTGTCAGGTGCCAGGGACTGGGGACTAGGGACTGGGGAAAAACAGAAGGCAGTAAGCAGTGGGCAGTAAGCAGTAGGCAGCGAACAGAGGCAGTAAGCTGTGAGCGCAAGGAGGAGGGCAATCCAAAGTCTAGAATCCAAAATCCAAAATCGGAAATTACCCTAGTCCCCAGCCCCGTCTTCTGTAAGACTGAGAACTGATGACTGACAACTGAAGACTGTATTTATGAAACTCCATCACATTGGCATCGCAGTCGGCTCGCTAGCGGCCGCGCGCCCTGTTTTCGAAAAACTGCTGGGGAAGCCACCCGACTCGGAAGAAGTTATCGAGGAGCAAAAGGTACGCGTGGCGATGTTTCAGGTAGGCGAAAGCCGCCTGGAGTTGCTCGAGGCTACCTGCGAGGATTCGCCCCTGGCGCGCTCCATCTCCAAGCGCGGGCAGGGCCTCCACCATGTCGCAGTTGCGGTTGAGGACCTTGCTGGGACGCTCCGCAAGCTGGAAAACGCCGGGGTCCGCTTGATCGACCGTGAGCCTCGTCGCGGGGCAGGGAACGAGCAAGTGGCTTTTCTACACCCCGCAAGCACCGCTGGGGTGCTCATCGAACTGGTCGAAGAGAAATGAAGTTAGGCAACTTCGAACTGCACGCGATCAGCGACGGAACTTTTGCCCTCGACGGAGGACAGATGTTCGGCGTCGTGCCGAAGCCCCTGTGGGAACGCAAGGCCCCAGCGGACGAACGCAACCGAATCCGGCTTTCCTTGACCTGCCTGCTGATTCGTACCGGGAGGCAGAACATTCTCGTGGAAACAGGCATTGGGGAAAAGTTCGACGCGAAGTTCAAGGACATCTATGATGTCCAACATCCCACGACGCTCCTCGCGGGACTCGATGAATTGGGGCTCAAGCCGGAGGACATCCACATTGTCATCAACACGCACCTTCATTTCGACCACTGCGGTTGGAACACGCGGCGTCGGGAGGGGGAAATTGTCCCCACTTTTCCGCGCGCTCGTTATTTCATCCAGCGCGCAGAGTGGCAGCACGCGCTGAATCCGACGGAACGAGAAAAAGCCAGCTACATTGAGGAGTTTTTCATGCCCGCCGAGCCGCAAACCGAGTTTCTCGATGGCGAAGCGGAAATAGCCCCAGGCATTCGGGTTGAGGTCGTACCGGGTCACACGCGCAACTTGCAGTGCGCGCGCATTGAATCCAGGAACGAGTGTGCATACTTCATTTCCGATACCGTTCCCACCGCCGCGCATCTGGCTTATCCATGGATCATGAGTTTCGACCTGTATCCGATGGAGACGCTCGCCAGCAAGAAGCGCCTGCTGCCCGAGTTAGCTCAAAAGGAAGCTATCGTGGTTTTTCCTCATGACCCGAATGTGCCCTGGTTGCGTTTAGTGGGAATCGACGGCAAGATTGCAGCCCGGCCACTGGAGTAACTTAACACGACGATGAAAGGCCTTTGCAATCGTTGTCATTCCGAGCGAAGCGAGGAATCTCGCTCTGTGTAGAGGTCGAGAAGTCGAGGGTCGAAAGTCCAAAAGTCAACAGCCCTTGACCTTTGACTCTCGACTCCTTGACTCGGCAGAGCGAGATTCCTCGCTTCGCTCGGAATGACAAGTCGGAGTTAGGCTGAGATCATAAACTCATAGAGGGAGGACCTTTGCCACAAGCAGAAATTGGAATCATCGGAGGAAGCGGCCTTTATAACCTGCCGGGTGTCGAGCGAGTTCGGGAAGTCCGCATCGCTACGCCCTTTGGCAAACCATCCGACGCCTACATTCTGGGCCACTTGGAAGGACGCAAGGTGGCTTTTCTATCTCGGCACGGGCGTGGCCACATCCTTTTGCCGACGGAGCTGAATTCGCGCGCCAACATCTACGGGTTCAAGAAACTGGGGGTGGAGCGCATCATCTCAGTCAGCGCCGTGGGGTCTCTTCAGGAGGATTACCGTCCCATGGACATGGCGTTGCCTGCACAGTTCTTTGATCGCACCCGTCAGCGCGCTTCCACCTTCTTTGGCGACGGCCTCGTTGCTCACATCAGTTTTGACGCGCCCGTTTGTCCTACTGTCGTGGACGTGCTGGCCGGGGCATGCAAAGATGTAGGCGTCCGCTGTCATACGGGGGGCACTTACCTATGCATGGAGGGGCCGGCGTTTTCCACCCAAGCCGAGTCAAACGTTTACCGTTCATGGGGAATGGACCTTATCGGGATGACCAGCCTGCCTGAAGCCAAACTCGCGCGGGAGGCCGAGATCTGTTACGCCACACTCGCCATGGTCACCGACTACGACTGCTGGCATCCCGAGCACGACGCCGTGACCGTGAACATGATATTGGAGTACCTTACGCACAATGTCGAGAACTCTCAAAGGATTCTCGTGAAAGCAATTCGCTCCATGCCTCAACAACGCAACTGCAAGTGTCCTTCGGCGCTAGCCCACGCCATCCTGACGGACCGCCGGAGAATCTCACCGCGAGCTAAGAAAAAGCTTTCGTTGCTGGTCGGAAAGTACCTAAAGTAATACATTAGGTCTATTGGGCAATTGGCCGTGAAGAAAAGGATTATCAATGGCATTGTTGGTGGTTGGCACTGTAGCTTTTGATTCCATCAGAACCCCGCACGGGAGGGCAGAGAACATCTTGGGTGGGTCGGCGACCTATTTCTCGCTCGCCGCGAGTTGGTTTGCTCCTGTCCGGGTCGTGGCCGTGGTCGGCGACGACTTCGGAGGGGAGCACCTCCGATTATTTCAAGACCGTGGCGTTGACACTGCCGGCCTGGAGCGGGTACCCGGAAAGACCTTCCATTGGTCGGGTGAATACGTCGGCGATATGAATGAGGCGCGAACGCTCGAAACGCACCTCAACGTTTTCGAGGAATTCTCGCCCAAGATACCCGGCTCGTATCTTGACAGCGAGTTCGTGTTCCTAGGCAATATCGATCCGGTGTTGCAGCTCCATGTCCGCCGCCAACTTCCTAAGGCTCGCCTGGCGGCCCTGGATTCCATGAATTATTGGATCAAGGGCAAGCCGGAGGAGTTGAAGAAAGCTCTGGCTGAAGTCGATGTCCTGCTGCTCAACGAGACGGAAGCGCGAATGCTTTCCGGCATTTCCAACCTCAAAAAGGCTGCCGAAGTTATCCAGAAGATGGGCCCGCCCACCCTGGTCATTAAGCGTGGAGAGCACGGTGTCATGCTTTTCTCCGACGGCGGAATCTTCTCCGCGCCAGCATTCCCACTCGATGAAGTCCAAGATCCCACCGGCGCCGGAGACAGCTTTGCGGGCGGCTTCATGGGACATCTGGCCAAAGTTGGCGACCTTTCGCATGTCCAGCTTCGCCGCGCGGTGATCTACGGTTCGGTGATGGCCAGCTACGCCGTCGAAGAGTTCGGACTCGCCAGGCTACTCCGGCTCACCCCCAAGGAGATTGAAGCTCGCTACCGCGAGTTCAAGAACCTTACGCATTTTGATGCTTGAACAAGCCCTCCACCCAACGGAATCCGGCGCCTGTCCGCCCCCTTTGTCTTTCAAGTCCGACGGCCTGGTGGCCGCTTGCATCGCTGCGGTCACCGCGGGGGCTCTTTACGTCTTTTACTCCCGTGGGCTGACGAACGTTTACGGCGACGCCATCGCTCACATGGAGGGCGCGCGGCGCATCTTCGATTCACTGACGCCCGGTTACGAGGAGATTGGTAGCGTTTGGTTGCCCATGTTCCACCTTTTGGCCGCCCCATTGGCCTCGAGCGATTTCCTGTGGAGGACGGGGCTGGCCGGAAGCATCGTTTCATCGGCAGCTTTTGCGGGCACTGCCTGGCTCTTGTATCGACTTGGGACGGAAATCAGTGGGGGCCGGTCGGCAGGCATCCTTGCGCTCGCCGGGATTCTGTTCAGCCCCAACCTTCTCTATCTCGCGGGCACTCCCCTGACGGAACCCTTGGCCATCTTCTGGGCGGCTCTGGTGGTCTACGAACTTTTCCGCTACAGGGAAGCCGGCAGGCTTGGGGCCTTGTTGGGCGCGGCGGGGGCAGGGTTTCTCGGGACGCTCACCCGTTACGAGGAGTGGTACGTGCTGCCCTTCGCGGCCTTGTTTGTACTGCTCGCGCGGCGTCAGTCCTGGGAATCCCGCATCCGGCACGCCTTGGTTTTCTCGATCATTTCCGGGGCCGGTCCCGTGCTCTGGTTCCTTCACAACGCCTGGCGCTTCGCGAATCCCCTGGAGTTTTACAACGGGCCATTTTCGGCCCAGGCTATATATGCCCATCAAGTTGCTACCACGGCGTTTCCCTATCCGACCGACGGCAAGCTTCTCCTCTCCGCACGCTATTATATTGAGGACCTCAGACTAGTCATCGGAGTGTGGCCACTCGCGCTGGCAATCCTTGGGTTGGTTGCATGGGCAGCGAACCGGCGAGTTTGGGGGAGGGGAGCAGTGGCATTTCTGTTCTTGGTTCCCTTGCCGTTCTATATCCACGCCCTTGCTTATGCCGCCATTCCGCTTTACATGCCAACTCTGTTCCCTTTCACCTATTACAATTTGCGGTATGGAGTGGAAATGGTCCCGGCCCTGGCGCTTTTCCCGGCCTTCCTTCTCCCTGGAGGTTTGCCACGGCGTCGGCGTTACGGATTGCTGGCGTTCTTTGTGGTCGTGCTTGCCTGGCAAAGTTACTTACTTTTTGCCGGAGGAGCCGAGGAACTGGCAGTGGTCAAGGAAGGCATCCTGAATACTCCTTGCCGATCACCGCGCCAGCAAGCTATCATCCGCTTCCTCCGTGACTACTATGATGGACAGCGGATACTGATGGCGGCGGGCAAGTGGGCGTGCGTAATGCCGGAAGTCGGGATTCCTTACCGTAATACCATTACCGAGACGAACCGCAGTTATTGGCGCGGGCTCCGGCCGGATGCCGGGAAATGGGTGGAATGGATTATTCGCGGCGAGGGTGACGCGGTGGATGAGCTGATGCGTGCCTACCCCCAGGCTTTTGCGGATTTTGACCTTTTCGAAAGGCACTCGTTTCCGAACGAATCGAGCGTGGCAGTTTATCGCCGCCGCGTGAAGGGCAGTGGCAAGTGACGAGTGACAAGTGACGAGCGGAAGAGCCAAAAGCAGAAGGCTGAGGGCAGAAAGCAGAAGGTAGAAAGCAGAAGGCAGAGGACAAAAGAAAGTAGGGCGAAGCATGCAATTCACTATTCACCATTCGCAAATCACAAATCACAAATCCCCTCCTCCCCGGTTTTTCTGTTGATGAGAGAGAACCTCCGATGACAAAAAACGTCCCCTTCGCGAAGTTTCACGGCCTCGGAAACGATTTCATTGTTGTGGGAGCGGAAGGCCTTCCGCACTCTTTGTCCAAGTTCGTGGCAGCGATTTTGGATCGCCATAAGGGCATCGGAGCGGACGGACTCTTGGTGGTGATGCCGCCCCACAACAAGAAGCACGATGCGCGCGTCCGGTTTTTCAACGCGGATGGCAGCGAAGCAGAGATGTCCGGCAACGGCATCCGCTGTGCCGGCGCCTTCCTTGCGGAACTCTCCCCGGTCAGACAAGCATTTCTTATTGAGACAGCAGCAGGTCTGAAGTCCCTCCAGAAGGTAAAAGAAGAGAGGGGTAAGTGGCTGTTTCGCGTTGGCATGGGCGCTCCGGTTCTGGAGCCTGCCAAGATCCCATTCAAGGCCGGAGACTTCCCTCCGCCCATCAAAGGCTTCGCCCTTCGCACCCAGCGCGGCGTGGTGCAAGCAACGGTGACATCGCTGGGCAATCCACATTGCTCCATTTTTGTGAAGGACTTCGAAAGCATTGATGTAATCCCTCACTCTCGGGTGGCAATGCATGGTGCGCCGGTCCCGCGCGCGCCGGGACCGGCACCTGCCCCGACAAGTCGGGGCGCTACGCTACCCGAGACTGAGGGATTACGCCTTGACTGGGAAAGCCTGGGACGCGAGATCGAGACGAATCCCCTTTTCCCGAACCGTACCAACGTGGAGTTCGTGAACGTGATCTCGAGAAAAGAGATCGCCGTGCGGTTCTGGGAGCGCGGCGTGGGGCACACCCTGTCGTCTGGCACAGGCTCGTGCGCCGCCACCGTGGCAAGCATCCTCGACGGTCGGACTGAAAGGCAAGTTCGCGTTCAAACGCAAGCCGGCTCGCTCCTGGTGGCTTGGCCGGAGGATGGAGAAATCGTCCTGACGGGGCCCGCTGAAAGAATCGCCCAGGGCACCTACAATTACCGTTGAGCGTAAACCATGACCTCACGAGAAAGAGTTCTTACTGCCTGCAATCATCGCCAGCCCGACCGAGTGCCGGTTGATCTTTCCGGTCACCCTTCCTCAGGGATCGCCGCGATCG
>Ga0208689_1001964_pt1 | contig 10183 bp, 7 predicted proteins | sample June2015DPH_8_15_FD_184700 | JGI IMG/M metagenome (GOLD analysis project Ga0208689, IMG submission 184700) | Peatland microbial communities from SPRUCE experiment site at the Marcell Experimental Forest, Minnesota, USA - June2015DPH_8_150... | ecosystem: Environmental > Terrestrial > Soil >... | reverse complement strand
GAAGCGTTTTTCAACAGTAACCCTGAAAGTCTCCCCTTCGCCGATTCTGGCGGCTAGCTCCGCAGTTACGCGCTTAATTTCCTCCAAATCAGTTGGTACAACCCGTTCAATGGGCAAAATGCGCAGGGCATAGCGGAATTCGTAGGTGCGTTCTTTGAGGATGGCGCGGAATTTTTCTATCACGGCGCATGGGTCCAGTGTGGTTTTGGCAACGATTAAGCCTCTGATTTTGGTCTTGCTGGCCTCTGCTTGGGCATCGCCTAACTCTTCTTTGAGCAGGTAGAGCAGTTCGTTGCACATTGGGCGCTCGTTTCCACGCGAAGTGGTAGCTAAAAGGTTAAAGTCGTTAATCATTGCTGTTCTCTCGAGAAATGAAATGTGGGTTGAGGTTATTTTTGCTTTTGCCTTTCACCGGTAATGAAAATTTTTTATGGGTCAGTGATGATTGACGATTTCTCACAGCTTAGGGCTCGAAGCCGTCGCCTCACATCATCCCGACACTAAAATGGTCTCTTGCGAGATTTATTATTTTTGATTATCTAGGTAGCTTAAGGTTCAATTTTAATAGCAAACTTTGCCCATAGCTTCATTGCGTTCAATAATTTAGAAAGCTGAAATAGATAAAAAGCAATTAAAGATAAATGCTGTTTTACTTTACCACTTGATTTACGAAGTCTGCCGCTCGTGCATTGAGGTCTTCAGTTTGCCCAATTTTCACTACCACAGCGTTCGATAGGGTGCCATTGTCTGAGAGAGCAGCTACCGAGTTTCTTATCATAGCTACGTCACTAGGTGATGTCGCACCTTGACCACTTCCGAAGACGCCCACCCTCGTAAAAATGTACGGTCCGTAACCTGAGCTTGCATGTCCAGGGCTCAAGTTATTCAGAAAGTCTTTTACTGAAACGGTTGGCGAGCCTGCGTAGATGGGTCCGCCAACAATTACTACTCCATAGTCTGTGGTGTTTGTAACAACTGAGCTTTTGATGCCCGCTAATGTAACAGTAAAGCTTTCTGTTTGTAGGTCGCTGGCGATTTTGTCGGCGACGCCTTTTGCAATTCCTGACAGTCCGGGATCATAGACGACCAGAGCTTTTCCTATAGAGGTTCCTGTCGGCGTTAGAGTTTGTGATCCAGTTGCTGTATAGGTAGCTGCATCCAGAAATATTATTGCGCCAAAAGCTACTATTACGATTATTAAGACGGCAAATGTGGCTAGGATTATTTTGAAGGCTTTTCTCATTTTTATGCACTTTTTTCTTAGGGAGTTATTGTTCGGTTTTGTATAAAAAATTATTTGGGTGGACCAAACCATTCCTGTATCTTAAGCTGTTTAAGCCTCGTAAATTAGGCTACGAATCATAAAGCATGTTGTTTAGAAACAGTTTTAGTAGAAAAATCAGTGCACTAGACATGTCCAACGCTGAGAATTTCGTTCGAGATTAACGACACTTGACGTATCTAAATGTTTAAACCGTCGCAAGGTTAGGGTAAGATAATGCGTCTTATTTCGGAGGTGAAAAAGAGACATGATATTCGAAGAGGAAGATGAATGGGAAGAAGGCGAAGATGAAGAATGGGAAGAAGAAGAATGGTAAACTAAACCCCAAATTACATTTTATTATCTTTCTTTTAAGTTAAAATTCTTCTCCCATGAAGTTTTTGAGGTTATTTTTTGAAAAACCGATGAAAAGCCTACGCAACTTATATTATCGTTATTTTTATCTTTCTTTTTCTGGTTTAGATTTATAACTCACTTGTTAACTTCATTATGGACGTTTACCATGACACGAATCGCTGTACTTGACCAAGATAAATGCAAGGTTAAAAAATGCAACCAACTCTGCGTTAACTTCTGCCCCATGGTCCGGAGCCGAGTGGAAGCCATAAGGGTCGAAGGAAACAAAGCAGTAATATCAGAAACGCTCTGCAGTGGCTGCGGAATATGCGTCAAAAAATGCCCTTTCAAAGCCATCAGCATCGTCAACCTGCCAGACGAGCTGGAAAAAGATTGTAGCCACCGCTTCAGCGCAAACAGCTTCAAACTTTTCCGTCTACCTATGCCTTCTCCAGGCACGGTGCTGGGTTTGCTTGGACAAAATGGCATTGGCAAAACCACTACACTTAAGGTTTTTTCAGGCGACATCAAACCAAACCTTGGCAAGTACGATAACCCGCCAGACTGGCCTGAGATCATCCAGTATTATCGGGGTTCAAGTCTTCAAGATTATTTCCTAAAGATGAGTGAAAACAAACTCAAAGTTAGCAGCAAACCGCAGTATGTGGATAAGATTCCCAAAGCGGTCACTGGAAAAGTCGGCGATTTGCTGGAAAAGGTTGATGAGAGAAAGCAGCTTGATGCGCTCTCAGAGGAGCTTGAGCTCAAAAAGGTTTGGGATAGACCCTTAGAAGTGTTAAGCGGTGGTGAACTTCAGCGTGTGGCGGTTGCTGCAGCGCTTAGCCGTGAGGCAGATGTTTACCTTTTTGACGAGCCGTCAAGCTACTTGGATGTGAAGCAGCGGCTTGTGGTTGCAAGAGCCATACGCAGCCTCAAGGAACTGCAAAAAACCATAATTGTGGCTGAGCACGACTTAGCCATCATCGATTACTTGTCTGATCAAATCTGCCTCTTCTATGGGGAACCAGGCGTCTACGGTGTCGTCTCACATGTGCATGGTGTCAGAACTGGCATTAACATTTACTTGCAAGGCTACATTCCTGATGAGAATATAATGTTCCGCAAGGAATCCATTGTTTTCCATGAGAAGCCGCCAACTGCAGGCACCAACCTAGGTGAACCATTGCTGAAATGGGACAGCATGAAGAAAACTTTCAAGGGCTTCAAACTTGCCATTGAACCAGGCGAAATACGGCGAAGCGAAATCGTCGGTATCCTTGGACCTAACGGTATCGGAAAAACCACTTTCGTAAAAATTCTTGCTGGGCTTGAGGAGACTGATGATAAGCAGAAGCTTGGCGAGTTAACCGTCAGCTATAAGCCCCAGTACATCGCAACTGACTACGCGGGCACGGTTCAAGAACTGCTCATGAGTGTTGCTAAAGAAAACTTTACATCAAGCTGGTACAAAACCGAGATAGCCCAGCCACTAAGACTTCAGGTTCTGATGGACCGAAACGTTATGGAGCTCAGCGGTGGAGAACTGCAAAAAGTTGCCATAGCCGCCTGCCTAAGCCGCAAAGCCGACCTGTTCCTGCTTGACGAGCCAAGCGCATACTTAGACGTTGAGGAACGCCTCAACATGGCTAAAACACTGCGGCGGGTTGTTGAAGCACATGGCATACCAGCATTCGTAGTTGAACACGATGTGGTGACGCAGGACTTTATTGCTGACCGATTAATGGTTTTCAACGGGGAACCGGGCGTGAGCGGCTTAGCACATCCACCGACCAGCCTGAGAAAAGGTATGAACACCTTCCTCAAAGAAATGGGCATCACATTCCGCAGAGACTCAGTCACCATGCGCCCCCGCGTAAACAAGGAAGGCTCCCAAATGGACATGTTCCAGAAGGGAATCGGCGAGTACTACTACACAAAAACGAAACCAGAAACAACCAAAAAGTAAAAAATAATTTTAGATTGTTCCACTGCCTATAAAGAACTGCCGTAATATACATGTTTACAGCAAAAGTATCCATTTCTCAAGCTGTGGTCCCTTCCAGAATCAAGGGTTTTCTCCGCAAAGTGCAGTTAACTTAAAGAACAAGCAGCAAATATACTAAACAATCTGCAAGAAATAAAACAAGGACAAGTGGTGTAAGCGGGAAGTGGCTCAAGCAACCTTTGAAGAAATAAGTGCATCAGACTTTTTCTATCGTAATCGAGATATCGCAGGCTTCACCAACCCGTCCAGAGCAATATTTGCCGCAATCCGTGAGCTAGTGGAAAACTCGTTGGATGCGGCGGAAAGCCAAAAAATTCCGCCAGAAATTTACATACGCTTATCATTCGAGGGAGAAGCCACCAAAGACACACAAATCTACAAGCTCCGCGTAGAAGACAACGGCAGTGGAATTCAGCCTCGGTTTATTCCCTCAGCTTTTGGGCAGGTGCTCTACGGCAGCAAATACAAGTTGAAGCAGATGCGCGGCACCTTCGGTTTAGGCGGAAAAATGGCTGTCCTTTACGGGCAAATTACAACGCATCAGCCAGCCTACGTGACCTCGTGCACGGGGCAAGCGAAAATTTACAGTTTCAAATTAATGATGGATATCCAAAGAAACCGCCCAATAATTCTCGACCGCAAAGTCCTAATCAACAAGGATAATTGGCGCGGAACCATCGTCGAATTCACATTAGAAGGCGACTATCTTAGGGCAATGCCGAAAATCCTTGATTACTTCAAGCAAACCGCCATGGTGAACCCGTATGCGAATTTGACGTTTGTTGACCCTAAAGGCAGACTCTACAAGTTTACCCGCGCCACCACGGACATGCCTGAGCCGCCAAAAGAAACGCTGCCACATCCATACGGCGTAGACGTGGAACTGTTGCAACGCCTTATCCAAATTACACGTTACAATAACATGCTTGAATTTCTGAAAGGTCACTTCCATCGCGTCGGCGAAATCACAGCCCAAAAATTCCTAGAATTCAGCCAACTAAGCCCCAGCAAGAACCCTAAGAGGCTTTCACATGAAGAAATCGTGCGGTTAATGCAGAATCTTAAGAAGTACAAAGATTTCTTGCCGCCAGACGCCAGTTGCCTTTCACCTTTAGGCGAGGAACTGCTTAAAGCGGGTGTTATGAAGGAGTTAAATCCCGAGTACCTTGTAGTTCACCAGCGTAAACCATCCACCTATGCGGGTCACCCGTTCATCATTGAAATGGCAATCGCTTATGGCGGTGGAGTGCCCAAGCGTGGGTGCTTTGTGATTTACCGTTTTGCCAACAAAATCCCCTTGTTGTATGATGAGGCAAGCGATGTTTCTTATCGCGTAATTTCCGCTATGAACTGGCGACGCTACAAGGTTGCACCTGACATGCCCATCGCCATTGTAGTGCATATTTGCAGCACGAAAGTGCCTTACAAGACGGTTGGAAAAGAATTCATCGCTGACCGCCCCGAAATACGCCGTGAAGTGGCAAATGCACTACGTGAGGTCGCCCGTCAATTACAGCATTTCCTATCGCGTCAGGAGCACGTGCATATGGAGAAGAAGCGACTGGGAATTTTCGGCAAGTACCTGCCCAAAATCGCCCAGTTCTCAACTACGTTGGCTGGGCAAGAACGTGTTCCAGATATTGATAAGTTATTGAAGAGTGTGCAGAAGTATGGCGCAGAAGAAAGTTAAGATAATTGAGAAAAGAAACGAGGTTATCAATGGTCTTCAGGCTTTTGGCACCCGAATCTACAATCAGCTAGACCAAGGCGTTTTCCCAACCATTAGCATGCCAAGCCGTTCCACTGAGAACATTAACTATGACCCTGCGCTTAGGCAGTACATTCTAGGCGAGAAAAGCGTTAGCCGCAGCGCCCGCAACATTCGCCACATTAAACCGTTCACGCAGTTGGCATGGGCAGCAATGTTCAGCAACGAGCTCACGAGCCAACGCAAAACCAGCACGCTCAGAGATGTTTATTACTCGGCGCAAGCATACGAAATGACCTTCACAGATCAGCAGGAAAGCAACAACATCATCACCGACTTGGAAACGCTGACGGGTTTTGCGCGTGAGGATTTCAACATTTTCCCTGAAGAGCGCAGTGCAATTTTTGGTGACTTGACGATTGGCTACACGGTGCCGGGTTATGAGGGCAAAACGTTGAATTTGACCAGTCACCCGGACGGCGTGTTGATTGGTCCAGCGTTGACTTCAGCCGAGTTCATTAACACCAAAGCCGACAAAGTCATCGCTATAGAGAAAGGCGCTTTGTTTACAAGATTTATCGAAGAAAACGTGCATAACAAGCATAAGTCACTTTTGATTTCGTGCGGTGGACAGGCGCCAAGGCAGACCCGCAGCTTCATTCGCCGCTTGCATGACGAGTTGGGTTTGCCAGTGTATATTTTGACTGATGGTGACCCGTGGGGAATGCATATTGCACAGGTTATTATTTCTGGTTCGGCGAATGCGGCGCATTTGCGCGACTTAAATACGCCTGACGCTGTGTGGAGCGGAGTTTGGGCAAGCGACATCATTGAATATAAGTTGCCTACTGATCCGTTGGATGAAATGGACATTAAACGTCTATACGAGTTGCAGAAGGACCCAAGGTACCAGAATGATCCATTGTGGCAACGGGAAATCAAGCTGTTCCTAAAAATCAGGCGGAAGGCGGAGCAAGAGGCTTTCAGCCGTTATGGCTTAACCTACATTGTTGACGAGTATTTGCCGACAAAGTTAGAAGCTAAATAATTACATCATTGGTGCTGCGACGACTTCGGCTGCTTTTGGTTTTTCTTGGAGGATTTTCATTGTTGCCTCGTTGTTTCTTTGATCCATCATGCCTTCAACCCAGCCTTTAGTATTGTTTAGCCAGGTGAGCCTTGGCGAGTTTGTCATGTAGGTTACTTCGCCTTTGAAACTGCCTGTCATCACGCTTTCTTGTCGTCCTGTGCCTTTGCCAGTAATCATTACGATGTCGCTTTCTTTGGTCATTTCCATTGCGCGGACTTCTCACTCGTTTGTGCTATCCATCTTCAACATGATGTCGACGGTTTCGATGTGGCTGCCGTGGTATCTTCCTTTAACTTCGCCCATCGAATTGTACTGCATCATTGCGCCGTCTTTGTTGAATTCTTTTATGATTATGGCGTTGACTTTCTCTTTTATTTCAGCTAGCATGTCTTGTTTTTCCATTAAAAACACCATTCAAATAGAAAGCTTACGGATACGATTTATGTCTATGTGACTGTGCCGTTACAAACATCTTCGATGAGAGGCGCTTGGCGGTTGGTTGGCATGAACCTGCTTGACGCACCCTACGGAGCTTATCTTTGGCAAGTAAGCTTCATAACAAGCATAAGCATTGCATTCGCAGCCTACACATTCATCAAACAAGGATGGCTAAAAACACCAAGGCTCACGTTCTCCATGCAGTAATCATAACAGATGTTAATTATTATTGCTTTTTAAATGATAATGGCACAAAAAAGTTAAGAGTTTCTAAGGACATGATTTACTAAGAAGTGTGGCTTGAACTTGCAGACCAAAACAGAACATCCCTATGTTGAAGTTAATCCAAAAATTTGCAACGGTAGCCCAGTGGTAGCTGGAACTCGAGTCAGAATTGTAGACATAGCAATAGAATACGAGTACCTTAACCGCACGCCGGACGAGATAATCAACGCTCATCCGCACTTGAAACTTGAACAAGTCCACGACGCGTTGTCCTACTATTATGAAAACAGGGATGAAATGGACAAGAAAATCAAAGAAGACAAGCAGTTTATTCAAAAAATCACTGAAATCCAGAAAGGTAGATGATCCCACATCAAGCCAATCAAAATCTACGCTGATGAAAGCGTCAACGTAGCAATAGTCGAAGGTCTAAAAAGGCGAGGAGTAAACGCGTTTTCCGCTAAAGATTTAGGAAAATTAGGCTTAACAGACGAGGAACAACTAAAGACAGCTATTCAAAAACAAGCCGTAATCTTCACGCACGACGTTGATTTCATTAAAATAGCAATAAAAAGAAACCACTTAGGCATAATCTATGTTCACCAGCAAAAATTAACCATCGGTGAATGCATCAAAAAACTAAAATTTATAGCTGAAACCAAAACAGCCGAAGAAATGCAAAACCAAATACTCTTCTTATAAAATCTGCACGATCAAGTTTTTTCAATGGCTATAAAAAAATAAAAGCCAAAACACATCAAAACTCCCTAACAACCCAGACAGAACCCAATAAACAACAAATAATTTAAAATAACCCCTCATGTTTAATGTAGCCAATTAACACGGAGAAACAGGGCGAAAACAACAATGAGCGAAGAAGGCGACACATTCTGGATATCCCTAGCCGAAAAATTCTTCGGAGTAATCCTCATAATAATCGGCGCAATAATGCTCTACTTCACAGCTACAAGCACCAACGTGCTCGGCGGATTCAGTTTATTTTTCGGCATTCTAAGCTTAATCATGCTCATCATCGGCCTCTTTCTGCTTCTGGTTAGACCGCCAGAATAGCGCTTTTACTCTCTTCTCTCAACCACAATGTGACAATTAGCAACCAAAGCAGCGACAACGCCCAAAGCCGCTAACCAGGGAGCTAAAATTACACCAACCACGCCCACAGTCGCAGGAATCTCAAGCAACGTTTTACCTGCCTCATCCTTAACAATCACGCGAGTCACATTCCCCTCATGTAGCAACTCCTTAACACGGTCAACCAAATCGCCGCCAGAAACAGTAAACTCCTCGCTAGTTACCCTTACAGCACGAGCACCACAAATGCGGCAAAATGCATCATCATCCTTCAGCGGAGAACCGCACTTTGTACAATAAACCAAACATCTTTCACCAATCAAGCCACAACTCAAATCAATAATAAAAACGCTTCCACCAGCATTTATAAACCAAAAAACCATTACACACACATAGACAATTTATAATGGAAGCGAACCATACATGCCCACACGTCAACCTATAGTATGCGTATTAGGACACGTAGATACAGGCAAAACCTCGCTCCTTGACAAACTACGAAAAACCAGCGTGCAAGCACGCGAAGCAGGAGGAATGACCCAGCACATCGGCGCCAGCTTCTTCCCCGTCGAAACTCTCAAACAACTCATAGGGCCATACCTGACCAGCTTTAAAACCGGGATAGAAATCCCTGGTTTACTAATCGTGGACACACCGGGGCATGAAGCATTCACGAACCTTAGGCGCAGAGGCGGAAGCGTCGCCGACATAGCCATACTCGTCGTAGACATTCTGAAAGGTTTTGAAGCTCAAACCTTCGAATGCCTCGAAATCCTAAAAGCACGCAAAACCCCCTTTATCGTTGCAGTTAATAAAATTGATCGAGTTCCCGGCTGGAATCCTCAGCAATCCACGCCTTTTTTGAAGTCTTACGCTTCCCAGTCGAGTTTTGTGCGTGAGGATTTAGATAACCGTTTGTATCAGGTTATGGGCGAGTTTAGCCGGTTAGGTTTTAAGACTGACCGTTTTGACCATATCCGTGATTTCACGGTTAACGTGGCTTTGGTGCCGACTAGTGCTAAAACTGGCGAAGGCTTGGCAGAGTTGATGATGGTTCTTGTCGGTTTGTCTCAGCAGTTTCTTAAGAAGCGGTTGCAAACGACCGAGGGTGCGGCTAAGGGTGCGGTGCTGGAGGTTAAGGAGGAGCCTGGTTTAGGTTTGACTTTGAACACGATTGTTTACGATGGGACTTTGCATTGTGATGATTTGGTTGTAGTTGGCGGTCGGGAGGGTCCGATTACGACGCGTGTTCGTGCAATTTTGGTGCCTAAGCCGTTGGATGAGATGAGGGATCCGCGGGATAAGTTTTCGTCTGTTGATTGCGTTTATGCTTCGGCTGGTGTTAAAGTTGTTGCGCCAGGTTTGGAGGGTGCGTTGGCTGGGGCACCGTTGCTTGCTGTGCCATCAGGTGAGGCGCCTGCGAAGTATGCTAAGCTTATCACTGAAGAAATCGGCAGGATACGCATCGCGATTGAGGTTGATGGTGTTATTGTTAAGGCTGACACGCTTGGGTCGTTGGAGGCGATGGCGGAGATTTTGAAGGCAAATAATGTACAAGTGCGTATTGCCGATGTTGGCGATATTAGTAAGCGTGATGTGGTTGAGGCGTCTGTGGTGAAGACGCGTGAACCGCTGGTTGGCGCTATCTTGGCGTTCGGGGTTAAAACTTTGCCCGATGCACAGGAGGAAGCTGCGGCTAATAATATTCCAATCTTTAAAGAACCAATCATTTACAATCTGATTGACAATTATTTGGAGTGGGCTAAAAACAAGCGTGAAGCGAAAAGCGAGCAGGAGTTTGAAGCTTTGGTTAAGCCTGGGAAAGTTATGGTTTTGCCTGGTTGTATTTTCCGTCGGGCGAAGCCCGCGATTTTTGGTGTTGAAGTGTTGGGTGGACGTTTGAAGGCGAAGTATGGGCTTATGCGTGCTGAGGACGGCGATGATTTAGGCGAAATTCAGCAGATTCAGGATCAGGGCAAAGCTGTGCCTGAGGCTAAGCAGGGAATGCAG
>Ga0208689_1001959_pt1 | contig 10205 bp, 3 predicted proteins | sample June2015DPH_8_15_FD_184700 | JGI IMG/M metagenome (GOLD analysis project Ga0208689, IMG submission 184700) | Peatland microbial communities from SPRUCE experiment site at the Marcell Experimental Forest, Minnesota, USA - June2015DPH_8_150... | ecosystem: Environmental > Terrestrial > Soil >... | reverse complement strand
GCGTTTGTTAAACGTGCTGGGCAAGGCGCGCCTGGAGGAGCTGGCGTTCCTCTTCCTCCGCGCCAAACGTTCCGTGCCGCTGGAACTGCTGCCGTATGCCAGCCCCGACCGTTTTGCCAGGGCCGAGCAGGCCGAGCAGGAACAAAACCTCATCAAGGAACTCGAAAACTGGCTGTCACCACCTGCCCTGCCCCTGCTCGAAACGCCCCGCGCCACGCTCCGCGTCGTCTGCCGTCCGCAACCGGATGAGGAGGAACCGTCGCGCTATAGCCTGGCGGTACAATTTCTGTTGCTGCGTCCGCGCACCGGCGAAAAGGCGCGGCCGCTGCGCGACTTGATTGATCTCGTCGTACGCGCCACCCACGAGCAGGAACTTTTCCCGCCCGCCGACTGGGCGTTCATCCAGTGGATTGCTGACACCTATCGCCACCACGATAACGGCGCGGACACGCTGGTCCTGTCGGATGCCGAATTGCTGCAATGGCTCACGCGCTGGGGCCATACGCCGCGCCTCGAATGCGACGGCCAGCCGCTCCAATTCCACGGCCAGATCGCCGCGCTCACGCCGCAGCTCGACAACCGTGACCGGGAACTTTCGTTCACGCACCGCATCGAACTGCCCGGCGGTGAAAATCATTCCATCGCCGATGCGAAATTTTTCAACCGCCAGTCGCCGCTCGTGCTCCTCGACCACACCTTTTACCTGGTGCGCAACGCGCCGCCGCCGCAAGTCCTGAAATATCTGGCCCGGATGCCGTCGGTGCCCGTGCGCAAGCTCAGTCATCGCCTGCTGTTGCACCTGCGCAAAACGCAATCGGCCCACGGCGTGGACTGGGAGCGGCTTTGTGTGGCGCATCCGGCCAGGCCGCAGTTCGTTTTTGAACTGCTCGACGATACGGTGCGGCTGCGGCTGCTCGCCAAAAGCCAGCGCGACCAAAGCGTCTGGTTTTGGAACGGCCGCGAGTGGGTCCCCAACCGGCCTTCGCCCTCCGGGCCACAGCCTGGCAAGCACGATGATAATGAAATGTCTCCGGGCTTGCCGCAGCCGAATCCCGCAAAGCGGGAGAAGACGGGCGACAAACCGGAAATTCTCGACGACCCGCGCCTCGAACCGGCGACGCAATGGCTGCAAAAATTGGATTGGTTCATGCAGGAACTGGGATTGTGGATCGGCGACGCGAACGAAAATTTTCTCGGCGCGCTGGCCGGCGCGTGGGCCGAACGTCCCCACGAGGCGGAATTTCTCGGCAACCCGGCGTTTCACCGCCTGTTTTTGCAGCCGCGCCAGCTCAAGCCGCGGCTCATCGTCAAAGGCAGCGGCATTGACTGGCTGGCCGTTTCCGCCGAATGGGAGGCCGAAGGGCTTAAACTTTCCAAGGCCGATCTCGAACGGCTCGCCAGCGCAACCAGCCGCTTCGTCAAATTGCCGAATTCCGGCTGGGTGGAGCTGGACACCGCCGCCGTTCAAGGCGCGCACGAGGCAATGGCCGAAATGGGCGTGGACGGCCTCATGGCCGTGCCGCAAAAGGTCGGCATGGAACATGTCGCGCATCTGGACGAGGGCGAGCTGACGCGGTTCGCCGATTCGCCGGAGGCAAAGCAGTTGCGCGAGCGCGTCCGCGATTTCAAAGGCGTTCCATCGGTGGAATTGCCCCGGGGTTTGCGCGCCGAGATGCGTCCCTATCAAAAGGACGGTTTCGATTTTCTCTGCCACCTCGCGCAAATCAAACTGGGCGGCATTCTGGCCGACGACATGGGGCTGGGCAAAACCCTGCAGGCGCTCGCCTGGCTCGCGTGGCTGAAGGAACGCCACACGAAAAATCCCAAGCCGTCGCTGGTCATCTGCCCGGCGTCCGTCCTGCACAACTGGCGGCGCGAAGCGGAACGGTTCACGCCCCATTTGAAGGTGCTCGTGCTCGAAAGCGGCGCGGCGCGGCATAATTTGCGGAAACAGATTCCGCAGCACGATTTGATTGTGACCAATTACGCGCTGCTGCGGCGCGATCTGGAGGAGTTGCAAAAGTTTGCGTTCCGCGCGGCAATTCTGGACGAGGCGCAGTTTATCAAGAATCCCGGCGCGCAGGTCACGCAATCGGTCAAGCAGCTCAAGTCCGAGCATCGCCTCGCGCTCACGGGCACGCCGCTCGAAAACCGGCTGCTGGATTTGTGGAGCATTGTGGATTTCATCCAGCCTAATTACCTCGGTAATCAGGAACAATTTGTCGAAACTTACGAGCCGCGTGGCCAGGTGGCCGACGAAATCATGCCGGTGGAACCGCCGGCGCGCGGCGAGAAAACCGAGTCCGCCCAGCGCATCGCGCGCAAACGGCTTTCGGCGCGGCTGCGCCCGTTGCTGCTGCGCCGCTTGAAGAAGCACGTGGCGAAGGATTTGCCCGACCGCATCGAACAAAGGCGCGATTGTCCGCTCGGCGACGAGCAACGGAAACTATACCTGGCCGAACTCCGCCGCAGCCGCGACCAGATCCTGCAGGCGGTGGCGGAGCAGGGCCTCAACAAGAGCAAGATGCACGTGCTGGCCGCGCTCACGCGGTTGCGCCAGGTCTGCTGCCATCCGCGCCTCGTGGGCAGCGACACGGCGTCCGGCAAGACCGAAACGCTCTTCGAATTGCTCGACCCGCTGATTGCCGAAGGCCAGAAAGTTCTGGTCTTCAGCCAGTTCGTGCAGATGTTGAACCTGCTCGAAAAGGAATGCCGCGACCGGCAAATCACGACACACATGCTTACCGGCCAGACAAAAGACCGGCAGCAGGTCGTCAGCGCGTTCCAAAGCGACACAACGCCCGGCGTGTTTTTGTTGAGCTTGCGCGCGGCGGGCACGGGTTTGAACCTGACCAACGCCAGCTACGTGGTGCTTTACGACCCGTGGTGGAACCCGGCGGTGGAGGCGCAGGCCATTGATCGCTCACATCGCATCGGCCAGACACAAACGGTGAACGCCTACCGGCTCATCGCGCCCGGCACCGTCGAGGAAAAAATCTGGGAACTGCAGCAGAGCAAGGCGCAAACGATTGCCGACGTGCTGGGCGAGGAAGGTTTCGCCCGCAGCCTCACCACAACGGATTTGGAATACCTGTTCGCGGAGGATTGAAGTAACGTTTTGAACCACGAAACACACGAACTACGCGAAAGGTAGGGCGCGTCACTCCGTGCGCGCCGTGTTTTACATTCGGACAAGCGGCGGGCAGAAGGACCCCAATGAACTCCGATGAATCGCGAGCAGGTCGCGCGCAGGCTGTCCGTCCTGCCTTTCCCTCCTACTGCGGCACGGCGCGGTAGAATTGCTGTCCGTTCGTGGGTGAACTGTAATCAATGTAAATATAGGGTTGGGACGGCAGCGCGACATTGGTCAGCACATTCCAATTGGTGCCAACGAGCGCGCTTACCGCCTGCAAACTGTAACTTGCGCCCAAAGGGCCATAAACGTTGATACCGGCATACATCTTGATGTCAACAATTGCCAGACTGGCCGGGGAACTGACGTTCGTACCTGCCGTATTCGCCACAACGACATCATAGTAACCGGCATCTGCATACGATGCTGATGGGATGGTATAACTGGAGCCGGTCGCACCGGAAATGTTGGTGCCATTGAGCCGCCATTGATACGTCGGCGCCGGATACGCGGAAACTTGGATTGTGAAGGTAACGATGCCTCCCGCGCCCGTCGTCTGGTTCATGGGTTGCATTGTGATTGTGGGCGGCCAGATGACCGTCAAGGTCGCAGGCGAACTGGTCACACTGCCATAGACGTTGGTGACAGCAACCGAGTAATTGCCGGCATCGCCGGCTGTGACACTGCTAATGCCATAGGACACATTGGTGGCATTGGCGATGGGTATGCAGTTGAAGAACCACTGATAAAAGAGCGGCTGACCGCCACTGATTCCCACCGAAAAGGTTACAGCGGAGTTGATTTGCGTGATGATGTTTTGGGGTTGCACAAGAATTGCAGGGGATAGTTGTATGGTTACATTTTGATAAATTGTATTGGGATTGGTCAAAATTATGCCGCCATCGACCTGGATTAAGCTGCCAGGACCGGAAAACAACAGGAGATTTGTCAAAACCAGAACACTTCCAATTCCACTGGATTGCAGAGTTATGGATGATCCGGAACTGCTGCAATTCGTCAACGCCGGCAGACTGAAGGTCATCCCGCCGGCCACATACAAGCTCAAACCCTTCACGTTTCCCAAATTCGGAACGAGAATCTGTCCGCCATTGCTTGGTTGCATATACGAGCCGGCTGCGGCAGCCCAAGTATCGCGTGAATAACCCACAAACGATTGCAATCCAGTCAAGTCAATCACGCTGTTCGTGCCATCCGCATTGATCACAATCCCATCAGCACCGTACATATTATCGTAGTAGTAGTAGCAATACATCGCGTTGACACCGCTCAAATTAAGCCTGCCTCCCTGGGACGCTTGTAAGCTGAGCCATGAAAGAGCGTAATATGGCCCGTTGATGGTCTTTAACGCCGGCAAATCCAAAAGACTGCCCGCCCCCGTCGCCTGAAGTGTACAACTTGCAAGGCCATCGATCGCATAGGTGGCCAGCGCCGGCAGACTGAAGGTCATCCCGCCAGCCACATACAAGCTTAAACCCTTCACGTATGTCAAATTCGGAACGAGAATCTGCCCGCCATTGCTTGGTTGCATATACGAACCGCTTCCGGCAGCCCAGGTCTCACGCGAAGTCCCCACAAACGATTGCAATCCAGTCAAGTCAATCACGCTGTTCGTGCCATCCGCATTGATCACAATCCCATCAGCACCGTATGCACCACTGTAGTAGTAATAGCAATTCATCGCGCTGACACCGCTTAAATCAAGCTTGCCTCCTTGCAGAGCCTGTATGTTAAGCCATGCATTGGCATTTTGTGGCCCGTTGATGGTTTTTAACGCCGGCAAATTCAAAAGACTGCCCTCTCCCGTCGCCTGAAGTGTACAACTTGAATTGTTCCCACTTGCAAGAGTCGTAAGAGCTTGAAAATTGAGCGCCCCTCCATTTTGGGCGGAAAGAGTAACTGTTGTCAGGCTTGTAACGCCCAAATCAATAAACAAAGCATTTGTGCCTCCGGTGGCAACTGTGATACCGGAGGAATAAATACCCTGCACGATCTGCACCGCGCCGACCACAGTCAGCGAGCCATTGATTGTAATCGGACACTGGCAAACCATGTTGTTCAAAGTCCCGCCGGAGAAGCTGGAAATGGTGTTGGTGCCGCTGCCAATCAGGATGCTATCGGCGGAAGTCGGCAGCGTGCCGCCATTCCAGTTGTTGGCGTCAGTCCACGAAACTCCATCACCACCGCCCGTCCATTGTTTGGTCACGTTGATGGCTGTTACGCGAGCCACCGCGCTGGTCACGACGCCAAGCGAATTGCTTACCACCACGTCGTATCTACCGGATTGCGCAACCGTCATGCCTGCGATTGTGAGCGTTGCGCCGGTTTCTCCGGTAATGTTCGTTCCGTTGCAGCGCCATTGATAGGCGGGTATTTCGGCACCGGAAACGGCAACGCTTAACGTTGCGGTGTCGCCGCTTACCAGAACCTGGCTCATCGGTTGGTTTGTGATGGTCTGCGCCGGGAGTTGCGCCGCCAGCAAGAAGGCGAACAGCAGTAAAATTTTCTTTTTCATGTTTCTGAGTCTGGCTGAAGGTTTGCCTGGAAACCTCTACCAAACCTCAATTGCGGAGTCAATCGCCAAAAGGTCGAGGAAAAAATCTGGGAACTGCAGCAGAGCAAGGCGCAGACGATTGCCGACGTGCTGGGCGAGGAAGGCTTCGCCCGCAGCCTCACCACGACGGATTTGGAATATCTGTTCGCGGAGGATTAATGCTTCGTTACTGCAAACGCGTGGGCATCTGGAAGACGTTGAAGTAAAGCTGCGACAGTTTTGACCCGACACGTTGGCTGCGCACGTCCGGACCGAATTGCAGGGTCACGGCAGGGGCGAAATTGTGAATGACCAGGCAGTAAGTGTTGTTGACCATAATGCCCAGTAATTCGCCGGTGCGGCTGAAAACCAAATCGCCGCGCGAAGGATTGAATTTCCCGAACCATCCGCGTACCAGACTGCGGTCCAGTTTGACGTAATGCGGCGTGTCCAAATCAATCTGGAAGTTGCATTCGCCGTAATAACCTTCATCCGCGCCCACCAGCACCGCGTCCTGAAATTTGTAGGGGTCGGACGAAATGCGATAAACCTCCCTGCCAAGCTGGCGGACTTCCGCCGGGCTGACCGGCATCATAACCACGCGCGGGTCCGCCTGATGAAACGACAATGAATGAATGGGCACCGGCGCGGTTTTGCCGGCCAGCGTGCCCGTGAGCGCGTCCCAATCCGTGCCCAGCTCCCCAAAGGTCAACGGCGTGTCCTGCACATGGCACAAGGCAAAGGTATGGGTTCCATCGGTCGCCAGCACCGTTTTGGCTTGCCTGCTCTTGCTCGAATTTATGCCCAGAAAACCCGACCGCGAGGCCTGAATGCTCATCGCGATCCGGTTGGAGACGAATTCGCTGAAAATGGTGTTCGGCGCCAGGGCGCGGTTTTCCCGGATTTCCCGGGTCAACTGGCTGGAGTTGGTCGCCAGCGTGTTGAAGCCCTCCGCCAATTTGACGTTTTCCGCCCGCTCGGCCTGGGCTTCCTGTTGCATCAGGGCGGCGCGTTCGGCGGCGGCGCGCTTCTCAACTTCGGACAACTGGAGTTGCTGGGCCAGCACCTGTTTCTCGGTCTGGGCAAGCACGTTGCTCTTGGTCAGCAGATCAAGCTGCCGGCGTAACGCGGCGGCAAGTTCCGATTGCCGCTGCGCTTCGGCCTCGGTCGCCGCGAGTTTTTGTTGTGACTGCGCGGAATTCTCCTGCAATTGGCGGTTCAGGCTTGCGAGGTTGGTCCGGGTGGTGGCGAACTGTTGCTGCAATCGCTGGTATTCCTGTTCGCGCGCGTTCAGTTGCACCTGTTGCCGGTTCGCCGCGTCGCGGGCCGCTGCGAGTTGCTGCTGTAATTGTACGTGCCCCTTGCGTTCCTCTTCGAGCGCCAGTTTCATGACGGCGGCGAGGTCCTTGCCGGCGTCCGCCATTTCGTTGGTCGCCACCACCACGTTGAGCGGCGGCCGGGTGTTCTCGTCGGCGATCCGGGTGATGTCGGTTGAAAACGTCAGCAGGCTCAACAACAGGAAATCGCAGATGACGATGAGGATGCTGCGGTTCATGACGGCTGACCGGGCGTTGGCGCGGCCGTTCGGATGTAAACCCCGGAAGGTGCGGCGCCGGCGGGTGGAGTGCCGGCTTCAGCTTCGAGCAATAATTTCCGGCGCGCCGGGCGCAGGTGGAAAATTTTGAAGATGACCACGAAGATGATGCCGAACGACGTGGAGGAATAGGCGGCCATCAGGCTGAACTTGATCATTCCCAGCGAGGCGATGATGAGCGAGATGATGGTGCCGACGAAACCGAGGTAAAGGCCGGCGTCGAACAGGTGATCTTCATTTTCGAGGAGCTTGAGTTTCATGCGCGGCAGCACCCGTTGCCGCCTGATTTCCGCCAGCTTCACGAGGCACACCGTGTAAATCAGCGCCTGCAACAGGAAAAACACCAGCAGCGTCAGTAGGATGATTGTGGTCATAACGGTTTGTTTAATGCCGGCGATTCCTGCCGGGACCACACCGCCCGTCATGGGCAGATGCAGTCGAAAGGAGAAATCCCCTTTCTGGCTCTCTTGCGCGAGAAACGGCTCGCTCAAGAGCAAGACCACGAGCAGGAAACCCAGCGAAAATATAAACTCGCGGATCAGGTGAAATCCGCGCACCTGCAACGGCCGTTCCAGGGAGGATACGGCAGGCCGCCCAAAATGCCAAGCCGCACCCAGGAAAAATCCGCCGAGCAGGTAGAAAAACCATTTCACTCCCACCGCCGGCCGTGGGTTGGCAAAACAATAATCTGCCGCGCGGGAAAAAAGACCGCCGATGGGGTCAAACGCGGAGCCACGCTGCATCCAATGCGATCGATAAAGGCGCTGTCCGCGTTGGGCCAGTTCGCTCACTCCGCCGGCGCCGTAATGCAGGCTGGCGCCGAGGTCTTTCAGCCCGGTCTGACTGAAGTCGGCGAGGTACGTGGCAACTTCCGCGGGTTTGCCTGACAATTCCACGGCGGCGAAAAGCACGGGCAGTTGCGCGCCGGCGTTGCGGGCTTCGCCGGCAAGCTGATGCAGCGTCCCCGCATCCGGGATTTGCGCGACGAACGCCACGAGCTGGTCCCAATTGAAGCGCTCGCCCAGCGACATGAAATTCATCAGCACCCGCTCCAGCGGCTCCGATTTGCCGCCGCGATTGGCCGCTGTAGCCGACGCAAGAATGTCGGCGCTCAAACCCGCTGTCAAATGCCCGCCATCCAGCAACAATCCGCATTCCAACACCGCCACATCGAAAGCCTGGCCCGAGGCCGATGACGACGGCCAAAAAAGAACGGTGCTGGTCAACGAACGGGTTTGCAACAACTCCTGCACCGCCGGCAACGGCGAATCGCGCAAATGGGCCAGCGCCGCATCGCGATTTTCCTGCCGGACGATGAAATCAGTGAACGGTTCCGCGACGGCCTCCGGCGATTGGGCGTTGGCGGCGAAAAGATTTTTTATCCGGGAGTCATCGCCCCACGCCAGTGCCGCCGGGTTTTGCCGGGTCAGATTGGTTATGGTTTCACTGAGCCGGTCCCAGCCGGCGATTCCCGCTGTGCGCGCTGCTTGTGCGAGCATTTGGGCTGCGCCTAATCTTTTCGCATCCATCAGCGCCCGCCCTTGCGTCAGCAAGGCGACACTGTCCCTGCCGGCCCTTTCGATGATACTGGCGTCCACCGCCCGCAGATATACTGGCATCAGCAGGCCGCACCCAAGCATCACCAGACCGAGGAAGACGCAAGTTAAAACTGCCGGCCACTGGATCTTCATGACGTCGCCAGGAAAAATTTTGCCCTGTGGCGTTGAAGATTACACGCGAGGAACCGTTGTTCAAAACAAAAAAAGCCGGATGAGCGGCAGCGCAACCTCACGACGACGGACTTGGAACATTTGTTTGCGGCGGCCAGATGCGGAACTCGCCGCTGCAATGAAGCAGACCCATGAAATACAGCAGTCCGTCGTAGTAACGCCATTGCCCCGCCGGCACCGGCGTATTCCACAGTTCCTCCACGAAGTCGTGCGCGAGCGGCTGCGTGGCGGCAAGCCCGGCCACGGCATTGATCGCCACCAGTCCGGGCGAATGGGCGGTGCTCGGCGTGCTCAACGGTTTGCCGTCCAACGTGTACTGGTTGACGTAGTTGGTCATTCCCTGGCTTGCGAAAAATGCCTGTAACCGGTTGCTCAGGTGGCATTCACGCGGGTCCTTGGCCCACCACGCCCAGTCCACAGACCAGTTCATGGCGGTGCGCCATGCGTCAAACATGAAATTGGTGCTCGGCCGGTTCCAGGCGGCGGCCCAGGGTGTGCCGTCGAATTCGGCGAAGTCGGGCGTCAAACCGGTGCGGGGATTGGCTATGCGTTGAAAGAAATCACGGCTCGTGGCAGCGGTTTGTTCCCAGAAAGACCGGTCGGCTTTCGGCCCCCATTTTGCCCACAATTCGTAAAAGGCCGGCAGGTGATAGGAAGGATCGGTGTGATCACAATTTTTCTTGTCGGGCGTCAGGCGCACCATATGGCGTTCCAAGTCAAAGATCGCTCCGACGGTCTTGGTGCCGTTGCGGGTTCGTCCTGCAATCCAATCGCGATGTTCCATGTTGGTAAGCAGCCGGTCGGCTTCAGCCCGGTAATTGTAAATGCCAGGGCCATTACCCCAGCGGTCGGAGGCGAAGTAGAGCGCCGTGGTGAAGTACTCTTCGCCGTCGGGCGCGGATATCTCGTCGTTGGGCGTGCTGTTGGTTTTCATTGACCACGAGAAGAAGCCGTAAGCCGGGTTGGTGGGCGAATCGTGGTACATGTACGTCCTGGCCCAGTTCCACATCGCGTCGAACTCGGTCTTTTTGTTCAATTGCACCGCGATCATCATGCCGTAAGACATGCCTTCGGAACGCACGTCCCGGTTGCCGGTGTCATAAATGTAAGCCAATGCTCCATTGGCATTGATGCCGGCGGGGTAATACACCGCCTGTGTGCGGGCATCGCCATAAAACAATTGCTGGAAGACGGCAT
>Ga0208689_1001949_pt1 | contig 10236 bp, 9 predicted proteins | sample June2015DPH_8_15_FD_184700 | JGI IMG/M metagenome (GOLD analysis project Ga0208689, IMG submission 184700) | Peatland microbial communities from SPRUCE experiment site at the Marcell Experimental Forest, Minnesota, USA - June2015DPH_8_150... | ecosystem: Environmental > Terrestrial > Soil >... | reverse complement strand
GCGGGCCAAGCTACGGAAGTTGTCCTCCTCGGCCAGCATCTCGGTCTCAAAAGTCTGCAAGCGGGAGGTCAGCGCCGCACCCCGATCCCAAGTTTTCTCGGAACCGAGCAACCGGAACGTCGGATCCTGCGAGACTCGCTCGGCATCATTGACATCCTCATAGCCCGCGATACGGCTGTAGACGGACTGGCGGAACAGGTCCGCCAGCGGAAGCTGCGTGTTCTTCCCGCGTCGTGAGTCGGCCAGATGCTGGGCGACGAGATCACCGAAGCCCAGACGTTCGTCCAACTCACGAACCAGAATCAGGCCGCCGTCGGACGTGACCCGGGAGCCTTGGAAATCGATCTTGAGAGAAGCGTTGAAGGAGAGCTGAAATGGCTGATTTTATGTCTCACGCATTATAAGGGGGCGCCCCTTTGGAGTAAGGTTTGAGCGTTGTCTCACTTCACCTAGAAAGGAGTGCCCTCCATGAATAGTGTCAAATACATCGGCATGGATGTTCACACGGCAACGATTTCCGTCGCCGTGCTCGATGTCGCCGGGAAGCTGATCATGGAATCGGTCATCGAGACCAAGGCCAGCACGATTCTCCAGTTGATCCAGGGATTGCGCGGGGACCTGCACGTCACGTTCGAAGAAGGCACCTGGGCGGCCTGGCTGTATGACCTGCTCAAGCTCTACGTCACGAAGATCGTGGTGTGCGATCCGCGCCGCAACCCCCTGCTCAAAGAAGGCAATAAGAGCGACCGGATCGATGCGCGGAAGCTGGCCGAGCTGTTGCGTGCCAATCTTCTCCGCTCGGTCTATCACGGAGAGAAGAGCCTGCGTACGGTGAAAGAATTGGTCCGCAGCTACCTGACCTTCGGCAAAGATCTCACGCGGGTCATGAACCGGGTGAAGGCGATCTTTCGCAGCTGGGGCATTCCCTGTGGCGGCAAGAGTGTCTACAACCCGCGCCATCGTGACGAGTGGCTGAGCAAGATCGCGGAAGTTGGCGTGCGCCGCCGGGCGGAGCTTTACTACGCGCAGCTCGATGCGCTGGCTTCCTTGCGCCAGCAAGCGCGGCGAAAACTCCTGGCCGAGAGCCGGAAGCACCGTGCCTGGAAATTGCTCCGCTCGATTCCGGCCCTGGGTCCGATTCGCGTGGCCCTGCTGATGGGCATTGTCCAGACGCCCCACCGGTTCCGCAGCAAGCGGCCGCTCTGGAGATACAGCGGGTTTGGGGTGGTGACGCACACCAGTGCCGATCACCGGTATGTCGACGGGCAGCTGGAACGATCCAAGAAACCGGTATCGGTTCGCGGGCTCGACCCCAATCACAATCACCATCTCAAGGATTTGTTCAAGGGTGCGGCGATCCAGGCCGCCACCCGGGAGGGTCCTCTCTGGGAGTTCTACGAGGCTCTCGTGGCGAAAGGCATGAGACCCGAGATGGCCCGTCTCACTCTGGCGCGTAAGATTGCCGCGATCACGTTGACCGTTTGGAGGAAAGGAGTCGCGTTTGACGCCAAATATCTGAAGCCCCAAACAGCTTGAGTGTTTCTGCCCCGAATTCGTTCCATCCCTGGGGATCTTTCCTGACGGTGGCGAGTCCGCTTCTGGGACACTTGGGTTCGAGGGTGAGTCTCAACCCAATAGGTAGGCTCGGCGTGCCTCGGGCACCCAGTCTCAATCTCACTCTAGGCCCCCTCGCATAACCCGAAAAAGCAATGGGCCACGAGTCCCGGTAGTGGCGTCATTTGGAATTCTTAGTCGAGTGGAAGGAAAAATGCTGGAGCATCATTGCGACGCTGTTTTCGCTCGGTATGACGTGCCATGTTGCTCCGGGAATTTTAACCTCGATGTTCCTGTTTTGCAGCACGCCAGTTCCTGTCAATTTCTTCCGTTAACCGAGAAATCCTTTCAGCTTCGTCCCGTTCGGCAGAATCCTGTTTACGCCTTTTCCTCAAACGGTGAGGTTGGCAGAACGGGCATTTACCTCGGGTATTTTCATGTTCCCTGCCGCAATTTTTGCAGATCATTTCGATTTTTCCTTTCTTGACCTGGGGTAGTGGGCGAAAGTTGCGTCAATGGTTTTCCCAGGCTCTTGCTAGATCAATCGGCTCACTCGATACATGAGGTCGGAGACAAGTGCGGCCGGGTGTTTTGCCATCAGCTCTTGGCGAAGTTCAGCCTGCGAAAAGGCACTGCCCAATGCCGTCGAGATAGTGAATTTCCCATCGGGAGTTTTTGAAATCTTGGCAATGTACACGTTTTCATTGCATAGATCGTACGTCATAATTACTCCTCTGGCCAGAAGCATCCTTGTGGCATAGTCCTTTGGTTTGTCTAATCTGATATAATGGGAAGAATGTAATGCCCCGATTGCAGTCGGGGCATATGATAACTCTTCGAGCGCAATTCCAAGGGTAGCATAGGAGTGTGCCCGATGCCAGAACAAAAATCATTCAAACAGACGAGACCAATTCGACCCGGTGAAGTTGGGACAGCAGAACCCGAGCGTCCCATACGAGGGACACACTTGGAACCAGCGTGGATAAGGCCAGGAGAAACGCAAAGAATTGTCCGGGACCGGAGCAAGCGGCGCAGAAGAACGCGCTAGCGCTTCACACCTTTCGCACTGAGAACCCGAAAAGACCAGGGATCGTCGTGCGCGACATCAAACCCCAACTGAGTGGCGAAAGCACCAGTCTGTAATGGGGAAATCGGCGCTTCTTGGCTTACTGGGTAATATCCTCTTATTCGATACTGTCTACGTTCAACCAACTTGTTCTGTTTTGAGTTAACCACGCTGATTTCTACGGTTATCTCTTTCACGGTGACATTGGGCAAGCCGTTGTAAACGTCGAAACGGATCATGCCCCAGCTTCCTTCCCTTTCCACCCAGTCCTCCAGGGCACCGCGAATCTCCAGCTTGGCCAATTCGTCTGAGCTAAGTTCATCTTCTGTCGGCAGAAAAGGACTGTAGGCCTTTTCCGACTGAGGTTCTTTTACCCTAGTCCAACCACTCGGATACAGAATCTCGGTAGATCCCGTGAAGCGATTGATCCTAACCGGAAAGGTTCGACCAACCGACACCTGGATATGGTCGAAGCGATAGGCGGTCGGCCACACAAAAACACAGAAGAGAACGAAACCGATGATGCACGCGAGAGTTAGCTTGTATTTGCGAATCTTCATTGAGAGCCAGTCCCCCACATAGCGAATGCTGGCCTCTACATGGTATAACGCGAGGTAGAGCATATCGCCGATGATTTGGAATCCGGCCTTGATCGGGTTCTTCGAGTAGTCCTCCATTACGGGCGGGGATTGTATCGCGTACCCCCGCCCGTGGAAAGCGATTTTATGCGGCACTCGGCTCTGTGTTCGCCGTCAGAAGTTCACCAAGTTCCCACACATGCTCGGTAATTCCAGCTTGCATTGCTGGTGTGACCCTCAAGGTCTGGTGAATTCTCACAAAGTTGTAATGGGCAAAGTGTAGCGCAACCTGGGCCTTCAAGTTCGCCAATTTCTTGCTGAAGGCGTTCGTCAGTCGCGTGAACCTTCGCGCTTGCATCCTAATGGTGAGGTTCTGGCGCTCGATGTACGAGGTTGAAATGTAACGCGGGTGAGGCTTCCCCGTGATGGGTGTCGGCATCGCTGCGATGACTCTAGGAGGTCCGTACCACTCGGGCGCCCCTGCCTCTCGCTCCTCGGTTCCGTACACCTTCACCAGCATGGCGTAGTCAATGTCCGCTCCGAAGTTATCTTCGACGGCATTAAGGTACGGGCGGAATCCATCCGTTGTGAGTTGGACGCGGTACGCCAACCGCTCTTTGAGGTCGGAGATTAGATGGAATGCCGTCGCCGCGTCTCGCTTGCCAATCAGGTGCGAGATCACGAGCTTCGTGTCAGCGTCCATGCCGATGAACACGTATTGGTCGCCGCGCTCCGGCGGATCGTCGTCGGTAATGAGGGCTTGCTTCTTGAAGATGTAAGTCTAGATTTCGTCCACTTGGACGCGACGAGCAGGAACGCGCCGGATTTTGGTGTCCAGCAGCGCCGCGCACCGTTCGCCGATTTTCAGCAGTGTCCGCGCAACAGTATTGCGCTCCACTCCAACCATTCGGGCCGTGGCTCTCATCGAGCAACCCTCGATGAGTCCGTTGATGATCTGGATTTGTTTTTCTACTGGAAGGACATTCATTTCGGCTTGCCTTTCCCGCGAGGCGAGCCGATAATGTTTTTGAGGTCGGCATTGCGGCTCACTCCGCGTGCTGATTTGGCCCCGTTCTCAGTTAGCGCTGAGGGCGGGGCTTTCTCTTTCAGACCTAGAATACAGGAACCGCTTGCTGTTTGTCAAGCACTAATTTTGTGTCCAAGCCCGACGACATGATCGAACCTATTTCTTCTTTGGAGGTCTTCCGCCAGCATAGGTTTTGCGCATGGCGGCAATCTTGCGAAAGTATTCAGGGCCGCGCTTCGCAGTTGCGTTACCACCCATTTTCCCGAGGGCGACAGCGGCAGGGTTCTTTTTCATAGTGTTATATTACAGCATCCGCTTGCTGATGTCAAGGTAATTTCTGAAACGGGTCTGGGTATCCGTGGGGAAGGTGGAGATTCTCTATCATCTTCCGTAGGGCCTCACCTTGACTTCGGGATGCGGCTTCAGAAATGGCCTCGATTGCGAAATCGTCAGCGGAGTACCACTTGCGTCCTTCCTTGATAATGATTAGGTCTGTCTTACCGCCGCAGTGGTCAATGTACTTCTTTGCGTTTTCAACCATATAGATTGCTAAGCGAGCGCCCAACCTAGTATCCATTTTTGGGGGGTACGCCGTATCGTAGAGGTAACGCAGCAAAGAAGAATCTCCGAGCCCTAGAAGCTGAAGAGTATCCGCTGGATAAAGTCCTTTGCTGTCGAAAACAAACATCTGCAATGGCGTGAATATATCAGAGAGAGAGGAAACAGCGATGAGCATCTGAAGATTGAGGTCAGCGTAGTGACGGCCCATCCCGGTAAGAACCTCGTCTGCGATCTTATAAACCGTGTCTGCATCCACTCGCCCCTTGGTGAGTCCGATGTTGATGTCTTCCAGCGCCCTGGCAATCTTATCCTTGGCTTCCTTGGCAAGTTGAGGCAGCCCGGCGTAGGCCATGACAACTACTCACTTCTCCCCACACTCAACGAAAATCTTGCACTCGTAGTATTTGTGGTAATCCGGTGCCGAAACCTGCTGGTCGGCGCAAATCACTATGCCATCGCTACACCGCATCCCCACGACCGCTGTCACAATTATCTTCCTCTCGGTAGGTTTTACAGGGTACGGCGGTTTCCGTTCGAAATCAACCGCCAACTGATACAATCCCTCCATCTTTTGCCACTCCCTTTTTCAGTGAATTTCAAATGACGCCACTACCCGAGTCCCTAATAGAACCATGGTTGCCACCTGACAACCGTTCTGCTTGTTGGTTTCAGAGCGCACTGGCTTCGTCGCGAAGAGGCGATGAAAACCGCTGGGAGAGAAAACCGGAACTGCTGGGCCGCAGTGTCCAGCCTTCGCGTGGATGGCGCGGTCGGTCAGAACCGACCCTGTTTAATCACGTGGGGCTGGAAGGAAGAGAACGTCCAGCCGTGGGGGAACTGTTTCTCTTGACTTCCCCCCTTATAGAACCCATTGGGTGTTGACCTCCGGCATGTCTTCATCACGTTCAAACCCGCATCAATATTGATGACGGCCAACATCCGAAGATTCACAGGTGGAGTTCAAAATGGAAATATGGGATTATACCCCTTTCACGTTAAACCCCCAACACAAATGAGTCCAAGCAGTTTCACGGCACGACGGAAACCTGCACCTGATCCACGCCACCGCTATGAGACAAATACAAACCAAAGGACATTTCCGAAATGAAGGCATTCCAGCGAGCCTGCGGGTGATATCTTTCATCAGTATTTATGCGGGTCTAAACGCACTGAAGACGTCTCGGAGGTACACACCCTATGGGTGAGAAACAAAATCAGCCCTTTTAGCTCTCGTTCAATGCTTCCTTGAAGGTCGATTTCCAGGGATCGCGAGTGACTTCCGATGGTGGCCTGATTCTGATTCGCGAGTTGGATGAGCGACTGGGTCTGGAGAAGCTCATCGACGAACACTTGAGCGACTCGCGACAGGGCTTGAATAAACAATTTACGGTGACCGATCTGGTGCGGCAGTCGGTTTACAGCCGCTTGGCAGGTTATGAGGACCTCAACGACGCCGAACGATTGGCCGCCGACCCGACGTTCCGCTTGGTCAGTTCGCAGAGGATCTGGGACCGAGGCGCGGCGCTGACCTCCCGCTTGCAGACTTTTGAGACCGAGATGCTGGCCGAGGAGGACAACTTCCGTAGCTTGGCCCGCATCAACCGCGAACTCATCGCCAAGGCCGAGGCCATCGATACGCCACCGCGGATAGTGCTGGACATAGTGCTGGACATGGACAGCACCGAGATTCCAGTGTACGGCCAGCAGGAGAACAGCGCGTACAACGGCCACTTCCAGTCCACCTGCTATCACCCGCTGCGGCTGTTCAATCGTGAAGGCGACTGCCTGGCGGCAAAGCTGAGGCCCGGCAATGTGCACAGTGCTGAAGAGTGGGGAGAACTGCTGCTGCCAGAGATCGAGCGGCAGCAGAAGCTGGGCAAGGACGTTGTGTTCCGGGCCGACGCGGCCTTCGCCAAGCCGGAGGTGTACGAGGCGCTGGAAGAGCGTGGCGTGAAGTATGCGATTCGCATCCCGGCCAACGACAGCCTGCAGCGGGACATCGAGGGGTTGTTGACTCGTCCAGTGGGATGTCCAAGGCATAAGCCGGTGGTTTGGTACAAGAGCTTTCTCTATCAGGCAGCGAGCTGGAGGATACCACGGCGGGTGGTGGCGAAGGTGGAGTTCCACGTTGGAGAGTTATTCCCTCGGGTCGGATTCATCGTGACCAACCTGGAGGCTGACAGCCGGGCCGTGGTGCGGTTCTACAACAAGCGCGGCACGGCGGAGCAGTGGATCAAGGAAGGCAAGCAGGCGGTGAAGATGACGCGGCTGAGTTGCCATCGGTTCCGGTCAAATGAAGTGCGGCTGTGGCTGAGCGTGATTGCGTACAATTTGGGGAACCTGTGGCGGCGGCTGGTGTTGCCAAACCGGATTGGCAACTGGTCGCTGACCAGTTTGCAGCAGCGGTTGGTGAAAAGGGGCGGCCGACTGCTGAAACACGCCCGCTATTACTGGTTACTACTAGCTGAGAGCCATCTGACCCGGCGACTCTTCGGGGCCATGGTGCGGCGGATCGGCTCGCTGTCCGTGCCAGCAGGGTAGGTGAGCTGCCGAACGAGCAGGTTTCAGTGAGCAGGGAGGGTGGGGTGGGAAAAGTGTAGGAGGCAAGGGTCGAAGTAAGGCCTTGGGGTTGTCCGGAGGAACAAAGCTGGCCGTTCCGTGGCCTGTGGAAGCACCTGGCACTGCAAATCCGACTGACAATTGCGTTCAGCGGTGGTCAGGTGTATATTATCGGCCGGGCAGAAAGCCCATAATGGAAATTCCGGATGAACACCGCGAGACCGGCGCGGGTGATTCGATTTACGAATGGGAGGTTACCCATGGACCACATTTCCAGCAGAAGACAGTTCCTGAACCTCTTGGTGGGGGCTCCCCTGGCTCCCTATGCGCTGCGCGCCTTTGAGCCCCCAACCGCGCTTCCATCCAGCGCTTCGGAACCGCAAGTGTACCTGGCGACGTTCAATTACCAGGGAGTGCGTCTCGGGGATGGCATGTTGAAGAAACAATATGATGCCACGCGAGATTACTTCTACAATCTCCCGGACGATGACATCCTTAAAGGCTTCCGCAAGAGAGTCGGCATGCTGGCCCCGGGGAACGACATGGGCGCCTGGGGTTCGGAAGACACCGGGATGGTCTTTGGCCAATGGCTGAGCGGCATGGCGCGAATGTACAAAGCCACCGGCGACACGGCAATGCGCGCCAAGGCTGTCCGTCTGATGCGCGAGTGGGCGAAGACGATCGAGCCGGACGGCACGCCCTACTCTCCGACCTTGGCGCAGGAGCTGAGATTCTCTCACTACGCCTGGGACAAGCTGGTATGTGGGTTGGTGGATCTTTATGAGTACGGCGGCGAGAAGGATTCACTCCCGGTGCTGGAGAGAATCACTGATTGGGCTATGCGGAACCTCGACCGCACTCGAAAGGCGGCCACCGTGGACGACGCTCAGGGCATCTCTCCGGAGTGGTACACGTTATCCGAGAATCTTTATCGCGCCTACCGCTCGACCGGAAACAGCACTTACAAAACCTTCGGTGACCTGTGGCGCTACGACCACTACTGGGGTATGTTCAATGGAGAGGTCCCACTTGACCCGGCCCACTTCCATGCTTACAGCCACGTCAACACCCTGAGCAGCGCTGCTATGACTTACGCCCTTACCGGCAAGCCCGAGTATCTCGAGACCATCGTACACGCCTACGACCACTTTCAAAAGGTGCAATGCTACGCCACAGGCGGTTACGGTCCGGCGGAAAGGCTGGTAGCGCCGGACGGCGAACTGGGCAGGTCACTCGAACGCGAGGCGAACACGTTTGAGACCCCCTGTGGGGCGTGGGCGGTCTTCAAGCTGGGGCGCTACTTGATCGAGTTCACCGGCGAAGCCCGGTATGGAGACTGGATGGAGAAGCTACTCTACAACGGGATCGGGGCGGCGCTGCCCATGGCCTCCGGAGGGAGGACCTTCTACTATTCGGATTACCTGCTCGGCTCCGACACGCATATCGCTTCAGCGCGCAAAGACTACTACTGGGACCCCTACCCTTGCTGCTCCGGCACGTACATTCAGGCGGTGGCGGACTATCACAACATCATCTATTTCCAGGGCGAGCGCAGTTTGTGCGTCAACTTGTTTGTGCCCTCCACAGCAACCTGGAACCTCGACGGAAACGAGATCCAGATCGAACAGGAGACGGCCTACCCGGAATCGGATACCGTCACGCTGACCGTTCGGCCACAAAAGAGCGTCTCGTTTAAGCTTGGATTCAGAGTACCCGAATGGTCGCAGGGGGCGACGGTGAGTGTAAACGGCAACAAGCTCGACGTGCCTGCCAACCCCGGATCGTGGGCCACTATCGAGCGGGCGTGGAATGCGGGTGATCGCGTCGCGATCCAGATTCCGATGCGACTCCGCTTGGTGCCAATTGACAAACAGCATCCGCAACGAGTTGCCTTGATGTGCGGCCCCGTGGTCTTGGTCCAGGATGGACGCTACACCCAGCGACTCACCAGCGTGCCCGGCGGGGGAGATCTCGGAATTACCCGCGTTGGGGACCGGCTGCATTTCCGGGTAGCAGCCCAGCCGAAGAGCATCTTCAGGCCCGAGTGGGGAGCCTTCGTGCCCTTCTATGAGGTGGGCCAAGGATTTCCTTATCGCATGTACTTCGATCTCCTCTAGTCCTTGTGGGGCGTGCTCGCAAGGTTCGGAGGCCGGGACCAACCACCTGATTCGACCACGACAACAACTCCAAAGAGAACAAAAAAACAAGAACAACGATAGAGAAAGGACGAGAAAAGCAAAAGACTGAAAGGCGGTAAGTCTTGTAGGGAGGCTCTACCCTTCTGCTGTCGCGGCCTCAGGCCGTACGCGGCCGCCCCTAGCTGCGTTGCGCGGCCAACTCGCGGCACTTGGCCACGAACTTCTCAAATAGCTTGCGCGGCTCGGGCTGGTCAACCATCTCTTCCGGATGCCACTGCACGGCGATCAGGAACGGATAGGCATCGGCGGATTCCACCGCCTCCACCAGTCCATCCTCGGAATGAGCCGTCACTTTGAGCCCCCGCCCCAGACGCTTGATGGCCTGGCGGTGCAGGCTGTTCACACGGCAACTCCCCTTGAACGTCTCCGCCAGCCGCGATTCGGGGTCAGTCAGGGTGACGGCGTGAGTCGGCTCGGGGCGTGGTGCGGACTGCATGTGTTCATGCTCGACCGGAGCTTCCGAGTTCAAGTCCTGGTAGAGCGTTCCGCCGAACTTCACGTTGATCATCTGGAGGCCGCGGCAGATGCCCAGGATCGGGAGCCCGTGGCGGTGTGCCCGATCAAATAGCTCAAATTCAAAGGCATCCCGTTTCGCGTCAATCTGAACGAGGCCTGGATATTTGACCGCTTCCTCATAATACTTGGGGTTGATGTCCTTCCCGCCGGTAAATAGCACCCCATCGTAGCCTTTGA
>Ga0208689_1001933_pt1 | contig 10278 bp, 6 predicted proteins | sample June2015DPH_8_15_FD_184700 | JGI IMG/M metagenome (GOLD analysis project Ga0208689, IMG submission 184700) | Peatland microbial communities from SPRUCE experiment site at the Marcell Experimental Forest, Minnesota, USA - June2015DPH_8_150... | ecosystem: Environmental > Terrestrial > Soil >... | reverse complement strand
CCACTTTGCCGCCTTTGCTGCCGCGGGCCAGCAATTTCACAAACTGAGGATCGTTAGCGAGGCAATGTTATGACAGCAACCCCACGTACGCCCGATCCCACGGCTACGACCGCATATTATGTATAAGAAATGGGCCTAGCTGGAAGGATGGAAGCAGGAGTGACGGCCAATGGCATTCCGATTTGAGTTCGACCGAGCGAACAAAATCCTGCTGATGCGAGTCGAGGGACGGCTCACGGATGAATCGCTGGCAGAGGTTTACCGGACGGGGCTAGAGCATTGGGCCGCGACCGATGCCCACGCGTCTATTTGGGACTTCTCATTCGTTACTGAATTTGCCGTATCCGCCGAATTTATACACGAGCTGGCAAATCAGGACCCAGCCGTGACGGACCTGGCCAAGCGTCCTCGCTTTATCGTCGCCCCGACCACGGTCGGATTTGGTCCATCTCGCATGTTTCAGATCGTGGGAGAGCCTAAACGGCCGCTACTGAAAGTCGTACGCACACTGGACGAAGCGTTGGCTGAACTCGGCGTTCAATCCCCACACTTCGATCCTTATAGAGTGACCGTCAGGTCAGTTGACGTAAGGCATTTACACGAACTGAGGATTGCTGGCGAAGTCGCAATCTGGACGTTCGTCAACCCGTCAACCGCGTACCTGCTCTGATGTTCACACTCATGTGGTGCTTACTCACTGACGTGACCGGCGAAATTTGTACCAAGTGGAATGAGAGAGAATCCACTTGGAGGAAAGGTTGGCCATGCCGATCAAGAGGTACAAACCAGAGCAGATCGCACGCCACACTCCCAGGACCCAACGGAATTATGAGCGCTGGAACCTTTGGCTCAATACAATACACGGATGGTAATCCGTGAATAGTTCAAATGGCGGCGGAGTTCATCTTTTGACGTTTTGCTTACATGACGAGCAGACCGATTTGCATGAAAGGATTTGGTGAGATGTATTCAGGGATTTTGATGGGCATTACGTTTGTTTGCATGCTCCTCAGCGCAATATCTTGCTCTGCGCGAACAGCACAGCGTGCACCTCGCGCAGTGACTTACTTCGTGGATTGCAGTAGCGACGCTCAGAAGAACGATGGTCTGTCTGCGGATTCACCCTGGACCACCTTGGAGCAAGTAGACGGCCATGCATTCGCAGCTGGAGATGTGGTGCGCTTCAAGCGTGGCAGCGTATGCCACGGAACACTGTGGCCCAAGGGCAGTGGTTCGGAGTCTGCACCAATTCGCATGACAGCTTACGGCACAGGACTGCGGCCGAAGATAGTTGCGGAGTTTGGAAGCGATGCATCGCTGAAGTTATACAACCAGAAGTACTGGAACATCGACTCCTTGGATCTTTCAGGGGGCAACACATACGGCGTTTTTATCAGCGGAGACAAAGGCATCCTGCATCATATCCATCTTGCAAATCTGCTGGTACACGATGTCGGTGGCGTTGAGATGAAGAATAAGGAGAGTGGGTTAGTTGTGATCTCTCCTGGGACTGTTGATCAGCACTTCGACGATGTACTTGTAGACGGCGTAACCGCCTACAATACGCAGCAATGGGTCGGGATACTGGTAGGCGGCGGCAATTTTGGCTTTCCACCTGAGAACACCTGGAGCACACACGTAACCATTCGTGACTCAGTGGTGCATGGCGTGCAAGGAGACGGCATTGTGCTTTTCCGTGTGCGTGATGGCCGAATTGCCTCGAATGTGGCGTGGAATACCGGAATGCAGATGACGGCGAGTATGGGAACTCCGAATGCAATTTGGACATGGATGTGTCGCGACTGCATCGTGGAACAGAATGAAGCGTTCCTAACTGACAGCCCCGGCATAGATGGTGGAGCATTTGACATCGACTATGGCAATACGAATAACTCTGTTGTCGATAATTATGGACACGATACACAGGGATATTGCATTGCTGTCTTCGGAGCAGGGTTTGTCACGCATCAGAGCGAGGTGCGGGGCAACACGTGCATGAACAATGCGCGCAGTCCGAGAATGGCGCAGTACCAAGGGGCCATCTTCGTACATACGTGGAATGGCGGAGCACTGGATGGGGTTGTGATTGAAGGCAACACTGTCTACTGGAATCCTCCAGGGACTGCTCCCGCAATACTGAACGACGCTGTTTTTCAGGACGAAAATGGAATCTTTAAAAACAATCGGATTTACTCGACATCGCCATGGATGATTACGAGCAACCGGTCGCTTCATTTCGAGGGAAACCAGTACAGTCTCCACTCTCATGGGGGCGTATTGAACGGAAGATGGAGCTATGGTGACCGCATGTTTCAAGGCTTCGCAGACTATCAGGCACACAGCGGTCAGGACGCCGGAAGCACCTTTCGCCAGGTCGCTGCGACAAATACAGACTTGGCGTTTTGGCCGGAAGCCAGTGCCGGGACACAGCAGTTGGACACAACATATCACGCGCTGCTTTCACAACCGCTTACGGACCTGGAGGGCCGTGCTATGTTGCATCAGCATCTGGGCAGCAAGTGGACGATGTATGCCATGCTGTCGGGGGAGATCGATGCCAACGGTTTGCTGAATGAAACGAGCCGCAGGCAATTGGCCATCTTAAAGAGCCTCACTGTACAGTTTCATGGCAATGGACTAGAGACGGTGATTGCGCTGCACCGGAGTACAAAGAACGCTTCAGTAAAAGAATATCTTGGCAACGCAATCTCCGATCTCGGCTTCAACTCTGCCACGTTTGTAGCTGCGCAGGCTACAGATGGAAACGCATCGGAAGAACCGCTCATACTGTTCCTCTCGCCGGAGGACCACGTGATCGAAGCCTGGCGCGGCGTTGCGGGAGCAGCCGACCTCGGCATTGCTGTACGCCAGAAGTTGGGCAACCCTGCGTACTCGCAAATCGGAGAAACCGAACCCTAGATTGAATCCGTTCTCCATGGTGGATGAGGCGCGAGCAAATGCACATCCTGACGAAAGCTATTTCGCCACTATCTATGCTGGGCATGGCATTGTTGGCGCCAAATGCAGTTTGAAGTATCCAACTCGAACTGTGACAACTGGGGATTGCGGGAAATTGGCGAGGGGTCTTCAACGGAAATCATGAACAGGATTAAAGGAAGTGCGGCATGGATTCCATACTTGAAATGCAAGACCCTGTCCATGCGTTACGCAGATCTACCGAGTGGTGGGTCGCTATTTTGTCATCGGCCATTTTACGGTTCGAGTCCGATCGCCGCCGCCATCTCTTCAACTGCCGGCTCAAGTTCGAAGCCCTTGCATTTCCTATTTTGTGATGCCGGGCCAATCATCGGTGCGGAAGGGCGATGCGGGCAATCCCTCGGCATTGAAGAGATTGCACTCTGGGCTGTCAGCCCAAGCATAGCGAACGGCCACCGGAGCCGCGACCTCTGGGCTGGAAACGAGGACCGAATCGCCTTCGATGACAGCCGAAGCCCAATGGAATTTCCGGTCTGCGCCGGCGACAGCAAAGCCACGCAGAGAGCCGCCCATGGCTTTCAGACCGCCGCCGGTATGTAGGAACCGGATCCTGATCTTGGTTCCTTCCACCGCCATGGACTGGTACAACGGTCCGGAATAGACGATCGGCTGCTTGTAGGTGGCAGCGAGCGCCCACAGAGCAAGCCGCTGACCGACCTCGGCCTTGCGGTGCGGGTGCACGTCTTTCGGATCACCCACATCAATCGTCACGGCTAGGCCTGTGGCCGGAACCCCTTTCAAGGTGAGAAGCTGGGCCTCGCGCAGCTCTGCCCAAGCGGACTCGGCGGGCTGGCTGGGGATCGCACCGTGGTTTGGCAGTTGCACAATCAGGAATTGCATCTGGGCCTGATGGGATGCGGCGCGCCAACTCTCAATGAGGGCGGGCAGCAACCGGCGATATTGCCGGGCTTGCAGGGCATTGCTCTCTCCCTGGTACCAAATCGCCCCGCGGAGCGGGAAGGGTAGCAGTGGAGTGATCATCCCCTGATACAGACCAGAGGCCGGGCGAGGCGGGTAGCCAGCCGGCGAAAACATCTCGATGGAGAAACCTGTCAGGGTCGCGAGTGTGAAATCCTTGCTGACTCCCCAGCCCTCCTGGCGCAGATTGCGAAACCAGATGGTGATGGGTGTCCAGTTGGCGGATGCATGAATCAGAGTTGCGGCATAGTCGTCCGCGTCGGTAATCGCCGGTTCTAGCGCGCGGAAGCGGAACGAGCCGTTGCCACGGGCCCAGAAACGGATTCCCGCATAGGCGCTCAGGTCCGCAGGAGAACCGTCCGGCTGAAATCTTGCCGTCAGCCGGGCGTCGTCGGAGGCGTCGAGGCGGCCCGTCACTTGAGCGGCGAATCCGCTGCCGCCGCGGCCGGGAGAGACCAGTTCGAAAGTGGTTTCCGGCGCCCAGCGCAAGTCGTAAGTCCAATATCCACCCAGCGTATTGCGCGCGCTGCCATCGTCAAAGTTGCTGAAGCGGAGGTTCTTGTTTCCAGTGGAGGGATCGGCGAGCAATTCAAAGTCGTCGAATTCGAGATCAAAGGCGCTGCGTCCGGGGGCAAGCGAACCATTCCACAACTCGAGAAGCGACTTAACTTGCGGGTCGCGCTGGGCGGCTTCCGGGGCCATCCACTCCTCGATCGTGGTTCCGGGCCACGCGCTTTCGACGATGCCAATCGGCACCTTCAATTTCCGGTGAAGATCGCGCGCAAAGTAGTAAGCGACGGCCGAGAAATCCTTGGCCGAGTCGGGGGTGCACGGCTGCCAGGAAGCGGGAAGAGTATCCGGTTGTGGATCGAGGGCAACCTTCTTCGGGACTGTGAACAGGCGGATGTCCGGGTAGTCGGCTTTCGGTACCTCCTCGGCAGCGCCGGCCGACCCGCTCAGGGCAAAGGCCATGTTGGATTGACCGGAGGCGACCCACACCTCGCCGATCATCACATCCTTGACCACGATGGTTCGCTTTCCGGCAACCTGCAAGGTGAATGGTCCGCCTGCTGCCATCGGGGCCAATTGCAGGCTCCAATGGCCATGCGAATCCGCGCTTGCCGTGCCCGTACTTCCTGCAAGCGTGACGCGGATGGTCTCGCCGGGATCCGCTTTCCCCCAGAGGTGGATCTCACGGGCCTGCTGCATCACCATGTGATCGCTAATCAGATTGGGAAGCGCGGGATCTGCCCAGCCGAGAGCAGAACACAGGCCAACGAGCAGGATGGCGAACGCAAGTCTACGAATACGCATTAGTTCCCTACCAGGAATTCCGGTCATTTCTCTTCGAGGATCGCAAGATCCCACGGTTTGAGGGTGACCGTCTGGAAAGGGGCTACGGTCGTTTTCGTCAGCAAATCCTCGCCCAGCTTATACGGGTATTTGAAGGTCTGTGGATCACTCGAATAGTTCATGTAGTAATGAATCGTCTTGCCGTTGCGGTTGGTGCCGTGCTTCACGCGCACGGTGGCAGGCAGTTCCTGGTCCGGGCCGGTGAGTCCAGCCATCTGGAGCACGTCGAGCAGCAGCTTGGTCTGTAACGTGTCTGAAAGCACGGTGCCCTCATAGGTCAGAGTCCCGTTGCCGAAACGGTTGCGCGTGATCGCCGGGTACTTGCCGAAGAATGGATGGTCATAGTACGCCAGTGGTTGCGCGCCTTCGAGGACCAGCATCTCTGCCCACTCGGAGACTTTGTTGTCGGCTCCGGCTTTGAACGGATCGCCCTTCAGCGCGAGCGGATTTGCGAGATTTGAAAATTCCTGGTAGCGGAATCCAGCCGCTCTGCGAAGCGGTCCTGGCGCCATGGTCCAGCGGACGGTGTCGTACTCGTTGGTGAATCCGCTTTTGAAGGTCATGACCAGATGGCCGCCATCGTGAACGTAGTCCACCAGCCTGTTCAACATCTCGTCGCTGGCAACATAGAGCGGGGGAACGAGGATGATCTTGTAATCGGAGAGGTTGGTGCTTTCCGGAAAAATGAAATCGACAGCGACATTCTGGCGGTACAGCGTTTCGTACATCTGCCGCAGAATGGTGCGGTAATTGACCTTGTCGCTAAACTTCATGAACTCGATGCCGTAATACGAGTCTTTGCTGTAGAGGATGGCGACCTTACTGCTTCGCTTGACGTCAGCGATCTCGGGTCCGATGCGCTGCAACTCATGCGCGATCCGGCTCACTTCGGCATAGGCGCGATTCGGCTCCAGATCGTGCGAGAGGACTCCTTTCCAGTACGTCTCCTGCCCGTAGTGGATGGAGTGCCAATGCCAGTATTCGACCATGTTCGCGCCCGAGGAAAGGTGGGTGTAGACGTCGAGGCGGAGTTGGCCGTCGTACGGCGGAAATTGCTCCTTGGAGTCCCAGCCGATGGTCTGCGCGTTGGTTTCGGTAACCAGGTAATTCGTCCGCTTGAGCGAACGGGCATAGTCGCCCACCATGGTGGAGTCCAGCCCGTCGAACCGGTCCTGGGTGCCGTGGTAGGGATTGACGGCCATGATGTCCACGGCGCGAGCGATGTCATGCTCATTGACTTCAGAACGCGGCGGACCGGCGAGATCGTGGGTGATGAACTGGTCCGGCCGCTTGTACTCATTTACGATGCCGGCTTGCCAGGTCAGGAAGTCGGTGGTCATCCATTGTTGATAGCGCTGCCATTCCAGCTTCCATCCGGGATTGATAATGCCCTCCTGCGGAGGAATCTCGCTCCAGTCGTTTAGCCGCTGGCCCCAGTAGTTCAATCCCCAGACCTTGTTCAGTTCGTCCACGGTCTGGAACTTCTTCTGAAGGTAACTCACGAACCCAGCCTCGACATCGGGATTGGCTGCGGCTCCCGACGAAGTTTCATTGTCGATCTGCCATCCGATGACGGTGGGGTTGTTCTTGTAGTGCTCGAGCAGCTTACGAATCACGCGCTCACAGTAAGAGCGGTAAACAGGGTTCATCAGGTCTGCGTTCTGGCGAGATCCAAATGTGATCGTTTGTCCGCCGAAGCGTGTGATGACGATTTCCGGATGCTCCTTGTACATCCACGCGGGAAGAGAGTAAGTGGGGGTTCCGAGAATGACCTTGATCCCCGCTTTCTGCATGCGGTCAATGACCCGATCCATCCAGGCATATTCGAAGCGGCCGTCCTGCGGTTCCCACAAGCCCCAACTCGATTCGCCCATGCGAACCACGCTGATGCCCGCCTGCTGCATAAGTTGCACGTCCTGCTCCAGGCGATCGTAGGGCATGTACTCGCTATAGTACGCAGCCCCGTAGAGAACCGTCTCCATTGTGTCCGGAGCAAATGCGGGTCTGCTTTGGGCGAGTGATACCAGGGCGTCTAATAACAGTAACGGAAGAATCGCGGCGAGAAGCGCTGATGTGTATCTCTTCATGGAAGTCTCATGCGCTAAGTTATGGGCGCATCCCAAGTCAACTTTTGTACATTCAGTATCTCGATGGCCGGCCTGAACACGGTTCGCCGGCCCCATGGGCGACTAGCGCTCCGCACGGGCAATCCGAATCGATTTTGGCGGCACGTTTCCGTAGTCGTTTGCCTGACGGGGTTTCCCGAAACCAAAGTAAACACTTCGACCGCACCCAATGAGTAGACCACCCGAAGATGCCGCTGCGGTCCACGTGTTCAATGCGATTGCCCTCGATGCGAAGGCCCACAAACCGGCTCGGCTTTGTGTCCCCGACACCCTCGCCGCCCTGTCGGCTCTGCTTCTCCGAGCTACAGAGTCCTCCCAGCGTGAGCAAGACAATGCATAGCCAAGTACTCTGGCGAGATGGAGTCCCGGCTTGCATTCTTACTCCAAGCATTTAGTAACTGGCCGACTGATGAAGAGCTCAAGTTGCTAGAAGACTACGGGTAGCCGCAGGTTCGCGAGCCACCCGGCAAGCTTTCCGCAGAAGTTTCCTAAAACTCAAACCGGATGGCAAATTGCCCGTTTCGCGGGTTGTCGGCCACTCCAAAAATTTGACCGAAGTTGGACGCGCCGATGCTGGACCGATTGCCTCCGCAGCCATTGATGTTGTAGTAGTGACGGTTGAAAATATTGTAGAACTCCGTGCGAAAAGTCAGTCTGTATTGCCCCTCTGAGCCCATGTTGAAGTTCTTCAGCAGGCTGGCATCTTCGTTGGCCTCTCCGGGGCAACGCAGGGCCGAAGTGACTGGCGACGGCGGGAGGAATCCAGTCGCAGGATTGCTAGCTACGCTCTGCGGAATATAAACATCCTGTGGAGGAATGTTGGTCTGACCCGCAGGTATCGGCACGAAGTGTCCGGGGCTGTTGGGGCCGGTGTATCCCGCCAGATTGAACTGTGGATAGATGTCGCCCCACATTGGCCAATAAGGATTGGCGGCTCCCACTTCGAACGGTTGGCCGGTGTAGTAGCGGACCACACTTGTTATCGTCCACCCACTGACGATTCCATTCACCACGTGGTTTTGGCCTGCCAGCCATTGCCTATCCCTGCCAAAGGGCAGTTCATAGCTGACAAATCCTTTCACGACGTGTGCCAGATCATAGCCCGTAACCGCGTGTGCTGCCTCACGCATGTTGCCAAAGTCCTGAACACCGGTGTAATAGTTGTTGCCCTCCTGCTGAGCGCTATAAGTGTCGCCCTCCTGTCGAGACCACGTGTAACTCATGTCCATGGTCAAGCCGCGCCCGGTACGCTTAACTACATTCACGACCATGGAATCGTAAAAGCTTTGTCCCAGTGGCAGACCCACGTAAAGTAGACTCGGGTAATACCAACCAGCGTACGTGTAGGGGTTAAAAAACGCCGCCGCCACCTGCGGGTAAGGCGCAATTGCCGCTAACGGCGTTCCACAAAACCCATTGTAAGGGTACGCGATGCTGTAGCTGGCCGCGTCGGCCGCGCTGCAAACAGGGGGGTAATACGCACCTAAGTATGGAACCTGATTCGCCAGACGCAAGAAAGTCGACGTCGGCCCTTGGTTCCAAGCCAACGCCGTGTCCGTTAGGTGGTGGCCGCGGTTGCCAACATAAGCAATCTCCAGCCGCGTGTTCGGCGTGAGCTCGTGCTCGATGCCAAAGTTGAACGCTTCGCTATACCCCAGTTTGAGAGCACGAGGATCAACGTTAACAATGGGAAACAAGGTCCTAGGATCGGCGTCCGGGCCTGCTTTCTTTACAACCCCGGGGTAATTGCCAACGCCGGTGTTGCCAGGAGCGTCCCAACTGAAGTTGAGCGCCTGGTTAATTCCCAGCTGGGGAGCAAAACCGTCAGGCACACCTTGGAAGAACGCCACGCCCACGGGATTGTAGATGAGACCGAAAGAACCGCGAACCACGGTCTTGGGCTGCAATTGGTAGGCAAAACCGAACGAGGGCCCGAACTGCCTGGCGTATTCGTTCTTCTCAAAGCTGTCGCCGCCGTTCTTAGCGAGAACAAGCGTTCCCGGAATGCCATAGCTGGCGCTGATGGCGTTCAGGTCGTAGTTGGCCCAGTCGCCATATTTTTCGTGAAAGCGGAAATTGTAATTCCAACGCAGCCCCATGCTCAAGGTGAGTCTCGAAGTGGCCTTGTAGCTGTCTTGCGCGAACAACGTCAGTCCCTTTTGCCGTCCGTACAGGTTGTAGGCCACGGTTTGGCTCGCTTTGTCCGACAGTCCCAGGAGGAATGTGGCATAGGCAAATCCGTCGTACGGATATCCCGCCCCGGCGGTGTTGTTGCTGTTAAAGTCAAAGGACAAGGCCCCTTGACCCGAGCGGCTGTTGATCTGGTGTGCCACAAAATTTCCTCCGAAAGAGAGGTTGTGGCGGCCTTTGACCCACGTAAGCGTGTCGCCGGTGCTAATGGTGACGCCTGAAGAATTTCCCTGCCATGTATTACCGATGAATGTTTCGTTGTGACCATACGACGGGTTGTCCGTGAAACTAATGAGCGGGAAAGTGTTGGCGCCGGTGTTTCCGAACCCGATTTGTGAAGTCCAGTTTCCGGGATCGGTAGGCGAACTGGCATTAAAGTCGTAGTTGTAGGTGAAGTTCAGGACATTCAAGACCCTGGGGCTGAAGGTGTGCGATTCGCTGGCGCGCCACTGCTGCGAACGAAAGATCTGAAAGCGGCCGTTTGAAAGCGGGCCACCGTTCTGGGTTCCCGCTTGCCATAAGCCGCCGCTGTCATCCAGCGTGCGCGGTTGGTGGTCGTAGACCCACGAACCGGAAAGTCGGTCCTGCGCCCGCAGCACATGGTCCAGCTTGACCACAAACCAGTTGGGCGTCTGGTTCGGCGTATTTTGGAGCAGGCCTCTGCTGTTGCTGTCGATTCCTCCAAGTTGCGGAG
>Ga0208689_1001913_pt1 | contig 10373 bp, 14 predicted proteins | sample June2015DPH_8_15_FD_184700 | JGI IMG/M metagenome (GOLD analysis project Ga0208689, IMG submission 184700) | Peatland microbial communities from SPRUCE experiment site at the Marcell Experimental Forest, Minnesota, USA - June2015DPH_8_150... | ecosystem: Environmental > Terrestrial > Soil >... | reverse complement strand
CCCAAACTGGAGACCGTGGGGCCGTGTCAAACGCGGGCCTGGTTTTCCAGGTAGCAGACCCCCAGGCTGCGCATACTTTTTACGGCCAGATAATTAAATTCGTTGGTGTCGGTGCAGCCGCCGGTGAAGGCCATGCCTTCGCAGCGGTTCACGGTGCGGCCCTGCGCGTCGGTTTCGAGGAACGTGTCGTCACGCGTCTTTTTCACGCGCTGCGCAATCTCGCTGTAGGCCTGATCCCACGAAATGTCTTCCCAGTCGGTGGCTCCCGGACGGCGTACTTGCGGCTTCAGCAACCGGCGGTCGTTGAGAATGTCCTGCTCGAGCGATGACCCCTTGGGGCAGAGCGTGCCGCGGTTGATGGGGTGGTCAGGATCGCCCTCGACGTGCACGACCTGCGGGATCGCGTTCTTGGCCTTGTCGCCCAAGGTGTAGATGATCACGCCACAACTGACGGCACAATAAGGACAGGTGCTGCGCGTTTCGCTGGCTCGGGAAATTTTGAGGGACTGGGTCTGGGCGTAAACCGGAGTCAGATCAAAGCCGAGGGCGGAGAAACCGGCTCCGCCAAGCACGGTGCCTTTGAGAAAGGTCCTGCGAGAGAACTCCATTTTGTAGCCCCCGTGCTGCACTTTCCAGAAGCTTACGGAGGTGAGTGGTTGCAGACGCCTCGATAGCGTCCAGCTTGTGCTGCGCGAATGCGAAAAAACTATAACTCCATTCTGACTGGATCGTCAATCAGGAAAACTCAACCCTTTATCAGTCGACCCATCAGGCCAACGCTTCATCGGGACAATCCTTTATCAGGACAGCCCTGCACCCGGCATTGCGCGGCAGGCGACGGGGACGGATAATCGGGCAATGGCGCAGAATGAATGGCAGCGGCGGATTGCACGGGCGGAGGAACTCGGCGCCCGGTACACCTTTGCTGCGGAAATCCTGCGCTTCTATGCGGCTATTGCGCGCTTTCAGGAAAAGTTCTACGGGGAATTCGGCGGATCGCTCGAAAGATCGAGTGCTGGGGCTGGCGGTGTCGCATCAGACTCGGAGCCTTTTGCGCGGCCGCTCCAACCAGAACTGACCGGCCGATTCGGGCCATTTCTGTCGGTGGTCGAACAGAACGGTCCGGGTCCGCTTCGGGAAGCGGCGCGCGAGTTGCGGGACGGCGGCGCAGATTTACATTTTCAATTGCTGACGGCTTTCTGGAATGAGAGCGAGACCGGAGCGCTGCCGCCGGGGCCTCGCGATTTTTTCGCTCGCGCTTTTCTTCAGCCTTACGCGGCCGGCATTCGTTCACGGTCAAATATGCGCTGGAGCGGGCCGACGCCGTATCTGTGTCCGTTTTGCAAACGGAAACCGGGCCTGGGTGTTCTGCGTCCGCTGGGAGATGGCGGCCAGCGATCTCTGGTGTGTTCATTTTGCCTGGCGGAATGGGAGTTCCGGCGGATCGTTTGTCCGGGATGCGGGGAAGAGAACAACGCGAAGCTACCGGTTTACACCGCGGAGGAACTTAAGCACGTCCGCGTCGAGTGTTGCGACTGTTGCCGAACCTACATCAAGACGGTGGACCTGACGAAGAGCGGGCTGGGCGAGCCGATTGTGGATGAGATGGCGTCAATCCCGCTCGACCTGTGGGCGCAGAAGCAGGGATACACGAAGCTGCAATGTAATCTGCTGCAGCTTTGATCAGCGTGGAGCGACAGAGCGAACCAACCAAAGTGCCAAATGATGCGAGTCCAGGCGGCCGCCGGTCCGGAAATAAGTTGCAGACGCACTCGTTAACGTAGCTACGACGGCTTCAGAACTCAGCCCGGGCGGATCTGCACAATTTAGGTGCTAAGCTGCTTTTTCATCACTGTTGGAGCCTGGGCTGCCAACTAAATCTTGTCGGAGTCGCTCCATTTGTGCCGATGCTTCCCTTATCTGCTCAGCATATTCGTGGCCCTGTCGTGGTAGAAACCCCCCGTAGTTCTGCAGCAGAAGGCGGGCGTTCGCCTCGATGGCAGAGGTCTTGGAGCGGGCTTGGTTGGAAAGGGCGGACGTTAGTTTTTCTAGCTGCGAATCGCGCACGGCTAGCTCTTGTCTGCTCTGGGCAGCTTCCTGTTCAAGCACTTGCCCGTGGTAGCGGATGAGTCCAAACAGACATGCTGTCAGTACGAGCAGACATGAATTGGCAACAATGGTTTCTGCCAAAGCCTTGCTTAGGCTCGTATTCCTCTCTCTGTCGAATCTCGCGAAGCTGCTGGTCTCCGCCATGGACAGCGAAGACAGAAGCCCGCGAGCTTTATCCATGTACTCCATACCTTCGTTTGAATCCACCAGCATGAATGCGCGGTGGCGATACCCCTGTTGGCGCAAACTAATAGAGCGCTCCATCTCAGCTTGCTTTGAGTTAGCCAAAGACTCCAGCTGCGACTCCAGGGATCGTTCGCGCTCCGCCCGATTAGCTAGCCCTACACGAAGGCCGGCAAAATCGGTTCCGATCCTGCCCTTCGCGTCGGTGTAGGGCTGCAAGTAGGAAGGGTCCTCGGTTAGCAGGTATCCGCGCTGACCTGTTTCCATATCGGTTAAGTCTTTCAGAACACCGGAGATGTCCGCCTGGATCATGGAGCTTTCCAGTGTGAGCGCCGCAATTTTCTGCATCTGTTTTAAATGGTTGACAGCAAGATACGCATTCCATGCCATGAAAGCGAGTAGCGCGGGGGCCCCGATTTGCAGCGCAGCTTTTCGAATCATCTTAATTGTGCCATCCTTCACGTGATGTTCAGAACACCCTCAGTCGTGATTCGACTGGCTTTGCAAATCTCCTCCGCAACTTTGACCATTGCGTCGCTGCTGTGGACCGGCCCTTCCGCTGACATAACCGAACTGGCAGCCAGGGTGAAAAGCAGAGCATCCTCCTGCTTGTCGAAGTAAAGCACTACCTGATTCGCTGCCATGTGCGCCCTCCTACTGATTGTTCTTAGGAATGATAGGCCGATTCAGCACAAGAATGAGGTTATCTCTTTTGGTGCGCCTTATTATCGAATGGAGCGCCCAGCAGATGAGCCAAGCGAATGATCCACTTGCCGAAAAGAAGTTGCAGCTTGAGATCGAACTCTCACTCAACAGATGAGTCAGCTGGCGTCCGCAAAGAGGAAGCTTGAGCCTGCAGACGGCCCGGTCGGCGGTCAGGAGGTAACTGACGATGGGATGAGTATGACATGGCGTTAGCACGCCACAACGACCAATGAAAACGCGATTGTTACAACAACAATGGCCCCACTGTAGTGGGCTACTTTGATTTTCCTGACAGTAGAAAAAATGCCAGATCATCGACAATCAACATGCCTGCTAAGGCGAGGATGCCGGGCGTGAAATGCGCGCCGGCCAAATGGAACGTATACCACCTGCGTACAGGATCAACCAAACGACAACGGCGACGGGGACGCTGACTGCATAAAGCGTCGCAAGCCAGATTGTCCTCGATCGGTTCATCGATGCACTGTCGCACCGCTGTGCTCGGCGACCATATCGATGATTGCTCCCGCTGTGGACATCGTGCCACCCTCTCCTACAACAGTTGCCGCAATCGCTACTGTCCGAAGTGTCAGACCGGTGCTCGAACAGGTGACCCGCATGCCACGTCAGTAAGACAGTCTGCGCATCGACCACTAACCGCGCTTGAAAGGTTGCGTGCGGCTCATCATGAGGAGTACGGTCTGCGCCAGACGCTCCAAAACCGCGAGATCGCCCTCGTCAAAAGCAAAGGCCTGCGAAGAGAAAACCTCCAGCACTCCGACGACCTCACGCTCGTACCGGATGGGTGCGGCCACTATCGAGCGAATGCCGAGTCTCCGACAGATTACGGCTTCGATGCGGGAATCGTTCTCGGCGTCGTCGCACCGCAGGGTTTTTCCTGTTCGTATGCACTCCCCGGAAAAACCCGAGTTGACATCTACATGGGTTCCGAGCGGTGGTCCGCCGGTTCCGACGCTGGCCCGGCACATCATAGGACCGCTGTCGACGATCGCGATGGCGGCGCCAGTGCCGCGCAAGAGCGTCCGCGCGCGTTCGCTGATCACCCGCAGCGCAGTATTCAGATCCGACCCAAGCGAGTTGAACTCATACTGAATTGAGGTCGAAACCTGTGGTCGACCATGGATCCCTGCAGTGCCAGCTTCCGCTTCCAAACTAATTGATCGCGGCTCGCAAGTTCCGTTGCCTGGAGACTTGCCGCCCAAGCCCGGCCCAGACACTCGGTCGAAGGTAAGCTTCGGTGCCTTGCGACTGGGCGCTGTGTCATTGCATGCCAGCCATTCATCCAAGCGCTGGCGCGCCTCCACGGGGAGTTCGGAGAATCGCACCCCGGCGCGGCCCAGAGCATCTGCCCATGCGATATAGCCCGTCGTCTCCAGGTGGCTGTCCGAATCCGGCAGCTCGAGGCGGAGTTGAACCCGGCGGTCAGCTTCCAGGGGGACGACCGTTTGCATTGACAGGCCCTGCTCGCTGAGATCAAGAATCATGCCACCCGTGACGCCATCGAAACTGGCAAAGATTGGCCCATGCACCTTATGCCGCAGGCAACTACGTCTGTCTGTAATCATCTTCCAGCCTCCCCCGCAGTTTTCTCGCCCATCAACACACGAGATCATCAGTTCGAAAGAAACGATGCGTGCGGGCCTTAGTCCGCTAGTGTGGAGAGTCTCCGGCGATTGTGCTGTTCCGATGATCGGAGCAATGACCTGTAAAAGGAAGTACATGACAGGATTCCCCGCGCTTCCTGCAGCCATTCTGCTTCGAAGTAGATGAGGCGCAGTTGTTCGCCTTCGCGGGGATTTGGGATCGCTGGAAGGACGCGAACGGCAAATGGGTGGAGACGTGTTCGATTCTCACAACGACTCCCAATGCAGTGACCGCACCCATAAACGACCGTATGCCGGTCATCCTCGATCTCGACGGCTACGAATTCATGGCTCGATCCGGGAACGAGGGACATGCGAGTGGTGGCCGACATGTTGAAACCCTTCGATGCTCGGCTGATGCGGTGCTATCCCGTGAGCACGACGATCAATCACGTGGCGAACGACGACGAAGAATGCTCCAGGCCCGTCGGGCTTGCTGAGGATCAGAGTCCTCTCTTTTCCTAATCAGGCGTGGCACTATTCGGCAGCCCAGAACGCCGATGCAGCATCGTAAATGCGAACGGTGGACCTGCAATGCCGAAAAAGTCAAAGCCTAAACTTCAAGGAGATTCACTGACTGGCTGGCAGCAGATCGCCGCGTTCCTCAATCAGCCTGTATCAGTTGTGCAGCGCTGGGCGAAGTCTGGGATGCCCGTGAGACACGAAGGCCGACGAGTCCATGCGTCAGCCGAGGAGCTAAACCGCTGGCTCGGCCAGGAGTTCGGCGGAGAGCCCGTGCAGATTGCGACAGAGAACCTCGACCTCAGTTCGGAACTCAAACGCGGATTGTCATATCTCCGTAAACGTGGCGACAAGCGCAAAGACGCCGCCTGAGTTGATCAGCGGAGAATGCCGAGTCCTCGACTAGGCAGCGGAACCGACGATCCCAAGGTCCGCCGGCCGCTCCGAATGCAGCGGACCTGCCGGCGCAGCCGACCGTCCACGCGCTTTCTGTACAGGCTGCGGGCTAGACGCCTACAATGCACAAGCCAGAGGTCCGAATCGGAATTCAGGTTCAGGAAAGCTACAGAATTGGTTCGCACTTCAGATCGAGCCGAAGGAGGAGCGGTCATGCGACCTGCAAAGGTCATTTCATGCATCCTCAGCATTGTTGGCGTCTGCACCCTGGCGCCTCGAATTCCTGCACAGACGCTTGCGTCGCGCCAACGCATCGTAATTGCCGCGAGCGTGGTGGTCGATGGCAAGGGCCACATACTGCCTGACGTTCGGATCGTGATCGAGGGCTCAAAGATTGTTGCGATAGGTCCTAAGGTCGAGGGGCCGGTGGACTACGACCTGCGCGGCCTGACGGTGTTGCCTGGCTGGATTGACGCGCACGTGCACATTACATGGATCTTCGGCAAGGACGGGAAAAACGCGGGCACGGAAGGGACAACACAAGAGGATGCCTATCAAGCGGCGTCGAATGCATGGGTGACGCTGATGGCAGGCTTCACGACGGTGCAAAGTGTGGGCTCGCCAAACGATATTCCGCTTCGTGATGCCATCGCGAAAGGAATACTCCCCGGCCCTCGTATCCTGACGGCCGACGAGCCGCTCGAAGGGCGAGGCGAGGCGACCGGCACGCCCGATGAAATCCGCGCTTATGTGAGGAAGCAAAAGCAAGCCGGCGCGGACCTGATCAAAATCTTCGCGTCGGAGTCCATCCGCCAGGGCGGAGGAATGACTCTTTCGCAGGAGCAATTGAACGCGGCGTGTGATGAAGCAAAGAAGCAGGGAGTGCGCACGCTTGTGCACGCTTACAAAGAGGCGGTCCGCGCCGCGACTCTCGCGGGATGCACCGAAGTTGAGCACGGTACGCTGGCCACAGACGACGACTTGAAATTGATGGCAGAGAAGGGCACCTATTTGGATCCGCAAGCCGGGCTGGTCATTGAGAACTACTTGCTAAACAAAGAAAAGTATCTCGGCACACCCGGCTACACTGCCGAGGGATTTGCAGCCATGGAGAAGATCCTTCCGATGGACCACGAGGTGGTACGACACGCAGCGAAAACTCCGGGGCTGAAAATCGTTTTTGGCACGGACGCCGTGGCGGGCACGCACGGGCGCAATGCCGAGGAGTTCATCGACCGCGTGCGTGACTGCGGTGTGGACCCGATGGCCGCGATGGTCTCTGCCAACTCGCTGGGGGCTGAAGCGCTAGGCTTGGGCGATCAGATTGGCTCGATCGCCCCCGGCCTGCAGGCGGACATCATTGCGCTCGATGGAGATCCGTTGAAAGACATCACAGCCGTTCGGCGCGTTGTATTTGTAATGAAGGGCGGCGTTGTTTACAAGAACGCCGCCCGGGGCGCGATTCCTTTCTATGCGGGCGTCCAGCCTTGATTCGACGGTGAGGCAAGGCATCCTGTCACCAAACGCTCAGGCTACTGACGCGGTAACCGCCGAACTTCGTGCTAGGAACAACTTTTTCGGTTTGCCAGTCGAGGGCGTGTTTCCTGGGCGTGCGGTGCGCGCGCCAATTCACGAATAGTGGGCAATGCGGAAGTAATCCAGTAAAAGCCCTCGTGGCGGTCAACTTCCGGTTGGCCCGTCATCCGTCCGCAATCGCCAATGTCTGAGGAATGAACACTCGGTCGTCTGATGATGTCGTCTGATGATGCAACCGTTAGGTTGCTTTTTGGTGCCGCCTAAGCTAATATGCAACCTGGAGGTTGCTTAATATGAATAACCATATTGAGAAGCGCATTGAGCTCAAGGCGCCAGTTTCGCGGGTTTGGCGTGCACTGACGGATTACCGAGAGTTTGGCGAGTGGTTTCGTGTGAAGCTGAACGGCCCATTCGCACCGGGTCAGGTCTCGTGTGGCCAGGTTACCTACCCTGGCTACGAGCACATCCAATGGGAGGCCGTCGTGCAGAAAATGGAGCCCGAACGGCTCTTTTCCTTCACCTGGCATCCTTATTCCGTCGATCCCAAAATAGATTACTCGAAGGAGACGCCTACACTCGTCGAATTTAGGCTGGAAAAGACCACAAGCGGTACACTGCTTCTGCTCACGGAGTCCGGCTTCGACAAGATCCCCAGCGGCCGCCGCCTCGAAGCATTCCGCATGAATAACGGCGGTTGGACCGAGCAGATGAAGAACATCGAGAACTATGTCACGCAAACGTCGTAGCACCATGCCCGCCAAACGGCGGGCTCGTGCACCCGTATTTGCCGCGCTGGGCGACGAGACTCGGCTATTGCTGGTTGCGAAGCTCTGTGGTCGGCGGCCCTATTCGATCTCTCAGCTAACGCAGGGTTCCAAGCTGACACGGCAGGCGATCACCAAGCATCTTCGGGTGTTGGAGAGTGTAGGAATCGTACATAGCGTCCGTACGGGTCGCGAGAGCCGATTCGAATTCGATCCGCGGCCAATTGAAGGAATTAAGCAATACCTCGATTTCGTCTCCGAGCAGTGGGATCAGGCATTGTCCAGGCTAAAGTCCTTCGTAGAAGACTGAGCGCCTGGAGTGTGATTAAGGTCCTTGGGGCACACTCGAAGCTAAGGAAGGAACTTCTCGTTTAAGACCACTGGCTGGCTGACTCGTCGTCGGCAACCCTTCCCTTACCGGATTATGGAAGGGTTGCCCGTCATCCAGGCACCGTCGCCAAAGTGCCGTGACGAACCAGATATTCGGTTACCGAAGCGGACAGTCAGAGGGACCGAAGCGGCAAGCGGTAGAGACCTGCTCGATCCTGACCACGACCCCGAATGCTGTGACCTCAACCGTCCACGACCGCATGCCAGTCATCCTCGATCCAGATGGCTACGACCTATGGCTCGATCCGGGCATGAGGGATGCGAGTGCGGTGTCCGAACTGTTGAGACCCTACGACGCTCGGCTGATGCGGTGCTATCCGGTAAGCACTCGGCTCAATCGCGTGGCGAACGACGACGAGGAATGCTCCGCGCCCGCGGAACTCGCCCAGATTCAGAATCGACTTTTCCAGTAGAGGGACTGTGGGGCTATCGTAATGGCGTTTGACGCACCTACAGCGGAGCATCGGTTTAAAATAGGCATTCAGCAGCGAAAGCAGCACCGCCGTGACTCACGACACCGTCACAATCTCGCCGGATTCGCGCTTTCGAGCCGCCATGATGCTGGCCATCATTGCGGATGCACTCCAAATCGTCGTTTTTCCATTATTCGTCGAAGGCGCTTTATCGCCCGCTGATGACATACTGGATTTCGGTATCGCAGCCGTGCTGGTTCACCTTCTTGGCTGGCACTGGGAATTTCTGCCATCGTTCCTTGCCAAGCTCGTGCCCGGAGTCGATTTAGTTCCTTTCTGGACGATTGCAGTTGCAAACGTCTATCGCAAATCGAAGCGGATTGCGGTCGCCGCAGAAGAAAGTCGTGAGCAGCGCCCGGCGCTAAGAGACCACAACGTTCGTGAGCCGTGAATCAGACGGAGGTCAGATGGCAGGTTCAAAGGACGATCTCAAAGCCCGCCTCGCCCGCTACCGCCAGATCAAGATCAGCGTGATCGGGAGGAAGTCCGGGCGGACAATCTCGATTCCTGTCTGGTTCGTGCTGGAGGGCGAGAAGCTCTATCTCCTGCCCGTGCAGGGCTCGGACACGCAGTGGTACAAGAACGTGCTTCACAACCCGTCGATTCGCATTGATGCACGAGGCGAGGAAGCAGAGTTTCGAGCCGCTCCCATGACTGATGCCAAATCTGTCTCATCGGTGGTCGAGAAATTCCGGGAGAAGTACGGGACGAAGGACGTGAAGAAGTATTATTCGAAATTCGACGTGGCGGTTGTGGTGGAACTGACCTGAACTGGGAATGTCCGTATAGCCTAGCAGTGCAGCCACGTGCCACGCAGGAGCACATCTCTAATGCTCGGTCTCCAAGACCGAGGTCTCGTCCCAGTTATCGGGCGGCACGGACACGCCCCAGATGTTTCGTGGCTCATCAAGTTCGATCCCGCAGTGCAGCGGGTTCTTAGGATCGATATAGACAACCCGAGCCGCAGCACGCTTATTCGTCAAGTAAACGTGAATCGAGATTCTCATTCCCCTACTTAACCCAATTGCGGTTGCGATCAATGCTCCGTGAAGGTTGACGATGATGGTCTCGCCATCGCACGTCCGACGCTCAGCGCCACCCTCAACAACCGTGATAACTACCTTTAGAGGGACACGGGTACTCCGTCGGGACTCATGAAACGTCGCTGTGGAGGGCATGAGCGGAAGGATACACGTGGCGGGCAGCCGATGAAAGACCGAGGATTTACCATGCTGGTCACAGAGGTGCCCAGCGGCACGTCCGAGCCATTCCCACGGCACAGATCAGAACGTAGGGTGGTTGTGAGCGGACTTCGGGGGGCTGTTCGACCGAGCGTCCCGCGACTCTAACCGAAGTCTGGGGCGCTTTCGTTTTTCACGCGCTGCTGGACTGGGCTGCAGGTTTTCCTCCTTCGCTTGTGATCGTCGCCTCGTGTCGGTTGGACCTCGGTGCTCCTGCACTTGAGCAAAGGAAACTGGCACGCAGGACTCCAGACGCAACGCCGAGTGATCCCGCTCAATCATTTCGGGCAAGAAGGTCCGCTACGCGGATGCAGGGCGCGGATATCCGTGCCCACATTCTCCAACTCCTCTGCAATTCGCTAACCTACGCTTCCGCGCGTTTCGACTTACGACTAGACAATAAATTGTCCAGATAACGTGACTTCATTTGCTGGCTCGCCATGACTTGTT
>Ga0208689_1001911_pt1 | contig 10381 bp, 5 predicted proteins | sample June2015DPH_8_15_FD_184700 | JGI IMG/M metagenome (GOLD analysis project Ga0208689, IMG submission 184700) | Peatland microbial communities from SPRUCE experiment site at the Marcell Experimental Forest, Minnesota, USA - June2015DPH_8_150... | ecosystem: Environmental > Terrestrial > Soil >... | reverse complement strand
TGTGCTGTTACGCGAGACAGAAATTGTCCAGAACGTCAAGGACGGTGCGGGCAATTGCCGCCCATTGGTGGACATTCCCTCCACGGTAAATCCAAAATTGGATGACGAACAGCGCCATGCTTTGGATACATTGCTTGGTTCAACCAATGCGGTGTCGCTTTTCCGGGGCGGCGCGGGCACAGGTAAAAGTTTTGTCCTGCGTGAGTTGGTCGAGCAGGTCAGGCAAAAGGGCAGGGCAGTGGCTGTCCTCGCGCCTCAGCGGCAGCAAGTCGTGGACATGGAAAGGGCAGGTTTCCCGGCACCGACGACGGTGGTGAATTTTCTGCTCAGTGGTGAACTGGCCGATGGCACGGTCATTGTCGTGGACGAAGCCGGTCAAATCGGTGGCCGGCAAATGCACCAGTTGTTGAAACTGGCGCGTGAGCGGAATGCGCGGATGATTCTTTCCGGCGATACCCGACAACATGGTGCGGTCGAGGCTTCGGATGCGCTTCTAGCCATTGAACGATATTCCGGCATCAAGCCGGTCGAATTACACACCATCCGGCGGCAGGACCCGGCGCTGGCTCGCAATGCGAATGAGCGGACGCGCATCACGCAATATCGCAAGGCCGTCGAAGCTGCTGCGGCCGGCAGGCTGGCCGAATCATTCAAGCGGCTCGAAAAGATGGGCGCGGTGGTTTCCTGCGGTTTGGGCGAGCAGGCTGGCAAGTTGGCCGACGAATACCTCCGGCTGGCGCAGCAAAACGTTTCCGCAGTTGTCGTGTCGCAGACTTGGGCTGAAGTTCATCGGGTCAATTCGCAAGTGCGCGACGCGCTTAAAGGAAAAGGATTGCTCGGCGCAAAAGACGTAGCGGTTAAGGCATTGGACAAACTGGATTTGACCAACGCACAGAAACGCGATGAGCGGTTTTATCCGAAGGATGCAGTGATTGTATTCAACCAAAAGGTGCGCCAAGCCGAACCGGGTGCAAAAGGGAAATTGATGGGCATCGTCAAGGCCGGGGTTCTAGCCGAAGTTGATGGCAAATGTGTCACCATCGCGAATAAGTTGCTCGATAAAATCACCGTCTGCCTGCCGCGTGAAATCTCAATCACAGAAAATGACCGTCTGCACCTGAAGGCCAACCGGAAATTGGCCACCGGTGCGCGTGTTACCAACGGGGAATTGGTCACAGTGAAGACAGTCCGCGCCGATGGCCGCATTGAACTTACGGATGGTCGTGTCCTAGATAAAAGTTTTCGTGAGTTTCTGCCTGGCTACGCCGTCACGTCCTACGGCTCACAAGGCAAGACGGTGGATTACGTTCTCTTTTCCGATTCCACCATCAAGGCCGCGACCAGTGCTCAACAATGGTATGTGACGATTTCACGCGGTCGGCGCGGCATCCGCATTTTCACGCCGGACAAGGAGCAACTGCGGGAAAACCTGACCCGCTCCGGCCACAGGCCGCTGGCATTGGAATTTGCAGGCGGCCTCCGGCCTCGCAATGGCAATCTGCTTTGGGAGCGGCTTCACGGGTATCTCCTCCGCTTTGGCCAGCGGGCCGCCGACACTTTTTGCCGATTAAAGCAATCCCGTCGTCGTCACCAACAACATTTGCAGAAACATGAGCACCAAATCACCCGAATGTTACACCACTGAACCGCAGGCCCGCTGCCTGCGCGTTGAGATTTCGCCGGGGCATTCGCTCTTGCTGCCGCTCGATCAATTCGCGTTTGCCGAATTCACCAATGACGACAAGGAACAGCAACTGCGCTTGGTTTTTGCAACCCATGAGGTTGTGGTTCACGGTTTCACGCTGCGGCGAATCGAAATGGCCATGCACCGGATGGAATTGGCATCCATCATGATGTTGCCGGCCAAATATCAACCCCTGATTGCTGATGGCCAGTCGAAAATTCGAGAAATTGTGGTGACAGAGACCAAAGCTGTCGGCCTTCAATCAGAGGCATCTCTAAATTAAAGGCGGCGTGTTGGAGGTCAACCCTCCGTCGGTCCTGGTGAATTGCTCTTTGGCGGTATTTCGTTTGCCGCCTTCACCATTTCATCGAGGAGTTTCTTGAATTCTTCCAGACCGGTTGACGGAATAATGATGGTGTCGCGGCGACCACCGGCATCTTCGCTAATGCGCAGAAACCGTCCGCGCGGATTCTCCTTTAGTGTAAAGACGAAGGTCTTGCGCTCGATCTGCACTTGGTCCGATTTGAGTGTGTCTTCGTTGACCGGCGGCTTGGGTGAAAAATGGGGGTGGTGACTGAAAGGTGATGGTCGTTCGTTTGAAATCATAAAATTCACGCAATACTTCTGATGTCCTCCAGCATGACAGGCCGTGGCACTGTTTTCAATCCCTTCAATTGAAAACCGGGGTGAGCGTTGTGTCAGGAGGTTATTGAATGTCGTAGATCCGGGTTTCAACCAAAGGGCTGTTATCCTTCTTCACAATGGTCGGCCGGATCCAACGGGGCGTCATGAGGGAAAGTCCCGTGCCGTGTCTCTGGCGTCGCCAGTGACCTCGGCGCCAATGTGCTCGTGGTGAAACACCATGACCTGTAGTGGCACCGTCGTGGGGGAGGTCTGTAAACAGGTTCTTCCCGCAGATTTTTATCCGGGTGTAGTCGCCACTGGAGATGGTACGTTGTGCGTGTTGTTTGCGATCCCTGACACTGCGTGTGTCGCGATTATCGTTGAGCGCCTCGACGACCCACGCCGGCGGATCACCATCCCACTCCTCGGTGATGTCTTCCGGCCGAAACGAAATGAAGCATGCCGCGTTGACGATGGTGTTGAGGCAGGCACGAAACACCGGCTCTTGGGAACGGAAGACTTCAATCCGGCGTTTTCGGCTCTGAGCTCTGATATCGTCGATATGAGCTGTCGTCCCATCGGGACGTGTGATGGTCTGACTTATATTGTCCGTGGGTGGGGCATTCCTTTCCAGGAATTCCTTGATGCCGAGTTCAACCGCTTCGTTAATGCATAAATCCGTATTTTCAGATGGCTGGTTCAGCTTCAACTCAGGTGCTGGCAAATGAATGCTGAAGGTCGGATCGAGACAGGCAACTGAGAGCGACCGGTTGTAATCCGCTCCATCCCAGTGCGACGTTAAGGAGAACAGATATTCCTCACCTTGCTTCGCAATATAACAACCATCGACTGGAGCGCCTTCAGCGAGAAACAGCGGTTGAGGCGGCGTGAATTTCAGGAACAGATTCCGAAAAGGAAGCTTGATGTCCTTCATCCGAATCTCGTCACAGTCGGTGTTGTCAAATTCTTCGACCAAGCGATCCGGTAACACATAAATAGCACCGCCGTTTGCCCGATGGCTGAACGCTGCCATACAAGCATCGCCGTCATTCGTGATAGCTGATCGTGGTCTGGCGTCGAGATCGAATGCGAGCATGTGGAGATTTGCTTCAAGCCGCCTGACTTCCATGATTTGCTGGACAGTCTCGATGTGCATGACGCCGTCGACTAGGTTCATTGGCGTTGGAATGGCCCGGACTGCTGGCCGAGTTCGCAAGACGCGTGATGGGTGAAACTGAGCCCACGGCGGGTTCTTCTCATCAGGTAAGAGGTAAAGCGGTTCGCAGGTGTCAAGTTGCGGCGTGGCTAAGAATTTCATTCCTGCCAGCCTTGCTTCGTTCAGGCAAAACAGGGCGTGCAAAGTGAATCGGCAAATCTCGATATCGTAAGGTTGGACGTTTGCCATCCTGTATCGAGGAATGGGAATTCCATCGCTGTTTAGCAGGTCCGTGTAACGGGCAATGGACCGAACGTCACCCGGCCCCCGGTAGATGCAGTAGCTCTGGACGAAACGCGGATCGGAATCAGACGGTCCCGGCACTATTTCCGTTGAGGTAGCCTGTTGCCTTAGCGCTTCAAGCCGTTGATTAATCGCCGCATCACTGCGCTCTTCGGGGAAGAGGTATTGTAAAGGACCATTGTGCGCAATCCAAGCAAACAGGTCGGATTCGCTTTCCGCAATTTCATAGGTCATCACAAGGATTCCGCTATAGCCGGAAAAACCAGCGGGGCTCGTGTTGATCTCCATCCAGGAGGACAACGACGGCCAGCGAGCGTCTCCGTATAGGTGCCATTCCACTCCGTCTTTCAGAATCACGGAAGCGGTGGTTGCGGAATTCTCGGGCGTAAAAAAGGTCAGCCTCTCACAGCCCATCAAATGCTCGCACGGAAGGGCAGACCCGGCTGTGAGCAAGGGGAAGTGGACCTTATCCGAAATCGCCGGAAATTGTTTGGGGCCTGCTGTCACGACGCGTATTCTCTCGATTTGCAGTTCGACCGGCAAGCTTTAGGGAAGCGAACAAAACCAAATTGCCTGCGCGGGCTGCCTGCTTTGAAAGATTACGAACAGGCGCGGCCAAAGGAAGTTTATTCACATTGGTGTCAGGAAATCGTCGCGTAGCTTGTATGCAACTGAGGAACCGGCTGCAACCAGTTCGTCGAGAAGCTTCATCGTGGCTTGGCGGAGATCAGTTTCGACACGTATGCGGCGATTGCCACCGTAAATAAGGCGGGTCAGAATAGTTTCGAGATAGAACACTGTAATCTCGGAAAACAAAGTTGCCCCACCTGTTGTGGGCATTTTTGCTGCGAGACTGATGAGTGCGTCGGGAAGTGTTGGAGAGCCGATTTTTTCGAGGAAGTATGTGTATACCTCGAAACCTTTTTGGCTCGCCGGCATTCGATCAAACAATCCCCGCATACGCTGTTCCTCTCCATGGAGAGGATTCCAGTCGCGCGCCTCGCCCCAATTATCACCAAGGAAAAGTTCCCGGAGAAGTTTGGCGGAATTTGAATGTTCGTTGTCCGCTGAAGCCGGTAGGGAACTGGCTAAATAACCATCTGCAAACCGCTGCCACAACATCCAGAAAGTCGTTGCCGGTGTCTGTTCCCCTTGACGTATCACCAGCCATTTGACGACTTCTGCTGCTTTTTCCGGCAGATGGCTGGACGCACTGAAAACCGGCTCCAAAATTTCATTTGCCTCCTGTGCCGGTTGGTTGAGCGTGAATTGCACCAGAGGGTCTACGTAAAGGTGTTCCACCTGTGCGTCCAACTCCTGCTCATCGCCCGGTTTCTCAACCCGCGAATGACGCCGGTTCTGGTCGGTTGTCCATCTGAGAACCAAAGCGGCTGTATTGCGTTTGAAAAATTCGCGCGCAAGCGGGTCGGTAAATTGTGGTCCGAAAACCGTGAGCAGATGCGGTGCAACCTGTCGGCCTGGCCACCGCGTCAAATCAAGTTGAAGAATAGTATTATCGTTGCCAGATTTGCGGTTCTCGACGAATTCACGCAACCGCGTCAGCAGGTTGGCGCGAAATTGATCTTCGGTTGCCGCATCTCCGACAGGCTTCCGCCGTCGTTCACTCCAAAATCGGCTTTGCTCGACCGCTTCCAATATAAGCATGTGAATACATGTCAGAGCCAGGGGTCGATCTGATTTCCACAAATAAGCCCCTATGCCTTGCACGGCATATTTCACGACTTCATCCACGGAATGGGTTATCGCCTTGGCGAGAGCTGGCAGCAGCCGGGCTTGAACAGCGGGGGCGCATTGTTTTTCAAACAATGCCGGCAGAATGAAAGCCGCCGGGCGTGAGGCTTCCACGGGGTTTAGCGCTGCTACTTTAAATTGATCTGAAGTATCTGCATCCGCTTCAACCGAATCGCAGGTCAATATTGCGCACCATTCCTTTTCAGCGTCCGTTAATTCGGCCCAATGATCCCGGATGCACACGGCGGCCACATAAGCCGGTCCGGCAAGCGCGATGGATGTCTGAACCTGATCCGTTACTTTATTGATGGAAGCAAGCTGTGTTTGTGCCGCGTGAAGTTTTGTCTTCCATTGTTCTGGTTTGATGCCCTGTGCCGGCTGCCCCGCAAAGACCGACCGGCCCCATACGAACAAACTCGTCGTTGCCTCCCAGATTTCTCTCTGCGGTTTTTTCGCATCAATCATTTCTTGAAGTTCGGGCGGCGGGGCTGAGGCTTGAATCAGCACGCGTCCATCTTCTGCTTCGCCCACTTCAACAAAATTTCGCGTGTCCATTTGGTGCAGCCTGAATCGCCACACCTTGATCTCATCATCCTGTTCGCTTTCTTTCGGAAGCGCCGCTTTATATGCGTCAAGCAGCGCCCAGACCTGATTGCGAAAACGCGACGTTTGCAGCATCACGGCAAGGTATTCAAGATGTTGCTGGCGATGCGGCAAGCGGGCGAATTCAGCGCGCTCGTCATCATATAACTTCTTCTCAAGGCCCAACCAGATTCCCGTATTCATGCGACGCGTATTCATCGTTTCGTTTACGGAACGCTCCAAATCCGCCTTAAATAAATGCTTGCACGTCAAGATGGCAAATGCCGCGTCGCCAGCCTGACCTGGATAAGCTGTGACGACGCTGGCGACGACTGCTGTCACGGCGATGTTGTTGCTTTGACTTAAAAGACGATTCAGTATTTCAGGCAAATCAGTTTCACCGCGAGCCGCTTTGTTGAGCAACCAGCGTTCCAACGCCATGAGGGCACTTTTCAGAACGTCGGGGCCATGGGTGAAGTCTCGGTATAATTCCCATAAACGGCCGTCCCCAAACTGCATCTGGGTTTTGCCATCCGGCAACTGGATGGCAACGCGCATTGGGCCGTTTATGCCACGTCTTCGATTGGACGGATGTGCGTAAGCTTCACATGAACGGTTGGCAAATTTCAAAATGAAATCGAGACCTCGATGCGGGTGGTGCGAAAGGAATTTGAAAAATGGTCCGTGATACGCGCTTGAGGGGTAGTCGTCCATTGATGATCGGAAACCGAGTCCGAAAGCGTCATTCATCGCGTTCATGTCGTATCCAGACCCAGCCGCAAGGGCCTGCTCTACAGAAAGATGCATACCTAGCGTGTATTCAGCTACGCTGATCATCAAATCAGGCATGTCACGGCAGAGGGCGTCGGAATAAAAATGATTGAACATGAGTTCAAGCAGTTCTTTGTAATCATGATGGCGCTCCTTGTCATCCATCGCAGTCATGGCCATTTGCGTTAGCGCTGCTTTGGCGGCCAAAGGTATGATCAATAGGATTTTGAACAGCCGTTCGCGTCCATCACGGACAGGAGAGCGCCATGATTTCACATTTGGCAACCAGTGCAGCGCCAATTTGGCGATGGATTCCGCACCTTTTGGATAACGCAAACCCCAGCGTGTCAATTGCACCCAATCCTCCATGAATCCAAGGACAAATGGAAAATCTGCTTCGCCAAACTGCGGTATGGCTGACTCCATCAATTCAGCGGCCCCGGTCCAGCCGTTTCCTCGGGGCAAGAAGACATCACCAGCACCTTCTATCCCAAACAACCGCCGTGGAATTGCCGCCCGGCACGCAACACGCAGAATGTGGATGACCTGCCGCAGAAGTTTTGCGCCATCGGCAATCAAAAGCGTGGCATTCCGCCGCAAAAAGCCGTTCGCATCGGACGATAGAAGCACGCCCACGAGTGTGTCATCCCGCCAATGCGCAGCAATGGATGTATTTTGGATAACATCCAGAACCAGTGTGTCGGTCGTTTGCGGGGCTGTGTCCAGCAATTCTGTCAGCCACTTCCGGTAGGCGCGCCGCAGGGCGGGATACGTTCCAACCTGGGCAAAAAGCACGGCCAGGCGGCGTTCGCTACGTTCAAATTCTGCGTCCAACCAATGCGCCAAAGCCCAATCTTCAAATACATCGTGTGCCGGAGCAAAATGGTCATCACCCGTCGTGGGGGTGGCCAGCAAACTGTCGCGGACGAGTCCGTGAAGCGCGTGCGCATCAAGATCCGTAGCCGAAATGAATGGCTTCATGGCCTTTGCACGACGCAATGCCACTTCAACTAAAATCTCGCCACGCAACCGTGGCAGCCCAATCTGCTGACCCTCATCCGGGCGGCGAACAACATCCCGCCAAACTTTTTCCCGAAACGCGCGCTCATGCGATGGAAGCGGCTCTGTCGTTGGCCACTGCATTTGCACGGCTTTATCCAACAAAAATGGTTTCTTGAGCATTCGACGGAGCGCGTCACTCGACATCGGGCGTTGCAGCGTGGGAAATTCAGCCGTCACCTCGTCCAGTTCGGCATCACTCAATTCTGGCACGAAGATGTCTGCGCAGGGTATGCCGACTTCGCCGAAAAAGGCGCTTCTCACGGTTTCTGCCGAGTAGTCCCGGCAGGTAATAAGCAATCTCCACGTGGGATCATTCTTGATGGCGCGAAGCAGGTCGAGAAAAGCCGCTCGTTGTTCGGCGTCTTTTTCCATCAACCGCTCAAGGCTTTCGATCCACAGAATTTTTCGGCCATGCAATGCGGTTTGTGCCCGAAGGCCGTCAATGGTGAGTTCAAAACGTGCGAGAACTTCATTGATGTGAGTGCCGGCGAGACTTTCAGCGCGAAACGCGAAGCCGACTGCGCCGATGGTGGCCAAAGAAAAACCCATTTTCGCCAGCACGGATTTTCCCGAACCCGCCTCGCCCGTCACAAACACGAGTGGATTATTTTCGATGAGCTGACAAAGCTGACCGAACAGTTCGCGTCGGGGAATCTCCATCTTTCCACCAATCGTGGTGCGAATTCCATCAACGACTACGCGTGTATCCTCCAACAGGCGCAATGCACCAGCCGGGTATCCGCTGGCGTGGTTGTGCTGTTGCAACAACGGTTCGGGAAGTTTTTCAAGCGTATAGGACGAAGCCGTCCCTGTTCGAGTGGCCGCCAATGTGCAGAGGGTGTTCCACGTCGCATCGGCCACGGCTGAATTATTGTCGCGGGCTGTAATTGCGAGCAATGAGCGCATCATGGTCTCGATGAATCCATGTTCAACATTGAGATCACAATCCACCACATTGAACCGGCATAAAAATCGCCAGATTTCTTCGTCCGTTGGTTGCGATCCGCTTGAATCTCGCAGGATTGCTACAATATTATTGTAGTAATCAAGCGTGGGTTTTCCCAGATAACCGGGAATTTGCAGCCGTCGAACCATGTCAGCGGAATCAGTCGAGGCCCGCGCGCAGTCGAGCAGAGTGCGTAGCCCCCTAACGAGCTTTGCAGAAAGGTTGCTCGTGATCAGCCCAACCACGTCGTGATTTTGACTGAATAGCGATGGGTTCCGGAAATCTGCGAAAGCGCGCCGCAATGTCTCGGCAGATTCTTCATCCTTTTCACTCAAAACAAACGCGCGTTTAATCTGAATGGCTGCCTTCCGGTTTAAACCCTTTCCGTCCACCACCACCAATAGAATGTCGTCTGTTTGCCAGCCCAGATATTTGGTCTGGAAATGCACTGCATTGACCGTCCCGGTTTCAAGGAAGAACGGGGCACCACCTGTCAATAAAAGCGTCAAACAGGCCGCCCCGACTTTGAATTCAAAGTCGGGGCCGGTTCCGCCTGTAGCGGATGGGCTGGTTATAATTTCCACGCAAAATAATTATCGCCTACAATGACCTTATATTTCAATAATTCTCGGCGAACCGTTCAGTGCGAAAGCTATCATGCAATTGGTCGAATCCGTTTCCGATTTTTTCTAAACGGTCCAAAAATTGCGACAGGCGAAGTGCCAGCAAAACTGCCAGCAGCGGAGTAATAACAGAGTAGTGTGGGAGTTGTTTTGGAGTTTTGAAGGGGTAGTTAAAAGCTTGACGAAAGTGTCAAAACCTGCGATTTTACAGGGGTTAGCAGCGTAAGTTCTGCAACTTGCGTTCTGGCGGGGACTTGGAAAAATCAGCGTGAACGGCACGTTCGGTTCGATTCCGACCCTCGCCTCCAATAAATAATTTGTATTCAACGACTTACAAATTGAGAATGAGGGGGTTCCAGTAAAATCGTTACCGCCATACAACTCAATAACTACCCCGGCATTACTCACCAACTACCAGGAATGACGGATACGCAGCACGTTTGCTGCAGCTGGCCGCCAATCACATCATACTGCACCACATCCCGCGCGAGCGTGCCGCCATCCCGCTCCTCGAAGGTGTGTTCGTGAATCCATGTGCGGTAAGGGCCGCGCCGTTGTTCGTCCACGAACCGGCCGGGCGGCTCCCACGCGGCGATCTCGCTTCGCCAGCGCAACGGAAGACCGCGCAGCCGCAGCCGGTAGTCAATCTGCAGGCCGACGCACATTTCAATCGGGCGTGGCGTCAGCACCTCAAATTTCGGCCACGGTGGGGTGAGAGTTTCGAGATTGAATGCGTCGGCGAAAAACTGGAACAGCTCGTCGCGCTGGCGCGGAAGCCACAACTCGGTTTCCAGTTTGAAGAGGCCCTCAGGCGTCCGGCTGAAGCGAGGCGGGTTCACGCAGTTTGGCCCAGATCTTCCAGCAACAGGCGCGCACTG
>Ga0208689_1001910_pt1 | contig 10383 bp, 8 predicted proteins | sample June2015DPH_8_15_FD_184700 | JGI IMG/M metagenome (GOLD analysis project Ga0208689, IMG submission 184700) | Peatland microbial communities from SPRUCE experiment site at the Marcell Experimental Forest, Minnesota, USA - June2015DPH_8_150... | ecosystem: Environmental > Terrestrial > Soil >... | reverse complement strand
CCTCCGTGGGGAGGCGGGATTGATTGGAACGGGACGGGCTACTACGACGCGTCCACCGGCATCTTGAGTGTGGCCGACCTAGCCGTCGATTCGTCCTGGGTCGGAAAGTACCTGTCTCTGGACTCCGTGGGGCTCCTGCTCGGCTTGGGCAGTTGTACAAACGACCTGGGCTTATTCTTGGTGCTTGGCGTGACGGGCGCTACTGTGTCCCTGGGCCCGGCGGACCCGGCAGGTTTTACGGCGAACTACTCCAGCGGATGGTACAGCGTCAGCGTGGGGCCGTTTTCCGTGTTTGCAGAAGTGACGCCGGCTCCCCCGCCTCAGCCCACCTGGTCGGGGGTGGTCAACGTCAGTTCCTTCGAGGTGGACTGGGTCAGCGGCGATCTGTTCGATATGGCTATGGCTGGGAGGATTATTGCACTGGGATCGCCCGCCGTCGGCTACCTTGTCTCTGCGGTATCTCCAGGTCGGATCACGCTCACCATCGCAACCGCCTACGTGAATCCAGGCGGCGGCGATTCCGCAACGAACATCCCCTACTCGGTCTAAGGAAATTCGCAAATGGCACTCACAACCGGAAAAGGCAACACCTTCGCCCTCCAAACCCTCGATATGTGGTTCGGAGCAACCGCTCCCTCAGTCCCCAGCACCTGGTACGCAGCCCTGTTTACCACCATGCCGAGCGACGACGACGGCTCCGGCTTGGTCGAAGTCTCGGGCTACGGGTATGCGCGCATCCCCGTCGTCAACAACACCTCGAACTTCCCCGCGGCGGCGGTCTCAAACCACGTGGCTACACAGCAGACCGGCGCGGCCATCGACTTCGGAACGGCCAGTGGCGGCGATTGGGGCACCGTCCAGGGCATCGGCTTCTTCGACGCGCTGACTAGCGGACATCTCGGGTATTGGGGTCCGCTCTCTTCGCCCAAGACGGTCAACAACGGCGACGGCTTCAAGGTGAACAGCGGAAATGGGACATTTACGGAAAGTTGACGTAGATGGCCTCCATTAAATCTCAATATGGTGCCTCGAACCAGGCGATCACCTGCACCTTCACCAGCCTGGCCAACAACGGCCAGCGGCAATCGGCCGCGGTGGACAACACCAGCGACCTGTTCCTGGATGCGCTGGTGCAGCTCAAGGTCAAGGCCGGCGGCTCCGGGGTGTCCTCGACCGGCTGCGTGAACATCTACGCCTACGGCACCGCGGACTCGGGCAGCGATTACTCGGACGGCGCTTCGGGGTCCGACGCTTCCATCACACTGACGACTCCACCCAACATGCGGCTGATCGGCGTCGTCAACGTGGTGGCCAATTCGACGACCTACGTTTCGCCGCCGTTCTCCGTGGCTGCGGCGTTCGGGGGGATTCTGCCAGACCACTGGGGGATCGTGATCGAGAACCTGACCGGAGCGGCGCTGGACGGTTCGGTCGGTTCGGCGTGGTATCAGGGAGTCTACAACCAGGCGGTATAGATCATGGCATATCGGCAATTCGTCAACTCAGCCAACCCGGCGACCACGCTTTCCAGTTCGTACACGTCCGGGGCATCGAGCATGTCCGTGGGGTCTGTCGCCAACCTCCCGAGCGCTGGCGATTTCATCATCCTGGTGGATTCCGAGTTCTTCTTGGTCAGTGCCATCGCCGGATCGGGGCCTTGCACGCTCACGGTAGCCGGCGCCCAGGAGGGATCGAGCGCCGCCAACCATTCCTCGGGCGCGAATGTGTACTGCATCCTCACGGCAGGCACGCTGGCACAGGTCCTCGCCGATATGTCACAGAGCGGCGCCTATGCCAGTCTGCCCGCGGCGGGGCCGCGAGCTGGAGCGTGCTACAGGTCGAGTGACGCGCCCTATGAATTCCTCTGGAACGGCTCGGCTTGGAATGCTTTCTTTCAGGGATACCCGGTCACCATTCCCCCTTTGGTTTCGGCTTTCAGTTGGGTGAATCAAGGCGCCTCGACTGCCAACAATACCTCCGGGGGCCTGTACGTCCAGGCCCCCATTGGGGCCGGTGACAACAAGAGGATGCTGCTGAAGGCGCTGCCCACCACGCCGTGGTCGATCGTAGTCGGGCTTCTGCCCCAATTCTTCGCCGTCAATTACTGTTCGGGCGGCCTGGTGGTGCGCGACAGCGGATCAGGCAAACTTATCAGCATTGCGCTCCTCACGAACAGCTCCAACGGCGGCCTGGGCTTCAGCGTCGATTACTATAATTCACCCACCAACTACAGCTCAACCCCATTTGCAGAGAACGCTGTCACCTGTCCAGTCTTCTTCAAGCTCCGTGACGACGGCGCAAACTTCACCTGGTCGCTCTCCCGGGACGGGGTGAATTGGTCGCAGATCTGGCAAGCGAGCCGTACGGCATTTTTGGCCAGTCCAGACCAGTTTGGACTCGAAGTGGACAGCAACAACGCGGCGATCGCGGGAACGCTTTACTGCTTCCACTGGCTGCAAGGCACGTAGCATGTCATGGCCTTCACTCCGACCGGCATACTTGGGGACCTCGGCGCCAACCTGGGTGAATTGGTCCTCGGAACCTACGAGGCGATTGAGAATGTATTTATCGCCTCCGGTGTTGGGACCGCGGCCTTTCAGTTCGTCGAACCTCCTGCCGCCTTCACTCCGACCGGCATACTCGGAGACCTGAACGCCAACCTCGGCGAATTCATCCTCGGCACGTTCCAAGTGCCGGTGGTGCCCCCGATCTCGGGCAGTTCCTTCGCGGCGGCCGGTTCGGCAGCGGTTTCGCTCGCCGGCGCCCACGTGTGGAGCGGGAAGGTCGCCGCCGCGGGCGCCGCGGCGACGTCGGCCCTTGGCGCGAGGGTGCAGTTCGGCCAGTTCGCGGCCGCCGGCTCGAGCGCGATCACGGAACTGGACGGGAGCGGCCAGCGCAGCGGCGTCTTCAGCGCTGCGGGGAAGTCGAGCCTCAGCCTCGTCTCCGGGCAGTACGGTTACCGGCTGATCCCGCGCCGCCTAGGCCGTTGGGAAAAGCCGCCGGTTGGTACCCAGATTGAGGGGGGCGCGCCACTCGCCAAGGATCTGCGCATCGCGGCACTCATCAACGAGGGCGGCGGTCGGAATTTGTGGAACGCGGTAGGCTTGGTGGCCGCTTTTCTCCAAGGAGGATACTCTCCTGCTCGCGGCGCGGATGGCTTCGGGCCGTGGGCCTACTATCCTTCCAGTGACAACGCCTGGTCCTTCGGTGCCGGGGCGGTGCTTGCTTGTCCCGGCTCGGTGAGTGCGGCGGTAGTATGTGACGTTCCGGGTGATCTCGAGTTCGGGCCGCTTCTGTTCGCAAGGGGCACAATCACCTCGTGCTATTACGGCAGCCCCGTGGCTTCGGGCGATTGGGGCATCTACGGCGCGCGCGGTCCCGCTCCCAATTACACGCCTTACCTGGGCGTCTGGATCGACACAGCAGCAGGCCAGCAGTATCTCACGTTCAGTGTTCCTCCGTCTCCGGCGCTGATCGGGTTCACTTACGACGGAGCGACGCTGATAGCCTACGTCAACGGCCAGAGGGTCGCCAGCAGCACGATCAATTGGCCGCTGGTAACGGGCTCCTATGCGCTTCTGTTGGGCGGAGAGGCTTCGGGAGTCAACCAGTGCTGGAACGTCCGGCTCTACGCGGCCTACTTGTGGGGCCGCGCTCTCTCGCCTTCAGAGATGCAGCAGCTCTGGGAGCGGCCGTACACCTCCCTCACCGTTCCGTTACGGCGATGGGTGGCGATCGCACCGCCTTCAGGGGCCCAGTGGCTCGGAAACTTCCGCGCGGCGGCGAAGGCAACGGCGACGTGGACCGCGGGCGCCAGTGTCGGATCGGAGGTCTTTCGGGCTCTCGGCGTGGGGACTGCGGAGTGGAATGCAGCCCGAGAAACCACTGGCGAATTCTCGGCCCACGGAAGGGCCACGGCTGCGTGGGACGCGGCGCCTTACCTCAGCGGCAGCTTCGAATGCGATGGCCAGGCAGCGGCGGAGTTTGTCGGATCGCTTGATGCGCAACCCTATACCTGCTTGACAGCGGGTGACGGCTTGGCCGAGGGCAGCGTCGAGAACTTCGTGTACTGACCCCGGGAGAAGAAGTGTAGAGGCGTAGGCTGCGGCATCGGCACGAAAGGCGGCGATTTCCCAATCCAGTAGGAGTCCCTGATTCGCCGGAGCACACCGTCCCCGTAGTCGAAGGAGTAACCAAGCACCCTCCCGTCGGGACCAATGGCCCATTCTTCGCGGGTGTTTTTCTGGAAACCCTCGAACGCAATCGTAAGCCGAGGTCTCGGAATCGAGATCAGCTTCTTGCCTGGCACCCATAAAAGCCTTTCGGGATCAAGCACCGCAGTAGCAGCCACGCCGGCAAGCACGGCGAAGAATCCGCGGCGGTTCATTTCTTCAGTATAGCCATGGGCACCATCCAACTCGAACGGACCACGGATTATCGTCTGCTCACTGCTCTGTTGCGGGGGCACGCGGAACTTTACTACTGGATCTCCGACGACTTCTCGCCATCACTCGAGGAGGCGTCGATCATCGAGCATCCGGATCTCTGGTATGTCCTGGCGCGCGACCCCGACGGCGACCTGATGGGATTCTTCCGCCTGGCGCCGCAGACCGGAATCTGCTGGGAGTTGCACACGGTCATGCGCCTGAACGGAAAGGCGCTCGAAGCCATGAAAGCGCTCTTCGAGTGGCTGTGGCAGCGGACCAAAATCGTGCGCATCGTGACCAACATGCCGAGTTTCAACCGCGTGGCCCAACGCTTCGCCAGGAGAGCGGGGCTGAGGCAGTACGGGCTGAACGAGAAGAGTTACAGGAAAGACGGGCAGAACCATGACCAGATCCTTTTCGGCATCACCCGCCCAGGAGTATAGACCATGCCACTTTTAGCCGCAGGCATCATGGCCGGCGGGAGCATCATCAGCGGCCTGATCGGATCGAGTTCCGCCAAGAGCGCCGCCAAGACCCAGGCCGCTGCCGGCCAAGCCGTGGCCGGCTCGATCAACCAGGCGACGGGCGGCGCCATCAATGCCGGCTATGCCGGCATTACGCAGGCCAACCAGGCGCTCAATCAGGGACTCTACGGCGCAAACCAGGCCATCGGCGCCGGAGTTCTGCAAGCCCAGGGAGCCATCTCCCCAGCCGTGCAGCAAGCGCAGCAAGCGGCGGCAGAGGGGATGCAAGGCGCGGGGCAGTATATCGCGGGCGGAGTACAGGGCGCAGGCCAGTACCTCACCGGAGCGCAACAGCAGCAGGCCGGAATCTACAACCAACTCACCGGCGGCATTCAGCCCTATCAGCAAGCCGGCACGCAGGGCGTCCAGCAGCTTCAGAATTTCATGGCCCCTGGCGGCCAGGGCTCTCAGCAATTCTCGTTCAATCCGCAGAATCTTCAGAACACCCCCGGCTACCAGTTTCAGTTGCAGCAAGGCAACCAGGCGCTCCAATCCCAGGCCGCGGCTGCAGGAATGCTGCAATCGGGCAGCAACCTCAAAGCCATCGAGAACTACTCGCAGGGTCTCGCCGGAACCACCTACAACAACGCCTACAACCAAGCGCTGCAAACCTACCAGACCAACTACGGCAACCAGCTTCAGGGTCTCTCCGCTCTGGCCAACTACGGCCAGAACGCCAACTCGCAAATGGTCAGCGCGGGCGGCAATTACGGCAACCAGGCCGGTCAAATTGCCGGACTCGGCACCAGCGCGCAGATGCAGGGCGCGAGCCTCGGGGCCCAGACGGCTATGCAAGGCGCGGGTCTCATCGGCGGCCAGGCCATGCAGGGCGCGGGCCTGTTGTCGAATACCTCGATGCAAGGCGCGCAGATGCTCTCCAACGCTCAGCTTGGCGTCGGGAGCCAGCTTGCCAACACCGCCATGCAGGGCAACCAGTACATCGGCAATGTCGGACTGACAGGCGCGGAAGCCGCCGGCAACGCTTATTTGGGCGCGGCCAATGCCACCTCAGCCGGACAGATTGGCTCGGGTAATGCCTGGCAGAATGCCATCGGCGGCGTGACCAACGCGGCGCAGATGTACGGGCTCAGTGCGATGCAGAACCCCTATGGTCTCTACGGTGGGGGAAGCTACAACCCTTACGCCGTTTCTGGTTACTCTCCGTACAGCGGTGAAGGGACCATGGGATAAACCACCATGCCACTCGATCCCAACATCATCCTCGCGGGACGCCCGGCTCCCATCGAAAATCCGATGCAGATGTACAGCCAGATGCTGTCCGCGCGCGCTCTTCAGCAGCAGAGCGCCATCCAACAGCAGCAGGCCCAGCAGCAGCAGACTCTCTATCCCTACCAGCAGCAGCAGCAGCAAGCGGCTGCTCAAGAAGCGCAGATTCGCGTCCGCCAGGCTCAGCAGGCACAGCAGGACCAGCAAGCAATCGGCGAAGCTCTCCGGCGCCAGGCGCAGGCCACGCCGGACGGGCAGTTCCAAGGAACAGGGGACGATGCCATTTACCGGCAGGCCCCTCCGGGTACGGGCGCGGATGCCATCGAACGCGACGCCCCGAAGGGCACGGGCACAGATCAGGGCATCTACCGGCAACTTCCTGCCACGGGTGGCGGCGCACCCGCTTACGGCTCGCACCCCATCGACCTGATGAAGGCCGGAGAGGATGCCTTCAACAGCGGAGGTCTGTCCTACGCTGGGTACGCCGAATACCAGAAGCAAGTGCTCGCTCACCGGCAGGAGCTCGCCAAGACGTCGACGGAAGAGCTGAAGGCCACCAACGCGCGGCACGATGAATACCTTGGCAGGCTGGCGGCATTTCGTAGCGAGTCCCCCGAATACCAGCAGAACAACTGGAAGAACTTCAACCAGCAAGCCTACACCGACGGACTTTTGAACTCCTCGGAGTACTCTGCCACCATCAGCCAGCATCCGGAGTTACCTGATTCTCAGACGTTGGACGCCTACCAACTCGGGATGCAGACCCTGAGCGGCCAGCAGGCGGCGGCACTCAAGCTACAACAGGCGAACACGGCCAAAGCGCGCCAAACGGCTGCGGAATCGGCAGCGAAAATCAGTGCGGCGAAACTGCCCGAGGTCCAGGCCCAGGCCGATCAGGCGGTGCGCGCCAACCAGACGGCCATCCTGGCCACAGCGACCGACGCCGACGATTACGAAGCCAAGCTGGCACAGTTGCCGCCCGGCGATGCGGCCAAGTACGGCTATCCCGACCCTGAGGATTGGGACCCGAAGCAGACGCCGGCTCAACTGAGGCAGATGGGGCAAACGTCCGAACAGCAGGTGACCAGCGGGGCCACCGCCGCCACCAGGGCGCAAACCGCAGCCCATGAGCAGACCATGGAAGCGCAGGGCTGGCAGCGCATAGCCATCCAGAAGGCGCGCGCCGGCGCCGGCGGACTCACGCCGGTACAGACCTTGCGGGAGACGGACGCTATCAGCAAACAAGAGTTCGGGCTGCACCAGGAGCGGATCGACATCGGAACCAAGCTCACCGGCGGCTTTGCCGTCGATAAAAACGGCAATCCAACGAAGACTCCACTGAGCCCACAGTTGCGGGGACAAATACAGGGGCGGCTTCAACTTATCAATGGGCAACTCCAGCAGGTCCAGGCGCGCAAGGCGAGCCTCATGGGCGTGACGGCGCCCCCGCAATCCGTGATCGACAACATGCCGGAGGGTCAGCCGGTGAACAGCCCCGATGGCCACACCTGGAAAAAGCAGGACGGTATCGCCTACTTCGTGCAATAAGCCGTTAATCACTCCGACAATCGCCGGATATTCTCCCCATGGCAGACCAAGACCTCGGTGGCGGCTGGACCGTTGCCGGCGCAACACAATCCACACCACCCTCGCCCCCGCCCGCTCAAACTCAGCCACAGGACCTGGGCGGTGGCTGGACTGTGGCAGCCGCTCCGGCGCCTCCCGTCCGCGCTCCGGCCCCCTCGGTTCCTCCCCCTCCACCCTCCGCGGTATCACCTGATACCGGGGATCAAGACCAAGACATTCAGGCCCCAGCTTCGGCCTACGCCCCTCCCACCCGTTATGGCCGCAATCAGCAGGGAAGTCTCGTCTCGAAGTGGAATGGATCGAACTGGGTAGATTTGTACAACGGCAAAAAGGTAGGAGCGCCGGCCAAAGAAGAATCGGGACCGCAGTACGGGCCAGGACAGGACTTTGCCGCGCAACCCCCCGCGGCTGGACAGCTAGGCCCCAGCCCAACGGGCGCCCCATCGCCGCAGATCCAGGAACGGGAGATCCCCCCTGCGCCACAGGCGCCCCCCATCCTCGGCATCTACGCTCGCAAGCCAGGGACCCCGACATATGTTGGACCAGGGGGGCGAACCTACACGCCACCCCCGGAGGAAACCACCGCTCAAACCCTTCAGAAATTTCTACTTTCGCCGCCGCCCTTCGTTCAGGACGCCGTGAAAGAGTTGAACCAGATTATGGTCGGCCCCTTCCAGATCATCCAGAAGGGCATCATCGAGCCTGCCGCCGGCATGATATCGCCCGCGGGGGCAGCGATGGCAGTCACCGGCGCCGGCTTGGGCGCGGCAGCGGCATCCTCAAGCGCGCAGATGGCGGCGGCAGGCAAAGCTGCGGATGCAGCCCTCTCGACGTTCTTCACGGGCTTACAGGCGCGCCAGATCACCAAAGAAGTTCCCGAGGCTTACGACGCCTACCAGAAAGGTGACTACTGGGGCGCCCTGGGCGAGTTGGGCGCCGCCGGCACATCGGCATTTCTTGGAACGCTGGCGGGAATGCACGCCGCCGGGCAACTCAGTGATGTCGGCGCGCTGTCGGCAACGCGGCGCGCGCTCCAGGAACGGCTAAACGCCGAGGAAGCCTATCGCGCGGCAGGCGAGCGGGCCGACGCAGCCAGGGCCGCCGCAAACAGACCAAGGCTGGCAGCCCCGGCACCGGAAGTCCCCGAAACGCCACCGGTCCCTGGCGAGCCACCGGCGCCAGCCCCCCTCCCGCCAGAAGCCGCCCCCACCGCTGTACCGACGCCCCCCGAAGCCCCGCCACCGCCCGCAGCCGCCGTGGACCTCGGCGAAGGCTGGCGCACCGCCGCTCCGCCGCGGGTGCCCCAAGAACCGGCTGCCGCCGCGCCGCCCGCTGTGTCTGTACCGCCGCCGACTATGGCCGCAGCACCACCTACCGCCGCCCCCGCCGCCGGCGCAGCCCAGAAGCCGGAAGGTCGCTCTGGCGAGGATTTGATTCGCGGCTCGACCAATATCCCCCTCTCCCCGCAAGGAGTCGAGCAAGCCAACCAAATCGGGCAGCGCTTCGCCCAGAAGGGCGGTTTGGACCTGGTGGTGAGTTCCGACATGGACCGAGCGGTTCAGACTGCGGCTCCGATTGCCCAAGCCAGCGGGGCCTATTTCAGCCACGCCACTGAAGGTTTGCATCCCTGGTATCTGGGAGAGGTTGAGGGCCAGCCGACCGAAAAGGTCCTGGATCGCCTGAACGGCTTCATCGACGACTCGCCGGATAAACCCGTGCCCGGCCGCAGCGAGGGATCCACACAGAACGGCGAAGCGTTCAACACCTTCAAAGAGCGGGCCATCGGAACGGTTCAGGATTTGATGGACCAGTACGCTGAGGCTCAGGCAAACGACCAGCCCATCAAAATCGGAGCGGTCACGCACTACCGGGACGTGAAACTGCTCCACGCGTGGGCCGATGCGGGATTTCCGGAGAACCTGGACAAGTTCCAACCTTCGAGCGATGAGATGACCGGCAAGGACGATCCGCCGGGCAGCGTCCAGCAAATTTCACAGGATGCCAAGGGCAAGTGGCAGATGCAGCCGGTCGATATGGCGAGCAACGCGGCGCTTCAGCCAGGAATCTACATCATCCGGCACAGCCCCACGGTCTATAACGCCGAAAACCGCAACATCCCGGCGCCGCCGGTGGGTCAAATGCCCCAGGCTCAGACCCCGGTTCGAACCCCTCCTCCGGCTCCGGCTGTGGTTCAAACGCCACAGCCTGTCACCCCAATTGGCCGCACCTTACCTCCTCCTCAGCCCCCTGGAATCGTTCCTGCGCCTCCGCAGGGCCAAGGGGCCGAAATAGCGCCCGTGCGAACGCCCTCCGGTGCCACGGTCACACCAAATACGGTGTCAATGGAGCGCGCCGACTTCGAGCAGGAGCACACGGATCTGCCGAGGATTCTGCGCGAGGGCACACCAGCGGAGCGTGAGAAAGAAGCGGCGGAGCAGGCGCAGGAGTTGAAGGAAGTTCAGGCGGTGAACGCTCGGGAGCCTGGCTGGGTCGGCAACGTTCCAACCTCCGAAATCAAGGTAGATGCTCCGCGCTTCCAGTTCAAGGCCAACGTGGGCCAAGGGGGTGTCGGGGAAGAGTCGCGCGACATCACCCGGTGGGACCCGGAGAAGTCGGGT
>Ga0208689_1001902_pt1 | contig 10424 bp, 13 predicted proteins | sample June2015DPH_8_15_FD_184700 | JGI IMG/M metagenome (GOLD analysis project Ga0208689, IMG submission 184700) | Peatland microbial communities from SPRUCE experiment site at the Marcell Experimental Forest, Minnesota, USA - June2015DPH_8_150... | ecosystem: Environmental > Terrestrial > Soil >... | reverse complement strand
GGTCCCGGCTGGCCGGTCGGCAACGGCGCCACGTGGGCTTGCGTTTCCTTGATGAGCGTTTCCAGTTCCTTCCGTTCCGCACCCGCCGGGCAGAGTTGTCGGAGCGCCAGCAGGCGCGCCAAGTCCGGCCGGTTACGGCCCCGCTCCCAGTGTTGCACCGCCCCCTTGGTGGCATTCAGCAGCCGCGCCAGACCCTCCTGGCTGACCTCTAACCGCTGTCGAACCTTTTTAACTACTTTCGCGGCATTCATTTCTTCCATAAGAGCCACTCCTCCCCTTTTCAAAAAAAGCTTGACATTTGCGATCGTGATAGGCTACACTACACTGGCCTTGCGAGAGTAGCCGATTCCTCTCCGTGGGCTACACTTGAAGGCACAGTCTCCGCCCTTGGGCCCTGGGGGAACGGCCCCCCGGCGCCCGGCGGCGGCTTCCCAGGCGGGCCTGGGCATTGAACCAGCCCGGCCCGCTCCCGCGCACTTCCCTGGTGTTTCCCTCGAATTCATTGGGGCGCGGGCCGGGGCTTGGTCACCATGTTTACTCTTTGCCATGCTACTCATTCGTAACAGAGACCTCACACCCGCCCACTCTGGGCGCGCTGCGCCACTTGCATTCGACCTCCAGCCAGATTCATGCGCGGCGTTCCTGCGGTCCACTAGCCTCGTACCCTCAGAGTTTCTCTCCTTCCTTTTATCGGAAGGTTGGAGCGGGGACTTGAAGCAAAGTGGCCTACGCCGCTCGGTACCTTACTCGGCTACGCAAAACTTAGCCTACCTCCCGTGCCGTATTGAAAGCCATGTTAGCATATTTCGCTTTTTTGTGGGAGAGATTGTTTCGAAAAAAAACTTCGCCCGCGAGACCCCCAAGACTCTCTTCTCCTCACGAAATTATCAGCAAGTTTGCGGCCACATGCCAGCCCTCTTATCAAGGAGCATTGTCATGCTGTTTGAAAGCCATCACGAAGCTGCAAGTGTGTTTCGGCCTGACCTTCGCGTCCCACCGCCGGCGCCACTACAACGAGGATCGGGCAGACTTCATCGTGCTGCGGCCGGAGGTCGACCGCCGCTCGAACCTCGTGCTTCGTTGCGAGCACATCCAGGAGCGCTGCGCCGGGAACTCTTCCTGCCCCGCTGCTGCCAGAAGGGCTGCGTTTTTCCGGCCCAACCGGGCGGTGACGGCGAGTGCGCGTATCACCGCCGCCAGTCCCTCGAGCCCGGTTGTTTTCAGTCCCAGCAACCCTCGTTTTTGCTTCTGGACCAAGCCAGATTCGGCCTTCCGGACACCGAGCCCGACGATGGGCGCGTCAGGGATCGGCATCGGCTAGCAGAGGAACGCGTGCAGTTCATGCTCGGGGACGCAGCCTGATGAGATGCGTGCACTCGCTAAGGGAAATGCAGGGTAAGCCATCACGCTTGACTGTGGTCTGCCGACGGTGAACTTTGGTTGGAGGAATTGTCTCGCCATGGAGCCCTACACCGTTCGAACTTCAATTCCAGCCCTTAGAGGGCAGAATTCCAAACAGGCGTCTGCTCTCTTGCCGATGCTCACTCCCACCAACGCTTGGCACCTCCTCTGCCGGCGCACGGGCGGCAGCATCTCGCGCACCACGTTTTATCGGTGGATTAACTCCGGCAGAGTAGGGGCCATACGGATGGGAAATCGCTTCCTCATTCCTTTGCCCATGCTCGAAGAAGTTATCCAGAAATGTCTGGACGGGGAACGGATTTGAGAGAAGCATGAGGCAGCAGGTAGCGCGCACCTGTCAACAGGGCCCGCGGTTCGGTAGTGTCTGAGAAGTGCGTTGATAGCTCGAAAGAAACTTTCTAGGGCTGAAGAAGTTCCCCCATGCCTGTCAAACTTTTTCCATCCGATCCCCCTTTACTCAAAGACTGCGCGGTAGTAGACTCGCCAGACGAATCGACTACCATGGCAACGAATAAAGAAGTTAAAACTTGGGTTTCCGAGGAAGTTCGCAAGGCTGTTGATGAAGCCATCGATTCATTCAAACCTCATGGATGGAGGAAAGTTACTCATGCGCTCCGGGAGTGGGGCCTTGTAGCGACAGTCTTGGCTGCTCCCATCGCACTGCTTGGTATTGCGGCTGCGGCGTGGTACTTCGGATTTTCGGAAATAGGAAAAAATTCAGAATTCAGGGGAAAGACAGGACAGAGGCTTACTGACATTGAAAAACGGCTTGATGGAATCGACCAGAAATTATTGGCGCAAGTGGTAACTTATGCGGGATCGGATCCAACCCTCTCCACCAGTCAGGAACGCGCCAAAGATGCTTTGCTTGAGGCAAAACAGCAATCAATACGAATTCCCAAAAAGGTGATTGAGCAAACGGGAAAGCGATTTATGGATGTGGCACATTCGAATCCAGCCGTATGGAACATTGCTGTTGATTTTCTTGAGTACCGTACATTCCTAAATTCCAGCGATGCGCCACCACTGGAACCGGCGATCCGGGTTCCAACCTATAAGTTTGGAATAAATCTCCGGCCTAACCCTGCCGTGATACCTACTTCCGAACACCCCGTTTGGGCCGTACAAGTTTCCAAAGTTGGCGGGGGTGCTTCACCTGAACAGTCAGCAAGGTTGGAAACACTCAGCCAGCCAAACGCAACAGGGGTTGGCTCACGTTACGTTCTGGTCGAAGGGAAGGAAGATTCGGTTGTACTTGATGGGGCTTACATGAAGAACGTCATTATTTAGAATGCCGACGTAATTTATGATGGTGGACCAGTTCGCTTGGAGAACGTTTACTTTATAAACTGCGCTCTGCATTTCCGCTTCGCTCCGAGCACCAAGCAACTCGGTTATCAGATGCTCGCATCGAGCGCAATTACTTTCAAGTGGAAAGCCACGTAATAGAATTCAAGCGGCCCATCAACTTACTTTTCAGACACTACCCGCGGTTCGTTCAAGCATGCCAAGCGAAAGCCGTCCCGACGGGTCGGGGGCACGCTTGCCGGGGCCTGGGGCTTTTCCTCTGACTACTGACCACTGACCACTAACTTCTGACTCCTGACTTCTGGATTCTGTTTTCCTGTGATGTCCTAATACGCGACGTAGGGCTGGGGCTTGCCCCCAAAAGCGTTAACCTAACTGCCAGATGTGCCCGAAAGCCCGCCTGGGCGGGCGTCATAATGTGGCCCACGGCGAAAGCCGTGGGGAAATAGGGAACTGGGGATGCTTCTCAAGCCCCGGAAGGGGCGACATAATCACGACGGGCCGAGCGGGATTCTTATGTCGCCACTACCGTGGCTCACGCCCCAGTCTGCGCCGCGTGCTCCCACGGCTTGCGCCGTGGGCCACATTATTACGCCGCTAACGCGGCTTCGGACGACACCAAAGCCCTTAAGTTAACGCTTATGGGGGCTTGCCCCGGCCTGGCCGCCCCAAGGGGCGGCCCTACTAGCAGTTTTCCTGTTCCCTCGCCATTCAACAAAACACTTTTACTCGCCAGTGGTTTCTGGCAGACTGTGCGCCTGTAGATTTTGTAGGGTTTGCAGTTTTCAAAGGAGGTCTTATCCATCATGAAGAATTACTCGTTCACTCGGCGTGAGTTCATGCAGTGGGGTGCGGGCGCCGCCGCGGCGGGGGTGGCCGCCAAAGTCACCCTGCTGGAGCCCCAACGGTTGTGGGCGTCGCCTGGTCCCGTGGCGCCTTCGGACACCGTCCGGTTCGGCATCATCGGCACGGGCATCGAGGGCTGTACTCTCCTGCAATCGAGCTTATCGGTACCGGGCGTGGAATGTGTGGCTGCTGCGGACTTATACGATAGCCGGCATATTGCAGCCAAAGAAGCTCTGGGAGGAAAGGACATCGAAACCACACGTGATTACCGGCGAATTCTGGATCGCAAGGATATTGACGCGGTATTGGTGGCGACTCCGGACCACTGGCATCGCAAGGCGGTGACGGAGGCGGTCGAGGCGGGGAAGGACGTTTACTGCGAAAAACCCATGTCGCACAGTGTCGAGGACGGGCTGGCCATGATCGAGGCTGTGCAGAAGCACGACCGCATCCTTCAGGTCGGCAGCCAGCGCGTCAGCTCGATTCTCTACGCCAAGGCGAAGGAGATCTGGGGTTCCGGCAAGCTGGGGGAAGTGGATACCATCGAGGCGGCGTGGGATAGGAACACCGACAGCGGCGCCTGGGTATATCCGATTCCGCCGGACGCCAGCGAGCAGACCATCGATTGGAACACTTGGCTTGACGGCGCACCCCAGCGCCCCTTCGATCCGACGCGCTTCTTCCGCTGGCGCTGCTACAAGGATTACGGGGCCGGCTTGGCAGGCGACCTGTTCGTTCACCTGCTCTCCGGTATTCACGTTGTGACCGGCACCAATACGCCTCCGCAGCGCGCGCTTTCCACCGGCGGGCTCTACTACTACAAAGATGGCCGCGAGTTTCCGGACCTTCTCTGGACCATGTACGATTATCCGCACTTCCAGGTAGTGCTGCGCTGCAACCATAACAACAATTATCAGGGTGAGTTTTTCGGCTTCTACGGGAAGAAAGGCACCATGCTCATCAATGGTTCCACTCTCACTTTTAAGCCGCAAGCGCCCTCAGCTCAGCCCGAGGACTATTCGATCTATGGATGGCCGGAGAAACTGCGTAAAGAGTACCTGGATAAATGGCGCAAGGAGCATCCCGAGCCGCCGCCGGGACGATTCAAGATCGAAGAGGAGGATGAGGTCTATACTCCCCCACCACAATACAGCGACATGGCTGACCACGAGGCGAACTTCTTCCACGCCGTGAGGACACGCCAACCGGTGGTCGAGAACGAGGTGTTTGGAAACAACACCGCCCTCGGCTGCCACATGGCGAATTACTCCTATTTCAACAAGACGGCGGCGGTCTGGGATTCGAGGGCGAAGAGGATTACTTCGTAGCAGTAGCCCTTCTCGGCCCTTGGGAACCGCGCAGGAAAGACCATCAAAAGCGAGGCAAAAAAATTCGGGCCCCTTAACGGGGGCCCGAAGTGAAGAAGAGGAATTTGGTCCCGCCATGGTCAAGTCGTGAAGCCCTGGGGGCAAGGCCTTCTCGACGAAGATCCGATGCTCTGACGGGACTCACTTATCATTTAAAGCCGGAGGCCTTGAGTAGTCCAATCGATTCTCTTTATGGTTATCATTAAAGAATCGTTGCAACGCAAGCGGCAACACGGTTCGGACATTTGAGACAAATGGATAGAAACCCCGCTTGGCCCTTGGGGCAGGGAAGACTGAATGCGATAATTTTCGGGGAAACGGATGACTGATTTGATTCGATTGAAATGTCATGCCTACTGAAGTAAATAGAGGGTCCCCCAAGTCATCGGGCGCGAACAAGGAATTGAAAACGGAGGAGCTTCCGGGCCGCCTGGCAGACCGTGAGGTTGAAGCGCTGGAGAGCTTGTACGAGGACCTCGCCCCCAAGCTGATGGGGCTGCTTATGCGCATTTTATCCGCGAGGTCCGATGCCGAGAGCGCGTTGCAAGAGGTTTTTGTGCGACTGTGGAAGGAAGCGCCCGGTATTGCCCAAACCAAGGGGAGTCTGGCTGCTTGGCTTGTGCTCACGGCGCGGCACATCGCCTTGAAGCGTCTTCGTGCCCAGCGGACGGTCGGGGCTCGACCTACTCAAAGTCGCCACGGGCAGGGTCGTACGAAAGAGGAGAAGGCGGCGGGCAAGTCAGCCGTTTCAGCACGCAAAGAGGACAAACCACGGGAGCGCCGTTCAACCAAGGGCGACTCGGAGACGTTGCCATTCCTCGCCGCGACTCCTCAGGTCTGGATGCCGCGTGCGGAGGACATAGCCTTGGTTGATGCTCGGATGGGCCTGCTTCAAAGAGCTTTCAACCAAATGCCCAAGCCGCAGCGCCACGCGCTGGAGCTTGCGCTTTTCGGTGGTTATACCGAATCAGAAATCGCTGAGCAGCTCGGCGAGCCCCTGGGCAAGGTGAACGCGGGGTTGCGCGCGGCCTTTACCTTCCTGAGGCACCGCCAACACGCGGTGTTGGGAACTTGGACTGCCGACATCTAGAGGACGTTTACGAATTGTTCCTGCTCGGAGCGCTCTCGGATGAGGGCTCGCTGGAACTGCGCGAGCACCTCAACCAGGGTTGCGAGCATTGCCTGGAGAGAGTTAAGGAAGCCGCTCGGACGGTCTATCTGCTTAGCCTCTCTGCCCGGCCCGTCTCGCCTGGCCCGAAGGCCAAAGCTGACCTCCTTCGCCTGCTTCTCAAGAAGTAGACGCGACAGGTGTCAGGTTTCAGGTGCCAGGTTTCAGGTGTCAGGTCCCCCGTACCAAACGATCGCAAGTTTGCAACAACTGACGACTGACAACTGACCACTGACTACTGACCACTTCGTTATGGAGCTTTCCAGCAAACCAGGTTTGCGTCGAGAACTGGGGCTGATCCAGGCCACGTCTCTGGCCATCACGGACATGGTGGGGATAGGTCCTTACATCACCATTCCCCTCTTCCTGGCCACGATGGGCGGGCCACAGGCGATGCTTGGCTGGTTGGTGGGAGCACTGCTGGCGTTCTGCGACGGCCTGGTCTGGGCGGAACTGGGCGCGGCGATGCCCAAGGCGGGTGGGAGTTACAACTATCTTCGCGAAGCCTACGGAGCGCACAGCGCGGGACGCTGGTTCTCGTTCCTGATGGTCTGGCAGATTATGTTTTCTGCGCCACTCTCGGTGGCCAGCGGCAGCATCGGCTTTGCGAACTATCTCCACTACCTCTTGCCAGGCCTGTCGCCAGGGGGCGTGCGCATTGTCGCCGCGATTTTCCCGCTGATCCTGGTCGCGCTGCTTTACCGGCGCATCGGCGCGCTCGGAAACGTTTCGGTGGTCCTGGTGGGTGGCGTGATCTTGGGATGCTTTTGGATCATCTTTTCCGGGCTGCCTCACTTGAGTGCTAGGCGCCTGCTGGATTTCCCCCCTGGCGCGTTTCACCTGAACTTGATCTTTTGGGTGGGGCTCGGCCATGCCACGCTTTATGCGCTCTACGATTACTTCGGCTATTACAACGTTTGTTACCTTGCCGAAGAAATCCGCGATCCGGGCCGCGTGATTCCGCGTGCCATCATGTTTTCCATCCTGGCGGTGGGAACCCTGTACGTGCTGATGACCGCCTCCTTCCTCAGTGTGATCCCCTGGCGGGATGCCATTCACAGCCCCTTCATTGCCTCTGTCTATATCGCGACACTCCAGGGCGCAGCCGCAGGCAAAGTGATGACGGGCCTGCTGCTCTGGATTGCCTTTTCTTCGGTTTTCTCGCTGCTCCTGGGATATTCCCGCATCCCCTACGCAGCGGCGATGGACGGGAACTTCTTCCGCGTCTTCGCGCGGCTTCATCCCAAAGGCCAATTCCCTTATGTCTCGCTCATCACCTTGGGGATTGTGGCCTCCATCTTCAGCCTCGGCCATCTGAGCGAGGTGATCGGAAGCCTGGTCGCCACGCGCGTGCTGATCCAGTACTTACCCCAGACCGTGGGTTTTTTCTTGCTCCGATTTAAAGCTCCACAACTCCCGCGACCTTTCCGCATGTGGTTCTATCCCCTGCCCGGAATCATCTCGCTTTTTGGTTGGGTCTACGTGTTGGGAACTGCGGCGAGGAAGTCACTGATTTTCGCGTTTGCGGTTTTTGCGGTCGGCAGCGCGGCGTACTTTGTTCGGGCGCGGATGAAGCATGAATGGCCGTTCACTCTTCCTATCAGGAGCTGAAGGATGACTGGTCTCAAACAAGAGAGTGGAAGGCCATGTATGTGCCACCCGCGGCTAGGAGGGTGTGGCGGCCAGGGATAACATAGCCCCCAAGGGGCGAGATTTCCATTTTTGCAGTTCCTCCCATTTTTCTTGCAGTGTTCTGCCTCTGCGGCAGATTATCCCAATGTTTTTCGAGGTTTAGAACTATCGCTGGTGATATGCTGATGAGCGCATATGTGTAGCATTATGCTACATGGGGCGGCTCGCGCCATTATAAGTAGGCCACTGTGCTAGCCCATTCTCCGCGCTTGGGCGGATTTCTAACCTCTGAAGACCGCAGAGCTTCGCTCTGCGCCAGCCGGCGTCGAGTGTTAAATCCGGGCGAGGTGTAATACACTTAAGGCGGAGGCAGTCCGATGAAAACTCTTGAGGAGTTGGTCAAGGAACTCCCGCCGGAATTGCAGCAGGAGGTCCAGGATTTCGCGAGATTCTTGTTCGAAACCAAAGTGCATCCCAGACACGCGAAACTGCGGATGAATTGGGCAGGAGCTTTGTCGGAGTTCCGCGGGCAATTCACGGCGCTGGAGTTGCAGAAGAAGGCGTTGGAGTGGTGGGGGGACTGATGTTCCTTCTGGACACGAACATATGGCTGGAACTTCTCCTGGATCAGGACAAAGCTGCACAAGTCCGCTGCTTGCTGGAGGCTGAAGAGGCTGGGCAATTCGCCCTGACGGACTTCTCGCTCTACTCCCTGGGCGTGATTCTGACCCGCCTCGAGAAGGATGAAGTGTTCCTGGATTTCCTCTGTGATACGCTCGAGGATTCGGCGGTTCGGCTCATCCGACTGGACACTGCGAGCCTCAAGCAAGTGCCCATGGTGCGGCGCAAGTTCGGGCTCGATTTCGACGATGCGTACCAATACTTGGCGGCTGTCAAGTACAACCTCACGCTGGTGAGTTTTGATTCCGACTTCGACCGCACGGAGCGCGGAAGGCGCACGCCCGCAGAGGTGAGAGGCCCCAAGCCTTGACGCTCAGTTAAGACAGCGGAGTGGACCCCCTTTATATTCGCTTCAGCGAAACCGCTGGGATCACCGAGCGCCTGATCGAAGGTGGTGGCGTGGACTACTCGGCGGTCAGGCCAGGATTGGGGCGTATACATGGAAGGTCCGCCGTGGCGGATATGCGCCACCCGCGTTTTCAGTTGAGTCTTGCATCGGACACACTCCTGTGCCATCATTGGATTGTCCCCAAAAGTTCTGAGAGGCCCTGGTTCCAGCCGGGGCTTTTCTGTTTGTGGATTAACTATCGCCTGTCGGCTCTGCGAACTCCGCAGACTATGCACCTTCTCTTAGCGAACGCTTCTAGGGCTTCTTCTTCTGAGGCGATTTGGAAAAATCGTACTTCGTCATCCTTGCGGGAGTCATATAGACGTGTTGGAAATACTCCCTTGTAAATTGAACCACTGCGTCAGCCTCTTCGCTCGTGACTGCTCTCGGAGGATGGGCGCCGCGATTCCCAGCGAGTCTAATCGTGTGGGCCATTTCCTGAAGGAACGAGGTGATCTTCCCTTGCGAAGCTATCCAATCAATCTGAGCTTCGATCCTTATCTTTGGATCTGCACCAAGTTGTTCACAACTTGACTGCAATGCTCGCCTGCACATTTCGACGGTCGCATTGTAAGCGTCCACCCATCGGCATTTAAGCGCCTCGTTGAAATCTTCTCTGATATTTTCAGGTATAGCTTCAGAAATCACTTGTGGAGGCTTGCCAAGAGGATAATGCGCCTCGTAGACCGACGTATATTGACCTCTAACAAGGGGAACCGGCTCCATTCTTAAAATCCCCAAAATATATCCGTTGCATCCCTCGCAACGCAGCGCCGCAACAATCCGCTGGATTAATCCACCTTGGTATTCCTCAAAATAGGGTTTCGTGACACTTACGAATGCGGATTTAGACTCGCAGTGAGGGCATGTTCCGCGAAGACAAAATCCTGTTTCGTACGCACTCGCCAACACCATGTCCATGGACCAATTACTTCCGTCGCGGGTACTCCAGAGACCCGCCCAAAACCCCTGCGGTGACGTTTCCGCTTACTCCTATTGAAGACACATTCACAACGTCGTCTACCTGCACATCGGAATGGATGTGCGGCGGATCGAATGGGTGCGATCCGAATTCCATCCTCATCAATGTTACGACGACGCCAGTCGCTACCCAACACATCATTTTCACTCCATTATTATATCGCGCTCGGCAATTCCCCTGCCACACTATTAAGAAATCCAAATGACGCCACTACGCCGTGCGGGATCAGGATGACAGGCTTAGACTCGGGATGGCAGGGTTGGGCGCTCAGGTATCTGCCGGAAGCCGCCTCGCCAAGAACATCCCCTCGTTGTGGATAATCTGGATGTCGTCTCCCTCGACTCGGGCGGAGAAGCCGGCCTTGTCGCCAGGCATGGATTCTTCAATTCGTTTTCGAGTCTCGATATAACGCTTTTGCCCAGGCTCCAGTCCGGCGCGCCGCATCCATTGATTGAAGGATCGCTGCCGTCGCCGGACTGACTGCCGCAGTACCTCCAGCTCATGCTCCTCGAACATGCTGAGGAAGGTGGTAAGGCGAAGAGAAAAGGTGTGGGAAGGGTCGCGGAGTCTTTCAATCTGATTGAAGAGCTCGAATTTCGAGTCGCTCTCCGGGGCAAGGGTATCGATAAT
>Ga0208689_1001892_pt1 | contig 10444 bp, 8 predicted proteins | sample June2015DPH_8_15_FD_184700 | JGI IMG/M metagenome (GOLD analysis project Ga0208689, IMG submission 184700) | Peatland microbial communities from SPRUCE experiment site at the Marcell Experimental Forest, Minnesota, USA - June2015DPH_8_150... | ecosystem: Environmental > Terrestrial > Soil >... | reverse complement strand
TGGAATTGAGAACACCTGTATTGCTGAGAATAATCTCCCCATGAACCCTTTTTTCTTCGTACCTCCCTTTACTCTTCCGAAACAGCCTGAGGACGGAATCATTCCCCCAGCTGGAGTATTTAACATGTTTATTCATGAGATAATTCTTTCTAAAGATCCAGTACCCATCCTTGAGTTGGTCATTGCTTAACAGATCGATTATTTCATCTCGCAACTCAGGGGGTACCCGTTCATCACAATCAACAATAAGGATCCAGTCATAGGTAGCCTGAGGTATGGCCCAGTTCTTCTGAACGGCATCGTTGATAAATTCATGCTGAACAATACGATCTGTGTAAGCCTTAGCTATATCAAGCGTCCTGTCTGTACTATAGGAATCTACGATAAAAATCTCATCGGCCCACGAGACGCTCTTCAGGCACTCCTCCATATTCCTCTCTTCATTGAAGCATGGTATAAGTACAGTCAGTTTCTGTCTTTCAGGCATCGCTGTATTTCCCCCATCTTTGGAGTTTATCTAACTCGGGATGACCACAACATAATCTATCTGGGAATTATCACGAAGGGTTGCATATGCGAAGTGATTTATTGACACAACAGTGGTCGACTGTCAACGAAGTTTGGGCGCACCCCGTATGATGAAGTGGGTACATATTCAGGGTCTCAGGGCGAGAATCACCCCCCACTTTATGGACGGTTTTGATCACAGAGAGCCAGCACCCTGTCTACAAAATGGTGAAAGGTGTTGTGCTCATGCACATACCGATAACCCTGATCAGCTATTCTCTCGCGTTCTTTAGGTTTTGCAAGAAATTCCTTAACGAGATCGATACATTCATCTTCACTTTTATACCACACAAGGTGCTCACGATTCGTATAAAACTTCTCCATTCCTGGGACATAATTCGTTAAGAGAAATCCGCCACACCCCAATGTAAACGGAAGACGGCTGGACCAGTATCCATAAAGAGAACTTGTATTATCTGCACCGAGTACGATCTTAGTGCCACCGCATACCAAAGAATAGCTTCGGGGATATATATTCTTCAGGGTAGCCTTCTTGTTAATCAACTCCCAATTCTTCCCATAAACTCTTACATTACAGATCTCATCGAGTCTCTGTATAAGATCTACTCTGGATTCGTTCTCTCTTGCGGCGCCTATAAATGCCACATCAGATTTCCATATCGGCAGAATCGGATGTCTCCTTCGGTGTACATACCTGTCACAGGCATTGATGATGTATACGGGATTCTTTACTCCTGCTTTACGATATTCTTCGAGCACCCCTTCTGCAGTCACCAAGAAAATATCAACCAATTTCCCCCGCTCAAAGACGTCAGGGAGAATGCTCGTAACCCAAGGGTCTTCAAAAAACATAACCGTCTTTATCGGCCCCCCCGAGATTTGTTTCAGCACAGAGAAAGGTATATCTTGGGAATTAATGAATACGATATCGGGGTTAAAAGATTCTATCTGATCCAACATGTAAGCATCGGCATTCTTTCCCTTCCGGCGAAGAACCCTTGGAGTTTTTAACCATAAAATTTCATGTCCTCTTTCTATAAACGCACGCTCTAGGTACCTTATTTTGCCTGTTTTACTTCTTGATTTTGAGAAGATGAATACTTTAGACATACCTTAATCCTTTGGATACTTTAGTTTAATCTATAAATTTATTTACTTACACAATTCCTTCATTTCTCTCAGAAGTATGATAGATAAATCATCAAGCCAAAAATTTAGCTTATTATTATTTATAGATGAGCGAATTTTATATATTTCACCAAGAGATGCTAAAGCAAAAATGAATCCTGCTATAAATGGGATATCCAGCCGTATGATCCTACCAATAAACCTAGGTAACAGCCAAGGGATATGGGAAAAGAAGATTTTCCTCTTTGAGAGATGAAGCCATAAGTATATAAATTTATTTCTCTTACTTATTGTTTTTATCCTTAGATAAGAAAAGAACCTATTTATTGTACTATGATGATCGTGGATCACACTGCTACTGGGCTCACAGTATGTCTTCCACCCCTTTTCCCAGGCACGCAAACAGAGATCCGCATCTTCATGATAAAATGGCTTATACAAGCTTAAGAATCCATTTAACTCCATAAACATACTCTTGCGGAGAGCCATCGAACCACCTGAAGAGAACATGCTCATTAATGGTTTTCCTTTACTTTGAGCCTTAAATATATCATCAACACTCATCCTCACATATCGAATGGTACCTCTTTCTATCTTACAAATATTCCATGATACCCCGGATATTATCCCATCAGTATTATAAACAAGTGGAGAAACAGAAAAGGTATCTTTGAGATCAAACCACTTCACAAGAGGATTAATAAAATTTTTGTCAGGATAAACATCCGTATTCAACAAAATAATAATTTCATTTAGAGCGAGCATTATACCCGTGTAAACAGCTTCAGAGAATCCTTTATTGATATCATGACAAACAATTCTAATGCCTGGGAATTTTTCCTTCAGGAGTAAAACGCTCCCATCCTGCGAAGCATCATCAACGACAATTACCTCCACTCTACCAGGGTACTGTTCAACGGCGTCATAAATCTTAGGAAGTGATCTAGGTAATAAATCTTCCCCATTATAATTTGGGATTACTATACTAATAGGGGAATACTTCATAACTGATTCAAATTGTTATACGAATCATTATTGAGCAATTGATCTGCAAGATTGTTAATGTCACGATCGCCTTAAATTTGGCCGACACCATATCTTATTTGTTTCAGCAAATCTTCCCCGTTCAAAATCATTGTGTTAATCCAAAAGGATCGTATTCTTGACATTGGGTTGTATCAACATTTCTCTATACATTACCATACCCCCCAAAATCAAGGAGAATGGGTAAAGTGAATTTTTTGAGTAGAAAGGAAATACAATGCTTGCATCCAAGAACCACGCAATGAATACCACTAACAGGCAACAAAGAAATACCCTATCATCTTTCTTCACCACCTTAATGGTATCTTTGAATAATCTTATAAATAAAAATGATAAAGGCACACAAAGGAGAAAAACACCAAAAATACCATTATCATAAACAATCTCTAAGAAAAAATTATGAGGAAAGTTAACCTCATAGCTTGGGTATTTCACAGTTCGATCAATCCCTACGCCATGTCCCCAAACCCACTCTGAAATCTTATTGTGCTCCAAAATCTTTATTACATCGTTCCATATAAACACTCTTGCTTGTTTATTTATATTAACGAAAAGATCCGACAATCGCATTTCAACCCTCAAATCAATACATATAATAAGAAAAAGTAAACTAACGAGGACCAATAAACTAATCCACCTCTTTGTTCCTCTTAGAAACATTATAATACCAAATACACAGCTGATCGTTATGCTTATCCAGGCTGCCCTAGAATTTGAAAGAATCAATGTAATAACATTAAGGATTCCGACGATGGAAAAGACAATTTTACTCAGTGACTTTGATGTATAAAAAAAATAAAAAACTATTGGAAGCGTCAAAATGCTCGTGCTACCGAGAATATGGGGATTAGAAAATGTTCCATAAGGCATATGGAATAAAACACATGAAACAAACTGGCATATTATAGTAAGGAGCAATAAAACCATAAGAACATATTTTAATAACACCTTTATACTCAGCTGATTATTGATGATAGTAAGATAATGAATACTCAGTACAATGCCTAAAAGTTTTAGAACAGTGAATATGGTGCTGATATTTGTATATACCCCTGAAATAAAAAAGCTTGGTATAACAAGAAAAAGTGTAATGATGACTGTATAAACTATATGTTTATATCTGATTGGGTTGTATGCCCTCATTAAAATTAAAACTACCAGGTTGATATCACACACGATAAGGCTTGTCCTTACACCTCCAGTGTTTATGACAAAGAAAAATAAAATAAAACTGGCTACTCCCAGAACAAGCAGGATATTTAAAAAGAATACATTCAAATTATGTTCTGGCAGATATTTATTTATAAGATTCATGATTCCTCACTGCGAAGAAATTCCATTTAATGATAATCCTTAAAACCTTCTCATTAGTGAACCGGTGATAAAATAATTGAATGGCTGCCATCCACACTTTGCTTGAACCTCTTTGTCTTTGCCTCCAATAGAGCTTCTTGTTCAAGGTGCGTGCAAGGCATACCATTATGCAAGGCATGAATCAAGCTCGGTAAAACTCATTTCTCTAGATAACGAGCTTGTAATTTTTCACTAAACAGCATTATTTTTAAGATTCATCAACCATGGGGATTCAGGGCGCATCTCAAGGCTTTATCTTATCATATAAACAATGGTATAGAGGCACAAATATCATATTAAACAACGTACAATGGATATCCTCTTCATCAAACTAGGCGCTTTGGGTGATGTGATCAATACGTTGCCTCTGGCCATAACCCTTCATGAACAGCTGCAGGCACGCATACACTGGTTGGTGGAACCTTTGAGTTATCCGCTTGTATCCTCTCATGCAAGTGTGAATCGTGCCATTCTTTTTGATAAAAAGCGATGGCTTCAGGTCTTCCCGAGTGTATTTAATGAACTAAGGAGGCAACACTTCGACATCACCCTGGACCTCCAGCGCATCATCAAGTCAGGCCTTTTCTGCATGGCTGCCTACAGTGACAGGAAGATCGGCTTCAATAAGGCGCGCTGCAAGGAATTCACATGGCTCTATCCTTTTGAACGGATCCCGGTATCTGATCCATCGGTGCACATGGTTTACCAGTACCTCGAATTTGCACGCTATCTGGGGATTACCCCAGGCGAAATCAGGTGGGATATCCCCGTCACAGGGAGACTGCCGTTTGATCTCCCCAAGGAATACGTGGTCCTTAACATCGGCGCCACTACAAGCGCAAAACGTTGGACAACTCAAGGATTTGCATCACTCGCCCAGGGACTTATGGAGCGTTATGAGGTGCATGCGGTGCTCACAGGCGGTCCTACTGATACACCTGTGGCCGGCGGGATAGAATCCATGGCCGGAAACAGCGTTATTAATCTTGTGGGAAAAACAAACATCCAGGAACTCTCAGAGGTAATTGCAGGTGCTGTTGCCGTAGTTACCTGTGATACCGGGCCCATGCACTTAGCAGTGGCGCTGGGGAAAGAGGTCATTGCGCTGATCGGTCCTACCAATCCGCAGAGGACAGGCCCTTTAAGGGGAAGGATCATCCGGCAGGATCTGAGCTGTATGCCCTGTAACAAGAGGCGATGCGAAAATCCGATATGTATGGGCGGGATTACTGCCGAGATGGTGCTTGATGCGCTTGGAGACGTACTTGGGTGATTAGTGATGCGTGAACAGATAAAACCCCCAAGGTCGTTTGTTTCAAGCATGAGATCAAGGAAGAATATGTGTCATACAGGTTCAGCCACTAATCACTGTGTGCGCCACCATCTCTGATCACTCATCACTGTTCACTGATCACTCTAAACTCAACACCCTTCTGCATGCATCAATCACCTTCTCCGCATCCAATTCCTCAAGGCATCTCCTGTGCGTGCAAGGCTCCCTGAGATAACAGGGTGAGCAGGCCAGATCTTGCCTCACCACCATGCTTCTTCTATTCTGAGGTGCTACATAGAAGGGGTCTGTGGGGCCGAAGATGCCTATCGTGGGGATATCCAAGGCCGAGGCCATATGCATGACCCCTGAATCTATGCCCACAAAGAGTTTTGCCTTTTTGATAACCGCTGTGAGCTCCCTAAGATTGATCTTCCCGGCCAGGTCCACCACCTGATGGACCCCCCCTTTTAGTAACTCTTCAACATGCATGGCAATTGTTCCGGTGCACTCTGCAGTGTCGTTACCACCCACAAGAACGCAACTGAGACCAAACTCCATGGATAACCTGGCTATGACGGAGGCGAACTTGCGCTCATCCCATGCCTTGGCAAGCCTGCGCCGGGAAGCCCCGGGCGAGAAAATTGCATACCGCCAGGGCAGCCCTTTGACTGTAACGGGCTCATCTACTTTCAGCAGGCCCACGTAATTATTCTGGGAGACGGGGATGCTGAGGCGATCAAGAAGCTTGGCATTGTTGAACCACGAGTTGTGGCCCTGAATAACCTCCTTCACGGTGAGCCCCAGGTCCCAGGGTGAGTGTGCAAAACCGGCCTTAAGGCATGCACCGCTTAATCCCGCTAGGATAAGCGCCTCCTCGGAGTGGGGAAGCGTAATGAGAAGATCATAATGCCCTCGCAGGAGGGTCCATATGAGGCCAAACCTTGCAAGATTGCCCTCCTTGCGGAGGATGATCTTGTCAACATAAGGGCTGTCGGCGAGCAAGCCTTCCAGGTAAGGCCTCACGACAGAATGGATAGAGGCCTGAGGGAAATTATCACGAAGCGATTTCAACAGGGGCAGCGAAAAGCACAGGTCACCGATCTGGTTTAAGTGTATGACGCAGATCTTGGTGCAGTTCATGCCTGCGATCATTATAAAAAGAAGTTGTTATCAGCCACCACAGGGATCTCAGAGACTTCCTTGTCCGATTGGATGAAGTTCTCGATCCACCAGTTCACGTGGTGATAAAAGCACGCGACCTGACTACACTCAAGCCTGGCATTGAACGATTGGATGGAATGTTCCAGCCGGGCATGGGTGAAATCCAGGTTGGCCTTCCCTCGATATCCGGCCGAATCCCCGATCTTGGCCTGCTCTACACCCCTCAATGCCGGGCAGTGGAAGATGCCGCCGGAGGTCAGAACGGTCCTGAAGAATTGGCTGTGGCACACCTCGGGTTGAACTTTAAGCTCGTGTACCTTCTGGTCCAGCATGGCCTTTAGGTTAACGCTTTCAAGGACCTTAACCTCGGTAGAGCCTATCTCTTTGGCAAGAACAAGGTTATTCTTGATATCCTCAATGATCCTTGCTTCCCGCTCGGGATCGGGGGTGTCAAAGAGCGACTCCTTCTGTGTGGTTTCGAGCCTCAGCAGGCAGGGCTTAAATGAGACATAGTCAAAAGAATATTCCTTGGCAAGACTGACCGCCTGGTCCATCTCGTTGATATTGGGTGTAAGTTCATATCCGTTCACCGATATCCCATCCCACACGATCACATAGGAGTAACCGGCCTCAACCTTCGGATTGAGTCTCTTTATCTCCTGTACATTCTTCAAAATGCCCTCGAGGGTGGTCCTCCCCCGGGGTCGGTGAGACTTGAAAAAGGTGCTCTCCTTGCCTGCATCAATAGAGATCCTCAGCCAGTCTCCCTCTTTAAGCATATCAGACACTGCGGCAACCCTCTCGAGCCTGGATCCGTTCGTAGCAATACCGACTTGGATACCCCGCTCGCTGACAAACCTCACGATCTCCTCGAAGTTCTTGTGGATCGTGGGTTCGCCGCCGCCGATGAGTATCACGGAGCGCAATCCATTTTTCTGCAAGGTTTCGATACTCCGCTTTATGGTACCGAGGTCGAGGTAATCGCCGGTATTGAGCAGCCTCGAGTCCACACAATGAGGACAGGAGAAATTACATGCCGTGGTCAGGTCGAGGTTTATGGAGATGGGCCCGTATTGGGGAAACTTGGCACTCTCCGCCGACCTCCTCAGCGAGCGCTGCCAAGCGATGTAGGCCCGAAGGCCTTCAAGAACTGAAGTCTGTCTCAGTTTGGCACTGAAGTCATGTTCTTTTTGTTCCAATCGTTCCACTTTATTCCCCTTACCTATTCATCGATCCAGCATAAATCTGGTGGAGCAGTGAGGCGGTTTCGATGATATGCCGCCTCCCGAGTAACGGCTCGGCTCCCGAGCTTACTGCTGTGAGGAAATCGCGCACGGAAAGCCATAATGGGTCAACTATCTTTAGGGTTTTGTCCCCATAAGTCAAGTGTATTGTGTACGTCCCAAGGTCAATGTGTCTGGTAACCACACAGCCGTTGAACCCGAAGAAAAACGTCCTCGGCTGTGCCGTCTCCCTCACCAGTTCAATCAGTGTTTCACATCGGGTATGCTCTGTAAGATAGGTGAACCTGATCATTAGTGAATCATCTCCACCCTGAAAGGACAAGTCATCTATCTTGCCGCTTCCTGCTGCAAAGTACAGAAGACTCAAGGCATGCGGCACGGAATCAGGGATCATTTCCTGACCTATGGACAGCGGGGAGAGTCTGATTGAGAACTCCTTGATCCCGGTAGGATCAAGCTTGCCACAGAGCTCTTCATAGATAGGAAGACTAAACGGCCACTGGGAATTCAAGGAGATCGTTAACCCTTTCTCCTGTGCCTTCGCAAAGATATCCTCAGCCCAAGCTGGTGCATCGGGTACATCGGTGGATATAAACGGCTTCTCACAGAAAATATGGACCCCTGCCTCAATGCACTGTTCTATATATGTCTTATGGGTAATGGAAGGGGAGGCTATGGCTACACATTCTACTTGAGCTTCATGGATCATCGTTGAAAAGTTCGTGTAGGACTGTGCCTTGATACCGTACTTCATGAGATTGGTTGCAGCAGACAAGGCAGTCTTCTCGCTCGAACCAAGAACCCCTGTTACCTCTGCCCTGTTATCATGGAAATACTTGGCGATATATTCCCCGATGCCGTTTCTCTTCCGGCCTGCACCGATGATTGCCGCCTTCATGGCCGCACCCATATCACAATAGTTACCCTCATACAATCAGTGCCCTCCTCATGATGCACCATCTTCCCCGTCAGGGCAGTTGCGTGCTGATCATTGACATCATGCCACATGGTAACTATTACCTTAATAGAAAAAGATTGACAAAAAATTCATCATCTTAAACAGTCTAAAGAGAGTATGAAGAAAAAACCAGGAATCATCTCATATGACAACTCAAGAACAAATCCACAAAGCTCTATCCTCGTCTCCGGTCGAACCATTCCAGTAGAAAACATCTGCGAGACCCTCTTTAATTCCGCCAACTTCGGCATCATCGCCGCAGATACTGAGGGATATGTATTATTTATCAATCCTTTTGCAAGATCACTGCTTGATTTCCAAAAGGATATATCGAACCGCGCAACAAAAATACACGTCATCGACAAAGACCTCTGGAATGAATACCGTAAGATCATCGAGACAGGCGAACCGCAGCTCAATGTACCTGCCCAACACAACGGCAAGCTCCTGGTGAGCCATCGACTTCCCATTGTTCAAAACGGCAAGATTATAGGCGCAATGAGCATTTTCAAGCTCTTGGAGACCTACGAGGAGCTTGCCAACGATATATTCAAACTAAAAGAATATACCCACGAGATCGAGGCCATCATCGAGTCCTCCTATGACGGCATCTATGTAACCGACGGAGATGCGAACACAATCAGGGTCAACTCTGCCTATGAGAAGATCACTGGAATTAAGGCATCTGAAGTCATAGGGAAAAATATGAATGATCTGGTAAAAGAAGGATATTTTGATGAGAGTGTGAGCTTGAAGGTTAAAGAAGAAAAAAAACCTGTTACAATCCACCAGACCTTGAAATCCGGCAAGAGCATCCTGGTTACGGGTAACCCCATCTTTGACGAGAACGGCAAGATCAAAATGATCGTCACCAATGTCCGTGACATGACCGGGCTCGTGGAGCTCCAGCAGCAGCTGGAATACACCAAGGGCATGACAAAGGCCTATAGAGACATCCTGAAGTCGTTGCAGCAGACCTCGGCCCGTGAGAATGACATCATCATGGTCTCGGAGCCCATGCTCCATATCCAGGAGCTCCTGGACCGCGTTTGCAGGACGAATGCTACCGTGCTTATCTATGGAGAGACCGGTGTAGGAAAAGACCGCATCGCCGAGGAGATCCATGAGAAGTCCGACCGGGCCGAGGGCGGAATCTTTGTAAAGATCAACTGTGGGGCGATTCCGGAAAACCTTCTGGAGAGCGAGCTCTTCGGTTATGATCGAGGGGCATTCACCGGGGCGCGCAAGGAAGGGAAGTCCGGGCTCTTTGAGGTGGCGCACAAAGGAACCTTGTTCCTTGATGAGGTCGAATCCATGCCGATGTTGCTTCAATCCAAGCTGTTACGCGTCCTACAGAACTTCGAGATCACGCGTGTAGGTGGGACCAAACCCCTCAAGGTGGATGTGAGGCTCATCTGCGCCTCCAATCAGGACTTGAAGGAGCTCATTTCTAAAAAGCTTTTCAGAGCCGATCTTTTTTACCGGCTGAATGTCATTCCTATCTATATACCTCCTTTGCATGAACGGCGAGACGACATCCCATACCTCGTGCACTTCTTCCTGAACCGGTACAACAAAAAACACGGCACCAAGAAGGTATTATCGAAAGAAGCCATGGATCATCTGATCACCTATACGTGGCCGGGCAATGTCCGCGAGGTGGCCAATGTAATAGAGCGACTTGTGGTCATCACCCATGGTGACTATATCCTGCCGAACAACCTTCCCAGGGAGATCTTTGAAAGAACCGGCAAA
>Ga0208689_1001884_pt1 | contig 10483 bp, 10 predicted proteins | sample June2015DPH_8_15_FD_184700 | JGI IMG/M metagenome (GOLD analysis project Ga0208689, IMG submission 184700) | Peatland microbial communities from SPRUCE experiment site at the Marcell Experimental Forest, Minnesota, USA - June2015DPH_8_150... | ecosystem: Environmental > Terrestrial > Soil >... | reverse complement strand
CGGTTTTTCGCGCTAGACAGCCAATAGTTATGCCTTTCAACTGCTGGAAGTGCCGCGAGAAGATTGCGTATCCATCCGGAAGCCGTGTGGGCACGCTCGACGTCTGCCCCAAGTGCGACGCCGACTTGCATGCCTGCCGCAATTGCCAATTCTACGACCCCGGCAAACATAATCAGTGCGCGGAAACCCAGGCCGAATGGGTCCGCGATAAAGAAGCCGCTAACTACTGTGACTACTTCCGACCTAATCCTACCCTCCTGGCAAGCGCGGATCGCCCCGCCTCTAAGGCCGACGACGCCAAGAAGAAGTTCGACTCGCTGTTCAAGATTTGACGAAGTGGCGTTAGCCTTGCACGGAAACTATGACAGCGTGTGGTTTCTCTGATAGACTCGCCCTGACTACAGATTCAAGATTCCAGATTCAAGAGGCGCGCGGTGCGGTACGAACGGTTTGAGCAACTTCCGGTGTGGCAAGCAAGTGTCGAACTGGCTCTGGCGACCTACGACATGACCGCACAGCCGGCCTTCCGGCGTCAGCGTAGTCTGCGTGACCAGCTCGAACGTGCCACGCTTTCCGTTTCGAACAACATCGCTGAAGGGTTCGAAAGGGGTACAAATCAGGAATTGCTCACCTTCCTGTATATCGCTCGCGGCTCCGCGGGAGAAACACGCTCGATGCTGTGCCTGCTCGAACGCATGCCCGCTTTCAGCAATCTGGAATCCGAAATCTTGATCTGAAATCCAAAATCGAAAGCATTTCCAGGCAGCTCGGTGCTTGGATTCGCTCCCTACGGGACTCTGACATGAAGGGTCAGCGCTACGTCACGGAAAAAACGCGCCGGGTGACCCAGGCCCGCCACGAGCGGGAGGAGTTCCTGAGGAAATTGGAGCAGATTCGGAAGGGGAGTGCCCCGGGAACAGAAAAGCCTTGAGATGAATCCGCCTGTTTTCTTGAATCTGGAATTTGAGATCTCCGATACGGCACCCGCCTCGACTCCAAGAAGAAGTTCGACTCGCTGTCTAGAGGTTAGCTGCGTTGCCAAGCTGCACTAGCGCTCCGCCTCTTCAAGTTGGTCGCGGCCAGAAGCGCAAGCAGCCCTGTTCCCATTTCGCACAGGCTAAGCCACGTCAAATCCACCGGCCTTTTCGAAGGCATGGGCGACGCGCAGGAGCCTTGCCTCGTCGAAGTGCCTGGCGAGAAGTTGCATGCCCACCGGAAGGTGTGGTTCCCCTTTGGTCTTTCCGCACGGAACGGAAATGCCCGGGATGCCGGCCAGGCTGGCGGTAACGGTGTAGATATCGGCGAGGTACATTTGCAAGGGGTCGTCCATACGCTCGCCGAGCTTGAAGGCGGGGATGGGGGAGGTTGGGGTGACGATCACGTCCACCTCGTCAAATGCTTCCAGGAAATCCCTGGTGATGAGGGTGCGCACTTTCTGGGCTTTCAGGTAATAGGCATCGTAGTAGCCGGAGCTTAGGACGTAGGTGCCAAGCATAATGCGCCTCTTCACCTCGGCGCCAAACCCTCCGTAGCGTGTCTGCTTGTACATCTCTTGCAAATCCGCGTACTCAGCGGAGCGGAATCCATAGCGCACGCCATCGTAGCGCGCCAGATTCGAGCTGGCCTCGGCCATGCAGATGATGTAGTAACAGCCAATGGCATAATCGGTGTGGGGAAGGCTTATGGGAACGACCTGGCATCCCAGCTTCGCCAGCAAGTCAACTCCCTTTTGGATGTTATCTCCAATTTCCGGATTGAGTCCCTTGAGATACTCGCTTGGGACGCCCACCTTGAGGCCGCGCACGTCTTGATCCAGCCCTGCGACGTAGTCCTCAACCGGAATGTCCGCCGAGGTGGAGTCGTGCGGGTCGCGGCCCGCAATCGTCTGCAGCAGACGCGCCACATCGCGGACGGAGCGGCCGAACGGCCCAATGTGATCGAGCGAGGAGGCGAAAGCCACCAGTCCGAACCGCGACACCCTGCCGTACGTCCCCATCATGCCCACAATTCCACAAAGGGCCGCCGGTTGCCGGATGGAGCCGCCCGTGTCAGAGCCAAGAGACGCCACGGCCATATTCGCCGCGACCGCCGCGGCTGAACCGCCACTCGATCCTCCGGGGACTCGGGTTAAATCGTGAGGGTTGTGGGTGGTGAAAAACCCGGAGTTTTCCGTTGAAGATCCCATCGCGAATTCGTCGCAATTCGTCTTGCCTAGAATGACCGCGCCTGCCGCCTCCAACCTTTCCACGGCGGGGGCATCATAGGGGGCGAGGTAATTCGCAAGAATCTTCGAGGCGCAGGTGTTCCGCACGCCTCGCGTCAGAATCACGTCCTTCACCGCCACGGGGATTCCACCCAGCGGACCCAAGGGCTCGCCGGCGGCAAGCTGCCGGTCAATCTTTGACGCCTGCTCGAGGGCGCGTTCAGGGCACAACTGCAAAAAGGCACGGACCTCTTTGTCGCGCCGCTCGATGTGATCAAAGTGAGCTTGTGCAACCTCCACCGCAGATGTTTCGCGCTTGACCAGAAGGTTATGGAGTGGGTCGATAGTGAGTTCAATTAGGTTCATAGGCGTTCACAAATCCGGTCAGATTCGGCAAGCTCGACTGCCGTTCGGGGCCGTCGCTGTCGCGATATGTCTGCTACGTTGTTTGCTGCCCGACCCCCTCACCCGCCCCGCGTCCCGATGAAGTGCATCGGGATCGCGGGCCACCCTCTCCCCCAAGGGGGAGAGGGCAGTGAATTTGAATTAACTCTCCCCTCGCCCCCTTGGGAGAGGGGACGGGGGTGAGGGGGTCCTTCGGTCCGGCCCTGCGGGATAGAGCAGTAATCCCGTGACGGCACCTAAGGTGGCGGTTGCCACCGGCGCCTATTCCTCCTTTTCGATGACGCGAGGAACACGGAAACAACCCGCGCTCTGATCGGGAGCATTGGCGAGGGCCTCGTCCTGCTCGAATGTCTTGTGCGGCTCGTCTGCCCGCAAGGAAGGGTTCGCCGCAGCGGGATAGGTCACCTGCGCCATCGGTTCCACTTGCGAGGTATCTAGCTCATTCAGCTTCTGCATGTACTGGAGGATGGAATCGAGCTGCGGGAGAAATTTCTTCACCTCTTCGGGAGTCAATTCGAGGTGGGCGAGTTCAGCGACGTAGCGCACGTCCTTTTCTTCGAGTGCCATCAGTCTACCTTTCCACGCTTGGGTCCGAAGTATTTGGCGTAAGGCCGTCCAATCACTTGCGCCATGTCGGGAGCCTTGCCGGAAACCTGTCTCGCCCAATCCTTCCGGTTGGGTTTGGAGACAGGCAGATTTCCTGGCCGCCACTGTGCACTGTCGCTGCGACCGAGCTTGCCGACGCGTAAGATCCTGAGATGTTTTACCACGGGCTTGCCCAAAAAGTTGTTAACATGCGCCCGGATTTCCTCCGCCATCTGTTGCAGGGGTTCGGCCCAGCCGGCATCGTCCGTGGCCAGCGTCAAAGTTCCCGCGCTGAACGCCACTGGCCGGCACTGTCTGGCCAGCGCCTTTCCTGCCGCGCGAGTCCAGAGAGGGGCCAGGACTTCGACCACGGGGGGTTCCAGGCGGGACAACTGAGGCTTGAGCACCTTGGTTAGAATGTTCCCGATCTCTTCCATCGCTTGGCTCCGATGATCCGGACTTCTGAGGCAGATAGACTTGGCAGTCTAGCACATCGGGGCCAGTCGAGGGAATCACTTGTGACCCTGCTCGCAGGTCTCCTATAATTCCAGCGCATGCGTTTTCTCCTTGCCTCAGCTTCGCCACGGCGCCGGGAATTGTTGCGCAACGCCGGCTTCGATTTCGACGTCCAACCCAGCCATATCGTTGAAGAGATCCAGCAGGGCGAGTCGCCGGAGGAATTTGCCCGCCGCGCGGCGCGGGAGAAGGCCGTGCAAGTCGCGGCCTCCTGTCCTGCGGGCAGCTTCGTCTTAGGGGCGGATACGGTGGTCGTCATCGACGGAGAGACGCTGGGAAAGCCGTCAGGCCGGCAGGACGCTACGCGCATGCTCCGGCTTCTATCCGGTCGAACCCATCAGGTGCACACCGGCATTTGCCTGGTACGGGCGCCAGGCGAAATTGAAGCCCTCAAGCACGAGACAACCTTCGTGACCTTCCGTGAGCTGGATGAGGAAGAGATTCGCAGTTACGTCGAAAGCGGTGAGCCTCTGGACAAGGCAGGCGCCTATGCGGTTCAAGGGCTCGCATCCAGGTTTGTCACCTGCATCTCGGGTTGCTACTTCAACGTTGTGGGCTTGCCTGTCGCGCTTGTTTACGAAACCCTTAAACCGCTCATGAAAGCAGAAGTCAGAAGTCAGAAGCCGGAAGTCGGGAGGTAGTTGCCAGCGTCACGGTTTCTTTCAGGATTCTGCTAAAGGATTATCCGCTCGTCGCCTTCCCGCCTCGTCACCCGTTCCCGGTCAAGGTACTCGAGCAAAGGAATGGCGTATTTCCTGCTCAGTCCCGTGATCTCCTTGAAAACCGCGACGTTGATGCGGTTACTTTGAGCTTTGCGCCGGACAAGTAGCTCCTTCAATTGCTGTAACGCCGAGCGGTGAAAAATCAAATCCTCGGTCACTTTGAGGAGCACTTTCTCCTTGAGCAAGATTTGGAGCAGTTTTTCGGCTCGCGGGCGGTCGATGCGCAGCTTGGCCAGGACCTCCGGCGCGCCGGGAACCGCCAGCCCCCTTCTCTCAAATGCCGCGCTGATCTGATCCTTGGCAACCTGCTCTTCAGGAGTCAGTTGAATCCTGCGTCCTGCGAGCCGCACCGTTTCGCCCTGCACATCCACTTTGCCTTGAGCGGCCAGTGTTTGAAGGAGCGCGTTGAATAGCAAGTTTGAAGGCGATGCGGGGTGCGGCGAACTTCGGGTGTCGGTTCTCGAGCGCAGGTCTTCCTTGGGCAACCCCGCAACCAGAGGGTTTTGGGCGTGGAATTTCTCAAGCTGTTCAATCACCCTTGTGGCCAATTCTTGGAAATGTCCCTGGTGCACGAACAACTCCGGCGGCTGCCCCAGCAGCGCAAGCCGATTCGTGGAGGCAAGCACCCTGCCGACGCGCAAGACCTCAGCAGGAGACCATCCGGTGCGGGACACGAGTCCAGAGAGGGGAGCTTCTCCGGCTTGTCGCACCAGCCGTTCAAGCCTAACTTCCGAATCGCCTTTCTCCAAGGTGTCGAGAAACGGCACGACAGTTGCATCTCCCAAGCGGTGCCTGGCGGGCTGGTTATCAAGGACCGATCCGCCCCCGATGGTGGTGACGGGTGAGAACTGGCGGATGATAAAGCGATCTCCCGGCATTAACACGCTTGGTTCGGAGAGCCGGAGTTGAGCGAACGCACTGCTTCCAGGCTCCAACTCCTTTCCCTCTAACAGAACCACTTCGGCAATCGTCTCGGCTGTGCCACAGTGGAAATGGAACCTGGCGCGGTTTTTCAAAGCCCGTGCCGCGGGCAGCAGGTTCAACCTGCAATCCAAACGCGATGTCGCCTGGAAAAGTCCCGGCGGCGCCAGGATCATTCCACGGGAAATTTCCTTTGCCTCGATGCCGGGCAAGTTTACCGCCGTCCGCTGTCCTGCCAAGGCGGTTCGGGCGGGAGCGTTATGAACCTCGATGCCGCGCACGCGCACCCGCCGGCCCAGAGGATAGATTTCCACTTCCGCGTCCTTCTCGATTCTTCCGGCGATAAGCGTTCCGGTCACCACCGTGCCAAATCCCTTCATTACAAAAGCGCGGTCAATAGGGAGCCGGAAGGGAAGCTCTTCCGGTTTGGGAGTCACCTCCAGCGCCAAGCGTCGCAGCTCGTCCTTGAGAGCCTCGAGACCTTCGCCGGTCTTGGCGCTCACCTGGAGGAGCGGCGCGTCCTCGAGGAAAGAACCACGCACAAACTCCTGCATCTCCAGCCGAACCAGGTCCATGATCTCCCTGTCCACCAGGTCTGACTTGGTGATGGCCACCAGGCCTTTGCGAATCCCCAGTAGTTTGCAAATGTCAAAATGTTCGCGAGTTTGAGGCTTAATGGACTCGTCGGCCGCCACAACAAGGATGACCAGGTCGATCCCTCCCACTCCCGCCAGCATGTTTCTCACGAAGCGCTCGTGGCCCGGCACGTCAATGAAGCCGACACGTATTCCCTCGCCGAGGTCCAGGTGGGCGAAGCCAAGGTCAATCGTTATTCCGCGCTTCTTCTCTTCCTCCAGGCGGTCGGGGTCAATGCCCGTCAGCGCCAGCACTAACGCTGACTTGCCGTGATCAATGTGACCTGCTGTCCCCACTATCAGGTGTCGCATCGGTTCTTTGATTATGCGAGAAAGGAGGCCTGGAGGCAACCGCTGCGAAGCTGATCGACCAGTAGGAGCAAGCCGTGCCTATATTCAAGAATTGGATGACTCCTATGCGAGCCTATACCTGAGCAATCCGCCCACGGGAGTGAAGACCACGGACGGAATACTTACCACGGGATTGAGATTTACTTTTGGAAAGCCTCTCTGATGCAAAGGCCAAGTGGGGAAGTTCACTTCTCGGCCGACGGCTTGCTTGGCGGAGTTGCCCCCGGCTTCTCGGTTTCAGCGCCCAGCCAGACACTCACCACTCCCCAATTCCCCAGGCGCTTCTGCAGAACCAAGTCGTATTTAGCGACGGCAGAGGGGTCTTCCAAGGTTACAGCAGCCAGCGCGCGAAGCCTTTCCGGCGAGAATGTGAGGTTCTGGATCTCCACCTTGACTTCCGGCTTCGGAGCGGCGCGATGAAGCTCGCCATCCACCTGAGATGAAGGAGGGGGTTGAAGCGCCGGGATGAAATAAGTGCGGACGGCTGCATCGATCGAGCCACCTGCTTTCTTGCCTTCCGAGGTGGCCAAGTACTTGGAACGAATCTGGATGACGTCGAGGGCGTTTTCCAGGTCGTCGTGGATGACTACATCGTTCACCTTTTTCTCCGCCTGACGAATCATGTCCGGCAGCTTCGGGTCGGTCCGAACCGTGAGAGCCAGAATCGCTGCTTCGGTCACCGTCCTGTCCGGCTCCGAATCCGACTTGTTGATGACCTCAAAGAGTGTTTGAGTGGCTTGGTCGGCGTCGTACTCAGCCAGGGCGCCGTAGTAAAAGCGCCGCAAGTTGAGATCGCGCTTGTCCTCCTGAAGTTTCCAGAGGACTTGCAACGCCTCTTCGCCCCCGATAAACGCCAGTGACTGTGCGGCGTACTCGGCGGTACGGTCATCCTTGAGGGCCTCGGCCAGTTGCGGAATGATGCCCCGCCCCGCCGCGAATGCGGCGCGAAAGAGCGAGTCCGCCGCCTCAGGGTTAGGGGAGCTCAAAATGCTGTCCAAAAGTTCCCCGGCCCAGTCCTTGGAGATACACGCTTCCTCCTGCTCACCGCCTTGATTCGGGGGAGCCTGCGCCGGTGGGAGGTTTCCCGGAGGACTTGGGGGCGGCTGCTGCGCTACGCAGAGGGCGGCGAGGAAAAGGCAGCAGGCCGCGAGCAGAAGGCTCTGCGACACGCGCCTAAGCCAACCTCCGCTGTTCGGTCCGTTCGTGATGCCTTTCACCCTGTGCATTCCGCAGTCTGCCAGTTTTTGGATGCCGAGCGACCCGTAAGAGTTGGAATAACTGCCGCCCCCAGTCCCTAGCCCCTAGCCCGGTCATCCAGGATCGGAGGCAGATCGCGCAGGTCCCGCAAGAGCAAGTCCGGACCGGCCTCTTCCAGCGCTTGCGGTCCGAACCCATAAGTTACGCCACATGTCCAAACGCCCGCGTTGCGTCCTGTAAGCACATCCGTTTCGGAATCTCCGACCATGAGCGTCTTCTCTGTAGGAATCGATAAATGGCTCATCAAAGTCTTAATTCCCGTCGGATCAGGTTTCTTCACGGGAAAGCTGTCGCCGCCATAGATCTCAAAAAAGTACGGGGCGAGTCCCAGCCCGGAAATTATGGCGCGGCTGAAGCGAGCGGGCTTGTTCGTCAGGATGGCCAGCTTTCGATTCCCGAGTTCCTCCAGAGCTTCACGAACCCCTGGGTACGCGACCGTGTTATCGAGCAAGTGGCGGCCATAATAATCCAAAAAGAATACAAGCCCCATCTCCACATCGCCGTCGGGGGCTTTATCTCCCAGCGTCCGCTTGACCAGAACGGTCACACCCTGGCCCACATAGGACGTGACGACTTCGAGAGGCAGAGGGCCGAACCCCATATGCTCCCGCATTGCATTAACGCTCAGGGCCAAGTCCTTCTTGGTGTCTGCGAGCGTGCCGTCCAAGTCGAAGACGACCAGTTGGATTCCTGGCAGGGTGCGCCTGTACGTTGTCATCATCATTCCGTCCGTTCACGACCCTAGCGGAGTGGCTTCTGACTCCGGCTCCAGCGCCCGAAGCACGAGCGCCGCTTCCTCTGCTGAAATCGGGTTGAAATAGAATCCCTCACTTCCCAAATATCGGCGTACGCCCTCGACATCAGGGTGGAGTTCGATGTGCCAGTGGAAGTCGTCTGGCACCGTGTCCCACCAATCCTTGGTCGGCTTGTGCGCTTCGAGGTTGGGCTCGGTGTGGATGACGAGGTGCAAAATCACAGAAATCTTTTCAATCCTCTGAAGGCAGGGCTTCAAAAAGGAAGCAAGCGACTTCACGCGGGCCGGCTCCGCCAGATCCTTCTCAAATGAAGAGGAGTGCTGTATCGGCAGCAACCATAATTCGTACGGCGACCGCGAAGCGAAGGGACAGACTGCCACAAAATCCGCATTCTGGGCCACGACGCGCTTCCCATCCTGAATCTCCTGTTGAATGCAGTCACAAAAAATACAACGTTCTCTCCTCAGGAAATGGAATTTGCTCCACCGGAATTCAATCTCCAGGAATTGCGGCAGAACCGGCGAGGCCAACACTTGAGAGTGGCTATGACCATGTTCATTCCGGGCGACAAGCCCCTGGTCCTTGACAACAGAAACGTAGCGAAGCCGGAAGTCTCGCTTGAGGTCCAGGATGCGATCACGATAAAGGGCGATGCATTTTTCCATCTGCAGGAGCGGAAGTTCCGCCAGCGTCACTCCGTGTCGCGGAGTCTCAACCACGATCTCGTGCGCGCCAACAGGGTTCATGCGGTCGAACATGCCCACGGCCCGCCGGTCTTCCCCACCCTCGACGAGAAAGATGGGAGCGCGATCATGAAACACCCTGGCGCTCCAGGCGCCATTGGCGTCTCTCAGCTCCTGAATCGACCGGGGCGTGAAATGCTCATTTCCCGGACAAAAGGGGCAAATGGCTTCCGCATCGTCGAAATCCGCCATCACCCGCCTTCTTCCGGTCACCACCCATCGGTGAGCAACCGGGTCGAGTCGAAGTTCAGCCATTGTCGTTGGCTCTTTGTTGAGTTTCTTCCCTAGAGTCAGAAACAGTATCTGGCCTGAAGTTGCACCCTTGACGGTAAGGACGAGAAGCTCGCAACCCGTTAGTTTAGTCCCAAACGTTCCATGCGTCATCCCTGTTGAGCAGGCAATTGCTCAAATGACCTAGCGCCCCACCTCTCACGGTAGTCTGCGGCTTTTGCGAAGCATTCTCGAAAGCGATGCGCTACAGTACAGATTTCTCGACGGCTCAGCTCCGGTGTGATAACTTCACAATCTTACAAACGGAGACAGCTCATGGCTGAGATTCATCCCTTTCGCGCGCTTCATTACAACCCATCACGGATTCAGGAGCTTTGGAGAGTCGTGACGCAGCCCTACGATAAGATCTCTCCGGAGATGCAATCGCGCTACTACCGTTGCAGCCCCTTCAACCTCGTACGCGTGATACGGGGCCAGCATCACGCTGACGACAATTCCCAGGACAACGTTTACCTCCGTGCTGCGCGGCATTACCGCCAGTGGATCGAAGATCGCGTCCTGGTTTCGGAGGCGGAACCCGCGATCTACCCCTACGACCAGGAGTATGAGGTTCCGGGCTGGCCAGGAAGCAAAAAAGTACGTCGCGGCTTTATCGCCCTTTGCCGGCTGGAGGATTACGCGCAGAGGATCGTCCACCCGCATGAGGAGACTCTCTCGGCGCCCAAGACCGACCGGTTGGAGCTATTGAAGGCCACTCGCGCCCATTTCGGGCAGATCTTTGTGCTTTACAGTGACCCCACCGGACTAGTTGAATCCCTGCTGGCGGAGGAGGCGCAACAGAAACCGTGGGAGCAAGTCAGCGACGAACACAACACGCTGCATTCCGTTTGGTGCATCACTGAGCCGCGGGCAATCGAGCGAGTGGTGGCGGCGATGGCGGCCAAGAAACTTGTCATTGCCGATGGCCACCACCGGTACGAAACCGCGCTCGCTTATCGGGATTACTGCCGAATCCAGGGAATCTCCGATAGCCGGGCTGATTACGTGATGATGACCTTCATCCGAATGGAGGCCGACGGCCTCACCATCCTGCCCACTCACCGCCTCGTTCACAGCCTACCGGCTTTCAATTGGGCAGGGTTCTTATCCCAGGCCCGTT
>Ga0208689_1001881_pt1 | contig 10498 bp, 6 predicted proteins | sample June2015DPH_8_15_FD_184700 | JGI IMG/M metagenome (GOLD analysis project Ga0208689, IMG submission 184700) | Peatland microbial communities from SPRUCE experiment site at the Marcell Experimental Forest, Minnesota, USA - June2015DPH_8_150... | ecosystem: Environmental > Terrestrial > Soil >... | reverse complement strand
GCAGCGCACATCCAATTCGAGCTTGATGTCGTGGGCGTCGGAGAAGTTGACGCGCTTCGGCGCGTGCCAGTTGGCCAGCATGAGCTTGCCAGCGGCGCGCGCGGCCTTGATGGCGGTTTTTTGTGCGGCTTGTAAATTCACAAACGGATTAAATGCCAGCAAAACTACTCCTGGTCGAGATGTTTTGGGCAAGTTGAGGTCAAGCCCGAATCCTTAGCAAGGAATTGGGCACGCTTTATGAATTGGGTTTTGGCGGTTGACGGAAGCGGATTCATTTTTTGGAAGCACTGCGTTGGCCTTGTCGTTGAGCGTCGTGAGTGTTTGGGCTGGAAAGAGACGGCGGCGATGGTGTTTTTGTCCTGAGCGGGCACAGTCCCCCCTTTGCCATCTGGCGGCGCAGCGTCGGGGATCAATCCGGGACCAACCCGCTATCCGGCGGGCCGGCCGGCCTGCGGCAAGGGCCATAGTCGCGCCATCAGTTGCCGCCACCAGACCAGCCACGCCTCGGGCACCTGCACGCGCACCACCAACCCCCGCGCGTGATTCACCAACTGCGCCGGCAAGAGCATCAGTTGGCGCAGCAGGGTTCTGAATTGCCAGCCCTGGCAGGCGTCCGGCAAGTGCAAGAGCTTGAGCGCCGCCATTAGGTTATAGGCCAGCGCCGCCACGGCATAAAACATCTGGTTGGCATTCAATTCGGCGCAGGGCGGATGGTGCAAATCCAATCCGTTCAAGACTTCCTTGAACAACTGCTCCTTCTCGCCTTTGAGTTTGTGCCGCGCAAACACCGCCGCCGCGTCGGAGCGCGCGCCTTCGCACACGACGAAGCGGTAGTTCCAAAACATCTCGTCGGCGCGTTTGAACCGCACCACCGCAAAGGTCTGCGGCTGCTCCGCGCCTTCAGGCTGATGCCGGATCAAACAGTGTTGTTCGGTGATGGGCAAACCATCGCGCCATACGGCTGCTTGGGGCGTGCCCCACACCGCTTCGGGCTGTGCCGCCGCCGTGCGTTCCAGCGGCCCAGTCCACTTGTTGTAGCTCACGCTCCACCGTGCAAAGCCTGCCGCGCCGATGGCCTTCAGATACACTCCGGCGCTGGAGCCGCTGTCGGCCAGCAACTCGGCGGCTCGCTCCCGCCACAGATCACGATTGCGTTCCAGCATCGCCGGCAGCGCGGCGCTCACCTCGCCCGGACTGTCCAGCTGGCTGTCCGTCAGAAAGGGCCCAAACCAAAAGGTCTGCCACGAGAGCGCCAGATCGCCGTTGTAGTTGACCTTGGCCCCTTGAAAGCTCGGCCCGCTGACCTCCAGTTGCGTGTCGTCGAAGAACACTTCGGCCCGGCCGCAGTAGGTCCAGCGCCGGGCGTCGGCCCGGGCCAACACCCAGTTCACGAACTGCCGGATCAGTTCCCAGAACGCGGCCACCGTCTGGGGACTTTGGGCGCGCAACCATTCGCCCACAGTCGTCTGATCGGCAAACGCCGGCACCCGTGCCAGCAACTTGGCCAGCGGCTCTTCGTTGAGCCGTTCGGCGTCGGCCAGCGAAGCGCCACCCGAACACAAACTGTAAAGCAACTGCGCGACCATCAACTCAGGACTGTAACCGTGCGTCTTGCGTTTGCGGGGGTCCAGCCCTGGAATCAGGCGCAGCTTCTCCCAGAGTCCGAATTGCTGGCAGAGCGCTTCGACGGCGGGCAAACCGCCATGCACGCTGTGCGAAGTGTTAGCGACAAACTCCAGGCGGAGCTTGGAAGAACGTTTGGTTAACGCCGGCATGTGTTACCGACCTGCCGCCACAACTTTTGTTCAAAATCCCCTCCGGAAAACTTCACCCTCCAGTGCATCCATCGTTCAGCTGGCTAAGGATTGGGGGGCTGCTTCCCGTTTGGAGTCCCGCGTTTACGCGGCAATGGCGGTATTTCACCCGAACCGTCCCGCGACTGCGGCGGAGAGGAGGGAAAATGGTGACAGTGTCAGGATCCACCTGCCCCATGCACAGGGGCCGCGCTTGGTGTCCCGCCTTCAGGCGGCAAATCATGACGCGCCCCGGACCGCCTGAAGGCGGGACACCGAACCGACTATTCGCCGATGAAGTGCAATGTGACGCGGCGCGCGTGTCCGCGAACGCGGTGTTCCCACACATAAATGCCCTGCCAGGTGCCGAGGGCGAGCCGCCCGCCGCGCACGGGAATGCCCAGGTTCACCGTCGTCAGTGCCGTGCGAATGTGCGCGGGCATGTCGTCATTGCCTTCGAGCGTATGCATAAAAAGCGGATCGCCGTCGGGGACCAGCCGTTTGAAAAACGCCTCCAGATCGCGCCGCACGTCCGGGTCGGCGTTTTCCTGAATCAGCAGCGAGGCCGAAGTATGCTGCAAATGAATCGTCAGCAGGCCGTCCTTGAACTGGTTTTGATCCACCCACTGTTCAACTTCGCGCGTGAACTCGCAAAGCCCGCGACCACGGGTCGGGATCGTTAATTCGTGAAAGGCTTGACGCAACATTTTGAAATATGGCCGATGGTGCAATTTGATCGGTAGGGACGACCTGCCGGTCGTCCGAGGCCGCGCAGCAGCGCGGCCCTACCGATTTTGTTATCGTCCGCAGCAGTGTTTGTATTTCTTGCCGCTGCCGCAAGGGCAGGGGTCGTTGCGCCCCACTTTCGGACCGGTGCGGATGGGCTTGGCCTTTTCCGCCACCACCGCCGCCGCTTCGCTGACAACGTCGCTGCCCTTGGCTTGCGCGCCGCCGGAACTGGCGGTTTTCGTGCCGCCAAACGCGCTCGTGGTCTGGTGCAGCATTTGTTGGGGAACGTTTCTCAGGAAATTTTCAAACGCCATCAGGCTGGATGCGCTGCGGAAAATGTTGTGGCAAATCTCGGTCTTTACGCTGACCATCAGCTCGTCGAAAATTTTGAACGCCTCGGCCTTGTATTCGATGAGCGGGTCGCGCTGGCCGTAACCGCGCAGGCCGATGCTGTAGCGGAGGCTGTCCATTTCATAGAGATGCTCCTGCCACAGCTTGTCAATCGCGCTCAAAATGGTGAACCGTTCGACTTCCTTGAGCGCGTCGGGATTTTCAAAACTGATTTTGATGTCGTAAGCCTTGCGGACGCTTTCGGAAATGAAATTGCAAACGGCAAATTGCGCCGGACTCAACCCGTCGAAAAACGAGCCGGCCACGGGCGTCTCTTTGCCGGACTCGGCGGCTTTGATGATTTCGGCCTCGGGCAGGCCAATGGGAAAGTTCAAATTCACCCAATCAGCCAATGGCCGGACTTTCCATTCGTTGAATTCGGTGTCGGTGTTCGTGAATTGCGCGACTTCGTCCACGACGACTTCCTCCATGATGTCCATAAGCCGGTCGCGAACATCCTCGGCGTGGATGATTTCGTTGCGGAAGCCGTAAATGACTTCGCGCTGCTTGTTCATCACGTCGTCGTATTCGAGCGTGCGTTTGCGGATTTGAAAATTGTGCTGTTCGACGCGCTTTTGTGCCTGCTGAATGGAACGATTTAAAAGCGGATGGGACAATTCCTGGCCTTCTTCGAGTCCCATTTTTTCCATGTATTTGACAATGCGATCAGAGCCGAACAACCGCATCAAATCGTCCTCGAGCGAGATAAAAAAGTGCGATGAACCGGGATCGCCCTGCCGCGCGCAGCGGCCGCGCAACTGCCGGTCAATGCGGCGCGCCTCGTGGCGTTCCGTGCCGAGCACGTGCAAGCCGCCAACTTCTGTCACGCCAGGGCCGAGTTTGATGTCGGTGCCGCGGCCTGCCATGTTCGTGGCAATGGTGATGGCCCCGCGCTGGCCGGCGCGCGCAACGATTTCGGCCTCCTGCTGGTGATACTTCGCGTTGAGGACGGAATGGATCAATCCCTCGCGTTTCAGCATCCGCGAAAGCATTTCGCTCGTTTCGACGCTGACGGTGCCGACAAGGATCGGCCGGCCTCGCGCGTGAAGTTCCTTGATTTCCCTGACGACGGCGTTGAATTTTTCGCGTTTGGTTTTATAGACCGAGTCGTGCCCGTCCTTGCGGATGCACGGTTTGTTGGTCGGAATCGTCAGCACGCCGAGTTTGTAAATATCCAGAAATTCGGTCGCTTCGGTTTCCGCCGTGCCGGTCATGCCCGCCAGTTTTTGGTAAAGGCGGAAATAATTTTGAATCGTGATGGTCGCTAGTGTTTGAGTCTCCCGCTCAATTTCGACGCCTTCCTTCGCTTCGACGGCCTGATGCAAACCGTCGCTCCAGCGGCGGCCGGACATGAGGCGTCCGGTGTGCTCGTCAACGATGATGACCTTGTTTTCCTGCACAACATATTCGACGTCCTTTTGATAAATGCTGTAGGCCCTGAGTAATTGCGAGATGGCGTGCATTTTCTGCGCCTTGGTCTCGAAGTCCGCCTGCAATTTTGTCTTTAGTTCCAAGCGCTTGCGCGCGTCGGTCTCCGGGCCGACATCAATTTCATGCAACTCTGTCGTCAAGTCGGGCAACACGAAGGAGTCCGGGTCCTTGGGGCTGATGAAATTGCGGCCTTTCTCGGTTAAATCGGCCTCATGGCTTTTCTCATCAATCGCAAAAAATAACTCCTCTTTCTCGCGGTAGAGGTCAACTTTCTTCTGGTCTTTGTGCAATTCCAGCTCGGCCTTGTTCATCATCCGAAGGTTCTCAGGGTCCTCCAGCAGTTTCAGCAAACCCTCGGATTTCGGCTGGCCCGTTTTGACGCGAAAGAGCAGCAGGCCGATTTCATGTTCGAGCGCGTCGCCATTTTCCACGTTCGACCCGTCGGTGGGATTCGATTTTTTAATCAACGCCTCGGCCTCGGACAAAAACCGGGCGCACAAGCGTTCCTGCGCGCGGACGAGCGATTCGACGTCCGGCTTCCACTGCGCGTATTGCTCGTCGAACGTGTGCAGGGACGGGCCGCTGATAATGAGCGGCGTGCGCGCTTCATCAATGAGAATCGAGTCCACTTCGTCCACGATGGCGTAATAATGCCCGCGCTGGACCTGCTCCTCCTTGCGCGCGGCCATGCCGTTGTCGCGGAGATAATCAAAACCGAACTCGGCGTTTGTGCCGTAGGTGATGTCGCAATCGTATTGTTCGCGGCGGATCTTGGGCGACTGGTCGTGCAAAATGACGCCAACCGTGAGACCGAGAAATTTGTATATCGCGCCCATCCATTCCGAGTCGCGCGCGGCCAGATAATCATTCACCGTTACCACGTGAACGCCGCGTCCGGTGAGCGCATTGAGGTAAATGGGCATGGTGGCGACGAGCGTTTTGCCTTCGCCGGTGGCCATTTCGGTGATTTTTCCCGAATGCTGCGCCATCCCGCCGATGAGTTGCACGTCGAATGGAATCATGTCCCAAATGGTGGGATGCTCCCGAATAATGACTTCCGTTTTGCGCTCGACCATCCGGCGGCAGGTGTTTTTCACGGCGGCGAATGCCTCGGGCAAAATTTGATCAAGCCGCAGCGCCAACTGCTTGTTGTCCGTGATTTTGGAAAACTCGTCCTTCCACGCGACGGTTTTCTGGCGTAATTCGTCGTCGGAGAGCTTTTGAAGTCCGGCTTCGATTTCATTGATCTGGCGGACGACCGGCCAGAATTTTTTCAACTGGCGGTCATTCCTCGACCCGAAGATCGTTTTTATCAATCCAGTCATGACAATTTGCGACGGTTTGCGAAAATAACGCGGTAAACGCTACGCGAGGAACCGCAAAGCGTCAAAGTGAATCGCTGTGACCTTGCGCCATTTTCCAGTGGGATTCAGCGCAAAGGCAGGGTCGCATCGCCTTGTCGCGCCGACTTGCCGCGCCAAAGTGTAACGACGGCGGGAGTGTGGAATGAAGGCGGACGAGGCGACTGGGGTGGGAGGCGGAACTTCCGCCGGCCGCGCGTCCCTGCCAGCCAAATCATACACTGGCGTCTGTTTCGCCGATTCGTTAGTCTCAGGGCGGAATCACGCGATGAATACCGCGCTCGAATCTCTCGGCCTGATTGCCGGCAACCGCTCGCTGCCCCTGGAATTTGCCCGGCAGGCGCGCGCCGCCGGCGTCAAACGTCTTGTCGCCGTCGCCTTTGAAAATGAAACCGATCCCGCGCTCGTGAAGTTCGTGGACGAAATCGTCTGGCTCAAGGTCGGCCAATTGTCAAAAATGATTTCCGCCTTCACCAGCCGCGGCATCAAACAGTGCGTCATGGTCGGCCAAATTGCGCCGAAGAATCTTTTCGATCTCCGGCCCGATTTGCGCGCAATGTCACTGGCGCTCCGGCTCAAGGAAAGAAACGCGCACACGATTTTCGGGGCCATTGCGGACGAATTGAAAAAAGATGGCATCGAACTGATAGAAGCGACGCCGTGGCTCAAGCCGCTGATGCCGCAAACCGGTTTTCATCTCGGACCAAAATTGTCGGACGAACGGTGCGCGGACGTGGAATTTGGTTTTCTCACTGCGAAGGAAATTTCGCGCCTGGAAATCGGCCAGACCGTTGTCGTGAAAAATGGCGCGGTGCTGGCGGTTGAAGGTTTTGAAGGCACGGACAAATGCCTCGCGCGCGGCGGCGAACTTGCCGGCAAAGACGGCGGCGCGGTCGCCGTGAAGGTCGCCAAGGCCAGTCACGACATGCGTTTCGACATTCCCTGCATCGGCGCGCAAACTCTGGAGACGTGCGCCGCGTCCGGCGTGGCGGTGCTCGCGCTCGAATCCGGCAGGACACTTTTGCTCGAACAAGAAGCTTGCGAACAAATCGCAAGGAAAAATAAAATCTCCGTCACGGCCATTTAAACCATGGACCTCTGACTTATTTTGACATTGGACTTTGGACTTTAGATTTTGGACTATTAATTATGCTGACGTCGCACGAACTCTTCGGTTTCATGTCGCCTGGTCTGGCGAACGAAATTGTCAATTACGCCTACGAGTCGGACAAACCCACTTACAAGGCCGCTCTTGGCGCCGTCGCCCAGGCGCGCCATGTGCGTCCGGTCTTTCTCGAACGCCAGCCGCGCACGCAGCGTCATGAGGCGATGATTTCAACCCTGTCCCGGCCAGCGCTCGATACCGTGGCCGGCGGTCTCATCCGCGCGTGGCTCATGAAAAAACACAAGGCAATGCTCGTGGATTTTCTCAATGGATTGGGTATTCAAAACAATGAAGGCGTCGTGGACAACCTGCCCGCGGCAATGGACGATGCGAAATTGAAATCCGCCATCGAGACGTTGCTGAAAAAATATCCGCCGGAGGCCGTGGCTGTTTATCTGAATGCGTTCAACGACATGAACAGGGCGAATTGGGCCAACTTAAAAACCATTTTGGAATCCGATGCGCGTCTGCAATTGGGCGCGCACGCTTGAAACGGCAAAAATTTCTCGCGCCGTCCCGCGTGAATAGTATTCTGCACGGACACTTTTGATTTATGGAACCTCAAGCTGATATTGCACTGATTGGTCTGGCCGTCATGGGCCAGAATCTCATTTTGAACATAAACGACCACGGCTTCACCGTCGTGGCCTTCAATCGCACTGTTTCCAAGGTGGACGATTTCCTCAACAAGGAAGCCAGGGGCACAAAAGTGCTCGGCGCCCATTCGTTGCAGGAAATGGTTGCCCTGCTCAAAAAGCCACGCCGCGTCATGCTCATGGTCAAGGCCGGCAGCGCTGTGGACGAATTCATCGAGCATTTGCTGCCGCTGCTGGAACCGGGCGACATCATCATTGACGGCGGCAATTCGTTGTTTGAAGACACGAATCGCCGCACGAAATACGTCGAAAGCAAAGGCTTGCTTTACATCGGCACCGGCGTGAGCGGGGGCGAGGAAGGCGCGCGCCGCGGTCCGAGCATCATGCCCGGCGGTTCACCCGCCGCATGGCCGCACGTCAAACCGATTTTCCAGGCCATTGCCGCCAAAGTGGATGGCGCTGGTGGCCCACCGCAGGTGTGCTGCGATTGGGTGGGCGAAAACGGCGCCGGTCATTTTGTCAAAATGGTTCACAACGGCATCGAATACGGCGACATGCAACTCATCGGCGAGGCTTACAACATTTTGAAGAACGGCCTCGGAATGAGCGCGCCGGAAATGCACGAAGTGTTCAAGGAATGGAACACGGGCGAGCTTGACAGTTACCTCATCGAAATCACCCGCGACATTCTGGCCTACAAAGACGCCGACGGCGCGCCGCTCGTGGACAAGATTCTCGATACCGCCGGCCAGAAGGGCACCGGCAAATGGACGGTGCAAAGCAGCGCGGATTTGGGAATTCCGATTACACTTATTGCCGAGGCGGTTTATTCCCGCTGCGTTTCCGCGTTGAAAGATGAGCGCGTGAAGGCGGCGAAAAAATTAAAAGGCCCCAGACCGTTGATGAGCGTTGCCAAAAACGACGTGAAGAAAAAACAATTCATCACCGACATTCGTGACGCGCTTTATGCCTCGAAAATTGTCAGCTATGCGCAGGGTTACATGCTCATGCGCGCGGCGGCGGCGGAATACAAATGGAATCTCAACTACGGCGGCATCGCGCTCATGTGGCGCGGTGGTTGCATCATTCGCTCGCGTTTCCTCGGTAAAATCAAGGAAGCGTTCGACAGGAATCCGAAGCTGACGAATTTGCTCCTCGACGATTATTTCCGCGGCGAGATCAAGCGCTGCCAGAAAAGCTGGCGCAACGTCATCGTTGCCGCTGCGAAGAAGGGCATACCCGTTCCCGCGTTCGGCACCGCGCTGGCGTTTTATGATTCGTATCGTGCCGCAGTGTTGCCGGCGAATCTGTTGCAGGCGCAGCGCGATTATTTCGGCGCGCACACCTACGAGCGCGTGGACAAACCGCGCGGCGAGTTCTTTCACACCAACTGGACCGGCCACGGCGGCACGACGGCGTCGGGGACTTACACAGTTTGATTCGGGGCGAAGGCGCAAAAAACTTCACAACCGGGCGCTGCCTGTTTCAATGGGCGCGTGAAAGCCCATTACTCGGCGCCGCGCTGATTTGCCCGAAGGCCGCCGGAATGGTATCCTTGTAACGGTGAAGTCTCGTTGTTTGCCGCGAACATACTGCATCCTGCTTGCAGCGTGTCTGATCCTTTTGAATTTCACCGCCGACGGCCAGACCAAACAAATCCGGCTGCGCAATGGAACCATCACCACTGCACCCGCCGCGAAGGCCGCTGCCGCCACGCAGTCCCGGTCGCAAGCGCTTTCAGTCCAGTCGCCCGTTTCGGGCCTTTTCCTGGTGCAGTTCGAAAGTCCGTTGAAACCCGCCGAGCGGTCGGAGTTGCAGGCGCTGGGCATTGAACTGCTCAAGTATGTGCCAGATGACGCCTTCATCGCGAAATTCAACAGCGTGTCTCCGGATACGGTCAGGGCGCTGAATTTCATCCGCTGGGTGGGGCCTTATCGTTCGGACTACAAGATTCATCCCCGGCTGTCCGCCGCTGTGAGCAACGTGTCGCAGACGAACCGGATTGTCACCGTCAACATTTTGATTTCGCCCGGAGCCGCGCCGGCGGAAATCGCCGTGGTGCGCTCCCTGCTTTCGTCCGTGCAGCACGAGAGTCATTTGCGTCAGGGCGTCATTTTGCGGGGCAATCTGGATGCCGCCCGTTTGCCGGCGCTGGCGCAATCCGGTTCCGTTCTTTGGATTGAACCCGCTCCAAGGCGAAAGCTGGTTGACGAGCTGGCCTCAAAGGTCGTGGGCGGCGATGACGGCAACACCGGAACGCCCACGGTCACGGAGCAACTGGGTTTCGGCGGCGCGGGAGTGACCGTGTGCGTGGCGGACACCGGGCTCGATACGGGCAATACGAACACGATGCACCTGGATTTAAGGGGGCGGGTGACGGGCTTCAAATACTACGGCTCACTGACGGATGGCTCGGATGGGTATGGCCACGGCACGCACTGTGCGGGCATTGTCGCCGGCAACGCCGCCACGGGCGAAACCGATCCCGACTCCGGGGCTTTCTACGGTCTGGGCGTCGCGTCGGGCGCCAGCCTGTTCGTCGAGCGAATCTTTGACGACGATGCGAACGAGGTCAACCCGGCGCCCAGCGACGGAGATCTCACACGGGACGCCGTCCGCGCCGGGGCGCAAATCGGCGGGAACAGTTGGGGCAATGATGTCCAAGGCGAGTATGACCTTGACGCTGCGCAATTCGATGAACTGGTGCGGGACGCGGACGCCTCAACGCCCGGCGACCAGCCCTATATCCTGGAATTTTCCGCAGGCAACGCCGGGCCTGACTCCGAAACGATGGACAGCCCGGCTTCGGGTAAAAATGTGATTGCCACAGGCGCGTCGGAAAACGTGCCGGGAACACTGGCGGAAACCTACGGGCTTTACGCGGACGGCCCCGACACGATGGCTGATTTTTCGAGCCGCGGTCCCTGCGAAGACGGTCGCATCAAACCGGACTTGGTGGCGCCGGGAACGTGGATTGCCTCGGCGGCATCGTCCGCAGCCCCGGACGAAGCCGCCATCGCCTGGACGGTGATT
>Ga0208689_1001880_pt1 | contig 10499 bp, 8 predicted proteins | sample June2015DPH_8_15_FD_184700 | JGI IMG/M metagenome (GOLD analysis project Ga0208689, IMG submission 184700) | Peatland microbial communities from SPRUCE experiment site at the Marcell Experimental Forest, Minnesota, USA - June2015DPH_8_150... | ecosystem: Environmental > Terrestrial > Soil >... | reverse complement strand
TCGCTTCTCTCCTGTTAACTACGTAGTTAACAACTGAAGCGAACCTGGATTTCGTGCTGTGAAAGAGAGCCACACTTCCGTGTGGTTTACTTCTCCACCGTGGCGCGGTACGGTAGCGGCTACCGCGTCGTTAACCCCGGAGAGCGATTTGTCGGGACGCAAGGAACCGATGGTCTAGTGACCGAAGTCACAGTAGGACTTACGCCGTTTCCCCCAAAACATGGGGTCAATCCCAAGTTCGTGCATCTCGTGAATCAGAACCACGAGATTGTGAGCGAGCACCTTACACAAGGTTTCGTTCCTCATCGCCGTATCAGTGCGGCTCCGCAAACCATCGCCAAATTTGCGCTTAATCATGCTGAACGTGGACTCAACATTAGACCGCTTGTGGTAGTGCGCTAGAAATTCCTCACGCCGATATTGGAAATAGCCAAACATCTTTGACCACATGCCGCCGCCCTTTCCGGTTACGTGCTCCTGAAAAGCGATGAAGGGAGTTGCGCCAGCAGCGGCGACTATCTCCATGTTCTTCTCGGAACTGTAGCCCTTGTCACCCGAAACCTCGGAAACCTTGAACTGTTTCGCCGTGGTCGCCAACATCGGCGGCAAGAGTTTTGTGTCGGCAGCGGTCGGTTCCCCAATCTCAACGGGGGTCACGATGTTGGTTTTGACTCCGCACATCAAGTGGACTTTGACCCACGGGTGGCCTTTATTGTTCTTTGGTTTACCTTTGTCGTCGTGGTTGGCTTTTGTGGGATAGGGTAAACATAAGGTAAACCGCCGTGGGTAAACCGGGGCCACCCTGCGCGTAGGCGAACTGGGGGCCTTCCCCACGTACATGTCGGAGGTGCTGGCACGACAAATCATGCACAGCGGCCTGCTGGCCACTGCACAGAAAATGGATTTTAAAACTGTGCGCTTTGAAACCGCAGGCATCTACGATAACGCACGTGTTTGGCAGTACCGCATGGATGGAACTGCGCAAGCTGGCTGGCGGCGTTGCGACACGGACTACAAACAACTTGAGAAATATATAAAAGCAACGCAGGCACAACAGGCCACAATGAAATATCCAACCACCTGCACCTACAAGTTAGACGACGGACTGGCTTTATAACGCACCGCATCACCGGCTGCCAGAGCTATAGAGCCTTGACCACCTCGGTGGCTTTTTCCAGCTGTGTGTCCTTGCCTTCCCGCAGCTCGTCTCGTAACAGGGCAACCGGAAAGGCTGGAGTGATGCCATTGTTTTCCAGCACCTTCCCCTGCCAGGTCAGATAGCCAGCAACCGGCAAACCAAGAATGTAACCATGCCCGACCTTAAACGCGTTGCCGCTCAGCAACCGTCCGGGTGTTTTGGTTCCGACTATGGTCGCAAGATTGTTTTCCTCTGCAAAAGCAGCCACCATTTCGCCGGCACTGGCAGTGTGCTCGTTGACCAACAATACAATGCGTCCGTGGAAGCGACGTTCACCAAGGCCCTCAGTGACCACAAGGATGGACTTCTCGACGAACGCATAGCGGGCGGCCAGCCAAAAGAGATCCGCCTTCCGAGACGGAATTCGCCCAAATCGCGTGAGATCCTCCCGGCGATAGCCGCGCTCCCGGCGCTTCCGCGTGAGGCTATAGCCCACCTCCAGTTTGCCCGGCGTCAGGTAGCTCATGAGCCGCAACCCGCCGATTCCACCGCCGGTGTTCCCGCGCAAATCAACAATGAGGCGGTTGCATCCGTTCAGCGACGCGATTCCGCGGTCGATATCCTTGGCAACGTCAATTCCCACCACTCCGGGGAACATGGTGACTTTGAGTAGGCCGATTTGATCGCTGAGTTTTTCCGCGTGTACCGGGTCGGGCGCGGTTACTGGATGCTTTTTCGACTTCGGCACGGGCAACTGAAGTCTCGGTCGCTCCTGGCCTCCGTGGAGCTTCTCAACTGTTAAATCAACCGTCTCTCCGACCGAGAACGTCAAATCCTCTGGAGGCCGAATCTCCCGTCCACCGCGCTCCAGCAATAAATCCCCAGGCCGAATCCCCGCGGAGTACGCAGGACCGCCTTGGTGCACATCCTGAAACATCCAGCGTTCACCCCCGTTGACGGCGATGCACTGCATGGTTGCATTGATCGCGTGACGAGCCGGTATGTTTTGCATTCCAGCATGTCGGAAGCCGGTGTGGCTGGTCTTGAGCTCAACCACGAGCCTCTGAACTTCCTTCTCGAATGCCTCCGCTTCGGTACATGCAAGAATTTGGTCCCGTCGGCTTTGAGCAAGCGCGTTCCAATCCACTCCATTCATTGCAGGATTGAAATGCTTGGTTTCCACCAAGCGGCAGACCTTGTCGAAGATTTTCGTGCGCTGGCCGAGAGTCAGGTTCATTGCTGTTTAATCCCAACTGGTGTGGAAGCCTCTCCAACAGCGATGAACGCCGCCCAATAGAATGGGCTTACCTTGTCACCATATTTTGCCAACAAGTCCAGCTTCGCGTCTCTGAGCGCTGAACTGGTGTCCTCGCCCTGGCCCAGCCGCTGGTAGAACCGATCCATCAGCGCACTCGCGAACGTGTCATCGGCGCTCCACAAGCTCGCGACAACTGATTTCGAACCAGCTACCAGAAACGCTTCTACCAGACTACTGACGCCTTCTTGTCCCTGCAGTTTGCCCACACCTGTGTCGCACGCGGATAGCGTAGTCAGTTCGGCATTCAGTCGCAATCTGATGATCTCCCGTACCTGCAGCAGCCCGTCGTCACTGGATTTCGGGTCTGTTCCCAAGACCAGTGCGGAGCGCTCGGGATACTGCGTATCTGCGAACCCGTGGACCGCCAGGTGCAAAACGCGAAACTGGTCAAGCGGCTCCCTCTTGAATGCAGTTTCCGTGGCGTCCTTGCCAAGTAACATTACCGCATCTCGTCCGACAATTTTACCGATTCTCTCGACCTCTTCCCGCGTTTCAGGAAGATCTTGAAGCCGCATCCCGGAAAGGTCCGCCATGCCCCGCACCAGCCGTGCGCGAATCGTGTCTGGAGTCGGTATCCTACGCCCAGCCCCGCCTTGATTCTCGTAGACAACATCACCTATCCCGAGAAACGGACGCGGCGCCCTTTCGTTCTTCCTCGCTCGCCGCAGTACGTCAAGAATGGTCCCTGAAGGCACGTAGCTTATGATGCGAGACTTCAACAGATACTCGCCCTGGTTATCTCGGACCGCTTCAAATGGAAGCAGGTTCAACATCCCGTCCGGCGCAATGATGAGTCTGGTTGCTGTTTTCGCTTCGGGGATTGGCTCTAGGAGTGCTCGAAACAGACGTTTCGAGGCTTCGATTCCCGCGCCCTTTGCGCGCACGTCGTCGATAAATTGCTGCACCAGTTTCTCGACTTCTTTGCGACCAACCGGCAGTGCTTGGACATGTGCACCTCGCCGCGTCACAGTGATGCAAAAGGAAGTTGGATCGTCCAGCACGTATTCCAAGAGCACTTCATCTGGATGCAGGTCGTTCTCTACATTCGTCAACGGTGCTGGCTGCACAGGAAGGCGTTGGCTTGAGGCATCATCTCTGGTCCACGCCAGACCCAATCGCCGCTCGTATTCAACCAGATTGTCGAGCAGTTGTCCGCGTTCGACTGGGCTGCTGGTCTGCATCAATCGGACCTGTAGACCTGCAACATCGCCTTCCAGTGTGGCTGTTTGCCCTGATTCCGCTGACGGGAGTGCTTTTCTGTCTTTGAGAGCCCAAGCGAGAGTTCGGCCTCGAACTCGTTCCAAAACTGTGAACGCTCCGGGCGTATCGCCGTTTTTGGTGATGAGTTCAAAGTGTTCCAGGTAGGTCTGGCTCATCGCCGCCGCAGTGGAGCTATTCCAGTACGGCTCATCGACGCTGGCGAGCATTCCCTCAATCACATCTTCCGCCTGCTCGTAGAGAGCGTTTGCCTCGGCAAAGCGACCACGCCGCGCCTTCAAATCGGCCAGCATCGTCAAGTTGCGAGGCACGTAGTAACGATCACCAACCTGCTGGCTGGCAGCCAGACCCTGCGTGGCGCGCGCGTCCGCTGTGACCAGATCTCCGCCATCACGATAGAGTGTCGCTAGTTCGAACATGGCGTCGGCTTCCATTCGGTAGTACTGTAGTCGTGTTGCAGATTGGCCGGCATCTTCCAAATATGTCAGCGCCTGTTGTCGCTTCCCCGTCTGCGCGGACAGCTTGCCGAGAAGAATGAGCAACTGCGCTTCGTGGCCTCGCTTCTGTTGTGATCGCGCTTTGCTGAGCGCACTCTCAAGCACCGACTTTGCCTCTTCAGCTCTACCGAGCGAGGTCAAGGCCTGTGCTTTTCCTTCATACCCCATAAATGGAAGTCCACAGTCAGGATCAGCCTCCGCTAGCTTGATGGCTCTTTCGAAAAATCGCAGCGCCTCCGCGTGGCGATTAACTTCTTCGAATCCTCTTCCGACTAATTCCAGAAAGCGGATCTGGCCCGCCGTGTCGCTGTTCGTCATGGTGGAAAGCAGGGCACCACCCAGAAGCCTGGCCGCCCGTCCGGGATTTCCTTCTAGAAAAGCAATGAGACCTAATTCGCCGGAAGCCCTCGTCACCCATTGCTTCTCGCCTAAGCTCTGTGCGATGTCCTGGGCTTCCAGCCAATCGCGCTTTGATGCTCGATAGTCAATCTCAAGATCGGTGTAGCCCTTTGCGATCAGACACCACAGGCGCAGCCTTGAGTCGTTTCGGACGATCGGATTCTGGAGCTGTTCATTCAGGATTCGTGAAAGCTCCACAAATGACATTGTTTCGGCTTCCGATCTGAGGCGGCCCACTTTGGCATAAAGCTCGTTCCGGCTATCGCCCTGGGCGGCAAATAGCTTCTCGGCCTTGGCGTAGAGCGGCGCCGCCTTCGGGCCGTTGTTTAGCCAGTACAGGCGGTTGGCTTCAGCGAGAAGCTCTTGCGGATCAGTTGACGTTTCCGCGTCTCTCGCTTCTGCACGATGACGAAGCCACGTCCCAGCGGTCAGGCTGCGGTGAATCCCGATAGAGCGGTAGCCCAGGAAAGCAAGAAGACTCACTATGGCAATCGCCACTATGACCACTACTCGCTTTGTGACACGTATGCTCACTCAAAAAACCTCGGAAATAGGGAATTCACGAAGTGGCAGCCACGAGGCGGCGCAGACGGCGGCGGAACGGACTAAAATCGTAAACTTCCTGTTAGTTTCTCAGATGCGAACAAAAAATGAAAGCGTGGTTCCCCGGAACCGCCCGCCGGTCAAGCGTTTCGGCGGAAGTGCACCCGATGGGCCGCCAGGGGAACGCGGGTTCCTTCCGGTTTGCCCGTCACTCGGGGTCTGGCGTTCTGCTCCATTGAGCCTAGCCGGCTGTTTCCTCGTCACGGGTACGCCATGCTCGCAACCGAATGTAGTCGCGTGACGCTCGTCCTAGACCGTCCAAACCCGGGAACAGGGAGCTGGCGGTAATGTTCATGGTTTTCAGCTTTGACAGGAACTGGTTCTTCACGCCAGCCGGTACGATAACTTTGTTCAGCGGGTATCGGTTCTCCTGCCCAACGAATGCCTCTGAGATAACTTGACCATGATCCGCTAAAACATGCGTACAAACCGTGAAGACAGCCTGTTGTGACGCTGAACGCTTACTGTGTTGTGTTGCCTCTATGGGGTAGACAGCCTTAACATCACGCGACTCAAGCTGCTCCTGAGAGCTGTACTCTAGCTTCCCGTAGCGATTTACCGTGATGGTTGCAAGTGCAGTGGAAGGGAAGAACCACACGGCACCATCGCTTTCTGGACACTCATCGACTGCGAAATAGAGAGCCACATACGGAGAAAGAGTCCAGTCAAGCAGTCGCGTCGGACCCGAATAGTGCTGCATGAGCATCCACCATGCGATTGGGCCCCACTTGGATTTGTCGACGCCATCAGTGGGCGCATGCAAATGGTACTGCGACATGAACCTTCGGGTAGCACCAAACTCAATTCCAAGAGCGCGCTCAACAGCGACCTCTCCGAGATGGCGCAGAAGGGAAGGCTGTAGTGGCCACGACTCATTGCTCTGTCCACGAATGTACCAGTCTGCGTCCCCCTGCTCATTAAAATTCAGTCGTTCGACAAGTTCGACAAAGTCGCCCCAGCCATTCAGTTTGTCTCGGTGCCAGTTCATCTCTTCTCCAGATAATATCAGGGCTAAGCGGCCCAAACCTCGCCGCCGATGATCGCTGACCGTTAATGGCGCTGGTCCCAGATGGTCGGCAATCCAGAAGTTAGGAACTCGGGATCGGAATGCCGTTCGGTGTGCGAAAAGTGGCGACTTGTCGGCGCTATCCGGTAATGTTTCATCCCAGCGGGAAACAGCCGGGCGCGGACGCGCCAGCCCGTCGGGTGGGACAAAGAAGCCTCCTGCGTTAGCAGGACACCTTTGAATGGGCGGGACTCGGGCTGGACGCAGACGGACGACGTAAACGAACTTTTCCGCTGGCGATCAAGAAATGAAAATCCAAACGAAAGAAAGGCGCTCGGACAGTTACCGAGCGCCTGAGTAGTCTCACAGTAGGCTACGCTGCGTTCTTCGTTGTACCTTTCTTTGCAGCCTTCTTTTGTTTGGTGGCGAGCTTCGCACGCTTCGCTGTGAATTCCTGCTCTACGGCCTTGCGGAGTTTGTCCACGTCCACGCGATGCCGCTTTGCCGTGGCGATCAGAACATCCGGGTCGCTGGTTGGCGCCCGATCTGTGCATTCCAGCAGAACGACCTCGATCAGCAGTTTTGAAAGTGCGCCCTCTTCCGGCTGCCGAAGCAACCGAGCAATGGCCTGCTGCACTTGCGAGTGCGTAACTTCGCTGGCCGAGCCTTCGACCAACTTGTGCCGCCGCGCCAGCAATTCCTGCCGCAACGGATCAAGTTTCTTCAAGAGAGTACCCGCAACCAGTGCTAGGTCGGCGCGGTCAAGCGGTGCGCCTATGCGCTTGAGCACTTCGGCCAAGGTGCGGTGCCGCACCGTGGCTTCGAGCTTCTGGCGCTCCAGTTCTTTCCGGCGCTGTTCGCGTTCTTTGGCTGTCTGCGCCGGGTTAGAAGCGCGGCGGTCGGCGAAGTGTACCGGGCAGCTCGGCTCGGCGCAGACCTTCACCGTGCGCCCGCGCTCGGTGCCATCTACCACTATGGCCTCGTTCATGTGCTTGCATGGTTTCTGATAGGGCGAGAGCGGCTTCTTGGATTTCGCAGAGTTGGCCGAGAGATTCAAGGCTACGTATTGGTTCCGTCCAAGAATAGCGCTGTTACCGGGCGCTTTCCATTCGTTCGTAATCTGCACCAGCTTCGGTTTTTCGGCGATCTGGCGCTCGACATTCTTGGTGAGCTTGTTGTTGTAGCAGTCTTTGTCGGTGCAACTGTCTTGCAAGGCCGCATCGAAAAGCAAGGTGTTAAAGCCGGTGCGCTTCGGGCAGTTCGCGCAGCTTCCCGCTTCCGGCACAAGCCCTTCGTCGTCCTTGTCGAATGGCACGGAATCGAGCGAGAGCAGGATGTTCTGCTCGATCCAGGCTGTTAGGTCGCGTACAGGACGCAGGATGCGGGTTTCTTTGCCGCCGTTCCAAACGGTATGAAAAGCAGCATCAAACGCCCGCTGTTGTTCCGCCTGTGGCAGCTTGGCGATTTCGAGCGCATGGCCGACGCCGATTTCGTCGGCCAGAAACGCCTCCGCGATGGAAGGATGCAACTCGACCAAGCGAAGGCGCGTAGCTACGAATGCCGGATTCTTCCCAGCCCTCGTTGCCAAGCTGTTGATGTCGTATTGAAGGCCGTCCGTGTGCAAGAGGCCGTAAAACGCGAATGCCTCTTCCAACGGATGCACATTTTCACGCTGGATATTTTCGACCAATTGCGTTTCGACACAAGCCGCGTCGGAGAGTTCGACGACACGAACGGGCACTTCTTCCAACGCGGCGAGGTTGGCGGCACGCAGCCGCCGCGCACCGGCAATGACCTCGTACTTGTCATCTTCAATGGTGCGGACAAGCAAGGGTTGTAATACTCCTTGGGCCTTGAAGCTGGCAGCCAATTCTTCGAGACTCTTGGCGTCAAAGCGTTTGCGGGGATTGCTGGTGGACTCTACCAGCGCGGTGACCGGAACACTGCGATATTCGTTGCTGACTTGAACTGCGGTTGCCATAATCATTTTCTCCTTTTTGTCTGGGTAGTGGTGAGAGTTGTGCGGACAGACACACCTCGCCTGTCCGCGCCGATTTGCGTGTGCGTGTTTCAGGCGGCTGGTTGCGCTGCCTCGGCCATATCTGCCGGTGCGGGCAAGTAACTCGTTTCTAGGTTGTCGGGTGCCGTCTCGGGCGCGGTCTGCGGTTCCTGTGTTTCCTGCGGGACGGGTTCTTCCATTTCGATTGCCGCCAGAATCACGGCTGAGGTTTGCTGTACAAGCTCAAGACTTTCCATCAACAACTCGGCATTGCCGTGGTAAAGCTGAATGTACGAGGCGCTGGAATTGGGATTCAGGCCGATGGCCTTCGAGACCACAAAGGCCACGGCTTCGGCTTCCGTTTCGCGTACCGTCTTGGTTGTCGTTGTACGGCGCTCACTGTGGCCGAGTCTCAAATGAGCGTACTCATGTACCAACGTGGCAAGTTCCTCCGCCTCGGTCTGACCTGGCAAAAGGCGAATGGTGCTGCCGAATGCCGTGCCCAACGCCGGGGCGATGTCGTTGGTAAGTTCGACGGTGACGCCCTGCGCCTGCACGAATTGCCGCAAGCGATCGAGATACACACTGGCGTCTCCGGTGACCTCGCCGATGGACGGCAACGGTGCGCCTTCAGTTTGGGCTTGATCCCACACATACACGCGGCGGAATCCTAGCAGCGTGGATTTGTTTGCCTCTTCTTCGGTTCCGGTGTCTGTGTTCTGCTTCTTGCGGCGCTTGCCGATCATCGGGGCAAGAATGGCGATGCCCTTTTCGCCGCGCTTCACGCGGCGGCCAAGCTGGTTCCATGTGAACATCCCCGCAACTCTTGTGGCGTCGGGCTTTTGTCTCGCTATCAAGAGGACATTCCCAAAACTGTACGAATGGAAATGCGCCATCGCATCAAGAAACGCGGTCAGGCTTTCGCTGTGTCCGGCTTCAAGCTGCTCGATGAGAAATTTCACGTTTTCGCGGATGAGTTGCTGTGCGGTGGCAGGCTTCCGGTTATTACTGCCGGAAGCCGCATTGACGGCGGCTGAGCCGTCGCTGTGGGGGTTGTTGTTGCTGTGATAGTCCATTGTTTTTCCTTTGTCTGCCCGGTGGGGCGTTTTTTTCTTACACCCCGGAGCGAAGCGAAGGAAAAAACGGCCCACCGGGAGACAAAGAGGAACGACAAAGGGCGAGGGGGAAGGCCCGAGAGGCGGGCACGGCAAGTGACAAACGGGGTTATCGTTTGGCGCGCAGCCGTGCTGTCCCAAGGGGCCGTCCCGGAGCGAAGCGGAGTGGGCACTCTCGCCCGTGGGAGTGGAGAAACGACGCGCGGCCAAGCGCATCCGAGCGGTTGCTTTTGCGGTGTAAACTCAGGTTACAAAAACGGTAGCAAATAGAACGAGATCACGGCAGTTAAGGTTTGGAAAGAATGAAAGAAAGAAAGATTTATAACTTGTCCATCTGACTCAAGCTACTGGTTGTGTCTTGACAGTATTTCCAACACGTCCTTTGGATGCCGAGAGACATCCGCTGTCCATTCACCGAACCCTCCGTGGCCGTTTACGGCCCTCACCCATTCTGCAAGGAAATCCCGCTTAGTTTGTTGCTGCTGATCGTCTTGGCCCTTCACTTCTAAAATTAGCGTTTTGCCATTTGTCAGTCGCACTAGATAATCTGGCCTGAACTTGTGAATGATCCCTCTGAATGAGTATGTGATCTCATAATTAATATGGTCATTTTTTACCCAGGCAAGGACGTTCTGATTGCGATCAAGCTCAAGCGACTCATTTGCTTCCCAGCGGCTGTCATAGACGCACATGTTGATATGCGAACGCTGCGTGTGCTCGCATGGCTTGCCACTATACCAAGGCAGCATGTCGCCGGTGGAGCGAATTGGGCGCTCAGTGTCGAATACTGGTTCTAATGTGAGGGCATTTTCAGAACGAATTGCCTCCCATAAATGCTGAACAACCTTGGTCATGTTTAGCGTAATGACGATCCTTCTCCGTTTGTCGTCTTCGTTGAACAAAGGTGGATCGACGATGACCCTGCCGCTGTCGATGTACTGTTCCACAAGGCGAACAAGTTGGGCGAGCAGGTATTCGCGGCTGCCCTTCCACTTGGGTGCCATTTGGTCATAAACTTCGCTTGCGGTTTCAAAGACGATTCGCTGCATTCGGAAGCGTTGCGCGAGTCCGGCGAGATCTATTTCCTTTATTGATTGTTGAATAATATAGTGACATTTCTAGCTGGGTATGCTATCGTCGGCCCATGGGAAATCCGGCGGGAGTGCGGCGAGATTTTCAGGCACTGGAGCAGCGACGCTTGCGGGC
>Ga0208689_1001879_pt1 | contig 10501 bp, 9 predicted proteins | sample June2015DPH_8_15_FD_184700 | JGI IMG/M metagenome (GOLD analysis project Ga0208689, IMG submission 184700) | Peatland microbial communities from SPRUCE experiment site at the Marcell Experimental Forest, Minnesota, USA - June2015DPH_8_150... | ecosystem: Environmental > Terrestrial > Soil >... | reverse complement strand
CAGGAGTGGACGTTCGATAAGCCGTGCGTCGTGATGCGCAGCGGCGACCGCGTCAACGTCGAAATGCCCGCCGGACCCATCGAGGTCCTTACCCGTTACGGCCTCTTGCGGCTCGATCCGCGGAGCATCGCGTCCATCGTCTTCCAAGGCGAGGACAACGGCGTGCACGAGATCTACCTCACCGATGGCAGCAAGTTCGCCGGCCTGGTCACCGCGCCGGCGTTCGACATGAAGCTGCTCAGCGGCTTTGCCGCGCAGCCGGTGAGATTTCCCACCAGCAGCCTGCTGGCCCTCAGGCTGGCCGGCAAGGCCGCCGAGGCGGATGACACGACCCCTTCGATGGCTTTGATCAACCAGGATCTCCTGGTCGCCACGCTGGAAGGGACGCTGAATCTGGATACGGCGTTCGACACCGTGCAGATCAGCGGCGTGCAGGTCAGAAGGCTCACTCACGCCGCCGGCGGCTCGGCGGACGTGCAGGTCACTCTCTGGGACAACACCATCATCAGCGGCCAACTCCAGCAGCAGGAGGTGCAGTGCAAGCTGCTCAGCGGCACCAGCATCAACATCCCGCTGGCGCTGGTGTCCGAGTACAACCAGCCGCTTCCCCGGCCCTCGGATGTCATGATCGAAAAAATCAAGACCCTGGTGACCGGGCTCAGTGCCGACGACTGGAAGCAGCGGGATGAAGCCGAGGCGGCGCTGGTGACGCTGGGTCCGTCCGTGATCAGCGTGCTGAAGGACCAGCGCTCCAGCCAGCCGCCGGAGGCCCAGGAGCGCATCGACGCGATTATCAAGCGGTTGGGCGAATCATCCGCCACGCCCGCCAAGGCGGCCTCCGGCGTCACCGTCCAGCCCATGCCCGAGGTCCAGCAGCGATAACCCGGCCAACCAGCGCTGCCCCTTGGCGAATGACAATTGGTTTTTAAGATGAAGTGCCATGACGCAGCCCCCAGTCCCCGTTGCCTCGGGGCATTCCCATACTCCTCTGGGCCTGATTGCCGGGGAGGGGGTTTTTCCGGTGCTGGTGGCTCGCGGGGCTCGCGCCGCCGGGCGGAAGGTGGTCGCCGCCGCCTTCAGCGGCTACGCCTGGCCCGAGCTGCGCGACGAAGTGGACGTTTTCAAATGGGTCGGCATCGTCCGCATGGGGCAATGGATTCGCGTCCTGAAGTCCCAGGGCTGCTGCGAGGCCATCCTCGTCGGCCGCGTGGCCAAGGAAAAAATATATAGCCGCTGGCGGACGTTTCGGTATATTCCCGACCTGCGGACGCTCAAAGTGTGGTTGCGCAAACTTCACCGGGACAAGCGCGACCAGGCCGTGTTGCGAGTCATCGACCAGGAACTGGCTTCCGAGGGCATCCATTTGATCGACTCAACGATGTATTGTGCTGAACACCTCGCCGGCGCCGGCATCCTCACCCAGCGCGCTCCCGCCGAAAAGCAGTGGGAGGACATTCGCTTCGGCTGGGATTTGTGCCAGGTCATCAGCCGACTGGACATCGGTCAATCCCTGGCCGTCGTCGACAAAAACGTGATTGCCGTCGAGGCGGTGGAGGGGACCAACGCGATGATCGAGCGGGCCGGACAGTTGTGCAAAGTGGGGGGATGGACCCTGATCAAGGTGTCCAACGTTCATCGCGACCTGCGCCTGGACGTTCCCACGGTGGGCACGACGACGATCGAAAAGCTTCACGCCGCCCGCGCCACCGCTCTGGTCCTGGAGCCGGGAAAGACGATCATCCTGGAAAAGACCAAGGTATTGGAGCTGGCCGACCGTTACCGCATCACCATCGTCGGATACGTGCCGGAAATGAAGGCCTGATGCCCCCGCGAAGGCATGATCCGAAAGTCCGGCTCAGCGGGCAGTCGTATGAGCGCTGTGGCGATCCGAATGTTCAACCCTCGATTTTGCCGGGGCTGGTTGCTTCCAATTGACAATTCATCTGCACGCGCGTAAGTTTGTGAGGACCGCGCGGCTTCCTCAGCCTCTCGTCCCGTTGCGGCGGTCCTTACGCGTAGGCGGCTCCGCGGGTTTGAGCTTCAGCTTTCCCCGGGGCTTTTCGAAGGCCCGGTTCGACAATTCTGCCAATTTGCGCACGTCGCCGTGCGCTTCGCGACTCAGACGCTGGCGGATGCGCCGTACATCGTCAACGGGCGTTTGGTCCCTATGTGCGGGCTTAGTCATTACTACATGAAACCACGGCCTCTGGCCGTGGACGCGTTTAGGCTCTGCCGTTCCGGCGTGCCAAACGTCTGCAAGAGAAAGAGAAACTCTCGTTGCCGCAAGACGCACGGTGACACGGAGCGACTATCGCAACCGATGTCCGGCGGGAACCGTTCCTGCCGATGGCATTTGAAACGTCGATTGCTCACTGCGGCTTAAAGCGTCAATGGTCGTGTTTGGCCGTTGACGCCGACGGCCCCTTCGAGGGGCCTTCCTGAAGCCACCCCCTATGGGGGTGGAGTGTTCACTTTCGCTCTCCTGCAGCATATCCGGCGTTACGATCTGTGGCGCTGTCAAACCCAACTGCATGCAAATGATCGCCAGGTGCGTACGCTTGTTCGGATTGGCTAAATGCATGACGTTCCACGTCAGCAGATAGTCCATGCCATGAACGGCAGCTACGGCCACGTGCAGGGCATCGCCTTCCACTGCGGGGCTTGGCATTACTTTATGCGTTACAAGCAGCTCGGCAAAGTCCAGCACCTCGGGCGTCAACTTCAACGTTTGCAACCCTCGAATCATGGCAAGGGCCTTGGTACCGTTGGGAAACTCCGGTGCAGCCAATTCGCGGACGACTTCCGGCGAAACGTATAGCTCAAAATACCGCGCATGCCGTTGCCACCACTCGTTGATCGAGGCACGCCAGCCGATACTCTTGTTGCTCTTGCGCGTGCTGACGCACGCCGAAAAAAAGCTGGTCTCGAGGTAGACCTTCGCCACGATGAAATACTACCACGAACCTGGGGGTAAAGGCGATGTGCGGGCTGCATCCGCGGTCGGGGCGGTGCCGTCGACCAGCGGCATCAGCACGCGCGCCACGAAATCATGGGCCAGCCAATCGAAGTGCCCGCCGTGCTGGCCCAGCTTGTCCCACTCTTTCTGGTACGGATGTTGGATGACTTTCGTGCGCTGATCGGCGTCGAGGCCGGTTAGGGTGAATCCGCGTTTGCCCGCCCCGTTGCGGTGTGCGCCATCGTAGTTGCCGAAGATCGCCGGTCCGATTCCCTGCCAGAAGTCGTCATCCTTGTTGTAAAAGACGTGAATGACCCGGACGTGGCCCAGGGCGGGTTTCAGTTGATAATCCGGCGAAACGGCGGGAGCGAGCAGAATGACCGGCCCGACCTCCCCGACGCGATCATCCAGCCGCGCCAGCGCGCCCAGGATCACGCCCGCGCCGGCGCTGTGGCCGATCAGGACGATGCGCGACTGCGGATGCGCCGCACGCCATCGGGTGATAAGGGCGGCCAGTTTGATCTCGGTGTGCTCGTGCAAATCCGGCCAGGAGATGGTCAGGAAAAACAGCGGCCATTTCAGTCCCCAGTCGAACACTTGCAGGCAGTCACGGCTGCCGGCATCGGCCAGGGCGCGGCACGCTGTGGTGTATTCGTCTGCGTCGCCGCCGATCCCCGGCACGACGATCACCGTGTTGGGCGCATCTGGGGCGATGACCCGGCTGGCGCAGCCGCAGGCCAGCAACAGACACGCCATCATCCCGCCCCCGGCAAGCGAGCGCAGCCCTTTTCTCGTCGCGATCATGCAACCGTTTGCACGGTTTGTACCATACTCGCATCTGGGACTAAAATGACTCGGTTCAAGGGAGCCGGCATGAATCAATCCGGACCGGCCGCAGCGGGGCAAGACCAAGCTGGTGCACAACCCGGCGTGACGCGGCAGATGGTCAACTTCGCGTTTTTCAAACTCGATCCGGTCTTCCGCCGCCTTGGCGACGCCGATCGGCGGCGCGCCCGCGACGAATTTGCCGCCCTCTTCGCCCAAGATCGTCAGGGCCTCTTGTGCCTCTCCTACAGCACGGTGGCTCTGCGCCCGGACGTGGACTTTCTCCTGTGGCGAATCGCCGCCGCCGTCGATGATTTCCAGGCCCAATCCCAGGCCATCAACCGCACGAGTCTTGGCGGGTATCTGTCCACCCCCTGGTCATTTCTTTCGATGACCAAGCGCAGCATGTACGTCGACAAAATCGATCCGTTTCACACCGCCGAGAGCCGCACGCGCATCATCCCCGGTCAACACAAGTATTTGTTCGTCTATCCGTTTGTGAAGACCCGCGCCTGGTACCTGCTTCCCCTGGAGCAGCGCCAGGCGATCATGGACGTGCACATCCGCATCGGCAACAAATACCCCAGCGTCAAGCTCAACACCACGTACAGCTTCGGCCTGGACGATCAGGAATTCGTCCTGGCGTTTGAAACCGATCAGCCCAAGGATTTTCTCGATCTGGTGATGGAGCTGCGCGAAACCGAAAGCAGCAAGTACACGCAGCGCGACACGCCGATTTTCACCTGCGTTCGGACCCCCATGGAAAGAATCCTGGAGCAATTGTTCTGATGGAGTTACCCGAGGCCATTCTCCAGCGCGTGGCGCGCGTACTGAGCTTTCATCAGAGCACCGCCCTGTCCGCGGACACCGCGATCGCGCCCGCCGATGTCACCCGGCCCAGCCCGATTCGCTTCTTCGAGGGGTATGCCAAAATTCCGCTGCCCACCAGTCTGATCAGCGCCTCGACTCCGGCGCTGTCGCTGCTTCGCCAGGGCCTGGAGGTGGTTCCCGACAGCCAGCTTCAACCGCCGCAGGACCTGCGCACGCTGGCGACGTGGCTGTTCTTAGGCGGCGGCAACGTCCGGCCCGACATGCCCGAAGAGGCCGCGCGGGTCTGTCCCAGTGACGGCGGGGTTTTTCCCTGCGAAATCTACGTGGCCGCCTTCGCCGTCGCCGGGCTCGAGCCGGGTTTTTATCATTTCAACGCCCGCGAGTTTGCCCTGTACCAACTGCGCAACGGCCAGGAGACGCTTGCCCAGATCAAGCGCGGCCGGCCCGACCTGGAATTCGTGAAAATCCCGCCCGCGGCCCTACTGGTCTCCACGATCTTTTGCCGATCCACCTGGGCATTCGGCCCACGCGGCTATCGCCATGCCCTCACCGACGCCGGCCGATTGATGCAAAACCTCTCCACGGCCGGCAACGGCCTGGGAATGCAAACCCAGGTCCGCCTCGCGGTCAATGCCCAAGACATGCGCCAGCTTATCGGCCTCGCGCCCGACGCTCAGTTCCCTGATGCCGAGGCCGTTCAGGGGACGGTCATCTGGGCCGATGCCGCGGAAAAACCGATCGGCCCGGCGACCGAGGGCGACGCGCCGAGCCCCATGCCGACCATCCCGCGCGCGCCATTGGCGGAAATCGTCGCCGCTTACGATGAGATCATCGCCGTGCATGGGGATTGCGTGGCTCCCGAGGCCACGGTGCGCGAAGTCGGGCCGCCCCTGACCGAGCTGACGCCGCTGCCGCCCGATTTCCCCGTCCAGGATCTTCCGCAGCCGCAGGAGAGCGACTCGGACGACCCGGGTCCGGCCGTCGATCGTTTGCTTTTAACCGTCACCCCCGCCCGCTATTTTGCGCAAAACTTCATCCCGCGCGACCGCCTGTGGCAAATGACGCGTGCCGCTTTTCGCGGGGGGACCAGTTACCCGCTTTTTCCCAGCGGTCCGTACGCCGCCCTGGTCCGTCCGTTCTGGATGATCCAAGGCGTCAGCGGCATGGACGAAGGCGTCTGGTTCTACGACCCGATGAAAGATGCCTGGTCCGCCCTTCGCCTTGGGCCGGTCCGAGCCGAATCACGCAACCTCACCTGCTCTGATCCGCGCTTTGCCAGCGCCGCCGCCGTCTGCTTTATTGTTTCCAATTTGCAGCGATTGATGACCGAAGGCGGCCCCGACCTGTATCGCCTGGCTCACCTCGAAGCCGGCGCCGCCGCCCAGCGCCTTTACCTGGCCGCCGGCGCACTGCGCTTGGCCTGCTGCGCCACCGGCGCGTTCTTCGACGAGGATATGCGCCGATTTTTCGGCCTGGACCGCACCCCCTGGCAGCCGCTGCACGTGCTCGCCCTAGGCCCACCGGCCGATGAATTTGCCCCAGTTTAACCCGCCTTGCTTCCACCGGCGCTGGTCGTTACAGTCGCCCGACTGTCCTTAATCGGAGCTGACGTGTCCCCTCAATTTCGCCGTAGCAAGCACCTTTTCACCAGTGAATCCGTCACCATGGGCCATCCGGACAAGGTGGCCGACCAGATCAGCGACGCCATCCTCGACGCCCTGATCGCCCAGGATCCCCATAGCCGCGTCGCGGTTGAGACCCTGGTTACCACCGGCCAGGTCGTCCTCGCCGGCGAAGTCACCACCGAAGCTTACGTGGATGCCGCCCAGGTCGCCCGCGAAACCATCCGCGAGATCGGCTACACCCATCCGGAAATCGGCTTCGACTACCAGAGCTGCGGCGTTCTGACCGCGATCCACAGCCAGTCGCCCGACATCGCCCGCGGCGTCAACCACGCCGAGGATGACACCAAGGAACAGGGCGCCGGCGACCAGGGCCTGATGTTCGGCTATGCCTGCGACGAAACGCCCGAACTCATGCCCTTGCCCATCCATTTGGCCCATCGCATCGTGGAACGCCTGGCCGAAGTCCGCTTCAAAAATAAACTCCCCTGGCTGCGGCCCGACGGCAAGAGCCAGGTCACCATCGAATACCTCAACGAGCAGCCCGTCCGCGTCCACACCGTCATCGTCTCCACCCAGCACGATGAGTCCGTCGTGGATAAGCGACGCGACTGCATCACCGAAAAAGCGAGACGGCAGATCATCGAGCACGTCGTCAAACCCGTCATTCCGAAAAAACTGTGGAACGACGACATCATCTTCCACATCAACCCCACGGGGAAATTCGTCGTCGGCGGACCCCACGGCGACACCGGCCTGACGGGCCGGAAAATCATCGTCGACAGCTACGGCGGCCGCGGCGCCCACGGCGGGGGTTGCTTCAGCGGCAAGGATCCCAGCAAGGTGGATCGCTCCGCCTGCTACATGGGCCGCTACATCGCCAAGAACATCGTCGCCGCCGGCTTGGCCCGGGCCGCCGAGGTGCAGCTCGCCTACGCCATCGGCGTGGCCCACCCCGTCTCGGTCACCGTCAGCACCGAAAACACGGCGGTGATCCCCGAAGACCAGATCGCCGACTTGATCCAGCGGCATTTCCCGCTGACGCCGCGCGGCATCATCCGCCACCTGGACCTGCTGCATCCGATTTACAAACAAACCGCGCGTCATGGCCATTTCGGACGAATCCCCGGCCCGGACGGCTCGTTCAGTTGGGAGAAGACCGACAAAGCCGACGAACTGGCCAAAGCCGCGGGGATCTCCATGAAAAAAGCCGGGTGATTTGGCGCGCAGCCCGCTCCCACTTTTCGCGAGCGTGGGTTGCGATCCTTGGGGCTTATTTCAAGAATCCCTGGAAGATCGTGGCCAGGCCCAGCAAGCTGGCCAGGCCGGAGACGTCCGTAACCGTCGTGGTGAAGATGGTCGCCGACTGGGCCGGATCGAAGTTCAATTTGCGCATGACAAACGGGATGGCGGCGCCGGCGACGCAGGCCAGCGTTTGCGTGATCACCAGGGCCGCGGCGACGATGATGCCCAAGGCGATGCCGTGCTGGTATTGCCACAGCCAGGCGATGACCGCGGTGGTCGCGCCCACGACGATGCCGGTGAGCAGGCCGACGATGGCTTCGCGGCAAAGCACGTGATGAAGGAGCTTGCGGTCGGTGCGGCCCAGGCCGCCGGCGGAGATGCCGCGGATGGCCACGGACATCGCCTGCGCCGCCGCGTTTCCGCCCATGCTGGCGACGACTGGAATGTAGATCGCCAGCACCGCGAATCGGCCGATCGTGGCGCCAAACAGTGCGACCACCGCCCCGGCCAGGAACGCCGTGCCCAGGTTGACCTGCAACCAACCGATCCGTTTGACGAAGCTGAATTGCCACGGGCTGGCCAGGCGCTCTTCGGCTCCCGCGCCGAACATCCGCTGCATGTCTTCGGTCGCTTCCTCTTGGATGACATCGACCACGTCATCGGAGGTGATCAAACCGACCAATCGCGCTTCGTGGTCCACCACGGGCAGGGCCAAAAAGCGCGACTCGCGCATCTGCCGGGCGACTTCTTCCTGGTCCATGTCCACCGGCACGCTGCGGACGCGCGGGATCATGATCTGTTCCAGCGTCCCGTCCACGGGCGCCAGGATCAGGTTGCGCATGGAGAGCACGCCGACCAATCGCCGCTGCTCGTCGACGACGTAGACGTAAAACATCTGGTGCAACTGCTCGTGCAGGCGGCGCAGCTCGGCCACGGCCTGCTCGACGGTGAGATTTCGCGGCAGGGCGGTGACCTGCGTGGTCATGATTCCGCCGGCGGTGTCCGATGGGTATTGCTCCAGCCGCCGCGTCTCATCCGCCTCGGCGGCCTCCATCTGGGCCACCAGCGCTTCGTGCAGGGGCGGCCGCATCTTGCACAGGCAATCCACCCGGTCGTCCGGGTCCATGGCCGACAGGACGCGCGCCGCCGTCGGTTGCGCCATGCGCGACATCACCTGTGCGGCCCGCGCCGCGTCCATCCGCGCCATAATCTGGCCGGCCCGCTTGGCATCCAGGCGATGCGCCACCTCGGCGGCGACCTGCGGCGGCAGCAATTCCATGGTGGCCGCGCCGTCCGCGGCCGCTTCCGATTCAACTTCCGCCGCGACTTTCGAAACGTCGTATTTGGTTTCCATACCGATTAACCCAAGGGCAGATACCAGAAAAGCGATACCGAGTCCTTTACCAGATCGTGGTTGGACTTGAAATGCGTATCGAGCCCGGCCAGCTCGAAGTTGAGCTTGGCCAAAAGCTGCACGGCCGGAAAGTTGTCCGAGGCCACATGGGCGGTGACCGCCCGCAGTCCCAGCTTGCGTGCTTCCTGGACGATGTAAAAAAGCAGGGCTGAGCCCAACCCCTCCCGCCGCGAATCGAAATCCACGCGCAGGTCCATCAGTCGCATGGTCTCGGCTTCCAGGTCCGGCCGGGCCGCCGCGAACGCCATGATCTGCTGATCGTGCTCGGCCACCACGGCGATCCCTTGCTCGATCTGGTTGATGATCTGCCGGATCGTAAACACCACATCGTCATTCATCCGTGGCCGGTGCACGCGCGCTTGGCGCAGGGGCCGCGGCTCGATTATCCATCGCACCGCAATCCCTTCGCCTTCGCGGTTGATGTGCAGATAGTGATCGGATTCGACCGTGGCGTCGATGTCCGCGACATCGGCCAGGTCCGCGGCAGTCATCGCCCGGATTTGCATGACCGCAGGATACCGCGCGGCGGCGCAGACTAACCCCGGGGCGCCGCCGGCGCCGCCGGGGCCGCCGGAGCATCGGCGGCCGGGCTCGGTGCGGCAGGGGCGGCCGGCGAAGCCGCCGCGGCAGCCGCGGCCGGTGGCGCCATGGTCTGGCTGTTGATAACGCTCACCCCGGCCGAGCGCATCTGGTCGATCGCCGCGGCGATGTCCCCGTTCATCAGCTCGATTCCCCGGCAGCCGTCTTCGATGACCAGCGTGTTGAATCCCAAGGTGCGGGCATCCAGGGCGGTGAACTTCACGCAATAGTCCGTGGCCAGGCCCATGATGTAGACATCCTGCACACCCTGCTCTTTGAGGAAATCGCCCAGGCCCGTCGCCCTGCGATGCTCGTTGTCGAAAAACCCGCTGTAGCTGTCGATGAGGGGATCGGTGCCCTTGGGAAAGACGTGCTCGATGCGCGCGACGTTCAGCCCCTGGACGAATGCCGCCCCGCGGGTGTTCTGCACGCAATGCACCGGCCAGAGGATTTGCCGCAGGCCGTTCAAGTCGATTACATCCCCGACTTTCATCCCCAGGTGATTGGCCGCGAAGCTGCCGTGGTTGTCCGGATGCCAATCCTGCGTCGCGACCACCAGGGCGAATTGCCCAATCAGCCGATTGGCCACGGGAACAACGGCATTTCCATCCGGCACGGGCAGGGCCCCGCCCGGACAAAAGTCGTTTTGGATATCCACCAGAACCAGTGCACGTTGTGGCATGGCCCCGACCTCTGCGGCGAACCGCCGCTATTGTATCTGATCTACGGTGTGTTGCGATATCGCCGCGCGAAGGCATTTCATCGCTAGCCGATCTGGGCCAGGCCCAAGGTTTGGCCGAACTGCTCGATGAGCATCGTTCGCAGCGGAGCATGGAGGGGGCTGCTCAGCCGCGGGTCGCGGGCCAGTAGCTCCAGGGCATCCTGCTTGGCTGCCAGCAGAAGGTCGGTTTCACTTTGCAGGTCGGCCAGCTTGAATTCGGGCAAGCCGTGCTGACGCGTGCCGAAGAACTCGCCGGGACCGCGCAGACGCAGGTCCATCTCGGCGATGTCGAATCCGCTGGAGGTTTG
>Ga0208689_1001851_pt1 | contig 10616 bp, 8 predicted proteins | sample June2015DPH_8_15_FD_184700 | JGI IMG/M metagenome (GOLD analysis project Ga0208689, IMG submission 184700) | Peatland microbial communities from SPRUCE experiment site at the Marcell Experimental Forest, Minnesota, USA - June2015DPH_8_150... | ecosystem: Environmental > Terrestrial > Soil >... | reverse complement strand
GCTTGGGTATTATCGCCAAGCTCTTGCGACTGACCCCAACTTTGCAGAAGCGCATAACAATCTGGGCATCCTGCTGACCGAACAGGGCCAAATCACTGAAGCCATCGAACATTACCAGAAAGCCATTGAACTCAATCCTAATCGCGCAGAGTTTTACAATAATCTGGGCAACCTGCTTGCCACCCAAGGTCGAACCGCCGAGGCCATCGGGAAATTCCAGAAGGCGCTTGAGGTTGAGCCGGACTATGCCAAGGTTCATTACAACCTGGCCAATATATTCGCGGCACAGGGACGAGTGGACGAGGCCATTGAACATTATCAACGGGCTTTGGAACAGATGCCAAGCTCCACGCATGCTCACTATCAATTGGGACTCCTGCTGGAAAGCCGGGGGAGGTTTGCAGCGGCAATCGCACAGTTTGGGAAAATTCTTGAACTTGAACCCCGGCACGTGGCGGCTCAAAACAATCTGGCTTGGCTGCTGGCAACGTGTCCGGACGCCACATTACGGAACGGAAACAAGGCAGTCGAACTGGCACAACGGGCCGAGCGGCTTTCCGGAGGCAGGTCTCCGGAAATTCTTGACACGCTGGCAGCGGCTTATGCGGAGGCGGGGCAATTTGACCAAGCGGTGGAAACCGCCAAACGGGCGCTGAACCTTTCCGGTGTCCAAAACAACCGGCCGCTGGCCGAGGCCATTCAATCCCGGCGAAAACTTTATCAGACGGGTTTTCCATTTCGGGACACAAACCAAACCGCTTCTGTTGTTCCTCCAAGCCAACCGTAATTTCCCTATCGTCGGGCCGGTTGATCTCCTTGGCTTGCGTGAGGCAACGTGTCTTGATAGCGGCCACGGACTATGGATACACCAGCCGGAGAAAGACGGCGCCGTTGGTCGGATTAATGAGGATGAAAATTTGGTTGGTGCTCTCGGAATTTGGCACGTTAACCCAGTTACCCGCGGTGAGACTGTTGGTTTGAATCTGCAAGTGCCAGCCGAGATGATCCTGCGGCCAGGACAATTGTAATTGGCTGCTGCTGGCTTGCAGGACGATGTTTGTCGGTGTCAAGGAAGGCAGTGGGGTGGCGCTGGCTTGCAAGGAGTTGGGGCTCTCGCTGCCGGCCACCGCCGTGACGACATAATAATAAATCACGGCATTGGTCACCATCGCATCGGAATAATTCGTCGCGGTCAACCCGCTGAAAACCATCGGATACGGCCCGCCGTCGGCCGTACCGCGTTTGAGATTGTAACTGGTCGCACCCGACACGGCGTTCCATTTCAGAATGATCAACAGGTTCGTTCCCGTCGCCGTGAGATTTGTCGGCGCAGCGGGTGCGGGCAAAGTCACGACCAGTTTCACCTGACCGATGGTGTTGGTGTCGAAAGCATAGTTGTAGCCTGCGGGTGTCGAGCCAAGGGTGGGAAGGTTGCCGCTTAAAATACCGGTGTAAGTCAGCAGAATATTCGTGCCCGCCCCAAACCCGGGGCCGTTCGTCACGTTGATGGTTCCACCCAATGCCAAGTTACCCACCACCGCCACCCGGTTGGTGTTGGGATCCAGCATAAAATTCAGAACGGTGCTGGGAAACAGCATGAAATTGTTGCTGATGGTGAGGATGCTGTCGCCGAGCGTGAGCGGGCCGTCGTCAAAAGCATTGGTGTTTTTGAGCGACGCCTGGGCGTTGTAAAAGGCCAGCGAATTGCCATAGCCGTTGGTGGTCAGGCCGTCGAGCTTGATCAGGCTGGCGGAGGGCGCGCTGTTGGTGACGATAAGTTCGGCGTTATAAAATGTGAAGGCGGTATTGACGGCGGTCGCCGTGATTTGTGAATCGGCAAACTGGACACCACGGGCGTTGTAAACGTCAAAGTCGCCGGGCGCCGTGATATTGACGTGGCTGAAAAGGACATTGGTAACCGGCACTTCCATCCGGCCCCAGATGATGCCCGCAATGCCGCTGCCGGCGACGGTCGCGGTTACATTGCTGATGATGATGTTGCGCCAGACCGGAATGGTGGTAGCGTCAACGGGCTGTGTCGAAGCAATGAACGGAGTAACGGTCGTGGGCGTGCCGTATATGCCGCCGCTGCCGTAGTAGCTGTAAATGACAATCGCCCCGTGAACGATGTTGGTCATGCCGATGTTGTAATAGGAAAGATTCTGCGCGATGCCGCCCTGGCCGCTGCCGCCGCTGGTTTTGTCATTGGACTTCATGCGGATGCCATAGTCCGTGCCGCTGAAGGTGCAGTTGATTACGGTCAGGTTCGACACCCCGCCGGCGGTGTTGCTGCCAATGGAAACACCATGGCCGATACCAAAAGTGCAGTTGGTTACCAGAATGTCATTACAAACCGCGGAACTGCTGCTGCCGCCGAGCGCGATGTTGTCGTCCCCGGCATTGATAATACAATTCTGAATCAGGCAGTTTGCCCCGACCAGATCAATGCCATCCGTGTTCGGTGAATCGGGTGTGTTGATGGTAATTCCTTGGATGGTGATGTTGTTATCGGAACCCTTGAAGACAATGTGCATCTTCGGCGGATTTTGAAGTGTCACGTCCTGTATCAACACCCGCCCGCAATTGCCGTTGAAATAGATCATGTAGGGCCGGTTGGTGTATACTGAACCGGTCGAGTTCCACCAATCCGCGCCCTGTCCGTCAATCGTGCCTGAACCGCTGATCTCAAGGTTGGTCAACCCGGTGGCGTAAAGCAGATTGCCATACACGTCCTTTTGCGCAGGTAAATTGGTCCAAACGCTCAGGGGCAGCATCTTCAAGGTTGCGCCGGCATCAATCTGCAGATTCACGTTGTTCTTCAGCATGAGCGGACCGCATAAATACGTGCCCGGCGCCGGAATCCGGACCGTGCCGCCGAACAGACCGTTGGTGTTGCCGCCCGCCGCCGCTGCCACGATGGCATTTGAAATGGCCAAGGTGTTCGTTGTCACGCCATCGCCCACGGCGTTGTAAGGCGCGTTGGTAATGGTGATGATGTTGTTGGTGTTGATGTTCGGCAGCACCGGCACGGCGGGCAGGGTTGTGGCGAACACCAGCAACCCGACTGCCGCCGGCAGAAGGGGAACCCAGCGCGCGAAACGACTGCGCGTTATCATAATTTTTACAATTTTCTTGTCTGCAAGAATTATATCACAACTTGAATCACTTCACCGGTTCCAATGAACAATTCACCAGTTTCACGTTGGCATCCTGGACGACATCCGATTTCGCGACCTGCTTGAAGGTTGAATAGTAAATCCGCACGTTGCTGATTTCGGCGCCGGGGAAGCCCCGGACATTCAACACACGCGGCGTTTGTGCGACGGTGACATTTTCTATCGCCACATTGCGCGCGACCCTGAAGCACGCCTGTAATTGGGCTTTTGCCTGATGCGCGAAACGGTCGCCCATGCCAAATGAATATTTTCCCAATTCCAGAACTTTGTTCATAATGGTTGTTCGAATGCTTTAGAATGTAACTGATCGGCTACGCCGAAGGCCATGCTCTTTTGCCGGCTGCTTGTCTAAAAATTCCGCACTTGGATTTACGGGCGCTTGCAGAGCAGGCCGGGAGGCCTATGTTTGGGTATGAAAGCGAAAAATATGATGTCCAAAGGCATGGAACAGCCCAAGCCGGTCACGCCCGGCGTCACCAAAGCCATGGTGCGTGAACATGCGTATCGGTTGTATCGCGACAAGCTGCCGGAGCATCCGCTGACGCTGCAGGATTGGGTGCTGGCGGAAAAAGACCTTGTCGCCACGATGGAAGCCGAAGGCGTTGAGGCTTGAATCGCGCGCCAGTAATTTGACCCACCGGCAATCAACACAGGCCGGCTATTGAAGTTTTCTCTAACCCACGCCGCCGCCCGTGCGCTGCTTCAGTTCGCCCTTGACCACGGCCACAGCAAAGTCGCGATTCATTTTGGCAATGAAGTCGAGGCTGATTTCCTTCGGGCAGACGGCTTCGCACGAGCCGGTGACAGTGCAATTGCCGAACCCTTCCTTGTCCATCTGCGCCACCACGTTTTTGACCCGGCGATCTTTCTCGGCCTTGCCTTGGGGAAGATAATTGAGATGGGAAACCTTTGCCGCAACGAACAGCATCGCGCTGGCGTTTTTGCACACGGCCACGCACGCGCCACAACCAATGCACGCGGCCGCGTCCATCGCGAGATCGGCAATTTCCTTCGACACCGGAATTGCGTTGGCTTCGGGCGCGTTGCCGGTGTTCACCGAAATGAAACCGCCGGCCTGTATGATGCGGTCAAACGCGCTGCGGTCCACAATCAGGTCTTTTACAATCGGGAATGCCCGCGCGCGCCAGGGTTCGATGGTGATGGTCTGGCCGTCCGAGAAATGCCGCAGATGGAGTTGACAGACGGTCGTGCCTTTCCGGCCGCCGTGCGGGACGCCGTTGATGACCAGCGAGCACGTGCCGCAGATGCCTTCGCGGCAGTCGCTGTCGAAGGCGATGGGCGTTTTTCCCTCCAGACCCAGACGTTCATTTACTGCGTCGAGCATTTCCAGGAACGACATGTCCGGCGAAACGTCCCTGGCCTCGTAGGTCTCGAAGCCCCCGGGCGTCTCCGGATTTTTCTGCCGCCAAACTTTCAGGGTGAAATTCATTTGTAACTCCGCGTTTCCATCTTCACTTCCTCATAGACCAGCGGTTCCTTATGCAGCTCAGGTTTCCGGTCCAAACCCTTGAATTCCCACGCCGCCACGTAGGCGAAATGCGCGTCGTCGCGCCGGGCCTCGCCGTCCGCGGTCTGATGTTCCACGCGAAAATGGCCGCCGCAGGATTCCTCACGGTGCCGCGCGTCCAGACACAGCAGTTCGGCAAATTCAAGAAAGTCCGCGACGCGACCGGCGTGTTCGAGGTTCTGATTCAATTCTTCGCCCGAACCCGCCACTTTAATGTTCCGCCAGAATTCTTCGCGCAATTCCGGAATGCGTTTGAGATTGGTCTCCAGGCTTTGGCGGCTGCGCACCATGCCGCAGTTTTCCCACATCAACCGGCCCAGTTCCTTGTGAATACTGGTCACACTGCGTTTGCCGTCGATGGACAAAAGACGCCGGGTGAATTGGCGCACATCTTCTTCCGCCTTTTTAAATTCGGCATGGTCCGCAGGGATTTTCACCTGCTTCATCGAGGCAAAATAATGTCCCATCGTGTAGGGCAAAATGAAGTAACCGTCGCCCAGCCCCTGCATGAGTCCGCTCGCGCCCAGCCGGTTGGCGCCGTGATCGGAGAAATTCGCCTCGCCGATGACGAACAGTCCGGGCAGCGTGCTCATCAAACTGTAATCCACCCACGTGCCGCCCATCGTGTAATGCATAGCCGGATAAATCCGCATCGGCTTTTGATAGGCATTTTCGCCGGTGATGCGTTCGTACATTTCAAACAGGTTGCCGTAACGGTCGCGGATGGTGTCCTCTCCCAGCCGCTGGATGGCATCCGCGAAATCGAGATAAACACCACGCCCGCCGGGGCCAACCCCACGGCCCTCGTCGCAAACCTCCTTCGCCGCGCGCGAAGCGATGTCGCGCGGAGCCAAGTTGCCGTAGCTAGGGTATTTCCGTTCCAGATAATAGTCGCGGTCGCCTTCCGGAACGGACGCCGGCGGTTTGCCGCAATCCTCCCTGCGCTTCGGCACCCAGACCCGCCCATCGTTGCGCAACGACTCGGACATGAGCGTGAGCTTGGCCTGATGGTCGCCGCTGACGGGGATGCACGTCGGGTGGATCTGCGTATAACATGGATTGGCGAAAAACGCGCCCTTCTTCCAGGCGCGAAACGTTGCCGTGACGTTACCGCTGATTGAATTCGTCGAGAGGAAAAAGACATTGCCGTACCCGCCGGTCGCCAGCACCACCGCATCCGCCGCGTGCGAGGAAATTTCGCCGGTGAGAAGGTCGCGGGTCACGATGCCTTTGGCCGCGCCGTCCACGACCACAAGCTCGAGCATTTCCGTACGGGGGAAGATGCGGATATTGCCCAGGCTGATCTGCCGGCACATCGCCTGGTAGGCGCCGAGCAAAAGCTGCTGGCCGGTCTGGCCGCGCGCGTAAAACGTGCGCGCCACCTGCGCGCCGCCGAACGAGCGGTTCGTCAGCGTGCCGCCGTATTCGCGGGCGAATGGCACGCCCTGCGCCGCGCACTGGTCAATGATGCTGGCGCTCACCTCGGCGAGCCGATAGACGTTCGCCTCGCGGGCGCGAAAATCGCCGCCCTTGAGCGTGTCGTGAAACAGGCGGAAAACGGAGTCGCCGTCGTTTTGATAATTCTTCGCTGCGTTGATGCCGCCCTGAGCGGCGATGGAGTGCGCCCGGCGCGGACTGTCCTGGAAACAGAACGCCTTCACCTGATAGCCCAGTTCCGCCAGCGTGGCGGCCGCGGCGGCGCCCGACAGCCCGGTGCCGACGACAATCACGTCGAATTTCCGCTTGTTGGCCGGACTGACCAGCTTCATGTCGAATTTGTACCGGTACCACTTTTGCGCTACCGGGCCGGGCGGAATTCTGGCGTCGAGGTTCATGCTACCGGGCAACCTCCTTTCCGGGGACGGCGCTGGCCGTGAGTTGCTGGAGCGCCTTTTCCTTGTAAGCCTTGCCAAAGCCGCACATCACGGCAGTCGGGATTGAGGCGTAGAGGATGAAAATCAACAGGGCAAACCACCGGGCAATCAGGTCGGGAAGATGGGGAACGCCTCCGAACGTCCATTTCCAGCCGATGGATTGAAACATCGCGCGCATACCGTGGCTCAGGTGCAGACAAAGCAGCCCCACGGCAATGATGTAGAAGACGGAGATGGGCCACCGGCTGAAGCCGAGCAGCAACATCAGGTAAAGGTCCGGCCGGCCCGCGGAATCGCGCAGCGCGCTGAAGTCAATGCCCGTCAGGTTGACCGCCCGCACGCCGAGCGCGTAGTGGAGCAGATGGAAAACGGCAAAAGCCGCGATAATAAGTCCGCTCATCATCATCGTGCGCGAGGCATAGCTCGTGGCCAACGGCGCCGGGTCGTTGGCGTAGCCCACGGGCCGGGCGGCCTTGTTCTCGGCCCGCAACTTGAACGCCGACCAGATGTGCAGCCCGACCATCGTGATCAGGACGACGCGCACGGGCCAGAGGATTTCGTGGCGTTCGTGCAGGAACTGGCCGTAAGTGTTGATCCAATAGGGGCCGACAAAGATTTGCAGGTTTCCCATCAGGTGAACGATGACGAAGAACACCAGCACGAAGCCGCTGATGCCCATGAGGTACTTCTTCCCGAGGGAAGAGTGCCAGATTTTCACAAAAAAATTCATGAAGCCCGCACCCAAGGAACCGCGCAGCGAAGTTTATCGCCCGGACGCCATCGCGTCAAACCAGCCCCGCAAGTATAAGCCCGGCAGATTGCGGGCCGGGTTGTTTTAATGTGAACTTTTTGAATAATTCTTAACCCTAATTCACATTTGGAAACCTCCGGTTTACCGCAGATCGCTGGCTGAAATCAGGGAAGCAGTTGCGGACGCGCGCTCCATTCATTCAATCCGCGCTCGCCGCCGTTCGCGGGCGAAAGGCCGAGCAATTCCAACGCCTCCCCCACCAGGTAAAGCGAACCGGTGATGAGGATGAAATCGTCCCGGGTCGTTTTTCCCAGCGCGTCGCTCAAAGAATCGCACACGGCAACTTCGGCCATGGGATTCGCCGCGCGGCAGGCGGCGGCCAGATCGCGCGCGTCGGCGCTGCGCTCGCTCGGGACCGGCACGGTGAAAATCCGCGCGGCCAGCGGCGCCAGCGTTTCGCAGATGTGCCGCCAATCCTTGTCCTGAAGCGCGCCGAGAATGAGCGCGCGACTCGGAAACCGGAAATTCTTTTCCAAGGCGGCGCGCAATGCTTTCGCCCCGGCCACATTGTGCGCGCCATCGAGCAGGATTTTTTGGCCGTTCGGCCTGTGAATCAACTGCAAGCGCCCCGGCCAATTGACGCTCGCCAAACCTTCGCGAACTTTCCCGTCAGTGACGGGGATTTGCTTCTGCAACACTTCAACCGTTGTCAACGCGAGTGTGGCGTTGAGTTTTTGGTGCTCACCAAGCAAAGGCAATTTTTCAATCTGGGAGGGTCGCCGTGTCGGCGACCTGGACCGATTTTGATTTGGGACGGCGGCACGCCGTCCCTCCCGGGAATTGATTTTAATCAGCGGCGCATTTTGTTTTCGCGCGATTTCTTCAATTACTTTCAGTGCTTCCGACTCATCAGTGGCCGTGATGACCGGCACGCCTGGCTTGATGATACCCGCCTTTTCAGCGGCGATTTTTGCGAGCGTGCCTCCGAGCCATTGTTCGTGGTCGAAGGCAATGTTGGTGATGACGCTGGCCAGCGGCGTGACGATGTTCGTCGCGTCCAAACGCCCGCCGAGGCCGGTTTCCCAAATCACCAGGTCGCACTTTTGCTCCGCGAAATATTTCAGCGCCATGACGGTGACGACTTCGAAAAAGGTCGGGTGATGGTCGCGATGAAATTGTTTGAGCAACGGTTGCAAGGCTTCGACCAGCCGGACAACTTCGGATTCAGATATGAGTTGGCGATTGACCTGGATACGTTCGCGGAACGAGACAAGGTGCGGTGAGGTGAAGAGCCCCACGCGCAATCCGGTCGCACGATAAATGCTTTCGAGCATGGCACAGGTGGAGCCTTTGCCGTTCGTGCCCGCAACGTGAATAAAGCGGAGCCGGTTTTGCGGATTGCCCGCCAGGGCGGCGAGCTTGAACGTGTTTTCCAGCCCGAACTTCGCGCCGAACAAGCGCAGGCTGTAAAGGAATTGAACCGCTTCAGCGTAGGTCATCGGCGGGCGGGCCGCTTACAGCGGTTTTGGGTGGGTGCTCGCGTACGCAGCGGCGATGAAGCCCTTGAACAGCGGATGTGGCTGATGCGGCTTGCTCAAAAATTCCGGGTGGAACTGGCTCGCGATGAAAAACGGATGGTCCTTGAGTTCGATGACTTCCACCAGCTTGCCGTCGGGCGAAAGGCCGCTGAACACGAAGCCGGCCTTCTCGAATTTTTCGCGGTAGGCGTTGTTGAATTCGTAGCGATGACGGTGGCGTTCGTTGACCACGAACGAGCCGTAAAGTTCCGCCGCCTTGGTGCCGAGCGCCAATTGGCACGGCTGTGCGCCCAGCCGCATCGTCCCACCTTTCTTCGTCACGCGCTTTTGTTCATCGAGCATGGCAATGACCGGGTGCGGTGTGTTTGGATCGAACTCGGTCGAATGCGCCTTGTTCAACTTCAAAACGTTGCGCGCGAATTCAACGGTGGCAATTTGCATGCCGAGGCAGAGGCCGAGATAGGGAATTTTGTTTTCGCGCGCAAATTGAGCGGCCTTGATTTTGCCTTCGATGCCGCGTTCGCCGAAACCGCCGGGCACCAGGATGCCTCCCAGTCCTTTCAGAATTTTGGCTGCGCCTTTCTTCTCAATTTCCTCGGAATCCACGCGCACAATGTCCACACCGCAATCGTTGCCGATGCCACCGTGGCTGATGGCTTCATAGACGGACTTGTAGGCGTCCTGCAGGCCGATGTATTTGCCGACCACGCCGATGCGGACGCGGTGCTGCGGCGCGATGATTTTGCGGAGGATTTCCTGCCAGTGCGTCATGTTGGCGGGCGGCACATCCAGACGCAACAGCCCGCAGACCAGCTCGTCGGCGCGCTCGCGCTGGAGCATGAGCGGCACTTCGTAAATCGAATGTTCCACATCCTGCTCTTCAATCACCGCTTCCACCGGCACGTTGCAGAACATGGAAATCTTCTGGCGCACGTCCTTGTTCAGCGGCCTTTCGCAGCGGCAGACGATGAGGTGGGGCGCGATGCCGATTTCCCGCAGCTTGGCGACCGATTGCTGGGTGGGCTTGGTCTTCAATTCACCCGCCGCCTTGATGAACGGCACGTAGGTAACGTGGACGAACACGACATTGCCATGACCCGCTTCCAGCGCAAACTCGCGGATGGCCTCCAGAAATGGCAGGCCCTCGATGTCGCCCGTCGTGCCGCCGATTTCGGTGATGACGACGTCCGCCTTGGATTGTTCGGCAAGCACATGAATGCGGTTCTGGATTTCGCCGGTGACGTGGGGAATCACCTGCACAGTCTTGCCGAGGTAATCGCCGCGACGTTCCTTGTCGAGGACGGTCTGATAAACCTGGCCGCTGGTGAGATTGTTCAGGCGGGTGAGCTTGCAATTGGTGAACCGCTCGTAATGGCCGAGGTCGAGATCGGTCTCCGCGCCGTCGTCCAGCACGTAAACCTCGCCGTGCTGGAAAGGGTTCATCGTGCCGGGGTCCACGTTCAGATAGGGGTCGAACTTCTGGAGCACGACCTTGAGGCCGCGGTTTTCGAGCAAGGTTCCCAGCGACGCCGCCGTCAGGCCCTTGCCTAACGAACTCACCACGCCGCCGGTTACGAATATGAACTTCATAAAAAATGTCTAATCACTAAATCCTCATGACGAAATAATTCCAAATGACAAATGTCGAATTTCAGAATGCGCCCGCGTTTTCGTTCATTCGGGCTTGCTCATTCTTTCGTCATTATGGTTTAGACATTCGTCATTTGCTGCGCAGCAGCTTTTCCACCC
>Ga0208689_1001842_pt1 | contig 10631 bp, 10 predicted proteins | sample June2015DPH_8_15_FD_184700 | JGI IMG/M metagenome (GOLD analysis project Ga0208689, IMG submission 184700) | Peatland microbial communities from SPRUCE experiment site at the Marcell Experimental Forest, Minnesota, USA - June2015DPH_8_150... | ecosystem: Environmental > Terrestrial > Soil >... | reverse complement strand
CACTGTTTGATTCGCTCGATGCTGATTTAGCGAAAGCATTGTTTAATGTTCCCGCCGTGAAAGGAGTTGAATTCGGCTTGGGCTTTGGAATTGCAGCGTTGAAGGGTTCAGAAAGCAACGACCCTTACGTTATGCAAAGCGGGAAGGTCGCAACCGTGACAGAGAATGCAGGCGGAATCTTAGGCGGATTATCCAATGGCATGCCAATCATGATGCGAGTGGCAATAAAACCCACACCTTCCATTGGCAAAGAGCAGAAGACAGTTAACCTGTCTACGATGGAAGACGCGAGTCTAAGCATTAAGGGCAGACATGACCCATGTGTGGTTCCAAAAGCCGTGCCCGCTATAGAATCTGCGGTCGCCATAACCTTAGCTGACCATATGATTCGCACTGGCTTTATACCGAAAGTTTTGGAGAGACAAAAATAATGGACGACATCCAAGAGCTTCGAAAAAGAGTGGACGAAGTAGACGAACAAATCCTAAATGCACTCAGGGAAAGAGCTAAAATATGCAGAGCTATTGGCTTAGCTAAGAAAAAGCAAGGAATGCACATAAGGGACGCTTCCAGAGAAAATGAACTCTTCAAGCGTGTCAAAGAAAAGGCAGTCCAATTTCATCTTGATCCCCTTCAAGTTGAGACGGTTTACCGCGAAATAGTTAATATGTGCACTGCTGTTCAAGAGTAGAAAGAACTCTTAACGGAGAGTTAAAACCTGTGCTCTATGAAATAAACGAGAAAGCTTTAAGGCTTGAAAGTGAAGGTAAAAAAATAATACGCTTAAACCTAGGCGACCCTGACTTAGCTACGCCTAACGAGATAATTGAAGCTGCGTATGCATCGATGAAGGCTGGGAAAACAAAGTATTCTTCATCTTATGGTGAGAACAAACTTAGAGAAAAGCTTGCTGAACTGCATGGGGTTAAAGCTGAAAACGTCGTTATAACTCCTGGTTCTAAATGGGGCGTATTCGCCACAATGTTCCTTATGATGAATGGTGGAGGAAACGTCATTATCCCCACGCCTTACTGGACAGCTTACGAGTTAATAGCCAAAGCGCTTGGTGCTCATGCTAAACTGTTGCGAACTGAGATGGAAAACGACTGGAAAGTCGACCTCGACAAGCTTGAAAGCCTAATCGATAAAGAAACCCGAATGATAATACTCAACAATCCAAACAATCCAACAAGCAAAGTCATGGACGCTGAAACCCTTGACGGCATAGTGGACATAGCCAACAAGAAAGGCGTCACCATCCTCTCCGATGAGATTTACGGAACAATAAGCTTCGTTAAACCCAAAAGCATCCTAGAATATGATGGCAACCGCACACATATCCTGTCCAACGGCTTCTCCAAAACCTTCACCATGACAGGCTGGCGCATAGGCTACATCATAGCTAACAAACAACTTATCGACAACATAACTAAACTCAACCAAATCACCATCAACAACGTTCCAGTATTCATTCAAGAAGCGGCGTTGAAAGGTCTGGAAATGGAAAAACAACTTGCCACAACAATAAAAGACGAATACCAAGAACGAGCAAAAATGGCAAGTAAAACCTTAGCAAAAGCAGGGTTCTTATTCACTAAACCGGAAGCGCCATTCTATGTTTTTCCCAAGCGTCAAGGTTTAAACTCTGAAAAATTCACCTTAGACCTCCTAGACAAAGGCGTAGCAATAGCTCCAGGCACAGCGTTTGGCGATTACAAAGAGCACTTCCGCATCTCCTTAACTGCGCCCAGAGACGAAATCAAAACTGGTCTAAACATAATAAGTGAGGCTTTGGAATGAAAACCGCGATTCTTGGCGCGGGAAAAATGGGCGTGTGGTTTGCTAAGTTTTGCAAAGAAAAAGGCGACAGCATAATCCTTGCAGATAGAAACAAGGAAAAACTAGCCAAACTGGGAAAAGAGCTTGCGGTTGAAACTGCAGACTTTTTAAATGCAGTCAAAGCTGCAGACAGAATTATGATTTGCGTCTCAATTAGCTCTTTTGAGGAAGTCGTTAAGAAAATCGGCACAAGTATACGTGAAGGGCAAGTGGTACTGGACATATGCTCTATCAAAGAGTTTCCAGTCAAGATTATGCATGAAAACATAAAGCATGGTTTAGTCTTAGGAACGCACCCAGTATTCGGTCCAGGAAGCAGTGGCGTCAAGCATAAGACGTACATTCTTACTCCGACAAACGCCAAGGAGGAAAAGTTAGCAGAAGAATTCAAGAAGTGGTTAGAGCAAGAGGAAGCACACGTGTTTGTCATGTCCCCGAAACGGCATGACGAGATGATGTCGATTGTTCTTGGTTTACCACATTTTCTAGGCTTAGTTGCTTGTGAAACGCTTCTGGAGCAGAAGGATTTTTCGGAAACAAAAAAAGTCGCTGGCACCACGTACAGGATGCTGTTCACTTTGGCTGAAGCAACAGCTTTGGAAACACCAGACCTTTATGCAAGCCTCCAAACGAACCTGCCTGAACTGGAAAAAGTCGAAGACTTGTTTATGGCTAAAGCAAAGGAATGGCTGAACCTAATTAAAAACAAAGATGCAGAAGCAATCATGAAAAGAATGGAGCGCTTAAAGGCAAAACTGATGGATGCCGACAGTGCCTTCGCTAAGTCGTATGAAGTTATGTATAAAATGTTAGAATCAACCGAAAACTAATGCGGTTAAACGGCTTTAGGGTAAGAACCCAATATCCTAACGAAAATAGCATATTTCTCTAATGCTTTTAGTGCTTCTGCGCAGCGAGGTTCGGTTCTGTGTCCTTCAAAGTCGAGGTAAAAATTGTATTCCCAAGGTGTCTTTTTTGTAGGTCTTGATTCGATTTTAGTCAAGTTAATGTTTCGCTTAGCAAATTCTCCCAGCGCATGGTAGAGTGAGCCTGGCTCGTGTTTTGCTGAGAAAATTATGGATGTTTTGTCTTTACCTGTTATTGGCGAATCCTCTTTGGATAACACGAAGAAGCGAGTATAATTTTCTGGATTGTCCGCTATGTCTCGGGCAAGGATTTTCATTCCGTAAAGCTCTGCTGCTTTTTCGCTGGCGATGGCTGCGGCGTTTGTTAATTTTTTTTCTTTTATGAGTTTAACGCTGCCTGCTGTATCGTAAGTTGGGATTAGCTCGCAGTTTAAGCGTTCGAGAAAACTGCGGCATTGAGCCAACGCTTGAGGATGCGAATAAACAGCCTTAACTGCATCTAAGCTTGTGCCTGGGTTTGCAATGAGACAATGAGCGACTTTGACTATGACTTCGCCGCAGACTTTAAGGTCATAAGTGAAAAACAAGTCGTAGTTCTGATTTACGCTGCCCTCAATGGAGTTTTCAACTGGAACTACGCCGGCTTGGGCTTCTTGTTTTTTTACGCTTTCGAAAACATCTCTGAAATCTCTGCAGGGCTTGGCTTCCGCGGTTGACCCGAAGAATTGGTAGACTGCGTTTTCGCTGTAAGCGCCTCGTTCGCCTTGAAAGGCTACTGTTTTCACTTTTTGTTTCCCTGCTTACGATTCTTTAGCAAACACTTGTTTATACCGTTTATCATCGCTTCAACGCTGGCCATGACGATGTCTTCTCTTGCGGCTCGTGCTGAAACAATGTTGCCTTTTTCGTCCTCTACTTTTATGACAACTTCAGCGACAGCGTTTGAACCGCCTGTAATTGCTTCAAGACGATATTCGCTAAGCCGTATCTTTTCTAAGTTATTAGTCAGTTTTTGAATGGCTTTTAAAACAGCGTCAACTGGGCCTACACCTGTTTCTGCCGCAATGTACTCTTTTCCGTCCAAAACTAGTCTCACTGAAGCTGTTGGAATTACTTTGATGCCCGTTACAACAGCTAAGTCGCATAAGTCAACGATTTTTTCTTCCCCTATCACTTCGCCCATGACTGCAGAAGTTAACGCCAGCAAATCAGCGTCCGTCACCATCTTGCCCTTATCACCTAAGTCTTTGACGCGTTGGACGATTCCTTTTAGCTGCTCTTCGGTTGGGTGAATGCCTATCTCTTCCAGTTCAGCTTTAATGCCACGCGTTCCCGCTAGTTTTCCAGCAACAAGTTTCCTTGTGCGCCCCACCAACGCGGGCTTAATCGGCTCAAAGGTTAATGGTTTCTCTGTTACGCCGCGAGTGTGAATTCCAGATTCATGAGCAAAGGCGTTTTCGCCAACAATTGCCTTGTTAGCTTGAACAGCTATGCCTGTCAATGAAGCAACCATTCGGGAAGTGCTATATATTAACCGAGTGTTTACGCCTGTTTTGTACTTGTAAATCATGTGCAACGCCATAACCACTTCTTCCAGCGAAGCGTTCCCAGCTCGCTCACCTAACCCGTTGACGGCAACGTGCACTTGAGCGGCGCCGGCTTCAACAGCGGCCAGTGAGTTTGCGACTGCCATGCCAAAATCGTCGTGGCAATGTATGCTTATTGGAACGTTAACTACGGTTTTCAGTTCCTCAATGAGCTTGATAGTTGTTTTCGGAATCATTATGCCCACGGTGTCTGGAACGTTTAGGCGGTCCATGCCTGCTTTCTGTGCTGCTTGGCAAACTTGTTTTAGGAAGGGCATTTCTGAGCGTGTGGCGTCCATTGGTGAAAACTCGCATTTAATGCCATGTTTTTTTACACGTTCAATCGACTCTACAGTAGAAGATAGCACTTGTTCAGGTGTCAGGTTTACCGCATACTTCATTTGCACAGGCGAAGTAGGAATAAACACGTGAATTAAGTCAACGTCGCAGTCGATTGCAGCATCAATATCGCCTTGTGTTGCACGTGACAAAGCGCAGATTTCTGGTTCTAAACCAGCTTTTGCGATTTCTCTAACAACTTTTTTCTCGCCTTCAGAAGAACTTGGGAAACCAGCTTCGATAACGTCAACGCCTAGCTTGCTTAGTTGGCGTGCAATCTCCATCTTGTCTTCTGCAGTTAAAGATACTCCAGGTGTTTGTTCGCCATCTCTTAGTGTAGTGTCAAAAATTCGGATATGTTTTGAGTTTTTATTTGTCATTTTTTTTCAACCAGTTTTCACTGTTATGGCTGCAGCAATGGCTTCTGCCATTCCCACAGTCGTGGTGTTGCCGCCGCAGTCTGGAACAGTTTGACCGTTACGTAACGCGTATACTACTCCGTTTTCTATTGCTCTGCCAGCATTGATGCATTTTTTATCATTGTATTTTTCGCCCAGCCAGTCCAGCATCATTTTTGCGCTTAGTATCATGGAGATTGGGTTTGCCGTGTGTTTTCCAGCCCTGTTTGGTGCTGAACCGTGTATAGGTTCGAAGAGTGCAAAGTTGTCTCCGACGTTTGCTCCTGGAGCCATGCCTAATCCGCCAATTAGTTGAGCTGCTTCGTCTGAGAGGATGTCGCCGAACAAGTTGCAGGTGCACAGGACATCAAATTCTTGGGGCTCTTTTATTAGACGCATCGACGCTGCATCAACGTATAACTCGTTATAAGCTATGTCTGGGTACTGTTTTGCTGTCTCGCGGCATACGCTTGCGAATAAGCCGTCGGTTACGCGCATGACATTGGCTTTGTGTATGGCGGTTACTTTCTTTTTGCCATTGCGTAAGCGTGCAATCTCGAAGGCTTTTTTGGCTATACGTTCACAATTACTTCGGGTAATAACTCTAAGGCATAAGGTTGTGTCGTTGCCTATGGTGAATTCTAAGCCTTTGTAAACGTCCTCAGTGTTCTCCCTAACAAACATCATGTCAATGTCTGGCCTAGCCACAGCAACCGCAGGATAAGCCTTCAGCGGACGCAAATTAGCGTAAAGATCAAACATTAAACGTAACTTCACTATGACATCGGCTGCACTTTCGCCTACAGGTCCCTTTAAGCAAACGTGAGATTCCTTAATTTTTTGTACGGTGTCTTCGGGTAAAGCGGCGCCTCTTTTAGCTAAGGTTGCGTCGCCTGCTTCTGCCTCAATAATTTTAAGATTTAGCCCGAATTTTTTCTGTGCTGATTCTAGAACTTTCAGGGTGGCTTCGGTTAATTCTGGTCCGATTCCGTCGCCTGGAATGAGAGATATTTTGTATTCTGTCATTTTTTGTTCATTCTCCTTCGTAAGTTTTCGATTAATCCTCCATCCGACAGTATCTCTAAGATGAACGGTGGAAGCTTTTTTACTTGAAAGCTTTTGCCTTTGGAAACGTTTTCTATCTTGCCAGCTTCAAAGTCCACGGCTAATTCGTCGCCTGTTTCAACAGCGCTGGATATGCCTTTGCACTCGATTACTGGTAAGCCAATGTTTATGGCATTTCGGAAGAAGATGCGAGCGAAAGATTCGGCTAACACGCATTTCACGCCTGAATACTTTAAGGCTAAAGGCGCTTGTTCTCGGCTTGAGCCGCAACCAAAGTTTTTGCCGCCTACTACGATTACACCTTTTTTCGCTTTCTCTGGGAACGCTGGGTCTAAGCTTTCTAGGGCATGTTTTGCTAAATCGTACGGGTCAACTAGTGTCATGTATTTTCCTGGCAGAATAACATCTGTGTCGATGTTGTTTCCGAATTTTATTGCTGGACCTTTGATTTTCATGTTCATGCTTTTGCCTCCAGTTTTCTTGGGTCAGTGACTTTGCCTGTGATTGCTGAAGCGGCAACTGTTGCAGGCGATGCTAGGAATACGCTGGCTTGAGTGCTGCCCATTCTTCCAATAAAGTTCCGATTCGAAGTGCTAACGCAAGTTTCGCCTGCTGCCAATAACCCTATGTGACCGCCTAAGCATGGACCGCACGCTGAACCGCAAATCATTGCGCCCGCGTCAGTAAAGATTTCCATTAAACCTTCGCTCAAAGCTTGATGGTAAACTTCTTGGGAAGCTGGAATCACAAGTGCCCTAACGCCGTCTTTTACGTGTTTGCCCTTTAGGACTTGGGCGGCTAAGCGTAAGTCTTCGATTCTGCCGTTGGTGCATGAGCCGATGAACGCTTGCTCGATTGGAACGTTGCCTACTTCTGAAACTGGCTTAACGTTGTCAACTGATGATGGGCAAGCAATTTGAGGCTCCATCTTTGAGACGTCAAACTCTACTGTTCGCTCGTATACTGCGTCTTTATCGCTTTTCAATGATTCAAAGTTGGGCAATGCCTTGCTTGTTCTGCCTTCTAGGAACTTGCGGGTTGTTTCGTCTGGTTCTATGATGCCATTTTTGGCGCCCATTTCCACAGCCATATTGCACAAAGTCATCCTACCAGACATGCTCATGCTTTTTATCGTTGGACCAGTGAATTCAGCGCTTTTGTATATTGCGCCATCAGCACCTATCCGCCCGATTATGGATAGGATCAGGTCTTTTGGTGTAACGTACTTTTGGAATTGCCCAGTCACGTTTACTTTAATGGCTTCTGGCACCTTCAGCCAAATCTTTCCAGTGGCAAAGACTGCTGCTGCTTCGGTTGAGCCTATTCCTGTTGCGAAAGCGCCGAAGGCTCCGTAAGTGCAAGTGTGGGAATCAGCGCCTACGATGACTGTTCCAGGAATCACATGCCCTTTTTCAGGCATGACTTGGTGGCAGATTCCGCCTTTACCTACGTCGTAGATGCGCAATTTCTGGTCTTTGGCGAATTGGCGCATGGTCTTGTGCAGTTCCGCAGCTTTAACGGACTCAGCCGGTACTTGGTGGTCCAGAATCATCACTACTTTTTGGTTATCCCAAACTTTCTGTACGCCTATTTTTTTGAAGGCTTCAACGGCTAAAGGTCCAGTTAAATCGTGCACCATTATCATGTCTACGTTTGCATCCGCGATTTCTCCTGGATGCACGGTTTTTTTGCCTGATGCTTTAGCCAAGATTTTTTCTGTTATGTTCATGTTTTTTCGCTTCTGTTACAATTAACTATTTTATCCAAATCAATCTGCTTGAGGGCTTCTCAATTTTAAGAAACCGAAAGTTGAGGGTTTCCGTTCGGAGAGGCGATTTATTCGTCGATTCTTATTGATTTCGCTCCTCTAGCCAGTGCGGTTATGCCTGTTCTCGCAAGTTCAATGACGCCGGACGTTTTCATCAGGTTTAGGAATGCGTCTATTTTGTCGGGTGTTCCAGTGATTTCTACGGTTAAGCTGTCGGTTGAAACGTCTATGACTCTGCCTCTGAAGACTTCCACACAGTTAATGATGTCGGAGCGTTCTTTGGGGCTTGGCACGCTAACTTTTATCAAAGCTAGCTCCCGCATCACAAAGTTTCCATGCTCTAGCTCCTCAACTTTAATCACATCAATGAGCTTTGCCAGTTGCTTGACGACTTGGTCGATTGTTTTTTCGTCCTCGTTGACTGTTATTGTCATGCGTGCTAAGTCTTTCTGTTCAGTAGGACCGACTGTGATGCTTTCGATGTTAAAGTTTCTCCGTCGGAACAAGTTGGCTACGCTGTGAAGTACTCCTGGCTTATTTTCGACAAGTACGGAGATTGTTTTTGTTTTTTCAACTTCCATTTAATAGTCACCTCTCTGTTGTGGTAAACCGCAGCCTGGAGGCACAAAGGGCACCACATCCTGCTCTGAGCCAATAGGCACATCGATTACAGTTGTAACTTTACTGTTTAGCGCGGTTTTTACGGCTTTTTGGAACTCTTCGATTGACCTTGCTCGGAAACCTTGCGCTCCGTAAGCCTCTGCCAGCTTCACAAAGTCAGGTGTTTTTCCCAAGTTAACTGCCATGTAACGGCGTTTGTAGAGCATTCTTTGCCACTGTGCGACCATACCTAACACTGAATTGTTCAGCACTATGACTGTGACAGGGATGTTCTCTGTTACAGAGCACGCGAGTTCTTGTTCGGTCATTATGAAACTGCCGTCGCCAGCTATGTCCACGACGGCTCTGTCTGGACAGGCGACTTTTGCTCCTAGCGCTGCTGGGAAACCAAAACCCATTGTTCCTAACCCGCCTGAGCTGATGAACGTTCTCGGCTTTAATGCTTTAAAGTATAGAGCTGACCACATTTGGTTTTGACCGACTTCTGTGGTGACTATTGTATTTTCAGGCAGCAGTTTTCTAAGCTCTGTCAATAACGCTTTTGGTAACAGGTCTTTGGGCATTTCTTTTAATAATGGGCTTAGTTGATCTTTTGCTTCTTTAACTCGTTTTGTCCAGGCGCTGCCTTCGTTTTTGTGCAGTTTATTAGCCAAGGCACCGTGCAATAGTTTCAAAGAGGCTTTAGCGTCACCGACTATGGGCACGTCAACTTCGATGTTTTTTCCAATTTCTGCAGCGTCAATGTCAATATGAATCTTTTTAGCGTCTGGGCAGAAAGTGTCCAAGTTTGCTGTTGCACGGTCAGAGAATCTTGTTCCAACAGCCAGCAGCACATCAGCCTCACCCATCAACTTGTTCGCTGCTGGATTTCCATGCATTCCGATGCTTCCAACTGATAGGGGGTGGCATTCAGGGAATGAGCCTTTGCCCATGAGCGTTGTGGCTACTGGCGCCATCAGCAAATCTGACATTTGCATAAGTTCATCTGACGCGTTGGATATTATGACTCCGCCGCCTGCCAGTATGATTGGTTTCTCAGCTTTTGCAAGCAAATTAGCGGCCTCGCTGATTTTTGTTAAATCTGGCTCGATTACGGGTTTGTAACCTCGGGCATCAATTTTGTTTGTGAATTCTACTTCGGCGGTTTCAGCCTGCACGTTTTTTGGTAAATCAATTAAGACTGGTCCTGGCCTGCCTGTGGTTGCTATGAAAAACGCGGTGTTAACGACTATTGGAATTTCAGCGACTGTTCTCGGTTGATAATTGGCCTTGGTAATTGGCGTAGTGATACCGATGATGTCTGCCTCTTGGAAGGCATCTCTGCCAATCATGTAGGAACTATTAACGCCTGTCGTTGGGACCTGCCCTGTTAAAGCTATTATTGGTGAGGAGTCCATGTATGCGTTTGCTATACCTGTTACTAGGTTTGTGGCTCCTGGTCCTGAGGTTGCCATGCACACGCCTGGTCGTCCGCTGGCTCTTGCGTAGCCTTCGGCAGCGTGTGCTGCTCCTTGCTCATGCCTGCTTAGTATGTGTCTAATTTTCTTATTGCCGCTTAACGCATCGTAGACAGGTAGTATTGCTCCGCCTAAAATGCCGAATATGACGTTCACGTTTTGTCGTTCAAGTGATTCTAATAGTGCTTTTGCACCAGACATTTTGGTCATTTCATTGCTTCTCCTTTTCGATAACTATACTCTCGTCTTGAAAAGATTGATTTGAAAATTTTTCAGTGGCAGTTTCAGAGGTTTCCCTGGGAGAATCAAAGAATAAGTACCCAACGATCCCAACTATTGAGGTGACAATCCCTCATTTTCTTGCCCCTTCAAATTCCATGTTCCTTAAAATCTACAGCGCTGTACAAATAAAAAGTTTGCGGTGTCGGTTTTATTTGTTTACAGCTACTTGTGAATATTTAACATGCCAAAAACCAATACTACGCCTAATCTTTCCTATAAAGGGTAAAGGACAGAGTTAAAAGATAAGGTAATGGCTTGCTTTTAAATAAGGAGGCTAAAGACTCTTAAGAGCACTATTTTTCCATGAGTAGTTAGCTGTCTTTGACAAAAGACCTTATAACCCAGAATCACTTTGTCCATAGCTGTGAAAACATTATGTGTGAATTCAACGTAATCTTCAATGGAAAAGT
>Ga0208689_1001823_pt1 | contig 10711 bp, 6 predicted proteins | sample June2015DPH_8_15_FD_184700 | JGI IMG/M metagenome (GOLD analysis project Ga0208689, IMG submission 184700) | Peatland microbial communities from SPRUCE experiment site at the Marcell Experimental Forest, Minnesota, USA - June2015DPH_8_150... | ecosystem: Environmental > Terrestrial > Soil >... | reverse complement strand
AATACTTCATGACGAGAGACGGGCCAAAACTCACCAACCTAACGAAAGAGGGAGAGATAGACTACCAGTGGTATGTGACGAAGCAGATAGACCCCATCGTGTGGAGACTTGGCATCATCGAAGCCGTAACCAAATACCACAAGACTAAGGAGTTGGGTTCTTCTCAAACAACTCTCGGTTGATTCGTCTCTTCTTCCATTGGCAATTGAAGCATAACACTTGCCAACCTTTTGGATAGCCTTCTTTCTTGAGTTTCTCATAGAGAACGCTTCCATACGGTATTCCACTTCTACGATGCCCACCTTTTATCAAATCTAGAGAAAGGGAATCAATGTCTGTAAGGAATGGGTCATTTGGAAGATGTAAATGATAAAGGTCAGCACAAACAGGATACGACTTTGTGGAATAGTGAGTAAGAACTTCTAACTTAAGACGGGCTTCGTGTTTGCGTCTAGAAGAATCGTAACTGTCTTTATGGTCTGGATAGCGGTCACGATAGTATTGATTCAATTCCTTTCGGTTAACATTGCACCAATCTAACCTTCTCTTCGAGAGACAATTGGCGCATATGTATTCAGGATAGGTTCGCCCTTTGTAACCTTTCCTATTTCTCAGATAGGTGGGCCAATTTTCATCTGTAAGTTCTACTCCACATCTGCAACATTGCATACAATCTCTATAGATTTGCTATCTTATAAATCTTTCCAAGTATAAGAAAGAGAAGCCAACCAAGGAAAAGACGAAGCAGACGACCCTCTAGTATCTCTCACTTTATGTAGTAAGTAGTCTCTGGGTCTAATGCCTTCTTTATTACGGCTTCCTGATTCATCTTCAGGAACTCGTCAAAGTCATGGACGTTGAGCAGAACCATCTCCAAATCGGCCTTGTAGTTGGCCAGCAGAAGCCTCTGGTGCTTCACAACGTCCTTTAGCAAGCCCATGAGACCTATGACTAGAAGAGTCAGAACCACGACTCCCACTCCGAATGCTATTGTGCCGACAAGGTAGTAGTCCATATATGGGGATATATCCCCGACTTCCTAATAAGGATTCTAGGTGAAGGATGCCCCACCTGCGAACAGAGGAAACCCGGCCCCATTGAATGGCCCAAGATAGGCCAAAGCCAAGACTTGGTTATAACTCGTAAGGTCGAAGACTGAAACGGGTAGAGCACCGATTGTGCCACTTATCGCTATCATCACCTTGGGAGCGTCCCATATTGCCCCAAGGTTATGACTCAGCGTTCTGTATATGTTGCTAAGTTGGTCAGCCCAAACAACAACCAAGTCGTTGACTTGATTGGTTGTTATCGAAACTCCGGGGCTTACCGACCCGACAGGGATTGTGCCGAGCAACTTCTCTGAACTTGTAGCACCGTCTCCGATGTTGTAAGTGACAAAATAGACGTTGCCCGTCCCACCACTATTCTGCGGATAGACTATGTAGACCACATTCCCTACCACAACCGCATCCGCATACGTCTGATTGAAGACTCTTGGCATATTGAAGTTGCTCCATGAAGTGCCGCCATTGGTGGTATAGTAGAGAGTAGATTGAGTGGCCAACTCCTTTCCAAAGAAACAGACATTGTTAGCATTCGATTTGGAAACCATGAGTTTCGGGCTACCGATATTCCATGAAGTATCTACACCAGATTGTGGAACAGTGAGATTGAGAGCACTATTCTTCCAAATCGCCCAATCTTGAATGCCGCCACTAAACGGTGCGCCATATAGGGTTGCCGTCCAGAAGAGACCTGTTGAATCTACATCGAAAGTAGGAAACTCATAAGCGTAAGGCGTGGCGAAATTCTGCTCTGAAATGCCCCACGCTATCGTGCCATTTGCATTAGGCGTTCCCCACCGCCAGTAGAAGATGTTGATGTCCATCTGATAGAATCCATAGTAGAAGCGATTCAAATGGGGATAGTAGAGCACTCCACCACCGTAACCAAGAGTGAAACTTGAACTGAGCAAATGCGTGGTGCTCCATGTGTTTCCATCACTGCTAGTCTTGTAATAGCACTTGTCAGCATTACCACTATAGAAGACCCAGAAGAGACCATTCGCAAAGAAAATCATGGGCATATTGGTAGTGAGATTAAGACCCGCAGAAGTTGTCACAACAACCTTAGTGTTGATGCTTGGATAGACGAGTGGCTGAGTCACAGTGTTATCCAAGGCTTTCATAGTGATGTTTGCTGTGTAGTAAGAGGGTTGGCCACCGCTATGCGAAGTAGAGACGTTCAGAACCCTCACTCTTCTCATCATCCCTTCTGCGTCCAAAAAGAGTTGGTCTTGACCTTCAAGGCCAGCCAACAGTGTCTCAATGTCCTCTCCGCTAGAGAAGTCCTGTGGAACGGCAACGGATATTGTGAAGTCTGGATTATAGACTCCGACAATCAAAGAAGTGTCAGAAAAGGCTTGGACGCGGGAATACGTCCTAAGTTTGGCTTTCCGCGATTCGTCAAAGGTAGCGACCTCTAGGAAGATGGGACTCCCTTGTGCTGTTCCGACAAAGTTGACGGGCTGAAGCGCAATCTGAGGCATCGAGTAAAGAAGGGTTGAAGCCCCTTATATACCTTCCCAAACAAGTGCTCTAAGTGTAAGTTGCGCCACCCGCAAACAAGGGATAGGTGGCCCCATTGAATGGCCCAATGTAACCAAGACCCACAGTTTGATTAGAACCTGCAAGGTCGGAAACCGAACAAGGGTAATACCCAAGTCCACCTGTCGTTACTAGCACTTCGGGTGTTCCCCATGTTGCGCCAAGGTCGTGGCTCACTGTTGCATATATAATGCTCTCTTGGTCAGTCCAAACAGCAATCAAGTCGCTAACTTGATTGGTCGTTATCCCAACTCCGGGCGTGTCTTCCGACCCGGCAGGGATTGTGCCAAGCAACGTCTCTGTGCTTGTTGAACCATCCCCAATGTTGTAAGAGACAGTATAGACGTTACCCCATCCCGAAGTGTTCTGAGGATAGACTATGTAAATCGTGTTCCCCACCGCAACTGCATCTCCCATGAATTGGATAAAAGGTCTAGGCATACTGAAATGGTTCCATGTGGAACCGCCATCGGTAGTGTAATAGAGAGTAGATTGAGTGTGCAACTCTTTACCATAGAAACAGATGTTGTCAGGATTTGACTTGGAAACCAAAAGTTTAGGAGCGTCAAGAACCCATGAAAAGTCAACGCCGGACTCTGTAATGAAGTAGTTCTGGACACCATTCTTCCAAATCGCCCAACCTTGAACCCCACCACTATACGGTGCGCCATACAAGGTTGCGGCCCAAAAGTTGCCAGCCGAGTCTACATCAAAAGTGGGAAACGCATTGGCGTAAGGCGTGTCGAAATGTTGCTCTGCAATGCCCCATGACATTGTGCCATTTGAATTGGGCGTTCCCCATCGCCAGTAGAGGATGTTCCCACCACTCTGGAATGCGTAGTAGAGACGATTCAAGTTAGGATAGTAGAGCACTCCACCACCGTAACCAAGAGTGAAACTTGAACTGAGCAAATGCGTGGTGCTCCATGTGTTTCCATCACTGCTAGTCTTGTAATAGCACTTGTCAGCATTACCACTATAGAAGACCCAGAAGAGACCATTCGCAAATAAAATCATGGGCATATCATTAGCGTCATTGAAACCCACCGTTACTGCCACATCAAACTGAGTATTGATGTCTGGATACGGTGGCGTGGGCGGAAGCACAGGACAGGTGAGGTCTATGTTCACTTCGTTGTCTGCCTTTATCAGAGAGAAGGAAACGTCATACAACTGCTGTGTTCGAGCAGTGATGGCAAGAGAGTCGTTAGATGGGAGAGGAACACCTACCCACCCGGCCTCAGAATGCCTCTTCTGGTCACTGAGGTATCCGGTGGCTTGCTGAGTAGGAGTGACGAGTTCTAGAGGGATGCTTCTATCCATCTTGTCCTCTAGCCACCTGTAGGCCGTTGTAGAAATCTTAGGTATCGTCACCGCCTTGCTCCTGCTTGAGATGCCCATCTGTTGGATGATGTCTATTGACATGGGAACGGCTTGGGAGTCGGTCTTCTTGGGTATGGTCACATCCAGACTTTGACCGCCCTGATTGATGAAGTCATCAGAAGCGAGAGCCACATAGTCTATGACGGCTCCGTTGCTACAATACATTATGATTCCATAGCAAGAGCCAGTGGCATCATAGTGTCCGGCGGCAAAGAAGATGGGAAGCGAGTAGTGGGTATACAAAGACGAAGCCAAAGTGATGGTGAAGGTTCCGTAGGCAAGCGGGGAATGTGACGAATCTATGAGAATGACGGTAAGAGTAGAGGTTCCAAGGCCAGCGTTTCTTGCCCTAAGTCTGAGAAAGGCCATGATGTTGACTGGAATCCCAACTGGAAAGTCCTTCTCTACCTCAGTCGGAGCCGGAAGATAGAGTTCATCTCCGTTTGTGAAAGCCGGACTCTCAAGGCCGAACACACCGGGCGTGACAACTCCGCCATACACAGGGTTGCTAGACGTAACGAGACTACTGCCAGTGTTGGAAAAGGTGATGGCGTTCCCACCTGAAATGGTGTTGTCCCACCATCCAAGCATTCCATATTTGGGCGTTGGCTCATGGTCGGCTTGCCTGAAGGAGTCGTCCTTCCAGCAGAGCCGCCTTATCTCAAGGCCATTGGGTATTGTAGTAGAGGCCATCTTCTCACCTAATTGGCAGATGTCACCACTGTATAGGATGTAGTGGTCACACCGTTTATGTCGGTTCCTATCAGTTTGAGCAAAGTGTGATATGTCGTGGGGTCGGATGCGTTGTAAGTCACATTGGCTAGATAGAGAGTCACTATGACTGGCTGAGATATGTTGTCCCTAGTAATCGAAGTAGGAGACGAAGGTATGACAATCTGATTGGTATACGCACTGAGGGCTACCGGAGTCCCACCCGAATAATACGGACTGCTTATGGTGGAGTTGGTGGTGTCTATCAGTTGACTGCTGAAGTCCTGTAGCGTGATGGTTATAGGATTAGGCACAGAAGCGGTAGGCTCTAGAGGGTAGAAGTAGTAATACAGAGTGACGAAACTGCCTATAGACGGGTCGTGGCCATTCCTAAGAAGGTTCACAGAGTTAGTGAAAACCATGTTCCCGCTTACAGTATCGGCTTCGGCGGCAGTATGAGAATATGTCATTGGCCCTGTATTGAGAGCGAAGAACGACACAGGAGTTGCGTTGACTACTCCGATGGTAGCGACTTCGCATCTGGCCGTATTCTTCCCTATGACTATCTGTTGACCCACTTCAAATCCCTTGGTTGACTTCACATGGAGAACAAGACCACTGCTATCCACATTTACATAGGTGTTGGCCGTTGCCGTCTTCTGTAGGACTCCCAACCCATAGGTCGCTACACTAGGCAGGACTACAAGCGTGAAACTGCAAGCGGCATAGGTGTTGGTCACAGAATCGTAGGCGAAGATGTTGACCTTGTAAGAGGGCGGGAAGGAAGGATTGATGACACCGCCAGTGGTCTCAGGATTGATGAAGAGCGTCTGGTAGTTAGTGGTGGCGTAGGTATTGAGGACGTTCCCAGAGTTAGGCTGAAGTATGGCATTGCCGCCAGAGTAAGCAGGAATGTAACCCGCCCAACCACTCTCAGTAGTGGGCAAAGTCGTGTATGTGCCAGTCGTCCAAGAGGTCGGAGATGTGCCTATATTCCCTACCCAATCGGCCACAGTGGAGTCAATGGCAGAGATATTGGGGTCTACAGTAGAGTCCACCTTCTGCAAAAAGAAGGACAGCGTTAGAGGGTTGTTGAACCCTTTGATGGCCGAAACATAGACCGTAACCGAGTCCTTGGTAGTCGTAGTGCCACCGCTAGTCGGCGTAGGCAGAATCACTTGGAACGAGTTACCCGGCACTGGCGTAGACGGGAAGGGATTGGTGGTTATCGTGCTTGCGGTGTTCGAGAGGATTATCTCGGTTTCGCCAGCCGCAGGGCCAGTAGTGTAGGTCAGAATGTAACCGACATACGCATTCGGAGTCATCAAAAGAGTGGTATACAGAACCGTGTTGGTCGTGAAAATCTGAGCCGTTCCTGAAGCGATGACGCTGTTGACGGGCGGATTAGGGGTTGACGGTGGGTTGGCCGGAACCGTGTAGTTCTGAGGCACTTGAATCAGAGCGTTGTCTACCCCTATCCAGAAGACATTCGAGACCGTAGGCGCGACCATACTAGGATTTTTAGGGGCTTGACGGCTTATAAAGGTTGTCTCTAAGGAGCCACATATGGGTGGGCTTGATACACCCACTGCTGAGTGGGGTCGAACACAACCGCGTTATTCGGGTTGGTCGTCTGAGCGTTGATGATGGCCTTGGTGAACTTGGGGTTGGCTTGGTAGGAGTAGTTGATGTATACCGTGTAAAGGTTGTTGGCCTTGAAGAGAGTTGTAGTGGTAGGCGGGTGGGTTCCCATGTCTATCGGGTATGTGGTTCCATCATCTACTATGACCAGTGGAGCCGGATTGTCCACTTCACAAAGATACCCATATTGAGTGTTGGAAGTAGGCATCGTGCTACTGTTAGCCCTGTAGACCTTGTAACCTATGGCGTAGGGAACCGCCGACCAAGAGACCACAATCTCCGATGGCAGAACAGCATACGAGTCACCGCTTGCGTCTGGTGCTGGCGAGAATGCGGAAGTGACTATCGTTGTCGAAGTGTTAGAGATAATCGCCTTCTGCTGTCCAGAAGCAGGGCCGCTTGTGTAGGTCAGAATGAAACCTGCAAAAGCATTGGCAGTCCACGATTGACCCGAATCTGTCAGAACCGTTGATGTCGAACCTGTGGCTGTTCCAGAAACCTGAGAGGCGTTGGTCGTCCCGCACTCTGGCACGATGTTGTTGTGAGGTTCGCTCACAAGGTTCCTGTTGGCATAAGCGAGAGGATGGTTGAACGCAGAGTTGTTCTGAGAGCACTCGGTCTCTTGGTTGTCTGGGTTTATGGCCGTCACAACATACCAATAGTAGTCCGTTGCAAGAAGGGATGAGGTTGCTGTATCAACCGCGATGCCGTTGTATGCTACATTCAACCCTGTAGGCTGATAGGTCAGAGGGAGCGACTGGTCGTAAGGTTGGGTGTTGGCTGGCCCAGAATCGGGGCCACCATCACTATACGAGTTAGTGGCAGTATGGTCATAGTAGACGTAGTTGCTAACAGGGAAGGTCTGGAACGTCCAAGGGACAGGAGCCTGATACACATAGATGTTGTAACGAGTGCAAGGCGACCCTGTAGTTGGGTCTATCACTGCTGGCCAACTGAAGGTCATATAGTGCGTGCCATGAATGTCGGTGTAAGGAACATTGCCAGAAGCCCCTTCAAACGACATCCCGAACTCGTCACCATTGGAGTTGACAGGACAGTATATGAAGGATGGGAACCACATTGTTCCACCCGCACCGCCACTGAAGTTAGAGGGCGCAGGAAGCGTTGCGAACAAGGGATTGGGACACCATGCAATCGCTCCCGTATTCCGAACTATGATTGAGTAACTCCCGCTTACGTTAGCGTTTCCACTGTCGTCAGTGAAGAAGGAAGCGGAACTGGTAGGGCTTGTCGGAGAGACATGGGACTTGGAAATGAGAGTGAGGATGTTCGCCATCTGGTTGAGACCGATTACTCCGTCATAGATGGCCATCCCGTCTGGCTGAAGGACGGTCAGAATGACATTGGTTGGTGTGACAGTCGTGGTCGAAGTCGAGTCTGCCGATGGAGCGTTAGTAGCGTCAACCTCAACCCCAAACTGATACAGAAGGATGTCGTCTGCCTTCACAGAAGCGAGAGCCGTGTCTATGGCAGTCATCGTGTTAGGCACAGTCTGGGCATAGATAGGGACGGGTTGGGCTTCCGAGTCTGGAATGGGAGAGCCGCTAGTTCCACCATCCGAGCACTTTATCGTGAAAGGAGTGGCCCTATTGGTGATGAAGTCTCCACCGCCCTGATGGGTTGCCGCCCCTTCCTGCTGTCTTCCTCTTCCCAAGAGGGTCTTTGCGGCTGGCTCGACTGTGGTATACATGAACTGCATCGCTCCACCATAAGAACCCTGTTGCTGGAAACTGTTGACGGCGTTCCATTCCTCTATCGGGACGTTCTGAACGGGGAAGGTGAGAGTGAGAGTGATGTCTTCCGCGCCCGTTGAATCCCATGATATGTCTACGGTCTTGATTCTGGCAGTGAAAGCGACTGTTATGAGACCGCCTACAGGATTGTAAGACCCTTCCAAAAGATTGCCGTTGCTGTCCTCAAGAACGCCAGCGAGACTCGGAGCGTTGACCAGAACGTAGTCGCCCGGATACAGGGTGTGCGTGCTTGCGTAAACGTAGTCCGGCTTTATGGTGATGTTAGGGATGGGGTGCTGGAAGAAGTTGATGCTCGTCCCGACATATCTCTGTATCTCTCCTTGGTCTACCACGTTGTTGAGCGTCTGGTTGGTCTGCTTCAGTCCGAACTCAGCGATGCTCCTCTGGTTGTCAATCGGAATGGCCACTACATCCGAACCTTGGAAACTGCCACCAGTAAGGACGAAACTGTTGTTCATGGCTATGTAGTCGTATTTGAGTTTGGCTGAAACGAAGTTGTCGCCTTCTGAGAACACTATGGTATCCATCGGAAGGTATCCGTTTGTGACCCCGAACTCGACATAACTCATGGGACTTGCAAGAGCAGATGGTATCGTCCCAAAGGGGTCAATGGAGTTGTCTCCCAAGTTTATACCTGTCCTATTGTTGCCGTTGCCTAGTTTGCTGTGAACAGGGTCGAAGAGCATGACCGTTGCTGTAGGTATCTTGGGCTGGACGGTCTCAGGTGGCCAGACCGCATAGTAGTCACCGCTAGTAGCGGGTGCTGGAAAGAAGGGCGTGCCAACAGTAATCGTGGTCGCAGTGTTCGCTGTAATCGTCCCAAACTGGTTGACGGCGGTTCCACTGTTGTAATACAGTTCGTATCCTATTAGGGCGTTTGTGGTTAGCGAGAGAGTGGTGTCATGAAGCACCGTTGAAGTAGTTCCGGTTGTGGTCACACCCTTGAAACAGTTGGGCGGCATATAGTCTCCTATGTCCAACCTATACTCGGCCAAGAACGGCTGGCTCTGATTAGGATTGAAGAGAGCAGATGTCACCAGTCTGTCTATGGTAGCAGAGACATTCTGATACTGGACGTTCATGTTGTCATTCACAACGATGTTATCGAAGTCGGTGAAGGTTGGGATGTTGGGATTCAGGAAGGTAGTCTGATGAGTGACAGGGTTCACATACCCAATGTCAGCGAAGTTGGCCAACTGAAAGACTGGCAGATGCCCTGTAGAGTAAGATGTCTGGAACGCGGTCACAAGGATGTCCGTCCAAAGTTGACCGAACCTCAAGCCTAGTGTCGGATTGAGATACACCATGTATGGGTTGGTGTTAGGCTGAAGAGGCGGTGGACTCTTCCCTGCTATCTGGAAGAGCCGTGTCGAGAGCATATACCATAGGCTGTTGACCTCAAAGGTGGTCACAAGTCCGGCATCCGAAACGTCATACTCTGGATTGGTGGTCATCCCTCTGAACTTGAGAGTGTAGGTTCCGTCAGAGTTGACACGGTAGATGTAGATTTCTCTGGCCGCTACAATCTTCTGTATCCCACCGAAGGTGATGGTTGCATTGTCTTCTGAAGGGGCAATGTTCCTCTGAAACTCTATGCTAGTGACATTCTGAAGAACGATGGCCGAAGGGTTGACCGTCTTTCCGTCTGGCATCAGGTAGTCTGAGTCGTATGAGACAACGTAATTGATGATGTTAGACATCAGTATACACCCCTCTGTTTCTGTGAGGCCAGTAGGGTCTTAGCCAAAGCCGCTTCCACTTCCATCCTAATTCTAGCCAAATCTACGTTGCTTGTGGCATGGATATGAATCTCGATGTTGGGCGAGTATGTCCCACCGCCACCGCCCGAAAACACGGTGCTGGCCGGAACGCCTTCGACATTGCCTTGCGGAGAAACTACGGTCTCGCCAGCATGAAGGATGTAAGGGCCAGTCTTAGGGATGAAACCGCCATGTTGCATGAACATATCCAAGGACATCATTCCCATCAACCCTGCCGCCGTCTCTATGTCTGGTAGAATGTTCATGGCTCCTGCCGCACCCGCAGTTGCCGCACCTGCGGCCATAGTAGTCGCAAGTCCGGCTTCAGCCGTAGTTTGAGCCACTATCGCTGTCGTGGCTTCGGTTGTTGCCACAGTTTGGGCTTGGCTTGCTACAGTTGCCGCAGTATCAGCCTCAGTCTCCATTTCTATCTGGGCTTGAGCCACAGTATGGGCAGTTCTCCAAACGGCAAAGGCGACCAAGAACTGGCTCACACTGGTTGCCGCGTCCACAATGGACGATGCTATCTTCGCCACATTGGTAGCCGATGCTGTCGCATAGGCGTTTGCGGCCACTACTTCGTTCTTCTTGCTCTGCTCATAGAGAGCACCAACGTAGTTTGCGGCAGTGGTCGCTCTTGTTGCTTGCTCTGAGTTGCGACCATAGATAGCAACGGCGGCAGACTGCAAGGCAATGGCTTGTGTGTAAGTATTCTGAGTGCGAATCATGGTGATTTGCGCGTTATACAGGTTCACCAACTCATCAATGTTATGTGCCGCTAAATCAGCCGCCGCATTGAAAGCATTATTCCAATTCGTCATGACAGAAGTAAGCA
>Ga0208689_1001813_pt1 | contig 10754 bp, 10 predicted proteins | sample June2015DPH_8_15_FD_184700 | JGI IMG/M metagenome (GOLD analysis project Ga0208689, IMG submission 184700) | Peatland microbial communities from SPRUCE experiment site at the Marcell Experimental Forest, Minnesota, USA - June2015DPH_8_150... | ecosystem: Environmental > Terrestrial > Soil >... | reverse complement strand
GGAGCACCGGGAAGCTGGCGGACCAGCTGGCCGACAATTACGGTTTCAGCGGCAAGCGGGCCGGGCTGATCGCCCGCACCGAGGTGGCCAACGCCGACCAGGAAGGGAATTTCCAGGCCTACAAGGCCTCGGGGGTGGTGAAGGGCAAGATCTGGCTCCTGGGCAGCGAGCACAAGAAGGATGATGAGTGCGATGAAAATGCCGACGCCGGCGAAATACCGCTGGAAGAGGAATTCCCTTCCGGCCACCTGCGCCCCACGGCGCACCCGGAGTGCGATTGCGACATGATCCCGGTAACTGAGGAAGAGTAATCAATAATCAGTAAACAGTAATCAGTAAAGGCAACGGCAAAAACTTTGAAGCTAAGGCAACCAAACTGATCACTGATCACTGATCACTGATCACTGAAAAGGAGGATGACATGAAAAGACTTTTAAAAGCAATTTTATTCCTGTGCGCTCTAATGCTGCTCTTGAACGCGCCCGCCCTGGCCCAGAGCCAGACCATCATCATGAAGGCCCCGGCCGGCATCACCGCCTATACGGACAATACCGGCGCCCGGGTCTATCCTGATGCCCTGGGCCACGTCACCATCACTGCCGACCAGTTGGCGGCCTACGAAAAGGCCGGCTTCGAGCGCCTCCATTACGTGCTCATGCGCGGCGCCCTGTCCGGCGACCTGGTCTTCGTGGTCTCCCCCGCCACCCTGACCACCGCGGCGGCCTCTTTTGCCAACCGCACCGTGACCGTCACCCTCCAGAACGCCGCGGGTGAGACCCACATCTGGTACAACCGGGCGGTGGCCACCGGGGTTGCCATCGCTCACGTCAACAATTCAGGGAGCGGCACCTATACCATCGCCTCCACCACCCTGACCTTCGTCAACGGGGTGGCCACCGTGCTGATCACTGAAGGAGGGACCCCTGCGGCCACCGACACCGACACCCTGACCGTCGCCGCGGAGACCATCTGCGGCTTCACCGTGGCCTCCAAGACCTCGGCGGAGACGTTTGATTAAAGTGGCCAGTGGTCAGTGGCCAGTAAAGGCAAGGAGAGTGCAACTATGAAGCTATTCGCCCAGCTTACCAAGGTCGACGCGGCCGCGGGCATGATCTTCGGCCGCATGACCCAGGAAATGCCGGACTCGGCCGGGGAGATCCTCGACTACGAGACCTCCAAGCCCAACTTCCAGAAGTGGAGCGAGGAGTTCGCCCAGGCCACCGGCGGCCTCTCCAAAGGCAACGTCCGGGCCATGCACGGCCAGGTGGCCGTCGGCAAGCTCACCGAGATTGATTATCTCGATGAGGAGAAGGCCATCGACTTCGCCGCCAAGATTGTGGACCGGGCCGAACTGGAGAAGTGCATCGAGGGGGTCTATACCGGCATCTCCATCGGCGGCTCCTACGCCAAGCGCTGGCAGGACGGGGAGTTCACCCGTTTCACCGCCCTCCCCAAGGAGGTCTCCCTGGTGGACAACCCCTGCCTGAAGACGGCCCGCTACACCCTGGTGAAGGTGGACGGCAGCGTGGCGGAAATGAGCTTCAGCAAAGACGCCGACGGCTTTAAATCAGATGAGGAGCGCAAGGCGGCCTTCGCGGCTATGGGCGGGGGGGACAAGGGCAGTGATAAGGCCCAAGAGGCCAGCCAGAAGGCCAATGAAAAATCCGCCGAGGCCGCCAAGAACGATGGCTTCAATGCCCACGGCGAGGCCGCCAACGCCCACAACCAGGCGATGAAAATTCATCACAAGGAGGGCAATGAAAAGGCGGCGGCTTACCATAGAGATGCCCGCAATATGCACCAGGCCGAGGCAACCAAAGCGATTGCAGCCATCAAGCTTGAAATCGCCTCCTGTGAAGAGGACCTGGTGAAGTTGCATAAACGCGAGTTTTCCGACGAGGAGCGCCAGGACCTGGCCGACAAGGGCCACGCCCTCCCGGACGGTAGTTTCCCCATCGTCAACCGGGAGGACCTGGAGAACGCGGTGCACGCCTACGGCCGGGCCAAGGACAAGGCCAAGGCCAAGGCCCACATCATCTCCCGGGCCAAAGACCTCAAGGCCACCGACCTGCTGCCCGCGGACTGGGAGGGCAGCACCAAGGAGGAGAAGGCGGCGCTGGCCGGCATGCTCAGGAAGATCGACCTGGGGGCCGCTCTGGCAAAATATGTTGGGGAGGAGATTAATGATGCCCTGACAGCTCTTAATGCCGCCTCAAGCCTAATTTGCCTTTTTTCCAGAGAGAACCAGCAGGGTGAGCCCCCTGAACAATTGAAATCCCTGAAGGCCGCGGTGGATGCCCTCAAAGTCTTCATTATTTCAGAAATGGGGGAAGACAGTTTATCAGAAGGCGGCGGCGCGGGCGCTCCCATGTTCATGATGGCCAAGGCCGGGGCCCGCCATTCCGCCGGCGACCTGGAGCGCATCCAGGGAATCCATGACCATTCCGTCGCCCTGGGCGCCGACTGCAAGGGAGCGGAAAAAAGCGAGGTGATTGAGATGCAGAAGGTAGAGATTGAGAAACTGATCGAGGAGCGCCTGGGGAAGGTCGAAGAGGCGCACAAAGCCGACCTGGCGAAGCTGGAAGCGGCCAACACTGAGGTCCTGGGCAAGAAGGACGAGGAGATCGGCACCCTGAGAAAGGACCTGGAGTCCCTCCAGGCCAAGCTGGCCGAGATCCCCAAACCCGGAGGGCCGGCCCTGCGGGTGGTCTCCAAGGCCCAGGACCTGGGCCAGGACGACCCGGCCGCCAAGGTCGAGCCCATCAAGAAGGCCGACGGCACCGTTGACGCCCACGCCACCGCCCTGGCCCAGACCAAGGCGGCCATGGAAAAGCCCTTTATCATCGGAAGACCGTGAAAAGGCAAGTGATCAGTGATCAGTTGCCAGTAATCAGTAAAAGCAAAGGCAAAAGCAAAGGCAAAACTGATCACTGATTACTGATCACTGATTACTGGAATTGCGAAGCGGCAACTGAAAACACTTAGAAGGAGAGTGAACCTATGGATCCGATCATGCTGGCGCAAACAGTGGCCCTGATCAAGGGCGAACTGAACCGGCCCGATAGCGAGCTGCTCAATCTCTTCAAGGCCTTCACCCAGAGCAGCGTGGCCACCCAGGGGCTCCAGGCCTACAACCTGGAGGCCCCGGCCAAAAACCTCTTCCCCTACCTGGTGCCCCTGGTGGATTCCATCCCCCGGCGGGTGGGCGGCTACGGCTCCCAGGCCAACTGGAAGGCCATCACCGGGGTCAACATCGGCTCCCTCTCCCTGGGCGTGGCGGAAGGCAAGCGCGGCGGGGTGGTCTCCACCAACATGCAGGAATACTACGCCGCTTACCGCTTCCTCGGTTTCGACGACTACGTCACCGAGCAGGCGTGGCGCGCCGCCGTCAATTTCCAGGACCTGCGGGCCACTGCCCGGCTCAACCTGCTGAAAGCGGTGCGCATGTGGGAGGACGGCCTGCACCTGGGCGGCAACGGCACCGCGGTGGCCCTGGGCACCCCCACGGCGCCCACGGTGGTCGATGACGCCAGCGTCGGCAGCCTCGGGAATTCCACCCACTACGACGTGGCGGTGGTGGCCCTCACCCTGGAAGGCCTGATGAACATCGGCGGCATCTCCGCCCTGGGGGCCGCGGTTGCGGCCACCAAGATCCTGCAGACCATAGCCCGGGGCAACGCCGGCCCTTACGGCGGCACCACCACCTACTACGGGGGCACCTCCATTCCCTCCGCCATCACCGACCATCAAACCGGCGGCGGCGGCACCGCGGTGCACGCCTTCACCCCGGTGGTCCCCGGCGCGGTGGCCTACGCCTGGTTCATCGGCACCACCGGCAACGCCACCCTGGCGGCCATCACCACCATCAACAGCGTCATCCTGAGCGCGGTGGGCGCCTCCACCCAGACCCTGGCCAGCCTGGCGGCCACGGACTACAGCAAGAACGCCCTGGTCTACGACGGCCTGCTCTACCAGGCCTGGAAACCCGGCTCCGGGAGCTACATCTACAACATGCCCACCGGCACCCCGGGGGTGGGCACTCCGCTCACCGCGGACGGCAAGGGCGGCATCCAGGAGATCACCGCGGTCTTCCGCTACCTCTGGGATCATTACAAGATCGGCGTCGATCAGGTCTGGGTGAGCGCCCAGGAGGCCATGAACATCACCCAGAAGCTGCTCACCGGCACCGGGGCCACCGCCTCCCAGTCCTTCCACTTCATGGTCCCCGCGGACCAGAGCGGCCTGGTGGGCGGCATGGTGGTGGACTCCATCCTCAACCCCTTCGATCCGAGGGGGCCGCACCGGGTAAAGGTCAGGATCGAGCCCAACATGGCTCCGGGCACCATGCTCTTCGAGGCCCTGGAGATCCCTTACCCGCTCTCCAACGTGCCGGTGGTGCGGGAGCTGGAGTTGCGCTTCGATTACATTGCGGTGGACTGGCCCAAGGTGCAGTGGGCCGACGAGTTCGGCGTCTATTTCGACGGCGTGCTCAAACACTACTTCCCGCCGGCGATGGCCATCATCACCAACATCGCCAACGGGTAGAGGATAGTGATCAGTGGTCAGTGGCCAGTGATCAGGCAAAAGAAAGTGATCAGTGATCAGTGGCCAGTGATCAGTAAAGGCAAAGGCAAAACTGATTACTGATAACTGGGAACTGGGAACTGAATGTAGGGGCGGGCTCTACCCGCCCCGGGCGGCTGGAAGCCGCCCCTACGGAGGGGATATGAAGCTAAAAGCCCTGATAGACGATGGCGGCGTCAGCTTTGAAAACCAGCACTTCCCGGTAGTCGACGGGGTGGTGGACGTGCCCGACCACCTGGTGCCCGCCCTGCTGGACGCCGGCTACGCCATTCATAGCGAGGAAGAGCCGGCCGCGGCAGCCGAAGAAGAGCCGGCGCCTGCGGCGAAGCGCAAAGGCAAGTGATCAGTGATCAGGCAAAAGAAAGTGATCAGTGATCAGTGACCAGTGATCAGTAAAGGCAAAAAACCCGAGACCCGCAAACTGATTACTGATTACTGATTACTGATTACTGATAACTGATAACTGATAACTGGAAACTGGAAACTGGGAACTGACATGGACCTGACCACCCTGGCCGACCTCAAGGCGTGGCTGAACATCAGCAGCACCACCGACGATGACCTGCTGGCGCGGGTGATCACCTCGGTGAGCGGCTGGGTGGAGCGCTACCTCAACCGCTCCCTGGCGTCGGCCAGCTACGACGAATTCTACGACGGGCCCGGCGGCAAGGTCCTGATGCTGCGCAATTTCCCGGTGACCGCGGTTTCCCTGGTCTCCGTGGACGGCGTCGGGATCCCGCCGGCCCCGGACGTCATCTCGCCCGGCTGGCGCCTGGTGAGGGATTCCATCGTCCTCAGCGGCTTCGTCTTCAACCGCGGCCTGGGCAACGTCGAGGTTGCCTACACCGCGGGCTACGCCCCCAACTGCTGGCCGCTCCCCGGCCTGCCGCTTCCCCGATTCCTCTGGCGCCCCGACCTGACTGGCGATTACCGCAATGTGGGGAGCGCTGGGGCGGCTCTGAATCTAACACCTGCCCCCGGTGCGCCTCTCGGCTCTTTTAACCAGGGCTGGGTAATCAGCAATCCTACCGGGGATGAAAGTAGTGTTGTAAGGACGGCAAATAATATAGACTTGACTGATTTTGGGACTGTTTACTCATTTATAGGGAAAGCGAGATTTAATACTTATTTAATACTACTATATGGTTCCATTGTTATAGCTTTTCAAGGCCCTAATCAGCCGCTATTCTTCACTGTGTTTGGGCCTACCGTAGACAACCAGCAGTACAATGCCGACTTTCAGGGAACAATGCTATTACAGGAAGGAATAGATTACATAATTATCTGGACTTATAATAATGGCGCTATGCACTTATATATTAATGGTGTAGAGGATACAATAAACATAATCAATATTCAATATGGAGGTTGGCCTTTTAGTACTGTCACTAACCCTCCTTTCGGTCTTTGGAGCGGGGATTCTTCTGCTTATCCAGATGGGCCTGCCGGCGCTGGCTCAAAAATCTTGGTTGAGGCCATCCACAAAGGCATCGCCTATACCCCGGCGCAGGCGCAGGAGATTACGGCGGTGCTGGGGCTGCCGCCTTCCCTGGGCGGCGTCATCCCGGAGCTGGAGCAGGCGGCCATCGAGCTCTGCGCCCTGAGCTACCAGGGGCGCACCCGCATCGGCGAGTCCAGCAAGGCCCTCCCCGGCGGCATGGGCACGGTGGCCTACCTCAAGGATATCCCACCGGCCATCATGCAGATGCTGAACCGCTACAAGCGGGTGGTGCCCTTGTAGGGCGGGAAAGCGTAGGGCGGGAAAGTGTAGGGCGGGAAAGCGAAGCGCATCCCGCCTTTAGAAGTGATCAGTGATCAGTGGTCAGTGATCAGTAAAGGCAGAAATAGTTCCCAGTTATCAGTTGCCAGTTGCCAGTAAAAGCAAGGGCAAAAGATAAAACCTCTGGGAACTGGGAACTGGGAACTAACCATGATTCAAGCCTGGATCATCGGCCCGGAGGAAGTGATTGCCCGGCTGGAGCGCGTGCCGGAGCAGGTGCGGGGCGCCCTGCGCCGGGCCATCTCCATCCAGGCCTTCGACCTCATGGCCTACGTCAAGGCCAGCAAGCTCTCCGGCCAGGTGCTGCGCACCCGCAGCGACCACCTCCGGGGCGGCATCAACGTGAAGCTAAGCGGCGACGGCCTCTCCGCCAGGGTGGGCCCCAACGTCAAATACGCCCGGGTGCATGAATACGGGGGCGCCTTCACCATCCGGGAGCATATGCGCATGATGACCCAGGCCTTCGGGCGCCCGGTGAAGGAGCCCCGGAAGATCAGCGTCCGGGAGCACGTAGCCCGCTACCCGGAGCGCTCCTTTCTGCGCTCCAGCCTGCGGGAGAACGAGGGCCGGATCCGGGCGGCCATCGAGGCCGCGGTGACCGAAGGAGTTAAAGGATAGTGATCAGTGATCAGTAAACAGTAATCAGTAAAGGCGCCGTCACTGATCACTGATCACTGATTACTGATTACCGGGGGCTTAAAGCGTGACCAGCCGCGAGACCATCTATGCCGCCCTGTTCAGCCTGGTAAGCGCGGTCCCGGGCCTTACTTCGGCCTCGCGCCGGGTGCGCCACTGGAACGAGGTGCCCGCCGCGGAGCAGCCGGCCCTGATCATGGAGCAGGTGGGCGAGACCGCCCAGTACCAGAGCTGGACCATGCCGCCCCGCTGGGTGCTCCACGTGGACCTGGCCCTCTACGTCAACGTGGGCGGCGACCAGCAGGCCTCGCCCCAGGCCCTGCTCAACCCCTTCATCGACGCGGTGGCCGCGGCTCTGGCGCCGCCCCCGGGCCAGGAGATGCAGACCCTGGGCGGCCTGGTGAACGCCTGCCGCCTGGCCGGCAAGATCGAGATCGTGGGGGGCGGCGACTGGGGCCCCCAGGCGGTGGCCCTGATCCCGGTGGAGATTTTGGTTTTTTAATGTAGGGGCGGCAGCTAGAAAAAAGCCGCCCCGGGCGGGATAGAACCCGCCCCTACAAAGGAGGCTGACATGGCTGTTAAGGTCTTTTGGTTTGGCACCGGCAATATGTATTTCATCCCGCCCGCGGTCTCGCCCGCGGTGCCCACCCCGGTGAAATGCGGCGTCTTGCAGGAGGGCAGCGTGGAGTTCGCCTTCACCTCCAAGCAGGTCTTCGGGCAGAACCAGTTCGCCGAGGCCAATTTCCGGGCCCAGGGCAAGATCACCGGCAAGAGCAAGATGGCCTCGCTGAACATGGCCGTCATCGCCGGCTTTTTCGGGAGCTATACCCCGGCCACCGGCCAGATCCTGCCGGCGATAAACGAGGCGCATAGCGTCCCGGCCGTCTCCACCTACATAGTGACCATCACGCCGCCTGCCAGCGGCACCTTCAACAAAAACCTGGGGGTGGTCTACGCCGCCACCGGCATCCCGCTCACCCGGGTGGCCGCCGGCAGCGAGGCGCTGGGGGCCTACAGCGTCAACGAGACCACCGGGGTCTATACCTTCGCGGCCGCGGATGAAGGGGCAGCCGTCCTCATCGACTACCTCTACACCGTCTCCACGGTGGGGCAGACCCTGACCGTCACCAACCAGCTGGCGGGGCTGGCGCCCACCTTCATGTGCGTGCTGGACAACATCACCGGGACCGCCGGGGCGGTGCTGATCCTCAACAACTGCATGAGCGAGAAGCTGACCCTGGCCACCAAGGTGGGCGACGTGGCCATCCCGGAGTTCGACTTCATCGCCGCCGCGGACCAGGCCGAGAATATCGGCATCCTGTCGCTGCCGTATTAAGGGCAGTGATCAGTGGTCAGTGGCCAGGCAAAAGGATAGTGATCAGTGATCAGTGGCCAGTGATCAGTAAAGGCAAACTGGTTACTGATTACTGATAACTGATCACTTTAGGAGTTAACGATGGAGCCAAAACTGGACGGCGTCCCCTTGAGGCTCGGGGGGGCGGACTATGTGCTTCCCCCCCTCAACCTGGCGGCCCTGGAGAAATACTGGCCGGTGATCCAGGGCTGGGGTAAGGAAGGGCCGGTGGACCTGGTGCAGCGCCTGGGCGAGGCCGCGGAGCTGCTGCACGCCGCCCTGGTCCGCAACTACCCGGAGCTGACCCTGGCCGAGGTCAAGGAAGGGCTGGACCTGGCCAACTTCCCCGGCGCGGTGGGCCAACTCCTGGAGGTCTCGGGTCTGGCGAGGCAAGCCCCGGGGGAACCGGAGGCGGGGAGCGTCCCGACTGGGCCTACATCTACGGCCGAGTAATCAGCCTCACCGGCTGGACCTGGGACCACGTCGGGCAGGAAATGACGCTGCCCCGCCTCTACGTGCTGCAGCGCTACTGGCGCATCCACCCCCCGGTGGGCGACCTGGTGGCCGCCTACCTGGGCTATGAGGCGCCCGCGGACGTAGGGGCGGTTGTAGGGGCGGCTGTAGGGGCGGCTTCTAGCCGCCCGGAGGCGGCGGCCAGCGGCCGCTACGGCACCCTGGAGGAGCTGAAGGACCTTTGGGCCTCCTTCGGCGGCAAAGTAACATAAGTAACATAAGTAACATGGGAAAAGTAAATAGTAATCAGTGATCAGTGGCCAGTGATCAGTAAAGGCAAAAGCAAAGGAATGGCGGACCGCAAATCACTGATTACTGATTACTGATCACTGATCACTGGGGTTTAACATGGCTGGCGACGACCGCATCGACGTCCAGATAGGCGCCACCGCCGACGAGCTCCAGGCCGGCTTCGACCAGGCCAAGAGCACGGTGAGCGACGCCACCGCCCAGATGAAGGCCGACCTGGACAAGCTCGGCCAGGGATCCTCCGGCGCCACTTCCCAGATAGCCGACAGCTTCAAGGAGATGCACGGCCAGATCACCTCCCAGATTTCCCAAATTACCACCGCCATTTCCGGCCTGGGCGCCGCCTTCATGGGGCTGGGCGCCCTGCTGGCGGGCGGTGCCCTGTTCAAGGGCGCGGTGGACCAGTATGTCAACATGATCCTGGAGGCCAAGAAGCTCTCCAACCAGATGGGGATCAGCGTTCAGGATGCCGCGGCCATACAGCACGCTTATGAGCGAATGGGGGTAAGCAGCGATACCGTTTCGCAGGCCCTCCGCATGCTCGAAAGGAATATCAAGACCAACGGCGACGCGGTGGTGGACATGGGGCGCCAGGTGGGCGTCAACATCGACCTGAACGCCGGCCTGGAGGCCATCTATTTCAAGGTCACCGAGGCCCTGGGAAAATACGAGGTCGGCCACCAGCGCAACCAGGCGGCCCTGGCGGCCTTCGGCGCCCGGGTGCAGAACATAAATGAGCTGCTCCTTGTAAATCGGCAAAACGTGGCGGATTGCGTCGAGCATCTCCGAAAACTCGGGATAGAAATGGGGGAAAATGATGTTAAAAAAGCCCGGGATTTTAAGGCAGGCATGGCCGATCTAAACCTGGAATGGGACGTTTTAAAATATAAAGTTGGAGAGGGCGTTATCCCAATTTTAATGAAATTGGCAAGTCTTTTAGAGTGGGTAACTACGAAAATAAGAGAAATGAATGTAGCCTGGTCAGGGTCAGAAGGTAGTCTAGCCTATCTGGCCAAATATGGGCCCGATCTGGGAGGGCGCGGCACAAAGGGAATGGGCTATGGCGGCGAAGAAGGGGCCGGGACACGGCCCCCGACAGGCGCTAAATTCACGCCATTAGATAAGACCAAAGGCGGCGCCGGTGGTGGGGCCCCGGGCCTGCTGGCGCAGTGGAAGGAGGAGCTGGAGCAGCTCAAGACCGAGCAGAACGCCTTCCTGGATTTCTCCAAGGAAAAAGAAAAGGAGTTCTGGGAGGCGAAGCTGGCCCTGTGCGCCGAAGGCTCCAAGGAATACCTGGCGGTGAGCCGGGAGCTATATGCGGTCAACAAGGCCCTCGCCCAGGAGGGCGCCAAGGACCACATCGCCGAGCTCGACCGCCAGATGACCTCGGAGAAGACCAACTGGGACGCCCGCAAGTCCCTGATGGCCGAAGAGGTCGCCTACGTCAAGACCACCTACGGCGAGAAGAGCAGCCAGTACCAGGCGGTCCTCCAGAAGCAGGCCCAGTTCGACCAGGAATACGACAAGCAGCAGCGCACCCGAGAGCAGTCCCGCCTGGACAACGAGCTGAAGCTGGGGCAGATGCGCCTCGACGCCGCCCGGGAAGAGGTGAAGTTCAAGGAGCAGATGGGGGAGATC
>Ga0208689_1001805_pt1 | contig 10791 bp, 8 predicted proteins | sample June2015DPH_8_15_FD_184700 | JGI IMG/M metagenome (GOLD analysis project Ga0208689, IMG submission 184700) | Peatland microbial communities from SPRUCE experiment site at the Marcell Experimental Forest, Minnesota, USA - June2015DPH_8_150... | ecosystem: Environmental > Terrestrial > Soil >... | reverse complement strand
AAACAAACCTGGCATCACCTGGAAGAATGAACCAGCGCTGTCAGTCTAGCTAGCGGCGTGAACAAGACGCCAGCATGACGTGGAGATTACATTTTTGTCATGTTGCGCAGGAGGAAGACGCCGGCATGTGGAGCGTGACCCGGGTGCCCTGTCCCGGTTGGCTCGAAATCTCCACGTTACCGCCGTGAAGCAGCGCGATGCTCTGAACGATCGCCAGCCCCAAGCCAGTGCCCCCCGAACCCTGGGAACGCGACGAGTCGACACGGAAGAAGCGATCAAAAACCCTCGGCAGGGCTTCCGCTGGAATGCCGACGCCCGTATCGGAGACCTCGATGCGAATGGTGGAAAAATCCGTGTTCGAAAAATCCGATTTCGAAAAATCAACGCTCGTCCCCAACACGACTGCTCCGCCAGGTGGCGTGTGCGCCAAGGCATTCGAGACCAGGTTGCCCACTGCCCTCTGCAAGAGCGTGCGGTCCAGTTCGGCAATCACCGGTTCGTTGGCGATAGTAATGGTGAGCGAGACTCCGCCGTCCGCAGCCGAAGCTTCGTAATATTCCCGCACTCCGCCCAGCAACTCGCCCACATCCACCCGCTCGCGGCGCAAGTGGGTCAATGGGCTCTCCGCACGCGCCAGAAATAAGAGGTCGCCGATAAGATCCGATAGTCGCACGGCTTCTTCGAGGCAGGACTCGACCACATCGCGATATTCGCCGGCGCTTCGCGCTCGGGCCAAGGCAACTTCTGCTTCGCCGCGGATGTTATTCACCGGCGTGCGCAGGTCGTGCGCAATGTCCGCCGAGAATCTCGAAATGCGCTCGAAGGACTCTTCCAGGCGGTCCAGCATTTGGTTGAAGGTACTGGCCAGGGATGCCAGCTCGAACGGATATCCTTCCGGAAGGATGCGTTCCTTTAGGTTCTTCGAACTGATGTGGCGCGCGGTCGTTGCCATTTCCTCCACCGGACGAATGCCATGCCGTGCAATCTGGTACCCGACCAATGGAAAAATGGCGAAGGTCGCCAGCAGAATGGCCCAGAACCAAAACCGATAGCGTGCCAGCAACTCCTCTTTTTGCGAGACATCAATCGCAATCTGAATGGTGTCCGTTTGAGGTGACGGGGAACCGACCGGCGCCGACACGCTGGTCACGCGAAAGGGTCGGCCGGCCTTACCCTTCATCCGAATGGTGCGATCAGGGCGACTTTGGGTTTGACTGGCTAATTGCGCCAGATCCAATTGATCGGCCATGCCTGGCGTCATCAACTGTGGTGTGTTTCGTTCATCCAGCAGGCGAATATAGAATTGCTCGTATCGCCGCGCGGCCGATTCCAGCTCAACTTCCTCCCGCAGTGCGTCCCCGTCGTTGGGTCTCTCCCGCAACATGGTGCGTAGCACGTGCACCTTGTCCGCGAGGAACAAATCAGTGCTTTTCTCGAGTTCACTCACCAGCACCAAATAAAGACCGGCTGTGGCGAAGAACACCAGAAACAAGCCTGCCAGCGCGTAACCGGCCGTTAGCCGGAAGGCCAAAGTTCCCCACAAACGTGAGACCGGCGCGAGGCTACTGGTCAGATTCCAGGACATAGCCGGCGCCCCGAACGGTATGGATCAATTTGAGCGAGAAAGGATCGTCCATCTTGCTGCGCAGCCTTCGCACATTGACGTCCACGACATTGGTGTCGCTGTCGAAGTTCATGTCCCAGACCGCTTCGGCGATCAGGGTCCGGGACAGCACCTCGCCCGCGCGCCGCGCCAGGAGCGACAAGAGAAGAAACTCTTTGGAGGTCAAACCCAGCCGCTGGCCGGCGCGGGTGGCACGCTGGCGCAACAGGTCGATCTCTAGGTCAGCCAAGCGGATGGTTTCTTGCGGGCGGGGCGGCGTCCGGCGCAGCAGCGATCGCACGCGTGCCAGCAATTCGGAGAAGGCGAACGGCTTCATGAGATAGTCGTCGGCGCCCAGTTCGAATCCCCGTACGCGCTCGTGTACTGCATCGCGGGCGGTCAGAAAGAGTACCAGCGCCCGCCGGCCTGACTGACGCAACCGCGTGAGAACCTGCCAGCCATCGAGCCCTGGGAGCATCACGTCGAGAATGACGAGATCGAACTGCAATTCCTGTGCGAAGTGCAACCCATCCAATCCATCTCCGGCGACATCGACGACAAAGCCCGCCTCCCCAAGTCCCTTCTTCAGGAACTTGGCGGTCTTGGCTTCATCTTCGATGACCAGAATTCTCACGATTAGCCAGCCTAGAACGTGAATCTCGCGGAAAATTGCAATACCCTGGGAAGGCCGTTGGGACTAATTTCCTGTAGAGCACCAAAGTTGCCCGGACCTGAATTCGGCACCAGATAGCAGGTCTGGTTCAGCGACATGCCGTCCCCGCAGTTGCTGCCGTACGGGTTGTATTGCAGCTGGTTGATTCCGGATCCGTTCTGGACGTAATAGTTGGGATGATTGAACAGATTGAATGCCTGCGCCTGAAACTGCAGTTCCTTGCCTTCGCGGATTTCGATGCTGCGCGCCAGGCCCAGGTCGATCCGCTCCAGCCATGGACCATAAAAAGAATTCAGGCCAATTCCTGGGGTTGGGCCGGCTCCATTGATGCCCCCCGCGGTGTTGGCCGTGTCCTGGTTGAAGGCAGTGTCGTTCAGGTTGTCATTGCCGAAAGGTTCGCAACCTAGAGTTGACAGGCTTCCGGAGTTGCTGGCGGTCGTACACGCGGGACTCAGCAACCCCGCATACGGACGGCCAGAGGAAAACTCCATTACGGTGCTCAGCGTCCAACCGGACAAGACCGCGCGTCCCTTGCCGGACGTGGTCAGCTTTTCCAATTCGGGGCGGTACACGGCGGCCAAGCTGATTCGATTTCGCTGGTCGAGCAGCGAAGGTGCGTGCGTATTGCTGAAGTCGAACTGATTGTTGAAGTCCATGCCGTCGAGCATGATGCTTTTCGCCCACGTATAAGACGCCTGCAAGGAAAGTCCACGCGACACGCGCCGTTGCAACTGGAAGAACAACGAGTTGTAATAATTCTGCGCGGGGCTGATCAATTCGTTAATTTCGCCCAGATTGGAATTGATGCGGCCTTCCGTGAGCAGGCCATTGTCCATGTTTGGCAGGACGTAGGTGGGGCCGTTGCAGGGTAGGGTGGCCGTGTTGGGAGGACACACGATGTACGTCGCCGTTCCTTGCAGCGGATTCAGGTTTGGATCGTAGGCGCTGCCCGAAAGGATATGCACCCCGTGATTCCACATGGTGCCGACAGTCAGGGTTGTGTTCTGTGCGAGCTGCCGCTCGATCTGTAAACTCCCCTGCAAGATATATGGCACCCGCAACTGCGGTGAAACCAGGGAAATGTCCGGAGCAGCCTGGAACAACGGCGAATTTGACGGGAGGATATTCGGAAAGGTCGGCGCCTGCTGGTTTGGTGGGCCTCCAGTGTATTGCGCACCAAAACCTCCCCGAACCACAGTGTTCGACATCGGCTGCCAGGCAAGTCCGAAACGCGGAGCCACACGCTGGAATTGGTTCGGGTATTGCCCGGTAAGCGGGAAGGCTGGATTCTGCGCGGGCTGCGGGTATACCTGGAAGTCCTCGCGCAAGCCCATTTCCAGCGTCAACTGCGGCCAGGCGCGGAATGTATCCTGCACGTAGAACCCGTAATAAGGCACCGAAAAGGAAAACCGTGGATTCCCGGCTGCCTGGCTGAAATTGATGTATTGTCCTAGGGCAAAGGCTTGCAGACTCGGAAATTCGTAGAGTCCAAGCGGTGACCCGAAATCGACAGCCTCGTTCGGGTCGGCGCCACCATCATCGGAGTCCGCATCCCAGGAGCGGCTCCAATCGAAACCAAATTGCAACGTGTGCTTCCCAATTACGTAGTCTATGCGGTCGGAGAGAGAGTACTGTCTTTCAAAAACTCTCCCGATGGAAAACGCGGCGTTTCCCAGGTTAAAAGCGGGACTATCCAGAACCACCGTCGGAGTGTTGGGAGCTAAACCGGTTGGTGTCGCGACTTCGTTGTCTTGCGACGTACCCGCGTGGAACTCATTTAACAGTCTTGAAGACAACGCGTGCGTCCATCCTACGCTGGTTTCAAACGTATGTACATCGGCATTGGCCAGCGTTTGCAGGCCATAATTGCCAACCGTCGGGTCAGTGATCACGCCTCCGGGCGAGTTGAAATGATTAAAGTTCAAGCTGAGGAACAAGCCATCCCGAGAACTCGCCTGGTAATCCAGCCGGGGCGTAAACACCAGATCGTTGCGCTTCCTTGCTCGGCTGCCCAGATTGGAATTCAACGCATTGATGACGTTGGACACCTGTTGCAGGTACACCGGATTGTTGGCATCCGGTGCGATGTCGGTGCCGGGCACAGGCAACGGTCCGTTTGGTGCTGGGAGGGGCGTCCCATCCGGGATTCCAAAGTTAGAGGACAAGAAGCCGGGCTGCGTGGTCACCAGCGCTTGGTTGATCACGGAAATCGGATCGTTCCGCAGTTGCTGCTCGTAATCCACAAAGAACCACAGACGGTTTCGCAGGATCGGCCCGCCCACCCCGGCACCAAATTGCTGCAGATTATCCTGCGGTTTCGGAAAGCCTGCCGCTTCGTCGAGAGCGTCGTTCGCACCCGTAGCGGAGTTGCGGTTGTAATAGAAGGCGCCGCCGTGGAACGTATTGCTACCCGAACGAGTCACTGCATTAACGAACCCCGCTCCACCACCATAGACGGCGGAGTAAGGGCTCACCGAGACTTGAAACTCCTGGATCGCGTCCTCACCATACAGGTACGGGATGCGGTATCGGCCTATAATGTCGGCGAAGTAGTTGTTGGTGGCATTGGTTCCGTCGACGGTGAAAGCATTCGAGCCATTTCCATTGGCGTACCCCGAGTCTTCCCCGCCCTGCTGTCCCGCAATGCTTACCAGGCCAGTATCGCCGTCATAGCTGGTATTGGGCGTCAGCGTCGTGAAATCGGTGTAGCGGCGTCCATTGAGCGGTAGTTCATCAACGAAAGACCGGTCAAGCACGGTGCTGGCCGAGGATTCCGCGGGCCGCAAAAGTGGCATCGTCCCGGTGACCTTTACTGTCTCCCTGCTGGCTCCCACTTCCAGCCTGAGATCCTGCGATGTAGTGTTTCCCACCAGCACTCGCACCAGAGCCTCGATATCGTGAAAACTTTTTCCAGTCGCCGTGACCGAGTACGTTCCGGGCATGAGAGCCAGGAACTGGTAAAGTCCGGAGTGATTTGTAACCGCGGACTGTTGCAGTCCGGTCGCAAGATTCCGCACAACAACCGACGCTCCGGGCACAACTGCTCCCCTTTGGTCGGTGACGCGACCCCCGATTGCGCCGGTTAGTACAGCGTTCTGAGCTGGTAACAGCAGAACGCTCGATAAGACGAACCGTGCAGTGAGCAACAATCGGATGGTGAGCCGGCTTGGTGTTGCGGTGAATAAGCGAAACATTTTCGCTCTCGAGTTGAATTTCATCGAACTGACCTCCAGGGGAAAAACAACGTTCGGGTCACTTTCATTTGAGTTCCCACCGGTAGCGAAACCAAGGTTTCCCCACTATCAGAAACCGGGTCTGTCTGATCGCCATCACGGAGACAAGCAGATCGTCAGGAGCAGCAGACTAAGTGAGCTTGTCGACTTGTACCACGGATCTCATCACCAGTTTCCTTTCGAGAAGGACAATGAATGCAGTTCGGTTCAGAGCTATGGCGGCACAGCGTCGCCGGCGGAGTACGTGTTGAATTCGCCTGTGCTGAATTCGCCAAGGGTAAAAGACCATGGCTCGCCTCAGGCGGGAAACTACGGCTAATTACCCTAGCATGCAAATAGTTACGGGATGTTAAACGGATGTGAATTTCGGATGAACAACACACAAACTACTGTCATTGTCCTGCGCGCCAACATCGTAAGTCCGTGCAAATTTGGGGTGGTCCAGCGCTCAGTCCCGGACCCGACAACGTTCTGCATATGCGCGCAGATATTGCCAATTGGGGTGGGAAGGGGTTCGCCTATGCACGATGGCGGATTCCGGAAGGGTCATCGGGCCTTACGCTCTGCGTGAGTTGATCGGCGTGGGCGGAATGGGCGAGGTGTATCGCGCTGCGGATTCGAAACTGGGACGAGATGTCGCGCTGAACAGCCGCAATTTCCAAAGGGCCTCCGGCTTCTCGGAAATCGCAATCAAGAGCTGCCCGGCAAGATTATAATTGTCGCCGGTTATGACTCTCACGGCGGAAACGCAGTTAGGCCCGTACAAAATTATCGCGCTCATCGGTGCTGGCGGTATGGGTGAAGTGTATCGGGCGCGCGACACTCGTCTGTTGCGCGATGTTGCGCTGAAGTTGTTGCCGCAGTCGTTCACGACTGATCCGGATCGACTGCGCCGATTTGAGCAAGAGGCGCGCGCTGTCGCCGCGCTGAATCATCCCAACATTGTTTCGGTTTACGACGTCGGCAACGAAGGCGGGGTTCACTACATAGTCTCGGAGCTCCTCGAGGGCGATACGCTGCGTCAACTCATCTCACCCTCGGGGATGGCGGCGCGCAAAGCCACCGAACTCGCGGTCCAGCTGGCCCAAGGTCTGGCGGCAGCCCATGAGCAAGGTATTGTTCACCGTGACCTTAAGCCCGAGAACATCTTCGTAACACGCACCGGGAGGTTGAAGATCCTGGATTTCGGGCTGGCGAAGTTACGCCGTCCGCTGGCAATTGCCGAGACCGTCGATGGCGTCACCGTGGCGGCCACGAACGCCGGCCAGGTTATGGGGACCATTGGCTACATGTCGCCCGAACAGGTACGGGGCGATGCTGCGGACCAGCGCTCGGACATCTTTAGTTTCGGCAGCATTCTGTACGAAATGCTCTGCGGTCAGCGTGCGTTCAAGCGCAACACCGGCGCCGAGACCATGACCGCCATTCTGAATGAGGAGCCCCCCGAATTCTCCGGCAGGAACCTCGCGGTCACACCGGCGCTGGAAAGGATCGTGCGTCACTGCCTGGAAAAGCAGCCCGGGCAGCGTTTTCAGTCGGCGCAGGATATCGCCTTCGCCCTCGAATCGGTCAGCGGAATCGCGACCACGACCTCTACAGCGGCAGCACCGGCGCGTAAGCGACGGGCAAGTTTGGCGGTGGGGGTGGCGGTGATTCTGCTTGCGGCGGCTGGGCTGGGATTAGGATCATGGCTGCGTCCGAGCTCTTCAGCGTTACATCCCAAGCTGCACCGCATCACCTTCCGGCGGGGAACGATCTGGAACGCACGCTTCACGCCCGACGGCAACTTGATTTATGGCGCTGCCTGGGAGGGGCGGCCGGAGGAGTTGTTTGTTGCGGAAAACGGAAGCACTGAATCGCGGACCCTCGGTTTACAAACCACCGACATACTGGCCATCTCTAGCTCGGGAGAATTGGCGGTTTCCACCAATCGGCACTTTGTAATGGGTTTTGAGTCGGCTGGGATGCTGGCCCGCGCCCCGCGTGGAGGCGGAGCCCCGCGCGACATTGCTGATGATGTGGAATACGCTGACTGGTCGCCTGACGGCGCAAGCATCGCAGTAGTACGCCGGGTTGGTGGAAAAGTAAGGCTGGAGTACCCGCTCGGCAAAGTGTTGTATGAAACCGCGGGGTGGGTAAGCCATCCGCGAGTATCCCCTGACGGAAAATTAGTGGCCTTCGTCGATCACGCTTACCAGAGGGATGATGACGGCACCATTGCCACAGTGGACCAGGCTGGCAACAAGAAGACGCTGACCGGTGAGTTCGTAAGCGTCCAAGGCGTCGCCTGGTGGCAGGGAGGAAATGAAGTCTGGTTCACCGGCACCACATCGGGATCAAGTCGCGAGTTGCGCGCCGTTACCCTAGCGGGAAAAGAACGGCTGGTCTACCTGGGAACGGGTACGCTGACTTTGCATGATATTTCGAAGGACGGCCGGGTGCTGTTCTCGCGCGACGATTTACGCGCCGGCATGATCGCCCTCGCGCCAGGAGAGACCAAGGAACGCGACCTGAGCTGGCACGATTGGTCGGTGCCACGGGATATCAGCGATGACGGAAGGCTTGTGTCCTTTGACGAAACAGGTGAGGCAGGCGGCGAGACCGGCGGGTTGTATGTGCGGGGAACCGACGGCTCGCCAGCAGTGCGGCTAGGCGACGGTCGAACTCCAACGTTATCTCCGGATGGAAAGTGGGCGTTGGCTCTCAACGCTGCCGCGCGACGCAGCTTGATCGAACTGCCGACCGGCGCAGGTGAGTCGCGGGCAGTCTCTACTGGGGACGTTCACGTTCACCAGGCCTTTTTCCTCCCCGATGGCCGACATATTCTGGCAATGGGCAGCGTGCCTGGTGGCCATGGATTGAGGCTGTGGCTGCAGGGCGTTGACGAAGGCGCGCCTCGACCGGTCACTCCGGAGGGCGTGAGTATCGCCTATCGCAGTTGTATATCGACCGACGGCAAGCAGGTGGCAGCGCAGGATCCGGAAGGAAAGATTACGATCTACCCCTTGGCCACGGGCTCTCCGCTGCTTGTTCCGAATACCCAACCCGGAGATGTTCCGGTGCAGTGGACACCGGACGGCAAATCCTTGCTGGTCGGCCGCCGCGAGGTGCCCAGCAGGATCTTCACGATCGACTTGGCAAGCGGAGAGCGCAAGCTGCTCAGATCATTTTCTCCTGCGGATCCCACCGGCCTGTTTTCCAATGCGCCTCCGCAATTTTCGCGCGACCTGAAGAGTTACGTGTATACCTACCAACGCATCACGTCGGACCTGTATGTAGTGGACGGATTGAAGTAGAGTCGAACCAGTTCGTTGCGGAAAGAGGCCAGATTAGTCTTCGAGCATCCCCTCAATCTGACAAGTTGATTAACTCAGATCGCTGTAACCGTTGACCGCCGAAAACTACCGCGCATACTCGTGGGCCTCTCGTACCAGCATCGGGCTTGATTCTGGCCGCTTTGTCGGCAAGCCGGAATGTATGGTCCGCCGCTTTGTCGCAAGCGAAAAATAAAAGTGACAGGATGGTCTGCCTTCATTGCCGGTCTCCTTTATCTCTTGCGTTTCGAGCGCGTCGATAACTTGGGAGCGTACAGCAGCCCGTCGGAAACCGGCCTTCTCATCCCATCTGATTGCGACAGTGATCTACCGCCTTGCAAAACGTATTCAGTGATCTACCGCCTTGCAAAACGTATTCGTAGAGAAGTGGCCGTCGGTGGTGAAGGTTGTGCTGGTGGCTGGTGCCCTGCTGTCCGTTATGATTCGCTGGGCTTGAGCAAAAGCCATTCGATTCAGCCCAGCCACACGTGATTACGACAGATATCCTGCACTTCCTCAACATGAGTCTCAAAGAGGCAAATTGGACGCTGAACCTTAGGTGTTAGCTGCAATGGCAGGCCGAGAGTACAGTCTCCGATAAGCCCCTACTCGGGGCATCATCCAGCGGGGGTCTCACGAGCAAACAAAACTTCACCGAAAAGGGGAACCACAAGCATGCAAACTGAGAGTTACAGCGAGAGGAAGCCCATAAATCGAGCAAAGATAATGGTCGTGGATGATGATCCCGATCTCAGACAGGCCCTGAGTTGGCGTCTACGGGCCAATAACTATGATACGGTGAATGTTTGCGACGGATATTCGGCCATCGCGATGGCTCAGAAGGAGAAACCCCACCTTATCATCCTCGATCTCGGACTGCCGGCGGGCGATGGTTTTGCCGTACTGAAACACTTGCACGACTATCCGGCGCTTTCCCTTATTCCAGATGATCATTCTCACAGCTCGCGATCCCGAGGGCAATAAAAGACGTACCCTCGAATCAGGTGCCGCCGCTTTTTTCCAGAAGCCGGCCGACAACGGGGAGCTGCTTGAAGCGATTCGCGCCAGTCTGCAGATAGTGTGGGGCTGGCGCGGCTTGCCATCGTAAGCAAAAACGCACCGACTATGAAGCGTTGGATCCGTGGCGATAGACAGCCGGTCTGGGCCAGATTCTGGTCGTATGACCCCCGTCAACGGTCAATGAGGCAAATGGCGATGTTTCGACAACGAAGTAACTTCCTTGGCCCTATTCAGGGTTCTTAGATGAAGCACTTGTAACAGTTATCTGATCCGAGGTTCGCTGCGTTGCTTGCTCAATCCGTGTTCACGATTACTGATAAAGAAGCTTAGAGCACGCAGGTAAACCCGAGCAGCTCTGACGCTCCTTGTGTCGGCTACCTCGCCTTTGGAGTACTTCTGAAGTTCGGCCGCCGCGTAAGCCACACAGGGCAGTTCGGCCCGTAGCTTGTCGTTTGAATCGTGGCCGTCGGTATTGTCGCGCTGCCGCTGGTAGAGTTCGTAAGCGCGGCACTTGATTTCATTGTGGAGCGCAGCATCACTGATCGCGGCACTTGATTTCATTGTGGAGCGCAGCATCACTGATGTCATCTGCGTTGCTTGAACCATGGCTTGAGGTGGTAGATTGTGAAAGAGGGATAGGGCGGTAGCTTAACCCTTCGGCTTCTGGGGATTGCGGGGCAGTCTCCGAGGTTTTGGCGTATCGGGTTGCTTCGCCGCAAGGCTCGGGGCCGGACTCAGGCCACAATTCTCCTGCTGCTTTGTGGATTCGCCGCTCGCAAGTCGCCCACTCTTCTTCGGTGCACTGCTGCTTACGACAGTCATATTCGCACAAGGCGTCCTCCTCAGGTACGTCCTGCGCAATCTGACCTTTCAACCACTGCCAGACCTTGCGGCGAACCGTCTGGAACGTTTCGAGGTACATCGAAATCCCCTCTGCTCGGTTAAGCC
>Ga0208689_1001796_pt1 | contig 10829 bp, 8 predicted proteins | sample June2015DPH_8_15_FD_184700 | JGI IMG/M metagenome (GOLD analysis project Ga0208689, IMG submission 184700) | Peatland microbial communities from SPRUCE experiment site at the Marcell Experimental Forest, Minnesota, USA - June2015DPH_8_150... | ecosystem: Environmental > Terrestrial > Soil >... | reverse complement strand
TCCTCCATGCGCCTGCGCGTTCCTTCAGGGATGGATATCCCGGGCACCTCATTCTGCAGAAAACTGACGTGCCGGGCACTAACCAGCGGCAGGATGCCCACCAGCACCGGCCGGTTGAGTGGACCGTATTTGGCGGCATATTTCTCGAAGAATAGCGGGCCCTCTTCCTGACGGTAGATCGGCTGGGTCAGGAAGAAATCCGCACCGGCTTGCAGCTTGCGATACGCATTACGAATCTCATGGTCCGGTTCGGACGGATTGAGGTTGAGCGCCGCACCGACGAAAAAGCTGGTCGGCTGGCCGATGGAGGCACCGGAATGATCCACACCGGCGTTAAAGCCCTGTTTGATGAGTTTAATCAGCCCGGAGGGCACCAGATCGTAGTTATCCATGGCTTCGGGGTAATCCCCCACCGAGGTCGGATCGCCCATGACCACGAAGATATTGCGCAGACCGAGCGCGTGAGCAGCCAGCAGGTCGCCCTGGACACGCAGCAGGTTGCGCCCACGCGTAGGGAAATGCAGGGTGGTTTCCACGCCAACCTGATGCTGGATAATATTACAAACCGCCCAGGCAGACATTCGCATGCGCGCCATGGGACTATCGGCGACATTAATTACATCCGCTCCGGCTTCCTGGAGCAGGGAAGCCCCGGCAATGAGCTTATGGGTTGAAAGACCGCGCGGCGGGTCCATTTCGGCGGAAATGACAAATCTTCCTTCCGCCAATTTTTTGGCCAACTGGGAAGTCGGTTCGCCTTCGGAGACTTCCGAAGTTTCCACTGTTTCAGAGGAATGGAGTACCTGCGCACCGCAGCCCGGCGGGTTGGCAACCAACGCCTTGTGCATGGCACTGATATGCTGCGGGGTGGTACCACAGCAGCCACCAATGATACTTGCCCCGGCTTCACAAAATGCCTGGGCATAATCACCGAAGTAATCCGGGTCGGCCGGGTACATGATGCGACCGCCAACCTGTTCGGGCCAACCGGCATTGGGCTTGACCCAAATCTTCGCTGGCGGGACCGCTGCGTGCATGGCCTTGAGCAGGCGCAGCAATTGTGCCGGGCCACCCGAGCAGTTAACCCCGATTACGTCTGCCCCGGCGTTGACCAGGGTGTAGGCCACCTTTTCAGGAGAATCGCCCAGGATGGTTCGGTTGTCGCGCGTGAACGTGGCGGAAGCGATGACCGGCAATCCCGTCGCAATATCACGTACCGCCTGGATGGCCGCCTGGATTTCGTACAGGTCGCTCATCGTCTCGATGACGATCAGGTCCACGCCGGCTTTCGCCAGGGCCTGCGCCTGTTCTATAAAGGCGGCGCGCGCCTGCTCGGGCTGGACGCGACCAAAGGGCGCTATACGCACTCCCAGAGGTCCGATATCGCCAGCCACGAAAGCCAAACCACCGGAGGCCTGACGGGCCAGCTCGACCCCGGCGCGGTTGATGGCGTCCAGCTTGTCCTGGAGTCCATGTTTGCTGAGTTTGAAGCGGTTGGCGCCGAAGGTGTTGGTCAGGAGAATCTGCGCCCCGGCTTCCAGGTACTCTGCATGAATGCCGCTTACAGCAGCCGGCTTGCTCAGATTCAGTTCATCGAAGCACTGATCAAAAGGGGTGCCGCGCGAGTGCAGGAGTGTACCCATGGCCCCATCGGCCAGGAGCGGGGTTGGGGAGGTTTGGAGCAGGGACAGAAATTTACCGGTCATTTGATTTCCTGAATATGATTCTGCTCAATTACCAAGACAATGGTTGGCAACCATTCTTCCGGAAGTGGTTCGGGGACCTGGACATAATTCATGATAATAATATGTTCGCCGGGATGAAGCAGGTGTGCGGCAGCACCATCAGGCTGGATCACGCCCGAGCCCGACTCCCCGGCAAACAGATATGTTTCCAGGCGCGCGCCGTTTTTCTATATCCACCACTTGGACCAGTTCGAAGGCATGCATGCGGGCGGCTTCAAGCAGGCTGGAGTCAACCATAAGGCTGCCCTCATAGTTGAAATCCGCGCTGGTCACAACGGCACGGTGGATTTTGGATCTTAATAAAGTACGGACCATGCCACTACCTCGTTAATTGATCCACACGGCTCTCACCGGTGCTGTAATATTTCGCCTGCGGGTGATGGACAATCATCGCAGCAGTGGATTGTTCCGGAACCAGTTGGAAGGCGGATGTCAACGACATTCCCAGTTCCTTTTCAGCCGGCAACAGATCGAAAACCTTGCGGTGATCTTCCAGGTCCGGGACGGCCGGATAGCCCCATGAGTAGCGTTTCCCCTGTCCCTCCGGGACACCCAGTTCGCGCCGGATATGCTTGTGCAGGTACTCGGCAGTGGCTTCGGCAGTCTGGACCGCCAACCCGTGCAGGAAATACGCTTCGGTATAGTCGCTGGCGGCTTGAAGGGCATCAAATCTAGCCGTGGCAGCCTGGCCGACTGTAACCACCTGGAAGGCAACCACATCCATCTGACCGGAATCGAGCGGGGTGAAGTAATCCGCCAGGCACAGGTGGTCATCATAGGGCTGGCGCGGGAAATTAAGCCGGGTCAATTCATCCCTTCCCTTTTGCCGCTCTCCCAATGGGAGAGGGGGATAAATTATAAGGGAATCCCCATCCGCCTGGCATGGGAAGAAACCATATACAGCCTGGGGTTTGAGCCAGCCTTCTTTAAGAACAGCGTACTTCATTTTCTCGAGGCGGGCATCGAACCCGGCCTTGAGTTCTTTCCATTCCGCGCCATGGGTGTTTTTAGCACCCCAGGAAAGGCGGTAGAGTTCATTTATATTTAGCTGCTGGAAAATGAGCTCAAGCGGCATCGAGCGGACAACCTTCGGACCGAAAGCAACCCCGGCAGGCAACGCAACCGGATGAGGCACGATGGCGGAACGTTGACCGGTTTTCCGTTCCGGGCGTGGCAGGGTGATGCGATCGATTTCCAAATCGGCTTCTTTACGGACCTGCTCCAACAACGCCGGTTTGCGCTGCGGGTCGATCAACTGACCCATCGTTTCCAATCCTTCGAAAGCGTCTTTGCAATAGAATACACCCGGTTCGTATGGATTCCCATCTTCGGTGAAAAGGATACGGCGGCCAAAACGGCGATTGATGGCTGCGCCGCCCACCAGCACCGGGAACTTAAGCCCACGACGTTGCAGTTCGTTTACGATGAGCGGCATCTGTTTGGAAGTACTCACCAGCAACGCCGATAGACCAATCGCAGTTGCATTAACCTCGACAGCCCGGGTGATGATGGTCTCGGCGGGGACCTGTTTGCCGAGGTCGATTACGGTGAAGCCATTATTGGCAAGGATAGTCTTAACCAGGTTTTTACCGATATCGTGCACATCGCCGTAAACAGTGGCAATCACGATCGTCCCTTTGGTGACTCCTTCCACCTTTTCGAGGTAGTTTTCGAGGTGTCCAACGGCCTTCTTCATTACTTCGGCAGATTGCAACACGAAGGGCAGGATCAATTCACCCGCGCCAAACTTGTCCCCGACTTCTTTCATGGCGGGCAAGAGAACCGTATTGAGAATGTGTACCGCAGTTTCGTGTCTACTCCTCAAGACTTCCGAAGTCTCACGGTTAATAATCTCATCAATATCCGCCTCCACGCCTTCCTTGTGGCGGTGGAGGATGCGCCAGTGCAGGCGCTGTTCGGCGGTCATGCCCCTGGTTGGATCCACGGCTGCATTTTCGTCCGATTCTGGCGAAACATGCTCAAAATGTTCGATGAAACGCTGTAATGCATCCGGGCGGCGGTTGAAGATCAGTTCCTCGGCCAACTCTTTCTCGCCAGCGGGAATGTCCGCATAGGGGGTGACCTGGGCCGGATTAATAATGGCCATATCCAGGCCGGCCTGGACGCAATGATACAACATGATCGAATTCAGCACAGGGCGGGCTTGGGGCGCCAAGCCAAAGGACAGGTTCGAGACACCCAATGAAGCCAGCACGCCCGGCAGGGCTTGCTTGATAAGCCGGATCCCGGTGATGGTTTCGATGGCCGAGTTGGCGAACTCTGGATCGCCGGTAGCCAGGGTGAAGGTCAGTGTATCGAAAACCAGCGCATCTGGACGCAGGCCGTGTTCGGTGACGGCAAACTCATAAATACGTTTGGCGACTTCCAGTTTGCGCGCGGCAGTTTTTGCCATGCCGCTCTCATCGATGGTCAGTACGATGACAGCGGCATTGTAGGTTTTAGCCAGGGCAAAAATCTTATCAGCCTTGGTAAGACCGGATTCGAAGTGGGTGGAATTGATGAGACAACGCCCAGGAGCCGTCTGGAGGGCTGTTTCAAGCACGTCCAATTCGGTTGTGTCAATCACCAGCGGCACATCGACACCCATCTCCAGCTTTTTGACCACGTTGTGCATCAGGGCAACTTCATCCGGGCGCTCCGTCACTGCAGTGGATATATCCAGGGCGTGCGCGCCGAAGTTCACCTGCTCCCGGGCGATCTCGAGAATGGCATCGTAATCCTCATCTAGCAGCAGGCGCTTAAACTTCTTGCTGCCCTGGGCATTACAACGTTCCCCAATCAGGAGAGGCGGCGGATCCTGTCGCATGGCGGTAGCAGATATGGCAGAAGACAGGCGGGCGGCTGGTTGATCCGGGCGGGCAGGATGGGGATGGGAATCAAGTTTCTCGACCAGCAGTTTCAAATGAGCCGGGGTGGTGCCGCAACAGCCTCCCACCACCGATATATTATTCTTATCGACGAACTCCATAAGCGCCTGCGCAAACGGTTCCGGTTCAAGCGGATAAACAGCCTGCCCATCCACATTAAGCGGCAGGCCAGCGTTAGGGATGCAGGAGACCGGCAGGGTGGATTGTTCCCCAAGGATACGGATGGGTTCGCGCATGTGCTCGGGGCCGGTGGAACAATTCAAGCCGATCACATCGATAGGCATGCCCTCGAGGATCGTGAGGGCGGCAGCCATGTCGGTGCCCAGCAACATTCGCCCGGTGGTATCCAGGGTGACCTGCGCCTGGATGGGCAGGCTGACGCCGGTCTCATCAAAGGCTTTCTGGATGCCGGTGATAGCAGCCTTGACTTCGAGGATATCCTGGGATGTCTCGATCAGCAGCAGGTCAACACCGCCCTGGATGAGACCAATAGCCTGTTCGCGGAAAACGTCTGCCAGTTCCGCAAAGCTGACATTGGAGAGGTCTGGATCATCGGCGGAGGGAAGGCGGCCGGAAGGACCGATGGAACCGGCAACGAAACGAAGAAATGAGGAACGAGCTATGGGCGCCGAATTGCCAGTTGTGTCGATGGAAGAGTATTCATCGGCCAGACGCCGCGCCAGAGCAGCAGCGGCTGTATTTATCTCAATCACCCGCTTCGCAAGACCATACTCACCGAGGGTCAGGCGGTTGGCGCGGAAGGTATTCGTCTCAATTACATCCACGCCCACTTCGAGGAACGAACGGTGAATCTTTTCGACCGCTTCGGGGCAGGAGATGACCAGGTAGTCATTGCAGCCGTTAAGCTTCTCACCGCCGAACTGTTCAGCGGTAAGGTTCATCTTTTGAAGATTGGTGCCCATGGCGCCATCGAATACCAATACTTTTTGATTGAGGGCATCCAAATAACGGCGGTTGGTGTATTTTCTTTGCATGGCTCATTCCAATCAGTTGCACTGCATTCGGGATGATGGAATAAATCCCTCTGCCGAAATTTCATCGGCAGCCTTGTGCAGTAAAAAATCGATTCTGCTCAGGTAGAGCACTAATTCGGACGATTCTGGTTGACTTTTATCACAGGCGCGCAGTATTGTCAAATCGCTACCGCACTCATTCAGACAATTACCCAAAAACGACATTTTCTTGACTTTTACCCCCCATTTGTGCTAGATTAAGGTATCTTTTCTGTTGAGGTCTGTATGCATCACGAACGCGTTTCTGAGAATGTTTACTGGTTCCAGAGTGAAATCTATGCCCAGGTTACAGCCGGTGTAGTAGCCGGGCCACAATGGGCCATCGTCATTGACACATTGGCCATGCCTGAAGAAACCCTCGCCATCCGCGATTTTGTGGAACATGAAGTGGGGATCCAGGTACGCTATGTTATCAACACCCATTACCATGCTGACCATACTTGGGGTAACTGTTTCTTCCCCGGTGCAACCGTCATAGCTCATTCCCTGTGCCACGATTTGATGGCTGAGCGCGCCATTCCGGCACTTGAGAACGCCCGGAAGCAGAATTCGGCATTTCGGCAAGTAAAGATTGTTCTGCCGCACCTGACATTCGATCAGGGCGTGCTGACCCTGCGTGTTGGTAAAAAGAACCTGACAATCATGCCCGCCCCCGGACACAGCGCTGACGGGATTGCCGTGTTGATAGAGGAAGACCGCGTCCTGTTCGCCGGGGATGCCTTCATGCCCCTGCCTTACGTAGTGGATGGCGATGCAGATGAAATGGCTGCCACCATCAAGAAAATCGGGCGGATGGGCCTGGAAAACATCATCCAGGGGCACGGTGATATCATCCTGCGCGGCGAGATTGAAGCGGCTGTCAAAGAAAACCTGAATTACCTGACCAACATCCGCAAAGTGGCCAAAACCGCCGCCCGGCGTAAAGTTCCGGCGGATTATCTGGATGAAAATAATGTCGAGAGCAGTGGGAAGAGCCGCGTCAACCTGAGCGGTCTGGCCGAAGAACTTCATCGCCGCAATTTACGGGCACTACTGCGGCAGGAACAGGCAGAAGCAGGGGCTACCAAAAAGAAGTAACCGCCGCACCCATAATGTGCGGCGGCTGGTTCTATTCGTTCCTGCTTGATACCCTGGCCTGCTTGCGTTTGATGAGCAACTCAGGCAAGCCATGGCGACGTTCAGTGCCTTCCATTAAATGCTTAATATTGGGACGCAATGTCCAGATCAATAAAATCTCAGCCACTACGCCATAAATAATGTATTGCCAAGGCCCCAGACCTAGGGCTGCTCGAACTCCAAAGATAATAATGATCATCAACCCAATACTTAATGTAGTGATCGAGGCATAACCAATTCCATACCAGATCAACAGTCCGAGCGGAATGAGGATAAAGGCCACCGGAGGCCAGAGGCCCAGCGCACCCCCTCCGGCCGCAGATCCACCAGCTCCGCCGTGCAAGTGGAGGCGGCCGTCCGATCCACGCTCAATCATAAATATGGAGTAATTGTGCCCAAGGATTGCGGCAATAGGAGCAACGGCATGAATCCAGACGTTGGGGGTCATCGCCTGCGCCAACCAGACCGAAGCGGCAGATTTTAGAATATCCAGAATGGCGGTCAGAAGGCCGGCCCAGAGTCCTGCGGCACGCATGGCGTTTGTCCCACCAGTCCGGCCGCTTGCAATTGTGCGGACATCTTTGCCTGTCATCAGTCTCACAACAACAAGGCCAAATGGGATGGAACCGAAAATATACGACACAACCATGATACCGGCGTAAACCAGGAACTGCATCAAATACTCCGCAAATAAAGAACTTTGGCACAATTGATAACACAAAAAACAAATAAAAGACACAGTAAGCCGCAGCATGTGCAAAGAACGGCTTGATTTTCGTCTGGAATCATGTATAATATTGGTGGGTAGGGAATCCTACACAAAACGCATCTCTGTTTCAGAGATGCTTGTATTTTCTCAGGACAAAACCATGACTGCGACATTCCTGACTAAAGAAGGCTACCAAAAACTAGCTGATGAGCTTGAATTCCTGCGCACCACCAAGCGCAAGGAAGTGGCTGAGCGTTTGCACGAGGCCATGGAAGGGGGGGAGTTGATCGAAAATGCCGAATATGAGGCTGCCAAAAATGAACAAGCCTTTGTAGAGGGGCGGATCCAAGAATTGGAAATGATACTGGCTTCGGCACGCATCATCGAGGAACAAAATACCGACACGACCATAGTTCAGGTGGGTGATACCGTGGTTGTCAAAGAAGGCAATAACAAACCAGAAGAATATACCATTGTCGGTGCCGCAGAAGCGGATCCGCGCAAAGGCAGAATCTCAAACGAATCACCGCTGGGCCGAGCCTTGCTCAATCGAGGTATCGGAGATGATGTAACCGTTGAAGCTCCAGGCGGAACATTCAAAGTCCACGTAGTTAAGATCAAATAGGCTTGGGGCATGTCCTTGTCAGGCCCCGCGCAGCTGGTATGATGCGCGGGGCTTTTTTGTTTTTTCACCAAAAGCCCAATCAAGAGAATGGCAGGGCGATGGATGGTAAAATACCGTCAGAAAGGTTTCAGCATGACCGAATACACTTCCCTTGAAAAAATCCGTCTCGAGAAAATCAATGAACTAGCCAAAGAAGGGATAGAGCCATTTCCCACCCGGGCCGAACGGACGCACACGAGTGCCCAGGCCATCGCGGCCTTCGAAACCGCCGAGAAGGCTGCCCCGGAAGGCCCGCCGGCTGCCGAGGTAAAAGTCACATTGGCAGGGCGCATCCGTGCCACGCGTCCCATGGGCAAGATCACCTTTGCGCATATCGAAGATGGCGACGGGCGGATCCAGTTGTTCCTGCGTGTGAATGACCTTGGTCAGGAACGGATCGACTTCTTCGACAAGATGTTTGATCTGGGTGATTTCATCCAGGCTACGGGAGTCATGGTTCGTACCCGCACCGGGGAAGTGACACTGCTAGTCCACGACTTCCGGCTGCTGGCCAAGGCCGTCAGTCCGCTCCCAGCAGCCAAGGACGAGGTCATGGAGAACGGTGAAACTGTCCGTCACGCGGCACTGGAAGACCCGGAATTGCGTGCTCGCCAACGCTACGCGGACCTGGCGGTCAACCCGGAGGTGCGTGAAACCTTTCGTAAGCGGGCTGGTATCATCCGAAGCTTGAGAGAGTTTCTCGATGATCACGGGTTCCTGGAGGTTGAGACTCCCATCCTGCAACCAATCTACGGCGGAGCAGCAGCCAGACCGTTCACCACTCATCACAACCAGCTCAAGCAGGATCTGTACCTGCGGATTTCCTTCGAACTCTATTTGAAACGGTTACTGGTAGGAAACCTGGAACGCGTGTATGAGATTGGGCGCGATTTCCGCAACGAGGGCGTTTCCTACAAGCATAACCCGGAGTTTACACAATTGGAGTTCTACTGGGCGTACGCTGATTATCTCCAGGTGATGAAACTGACCGAACAGATGGTGTCGACCGCCTGTCAAAAAGTAAATGGAAGCATGAAGGTGACTTACCAGAGCTACGAGATTGACTTCACGCCTCCCTGGCAGCGTTTGGAAATGCGGGCCGGGCTGAAAGTAGTTACCGGGATTGATATCGCCGAGCATGTTGATGCTGACAGCCTGTACAAGGCCCTGGTCAAGACTGGAAAACAACCGGATCCGAAGGCAACGCGTGGCAAGTTGATCGACTTCATGCTCTCAGAATTTCTCGAGCCGACATTGATTCAACCCACTTTCCTGTTTGATTACCCTCGCGATATTTCTCCGCTGGCAAAATCCAAACCGGGTGATGTTTTGACCGTGGAACGCTTCGAGGGCTACGTGGCCGGGTTTGAACTCTGCAACGCTTTCACCGAACTCAACGACCCGCTCGACCAGGAACAGCGTTTCCTTGAAATGGGCCGTGATTACGCCTCTGATGACGAAGAGAAGCATCCCATGGATGAAGATTACCTGCGGGCCATGCGCTATGGAATGCCACCCTGCGGTGGTTTTGGTATGGGCGTGGATAGATTGACCATGCTCCTGACAGATAAACACTCCATCCGTGAGGTGCTGTTATTCCCGCATTTACGGGAAACGGAAGGCTGAGAACCCATCCAAAAATTCAGGAGAAGTTTATATTTTGATCCTTCCATAATATTTGGACAAAAACAATGGTAAGTGGATAAAAGAACAAATCGCCCCGGGCAACCCTTTGCCGGAGCAACTTTGTTTTTCGTTGGAGGAACCAGCCTGGCTCCTTTAGAAGGAGTTGCTTGCATAAAGATGACAAACTCCTACTCATGAAAACCCTGGGGAACGGGGTAAAATACCAGCAAAAGAATGCCTGCCAACCGGATGTCCACAAATACTGTTACCCTTGCACTTGGCACCAACCTGGGCAACCGTCCCGGAAACCTGCGTGCCGCCATCGCGGCCCTGCCACCAGCCGTGACAGTGCAGAAGCAATCTTTTATCTACGAAACTCTGCCCTGGGGCGTGATAGACCAGCCCAGTTTCTTAAATATGGTCATTACAGGCGAAACGCTTCAAAAGCCTCAGGAACTTCTGAAAAACTTGAAAGAATTAGAGACCCATCTGGGGCGCGTCCCCTCCATCCACTACGGGCCGCGGAAGATTGACATTGACATCCTCTTCTACGATGATCTTATCTTCGACTCGCCCGATCTGATCCTGCCTCATCCGCACCTGCATGAGCGCGCTTTTGTGCTGGTGCCACTGGCGGACCTGGCACCGGAGCAAATCCATCCGGTCTTGGGGAAAACCATCCGTCAATTGCTGGCAGAGGTCGAAACAACTGGAGTGACCCGCTATGGATAAACCGATCAATCTGGTTCGCGCAGAACCTGCCCTGGCTTGGAAACTGGCAGTAAACATCCTTGGAAAAGATGAGGATTCACCCGACGCCCGCAGCGCCCGGGCTGAAGTTCGGGAAGCGCCGCTGGTGAAGATGTTGATCGGAACCTGTGACCGCAGCCATAGCGCATATAAAAAATGGGCCGGGGCGCACTGGGTTATGTCTATTCTAGAAATTCAGCCGAGAACCGGCATTTCTGAATAGTGGACATCGAAAATCGAGGTCAAGGAAGCGAAATGCTGGTCCAAATGCCGTATTTGCGAGCTCAGGTTATGGAA
>Ga0208689_1001793_pt1 | contig 10841 bp, 9 predicted proteins | sample June2015DPH_8_15_FD_184700 | JGI IMG/M metagenome (GOLD analysis project Ga0208689, IMG submission 184700) | Peatland microbial communities from SPRUCE experiment site at the Marcell Experimental Forest, Minnesota, USA - June2015DPH_8_150... | ecosystem: Environmental > Terrestrial > Soil >... | reverse complement strand
GTGACCGTGGGTTCTTCCTTGGCTGTCGAAATACTGTGGAATTGTGTTTATTTCCTTTAAGTACGCCCGATTACAAGGTGTGCTCGAACTGGCGGCTGCAATTGCCTCAACCAGGGGTCGTCGGCCGAATAAGACAACTTCGACTGAAGGAAAAATGCTGCCGCCGGCGCTCTTCGAGACCGGCCTCAACACCCGAGATTGGCCGGTTAATTTGGTCATAACCGTGGAATTGATTTTCGGCACTTGCCAACCATCACTACGCCGCCTGTTTGGCTGCCTCTCGACGAGATACCAATTGTACGGGCTAGTTTCCAACTATAAGAACAACTTTCCTACCACTTTGTGCTTCATCACATGCCACACGTCCGTTTCCTTCAAAAGGGAGGTTCATTTTGCGCTTCAAGGGCAAAAGTCGACTCGGCTTCTATCCGCTACCCTCGTCCGAAGCCCAGCGGATCCGTAGATTCCTCCAGCTCCCGTGCACTCCGTCATCCGCAATTGACCCGTGCATTGGCGATGGCGTGGCGTTCGAAGCCATCACCACCGGTGCTGCGGTCTTTCGCTATGGTATTGAGCTGGATACCTATCGAGCTGATCAAGCCAGGCAGCGGATTCCCAACATCGTTCAGGGAAACACGCTGGAAGTGCAATGCCCGGTCGACTGCTTTGGCATTCTGTATTTGAATCCACCCTTATCTAAGCGATTTTTCTCGTATGTCTGATTTGATTGGTTCGGATGTTCTAGGGTGTTGCCGGCCTGAGCCCAGATTTATATTTGGCAGCCGGTTTCCATGTTTAACCGAGATTTCACATATGTCTGCCTAGCGGTTCATCTGGGACGTGTCTTATGAGCTTATGCATGTGTTCTTCGACAACGACCGGCGGCCGTTTCTGCTGGATTCACAGATGAAATGGGAAGTCGAGCCGAACGCTTTTCTGTCGCGGTTGAGCGTGGTCAGCGGCAGGACCAGCTCAGCGAAGACCTGGAGGAGTTATGCCTATCAGTTCGCTGATTGGTTGAGCTTTTGCGAAAGGATCGGCCTGGAGTGGAGGCATGCCACGGAACTTAACCTTGCGACTTACCGGAACATTCTCGCAGCGGAAGTGAGCCCTCACACAGGCCGGGCCCTCAGGCGGAGCACTATCAATCATAAGTTGGGTTGTGATTGCCAATTCTACTCGTTCGCCCATCGGAGGGGCTGGATCAATGCGCTGCCGTTCGACCTGGAGGTGACTCGGATTCCGCACCGGTGCCAGGGGAACTCCAACCGCCAACCCAAGCTGGAACCCGGCTCGCTGGCGGGAAACAGCCTGCGGCTTCGTGAGGCGAAGGAGGAATTGCAAATTCCGCCGCGGCGCGAGGTGCGGCGATTCATAAAGAGCTTCCGGAGCTGGCGAGACCAATTGATAGCCGAGGTTCTGTGGGTGACTGGCATGCGGTCGGCTGAATTGTGTTCTCTGCCTCTCAATGCGCTTCCCGAGAACCCGGGAGCGCTTGAAAAGGAGACCGTTGCTATCAAGATCACGGGTAAGGGGCAGAAGCAGAGAGCCGTCCTCTTTCCGGCCCGATTGCTTCGCTCGATTGAGAGATATCGTCATATGGAACGTTCGCGTCGCGTGGGCAGCAGTGCGGAAAAGCCGGGCAGTGTGTTTGTGGGGCGGGCGGGAAAGCCGCTACGGACATCCGCGATCAATCGCGTGTTCTCGACCAATTGCAAACGGGCAGGCTTGCACATCTGGCCTCATCTTTTGAGGCACTGCTATGCCGTCGAGCGATTGGGCTACCTTCAGGATATTGGTGGCCCGAATCCGCTGAAGGTGGTGCAAATGGAACTGGGACACGCGCACATGGCAACCACGGAAAGGTATCTTCATCTCACCGAGCGAATGCGAAGCGAGGTACTTGAAACCCACAATAGCTTCGTGGACCGGTTATTGGGAGGATGACCGGTGCGGCAAAGTGGAGTCGGGCGGCGCTGGGATTTGGCGGACGAAGGGCTACTTCGAAGGCATGATGTCGCCCCGTTCCCGAGCGAAACCGTATCTCTGGTGCAAACCTTCGAGCCGCCGGGAGGAAGGCCGGTTTCCGTTAATCTGAGCTTTCTGTCCTCCCGCCCCAAGCTTGCGAAAGTTCTTGCCACCACGTTCAGGATGACGTATCAGCCGCGACCACGACGGAAAACAGTTCTGGCGGTGGCCTGGGTGCTTAAGATTTTCTGCTTATTTCTCAACGGCCGCGCAAAGACCATGCCCGATGTCCTGCAGGCAAGAGACCTCAGCGCCGACCTGATGAAGGAGTTTGCGGTTTGGCTGGTCGCCCGGCGCCGGCTGCAACGGAAGACGGCGGCGACCGTATATGTGACTTGTGCCTGTTTCCTGCGCCGAGCCAAGCGGGTTTTCGCGGAGGATTTTGATCCGTTCTTCCGTACGCCCCGGCACCTGTTTGACGGAGCAGATGGTGACCGTGCGGAGTCAAGGGCGCTCTCGGGAGCCGACTTTCAGAAGATCCTGGCTGCGGCGGAACGGGATGTCTGGCAAATCCGGCAAACCTATAAAATCGGAGACGTGCCTACCAGCGCGCAGCAACTCATCCCTTTCATGGTGCTGATGGCGGCGCGTACCGGCATCAATACATTTTCACTCTACGGCTTGGAGCGTGATTGCCTGAGGCCGCATGAGCTGGACGAGAATCTCTTTTACTGTGTCTGGGACAAGCCCCGAGCCGGGAAACAACAGCGTCAGCTTCATCGCGTCGGTGGGCACAACCAGACTGGCGTGGTGGAACTAACTCAGTTCATGCGGCAGTACACCGAGCCCCTGGCGTCCCGCGCGGGACCGGCTGAGCGGACAAAATTGTTCCTCTATCTCGGTCCGAGACAAGGTTCAGACCACATGATCGTATCGCCGAGCACGACGTCCGGGGACAGCTTCGTGCGCAACTTCCAGGAGTTTGTGGAGCGGCACGCGCTGGCCCACTTCACCCTGGTGAACATGCGCGCTTCGGCGGCTACGCAGTTGTATTTGGAAACAGGTGGCAACCTGCGCAAGGTTCAACAATTCCTCCAACACGCGCGCCTCTCGACAACGGTGAAATACCTGCTGAATAGCATCACCGAGCCCTTCCATGCGCGGGTGATGCAGAAGGCGCAGGAAAAAATGATGGAACGGATCACCGTCGTCCCGGAAGAGCGCGTGCGCGGCGTTGCTCGGCTGAACCTACCCAAGGCGCGCGCCCGCAAGATCGCCGCCGGCCGTTTCGATACCGGCAGTGGCAGTTGTCGCGATCCCTACGATTCGCCGCAACCGGGGGAGGAGAAGGGACGTCCCTGCACGTCCTTCCACGCGTGCTTCAGTTGCCCGAATGGCCTCTGGTTCCTGGATGACTTGCCCCAAGTTATCGCCACCCGCGATCGGCTGGTGGCCTTTCGATCTGACATGAAGACAGAAGACTGGGAGACGGATTACGGTGAAAGTGTGCGAATCATTAATGAGCAGATTATCGCCGCCTTTCGGCCGAAGCAGATTAAGGCTGCAACCGAGGAGGCGGCAAGGCTAAGGCAAGCTCCGGTGATCATCGCGAAGGGAGTTTTGGTGTGAACTGCGCAGTGGCGCGGGTCTCGGTGAAGGGGGTTGCCGCCAAGCTGATTGGATGCGAGGGCAGCAATCCGCAGGTTTCTTTGCTCTCCAGATTTCACGACGAGGTATGGGATTTTTCGAACGAAAATCAGAACCCGTCCACGGACAAGTCAACGAAGAGGATACGCTGGGGCTTTGCGACGCCGAAGGGAGGCCGATTCACCGATCCTGCCTTCCGGTACCTGTTGCTGGCCTCGAAGCAGTTCATTTACGCGTTGCGCTGGCATCCCATCGACGAGGTGCCCTTGGCGGCCAGTGCGGTAGTCCAAATGTTCGCGAGGACCAAGCGTTTCATCGATCATCTGCTCTCCTACCGGCATCCGATTCTCCGGTTCAAAGATGTCCTGCCCCACCATGGTGAAGACTATATTCAAGCCGTTCGGGGCGGCGCTTTCAGCGCGAGCTACAAATACAATGTGCTTCACGTCCTCCAGCGACTGTTTCAATATCGGGGGGTGATGATCGATAGTCTGGTTATGGATCCTTTTCAAGGGCGGTCGGTCCGCAAGTTGGTGGGCTACAGCCATGCGCTGCAGTTGGCAACCCAAACCCAGGTCATTCCCGATGATATTCTCGGTCCGTTGGTTCGAGGCGCGCTCGAATACGTGGATCGCTTTGCCGATTACTTACTGGACGCCTGCGACGCAGTCGAGGATATTCGGGACCGAGGGCGGAACTTTTTTTACAGGTCGAACCATTATGTACGCGAGCTCGGTCCATCCTCTTACGGGCTCGGCGGCAGCAGGTTCGCAAGTGGCCTGCGCTCTGTGCGCCAGTTGAACAAGGAACTGAACTATCTTCAGACCGCCTGCTTCGTGCTGATTGCGTTTGCAACCGGCATGCGAGTGAGCGAAATCCTCTCGCTGCGGGAAGGCTGTTGCGAAACACAAAAGGAATCCGGGCAGGCAGACCTGGTGTGGCTACGAAGCCGCGTGTTCAAAATGCAAGGAGTCCCCGAGGGGCGCCGTGCGAAGTGGTTGGGTGGACCGATCTGCGCCAAGGCCGTGCGAGTCCTGGAGAGACTGGGGCGGCGAGTGCGACGGAAGGTGAAAGCTCCCTATTTGTGGTTACCAATCCCATCTTTCAGTAAGCCGCGCGAGCCGGAGCCGTTGATCGCTCTGGCGATGAGGCTCCGGTTGAAGAGTTTCGTGGCCATGCTGGGGCTCAAGGACGAGAGTGGCCGTTCCTTCCACCTTCACACGCACATGTTTCGGCGCACTTTTGCCCGGCACGTGGCCCGGCACGATACGACCAACCTGCTCGCCCTTCAGGAGCACTTCAAGCATGCTTCCCTCTGGCTGACGGATTATTACGTGGGGAGCGATCTGGAACTATGGACCTTGATGATGGAGGAAGAAGAAAAACTCTTCTTCGAGAGCTTCGACAAGGCCCTGCGGGCGGAGCATCTGGCCGGCCCTGGGGGTATCGTTCTGAAGAAAAGGATTGACGAGGCGATGGCTCAAGGCCGGCTTCCCAGGGAATTCCGAGGAGAAGCCGGCAGCCACCTGCGCAAGGAGATGATCCGCAATCTGGTGGAATCGGGGCAGCGCGTTTATCCGTGCGCGGCGTCGAACTACTGCTGGTTCCGTCCGGAATCGGCGCTTTGCACCCAGGGGAATCAGCCGCTGCTCAGACGCTGCAACCCGGGGGCCTGCACGAACTCGATCATCGCGCCCGCGCACAAGCCTTATTGGGAAAAGGTCCAACGCGACTGCGAGGGACTGTTGGAGCTGAAGCCCCAGGCAGAACCTTACCAGAAGGCGTTGCGAGATATTCACGCGGTCAGCAGCAAAATCCTGCGGGATCTAACATGAAAGCTTCGGCGAAGAAACTGGCCGGCCTGCGCCGTTATCATGCGGAGCGTCCCGTCAAAACCCGTTTGAAACTGCTCGAAGCGCTGGACCGAATGGAGAGCGGTCGTACTGTCGTGGTGGGGTCGGAATTCAAGTGGAGCAAAACGACGCTGGCGCGGGAAGCGGGGGTCAACATCAATACCTTGGTTCGGAAGCTGCCGAACGGGGAATGGGTGTTCCCGGAGATCAACGACCGCTTCGAGGCGCTTCGACATAGACGACGGCCGGTGGTGGCCATTTCCGACGCGAAAGAAGAGAAAATCGCCGAGCTCCGAAATGAAGTGGAAAGGTTGCGGGAGCAAAACCGGCTGCTGGCCTTGGAAGTCCACCGCATCGGTCAGCAGGTCCTCGAGGAGAGGGGAAGAGCCGAGCGGATGACGGTTTACGAGCAGCAGAACGCCTCGCTCCGGGAGGAGATCAGCCGGATACAGGCCGGCAGAGGCACGCCAATGAAGGTGGTGGCCATGCATGAAGATTGATCAATTATCCGGCCGAGAGCGGGGTGAGGAGAATCTGGCGAAGGTTCGCCGCTATCTTGCCGGCCTGAGGGCGATCGGGCAATCGCTGCCGTTACAGGATGGCCACCCTAACATCACCGCCATTGCCGAAGCCTCGGGCGTGCTCCGGAATGTCTTCTACACCAATGCGGGTGTGAAGCGGCTGCTGGCTGAGTTCATCGGTGGCCCGGATGAAGGCAAGAAGCCGCCGACCGGCCTGGCCCGCGCCGAGCGCCAGTTGGAGATTAAGGAACGCCGTATTCTCCAGCTTGAGCAGCAACTGGCCAGCGTGAAGGCGGAGACCGCGGAACTGCGTAAGCGGCTGGCGGCAGCCGAGCAGAATCTCGCTCGCTACGCGGTCATTGAGGAAGAGATCCTCAAAGCCGGCAAGCGGGTGATCCCGTGACGGTCTCAGCGACGGTGACCGTCACCACGGTCTATCCCGGCCCGCGCGGCGGGGCGATCTTTTCGGGGCGTGATGCTGCGGGCAAGTCTCTGCGTTTTGTGGCCGGCTCCCACCGCATGTTCCGGGTTCCGGCTATAGGAGAAGTATGGTCGCTTAAAGGCGAGGGCCGGCGTCATCCAAAATATGGCGATCAGGTGCACGTGGAACAGGGGTCCTTGGTCCAGCCTACGGGGCAGCTCATCATCAACTTTCTTTCGAAGCATCCGGCCTTTGAAGGCCTCGGTATTGGAAAGGCCAAGGCTACGCGATTGTGGAAGAACTTCGGGTCAGATCTTTACGAAGTTCTCAGGCAAGGGGATCTCGAAAAACTCACTTATGTGCTGGCGGAAGAAAGTGCGCGGAGACTGGTAGAGGCGTGGCGGGCGGTCTCCGAAGAGGCCGCCATCGTTTCGTTTCTCGATGCCCACGGCTTCGATGCCCGCCTTGCCGATAAGGTTCGCAAGATCTGGCCCGGAGATGCGCCGACAAAATTGAACGAGAATCCTTACCGGATGCTGGCCTTTGCCGGCTGGGAGAAAGTGGACCGAATGGCGCATTCGCTGGGTGTAGCTCAGTGTGATCCGCGGCGGCAGGTGGCCGCTGTCGAAGCCTGCCTCTATCAACGTCTCGATGCCAAACACACGCTGACGCCGCATGCGATGCTTTTGGACGGGGTATGCGCCGCGATGGGAACGGGCGGCCGCGGCATGGGGCGTGCGGCCGTGGACCGGGCGCTCGGCGAGCATGCGATCGTTGCCACTGGGGATGGTTACCAGCCTCTCGGTGCTGCGGTGATGGAAAAAGCTATCACGAACTATCTCCACGAGCTGCTGACTGGCGCTCCCGGACCGGAGCGGAACCTGTTCTCAAGCAGCCTGTCGTCGATTATTGTCGAACCGATAGCCAGCTTTGAGGAAAGCGCGGGACTGCGACTGAACGCCGGGCAGCGGCGGGGTGTGGAGATGGCGCTCCATTACCCCCTTAGTGTTCTCACGGGCGGAGCGGGAACCGGTAAGACGACAGTGCTTCAGGTCATCCACAGAATCGCAGAGCAAGTCGCAGTGCCGGTTCTGCAGATGGCTCTCAGTGGGCGCGCGGCCCAACGCCTCCGTGAGGCGACCGGGCGCCCGGCATCGACCATCGCTGCCTTTCTGCTTGCCGCCGAGCAAGGGAGTGTCCATTCGGCAAGCGAACTGCTGGTCATCATCGATGAGTCCTCCATGCTGGACACACCAGTGATGTATAGCATCGTTCGGGCTCTGCCGGCCCATGCTCGTCTACTCCTGGTGGGCGATCCCTACCAACTGCCGCCGATCGGTTTCGGTCTGGTCTTTCAGGTGCTCGCCGCCAGCCCTCATATCCCGAAGGTTGAACTGGTTGAGGTTCACCGGCAGGCGCAATCGAGCGGCATCCCGCAGATCGCGCGCGAGATCCGGCACGGTATTGTGCCGTCCCTACCGGCTTTTGCCGGTCTCTCGGCAGGCGTGAGCTTTATCGAGGCTGATGACGGTGACGTGATGGATTACATCCTCGGCGTTCTCACGGCGTGGCGCGGATGTGAGGATACGCAAGTCCTCGGCGTGACCAAGCGCGGGGCCAGCGGGACGAGGAATATCAATGCCACGCTGCACGCGATGGCTTCCGCCGCGAAACCGAAGCTGGAAGGGTGGGCGTTCGCCGAGGGCGATCCCATCATTTATCTAATGAACGATTACCAGAAAGAGTTGTGGAACGGCTCGCTGGGTAGAATCGAGAGCATCCTGAGTTCGAATGGGAGACGTTCCCTGATGTGCTGTCTCGATGGTGCGAGGCGGGAAATCCCGGAGGAGGACTTCCACCGCATCGACTTGGCCTACGCCATCACGGTCCACAAAGCGCAGGGCAGCCAATTCAAAAGGGTGATCGTGCCCATCGTAAAGACCCGCTTGTTGGACCGCACCCTGATCTACACCGCGTTGACACGTGGAGTGGAACAGGTGGTGTTCGTCGGCGACCGGGGCGCATTCGACGCGGCCGTCACCGCGCCGCCTCGTTCGCAGGAGCGTCAGGTCGGCTTCTCCATCTGAAATCCGGGCCGCTCTTGTTCTCGTTGCTTCCCAAGAGGCTGCTTGAGAGCCATCTTGGCAACAAGGCGACAAATCCTGGGGGGTTGGGGGCAAAGCCCCCAAGTAAGGGAACTTCCAATGCCCGATTGGGCAACCCGGCGATCTGGTGTTTCGGCCGCCCTTCCCTTAGACTGGACACGGCCTGGGCGGAGGATAGGGCAATGCTGGGAAGCAACCCGAGCGCCGACCCAGGGGCCGAGATGGGCAAGGGCAGAGTTCGGCTCTGCCCTTGCTGGCTAAGGCATGGCCGGCTCTTGGGGGTGGCCTGAAACATTCCGTGTGGAAGAAGTCCTCTTCCGCCGTGACGCCGACTTCGCCTTGCAGATGCGAAGGTTCTCGCGTGCCAATTCATCGGACGGATTCATGGAGACCGCTCGCTCGAGCACGCTCTCGGCCTCTCCGCGACGACCCGCCTCGAAAAGACTCCAACCCAGATCGTTAAAGAACTTCTGATTGTCCGGCTCAAGCTGGACTGCATGCTCCAACGCCGCTACCGCCTCGTCGTGGTGACCTTCGTGGCCAGCACAGCACGCGAGACCCTGGTGCAACGCAGCGCGGGCAGGAAATCGCTCGATAGCTCCCCGGAACAATGCCAATCCGTCCTCATATGCTCCCATCTGGATGAGAAAACTTCCGGCCTCGTCGATAATCTCGCCAAGGTCCAGCGTGTTCTCGGGCAAGGCGAGCAATGATCGAAAAAGCCTTAGTCCCTCGGCACGCCTGCCGCGCTGATACTCGACCGATCCCATGCTTAGAATCGCTGGCGCATAATCTGGTTTCAATTCGAGGGCACGCCGTAGACGTGACAAAGCGCCTTCGCGGTCACCGAGAGCCGTACGAAATATGCTATCGGCATACTCCGCTTCCGCGTAGAAATCGGATGCTGTGTTGTTGGCCTTGCCGTGACGCGCCCTTGGCTTTTTCATACTTGATCCTTGTGGAGCCGTTCGCCGGGTCGAGCTTTTACAGGAAAGCGGCACGAGAACGGTAGCCGCCACCTCGATTTAACCTTCACTTCCGCCTCCAGGTCAAGACTACGTATCAAGTCAAAACGAACCGGCAAACGCAGACGATGTCCGCATGGAAAAGAAAACGCGACATCAAGGAGACTAATCGGGATGAGAAACCAAGGCAGGCTTCGACTCGGATATTTTCCGCTGCCTCTCAAAGAAGCCCAGCGAATCCGAACTCATTTACTCTTCCCCGCTTCCTCGTTCTCAGCGATCGATCCCTGTATCGGCAATGGGGCGGCCTTCCTCGCGATCACGGAGGCTCCGGGCGCACGACGGTACGGGATTGAGTTGGATGCGTATCGCGCAGAGCAGGCTTCCGCGGTGGTCAATCAAATGATCCAAGGTAGCTGCCTCGACGTGCACATTCCGGTCGAGTCGCTTTCCCTTCTGTTTTTGAATTCGCCTTTTGACTGGACCATCGGAGAAAGTCGAAACGAGCGCACGGAACGCGTCTTTCTGGCGCACACCCACCGTTGGCTAAGGCCTGGGGGTGTGTTGGTCCTTGTGGTGCCTGCGGAACGCGTCAGGGAATGCAGCGACATTCTGGCGTCACAGTTCAAAGAGACTCGGGTTTATCGTTTGACAGAGCCGGAGGCGGTGCGTTACGGCGAGGTGGTTGTTCTTGCGATCCGCCGCAACCGCCGCGAGCGCGAGCAGTTGAAGGACGCCGAGATCGTGAGGCGCCGTGTCCAATTCGCAAGCACTGGACGGCAATACGAACAGCTCGCCGTACTGACGGAAAGCAATGGCCCATTATATATAGTTCCTGCAAGCGACTCGGTCCGGCTTGAGTATCGCGGCCTTCCCCTCAATGAGATCGAGGATCTGCTGCCCAAGTCCGCTGCCTACCGCCAAACTTCGCACATTCTGTTCTCCCCTCCTGTCGAAATTCGCGGCAGGCCACTAACCCCTTTGCACTCCGGCCACGTGGCGCTCCTGGCTGTGAGTTCAATGCTCGACGGTCTTTTCGGCCTTGGGGACGGGCGTCACATTGCGGCATGGAGGTCCATTAAGGTCACGGATCGCACTGAGGAAGTGGAGGAGGATGGCACCATCATCCACCGGGAGCGAGAGAGATTCACCAATGAGTTAACATTGGTCTTCGCTTCGGGAAAAATCGCGATCCTGCACTGAGGCTCATTGTCGCTGGTACCGTCCTCGCCCCTCGACATACGCATACGCTTTTTCTTTCTGCTTGTGTGCCGAATGGCCGAAAACACTGAGCCTGTATCATACACATACGCGCCGTCGCTAATATAACCCCCTTATGATTGGACCCTAGAAACTCCAGC
>Ga0208689_1001789_pt1 | contig 10858 bp, 8 predicted proteins | sample June2015DPH_8_15_FD_184700 | JGI IMG/M metagenome (GOLD analysis project Ga0208689, IMG submission 184700) | Peatland microbial communities from SPRUCE experiment site at the Marcell Experimental Forest, Minnesota, USA - June2015DPH_8_150... | ecosystem: Environmental > Terrestrial > Soil >... | reverse complement strand
GACGACCTCCAGGCTGGGCAGCTCGGGCGCGGGCTGCTCCCAACCGGCCTCCTCCCACTTGCAGGGCGTTACGGCCTCGCCAGTGACGATATGCAGGCGGTACTGGTCACCGCGGCTGCCCAGGCGGCACAACGTCACCCGCCCGGTCTTGACCTTCGACACATTCAAGACACCTTCCGAGATGCCGCCAAACTTGGCCAGCATGACCTTGACCGGCCCGTCAACAACCTCCGCGGGAACGTAATCGGGGACCCCAACCAGCACTCGATCCCGCATAAATTCGTAGAACTCAAAGTAGGCCGCAGCCTGGCCAGTGAGATAACGTAGGATGAGCTGGGTGACCGCGCCAGGGCCATCGTTCTCGGGAATGGAAGCCACGCCGCCTTTGTCGACCAAAAGAGCGAGCACCATCGCCGGTGGGAAATGCAGCAGCTTCTTGACGCCGTCCACGTCGATCAGCGAGATGGCCTGGTAGTTGCGTTCTTTGACCTTCTGCATGATCGCCAAGAACAGACGGATGCCAGGAGAAAGGACCTCGGGGGTTAGTGGCTTGTCGCACTGCCACTCTTTGGCAAGTGCGGCAGTCAGGGAGGCTGGCGGCCATGGCCTGGGTCATTTCAAGGGTTTCGAAAACCTCCACTTCCGGGCCAACAACCCGGCGCAGCGAGATAAAGTCCACCAGCGTCGAGGAGAGTTTCATGTCGCGGTAGCCCATCATGCCGACGCGGGAGCGTTTCAGGAGCGCCGCAGCGCGCGCCACCTCGCAGAAATGCACCACCTTTTCGGCGGCTGCATAGGGGGCGTCGGGGGTATCGTAGACGTACTTGACATGCAAGCCAAGAGCGTCTAAGGCGTCACGCACTGCCGTGGTCCCGGCTTGGTCGGCGGTAGTGACCAGACGGCCATTGATGTACTCGCCGGTTAGTCCCCACAGCACCATCGGCTTGTGGGCAAAGGGCATAATGACGTCGATCACGGAATGGGAGGGGATCCAGCCTGCCAGACAGACGACTAGCACGTCGAAATCCTTATGGGACAGTTCCTCGCGGGCGCGGGCTTCATTGGAGCCATCCGTGTCATCATTGACCGGTGCAGTCGCAACCAGGTGCACGCCGCGACTTTCCAGCGCCTGACGGGCGGCCAGGCATTTACGGTCAATCCAATCGCGTGGGCTGTTGACTTCGCCGAAGCCTACAAATCCGGCGGTCAAAGGAGGCAGGTTCATCTTATATCCTTTCCTGGCTACTCCCTAAACTCATAGGCGGGGGTTTCCTCGCTTCATCCAAGATTGTCACCAAGGTGGACCCATGTATTGTTTACGAGCCTCTCCACCGACGTAGCCGCTCACCAATGCAGTCTGGACTTCGGAATGATGAACTAGAGTTTCGCATTGATCATCTCGACCAGGGCTTTGCCCGCCTCCACATTCATTCCATGCCCATCCTGAAGCACGATGGCGGTGCGTTCAACCGGCAAGGTGGGATTGGCGTGATAACCCTGGATTTCTAGGTCGGTGAAATGCTCACAGCGCAAACCTTTGCGGAAATATTCAGGCAGGACCGCCTCCCCATCCAGACGGAAATTATGTACGGTCAGGCCATCGCAATAGCAGGCATAAAGGCCAGGAATGTCGTGAGCGAAGAGGGCATGCGAAACGTCACGGGCGGCGCGCAGGTCGAAGTTGCCGCCGTAGGCAGCCTGCAGGGGGCTGCTCTTCAGGCGAATGGAGACGTTCTCGAGAAGGATGCCGCGCAGGATCGACTCGGGAGAGCCGTATAAGACAATGCCGTTCTCGCTCTCGGCTAGGATGTTGATAAAACGCACATCCCGGATCTGGCCCAGGGCCTGGAACGACCCGACGCCTGCTAGTGCCGAGACATGGATTGGCTCGCCTTTGCCCCACCAGTGGCCAGTAATTAGGTCAGTGCGGATGACAATATCTGAGAAAAGGATATTTTCCACCGAGCCGTCGCCGCGCACGAAGACGCCCAGGCCGCGGTTAGAGTGAATGACTAGGTTGTTGAAGGTGCAATCGCAGGTCTGGCCCTGATCGTAGGCGACGCGAATGCCAGACGAGCGGCTCGACAGGGTACAGTTGGTCACGGTTATTTTCTGCGACCCGAAGACGGCGATGCAATCGTCGCCGGTGTTTATGTCACAATCAGAAATGTGAATCTTCTTGGACTCGCGCAGATCGATGCCATCGTCGTTGGGCACGCGCCAGTCGCTTCCTTGACTGTGGATGCGAGCTCCGCGAATAGTCACGACCTCGCATTGGTAAATATGCACCGTCCAGGTGGGTGAGTTGCAAATGGTCACACCCTCGAGCAGAACGTTATAGCAGCCGTCGAAGCGCAGCAGGTTGCCGGGCCGCTCACCGTGGTCCATTGGGCCATGCCGGATAGCCGAGGAAGGCTGCATGTAAGCCGTTCCCTGGCGGGTATAGCTCGGGTCGTAATCTGCTCCGGGTTCGAACATTTTAATCCGTTCGTGGTCGACAAAGGCAAAGCCATTGCCGTCGATCGTCCCCCGACCGACGATGGCGACGTCCTCGGCATGGTGCGCCGTCACCAATCCGGCTCGTTGTGACTCCATGCTGACGGAAGAGTCTTCAAGGGGATAATCCTCGAGGCGGTCGCTGGCCAGAATCACTGCACCAGATTCGAGAAAAAGGGTCACGTGGCTGAACAATTCGAACGGGCCAACGCGATAGGTTCCAGCTGGGACCACGACCGTGCCTCCCCCAGCCTCGACGCAGGCATGAATGACTTTGTGCAGGGCGGCCGTGTCCATGTTTTCGCCGTCGCCTCGCGCCCCAAAATCACGCAGGTTGAACTTGATTGGTGTTGAAGACATCAGATTACTCCTCCTGAATAAACATCGGATTGAGACGGTCGTATAACTCGACGTATTGCGCGTACCGGCGCTGATAGACTTCCTGATTGGCCAAGTTTGGCTCAATGACTTTTTTGACATGAACCATGTGAGACACCGCATCAGTAAGGCTGGAATAGAAACCGGAGGCGACCGATCCGAGGATGGCAGCTCCTAGGCAGGCTGCTTCCTCCACCTCGACGGTCTGAACCGGCTTCTGCAGAACGTCGGCCTTGATCTGCAACCATAAGGGGCTGCGGGCCCCGCCTCCCAGGCTGCGGATTTCGCCAACCGGGATGCCCATGCCGGCCACCAAGTCCAGGTTCTTCTTGAGCATGAAAGCCACACTTTCAAGGATGGCACGCGTGAAGTGGGGGCGGCCATGCCGCAGCGTGGCGCCGAAGAAAACAGCTTTAGCATTGGGATTGAACTCGGGGCAAAACGCCCCCTCGAGGTGCGGAAGAGCAATCAGGCCTTCACAGCCCGCGTGAACGCCAGTGGCTTCGGCGGTCATATCATCATAAGGATCGCGTCCGGCTTCCAACGCTTGCCTTACTTCCAGGGCAAAGAACCCGTCCCGGAACCACTTGAGTGCCATGCCAGCCGTCTGGCACCAGGGCAGAAGGCAGTATGTATCCGGCACAACGTGAAAGTGGCATGGGATGTGTCGTTGCGGGTCGAAAACAGGCCTGTCTAGTGTGAGGACGATTCCCAGCGCCCCGCCAGTGCTCTCTACGACCATGCCGGGAGCGATCTCACCGGCGCCCAGCGCACCGATGACCTGATCCATCCCTCCGGTGACGGCGAGAGTGCGCGACGAAAGGCCCAACTCGGAGGCAGCCTCCGGCAGGAGTGGTCCAACCTTCACGCCCGGTTTGAGTAAGCTTCCCAAGTGGTCCGGCTGCACACCGACGAACTCCATCATCTCCGGCCACCAAGCATTCTTCTGGATGTCGAGCAAAAGGGAGGAGGTCTGCTGGGAGCATTCGGTGACAAACTGGCCTGTCAAGCGATAGAGCAGGTAATCTTCCAGCCATAGGAATTTATGGGTCCGGGAAAAGACCTCCGGCTCGTGGCCGCGCAGCCAGAGAAACTTGCAAGCCGGCCAAGTTGGGGCAACTTCCGGCTGACCGGTGCGGTGGAAAACCGCCTCGACACCGAAGTGCGTTACGATCTGGCGGGCTTCCTCGGTGGCACGATTATCCAGCCAGACGATGGCGCGGCGGGTCGGGACCCCAACCTGGTCCACCGGGACGAAAGTCTCGCCCTGGCTGGAGATGCACACGGTGGCGATCTCTTCGCATCGGACCGCCTTGTGGGCCAGCACGACCTGGAGGGCACGTTTCAGCGCAGTCCAATAGGTCTCGGCTTCCAGCTCCACGATCGAGGCGGAAGGAGTCACGAGGACATACTCCTGTCGGTCGAGGGCCAGGAGCTGGCCAACGGGTCCAAAAAGAGCGGCTTTCAGGGAGGTGGTGCCTGCGTCAATGCCAAGAAAATACATGCATCTCTCCTGACCCTTCACAGCCAGGTCGGCGGTGACCCGCGATCTGCACACGGAGCCAATGGGGGTTAGTCAAAACCTTGATAGTTTGCTCTTTCATCCCAGTTGCCTGTATCGGGTGGAGCCTTGGATGGCCTTAGCCGCCAAGCACATTGACATAAATACTTCCATTCTTACCCCTTTCGAATTGGCAACCGTTTTGGCAGGCAGGGCCTCGTTGGCGACGAGGCATGGATAGAAGTAAGGTCAGGTACCCTTCAGAAAGTGTAATTCCAGACGCGTAAAGTTACTCACTAAGAGCATTTTCTGCAGCGACTTTTCCGTACCAAATGGCGCTCTCTTTAAGAGTACGCTTTTGAGTGGAATAATCGGTATAGGCTAGGCCGAATCGACTACTCGTACCAAGCGCCCATTCAAAATTATCCATCAACGACCAATAGAAATAACCGCGAACCGGAATGCCTGCCTCAATTGCTTTCAGAAGCCTCTCCAAATGCTGATGGATAAATGCTTTCCGTCGGCTGTCGTGTATCTTGCCATCGGGTGAAATACGATCCTTATAAGAAGCACCATTTTCAGTAACGAAGAGATTTTTGAAGTTATAACCCAATCCGATCCAGATGAGGAGATCATACAAACCTTGAGGATAGATCTCCCAATCCCCTCCATTCATATTGGTTTCATCACGCACATTGCGTAGACAACTTCCAGGTTCCTGTAATGGATCGTGGCATATTTTACGGGAATAGTAATTAATCCCCAAATAATCTATAGGGGTAGCAATATACTTTAAATCATCGGAACCAACCTGGGGAACATCCCGTCCGTAACCTTCCCAGGCGTCTTGTGGGTAACCCCGCCCAACAATTGGATCCAAAAACCAAAGGTTAAACCGGGCATGTTCTTGTCGAGTCAATACCTGATCAGGGACGCTATCGGTAGCCGGATAGGCGGGCGTAAAGTTTAGGACGATCCCAACCTGGGCTCCCGGGCAGCGTTGCCGGATTATCGGAACTGCCAGCCCGTGAGATAAAAGTACATTGTGTGCGACCTGCAAAGCGATTTTTCGATCAGTCAAACCCGGTGCATGCGCTCCCAACTCATGGCTGAGGAAGGAAATACACCAGGGTTCATTGTGCGTACTCCAATGCTTAACTCGGTCTCCCAGACGAGAAACGGTGATATCAACAAAGCGTACGTAGGCATCTATGGTTCTGTGATTGGCCCATCCTCCCTCATCCTGGAGCGCTTGAGGTAAATCCCAATGGTAGAGTGTAATGAATGGAGCGATTCCTGCTTTAAGCAGGTTATCGGTGACCCGGTCATAATAATCCAACCCTAAAGGGTTGACTTTTCCGTCACCGTCAGGGATGATCCGAGGCCACGCAATTGATAGCCGGTAGGCATTCTGATTCATTGCCTGCATCAGGACAATATCATCCTGATAGCGATGATATGAATCACAAGCTGGAATACCTGTCTCCCCTGTCAGTATCTTTCCTGGAGTTGCTGCAAAGCGATCCCAGATTGACTCCCCGCGACCATCCTCATGAGAAGCACCCTCAATCTGGAAGGACGCGGTTGCTGTTCCCCAAATAAAACCTTTAGGAAAAACATTACTGGTCATTACGGCTTACCTTGAAGGTCGATTACTTTTTTTTGATTTGCAGACAGGTTGGCGGCCAAGACAACTGCTAACGACGCTCTGGCATCATCACCTGGAACGGGCGAGGGAAGACCATTTTTAACCGCTTCCAAAAATGCGCCCACCGCGCCAAACCATCCAGATGTATCTGGTGAGGAGCATTGGTAGTTGGCCTCTACCAACGTACTGGTCCCCTGATTGGTGAGAACCTTAACGGGCTCGTTAGCCTCGGTAGGGATGCGAATCACACCCTTTTCGCAGCGAATGGTCAGGCTGTTTTCCCAATCCGGACGAAACACCCAGCTCACTTGTATCGTCCCGAGTGAACCACGGGATAATTGGAAACAAAACACTGCTGTGTCTTCCAGGGCAGTTTGTTTTTCAAAGGTGTTTTTGAAAGCCGAGATACTCGTGATTTCCTGGTTAGTGATCCAGCGGATCAAGTCAATTTTGTGATAGCCAAGATCTGCGCAGACCCCCAGTCCGGCTTGTTCTGGCTGGAAATACCACTCTTGAGTTGGGCTCCAGATTTCAGGACCCTGGTGCCCAAACACCCCATGAATTAAATAGACCATTCCCAATCGGCCCGAATCTAGGATGTCCTTTGCAATACGGTGCGGTCCCATAAAACGTTGATTATGGGAAATCATAAGGATCACCCCGCCATTCTGGGCAGCTTCAATCATACGGTCACATTGTTCCAGGCTAACGGCGATCGGCTTTTCAACCAGGACATGGTATCCATGCTGGCTGCTCTCCACTGCCATTTCACTGTGCAAGTATGGGGGTGTGCAAATACTTACGGCATCGAAACCACCATCCGCCAGCATTTTTTGCCAATCTTGGTAGCGGCGTTTAATTTGATATTGTTGGGAAACCGACTCCAAAACCAGCTGATTTTTATCGCAAAGCGCAACCACCTGGGCACCGCCCTGTATATATCCGGGTATGTGTCCACGTTGCGCAATCTGCCCACCGCCGATTACCGCAATTCTAAGAGCTTCGCTCATTTGGTCCCTTTTTGATTGAGAGTGTTAGTCTACGCTGCGTAGCCGCTGAAATTTATGGTGTTTCGTTGAGCATGAAATAGGTCCGTATCGCAAAAAGCTGTTAAGGCAGCAATTCTGGGCATCCTGGCAATGCCAGTTGCGTAGAGTCTTCCGATGCCCGTTCTTCCTATCAAACCAATCTGTAGAAGTCTTGTTATGACTATCCTCCTATTCATCATAGGTCACGGTACCATCAATTAGTTCTAGAGCATTCCCGTCGGGATCGACAAAAAAGCATGTTTTTACTTTTCCTTGTGCTTCGGTTGGGGGATAGAGGATACGAACACCTGCACGCCCAAGCCGTTGTGCAACACTGTCCACATCACTTACCAAAAAACCCATATGCCTGAACCCTAAAACAATCTCCTCTGGATTCCATGTGTGAGGAATAGTTGGCACAGTGAAAGAAAAGAGTTCAAGAACAGAATTCCCAGCCTGCAAATAAGTGATCAAGAAGCCCCGCTGATCATCCTCATTGACTAATTGGCCGAGAACTGGAAAACCTAACGCCCCCTCATAGAAGGCCAATGCTTTTTCTAAGTCAGATGCTGTCAGAGTTATATGATCAAAAGATAGGTCGCCATTTCCCGATTTAATCAGGGGTGAGGGACTAGGTAATCGCGAATGGATATTTTGATCATAGTGTAATTCCCCCTGTATTATCTCCAGCAAAATACCGTCCGGATCTTTAAAGAAGGCGATCCTCACCCCTCCATGTGCATCCAGAGGTTCCATAGTGAAAGGGACATTTGCACTCTTTAAACGTAATGCAATCTCATCGACATCCTTTACTTTAAATCCCACATGCCGTATCCCAAGTTGTAAATCGTCAGCGATCCGGTCGCTGGGTTTAGTTGGCACTTGAAAGCCAAACATTTCCAGAATCGCATTGTTGCCTATATCCAGGAAATAAATCATCAGGCCGACCTTGTTGTGGTAGTTGAGACGGCCCAGAACAGGGAAACCAAGCAAGTCACGATAGAAGCTCAATGACTTTTCGATATTGCTGACAGAAATCGTATAGTGCTGAAAATCTAAAAAACCTTGGATAAATCCTTTTGTCTTGGGCATTTTTTCTCCTCTAAGGATATTGTGAGTAATCCAATCCTTCTCCAAGTCGCCAAGCCGGGAGACTGTGATTTATACACAATGCAGATAAGCATCCGCAGATTACAGATTCACTCGCCCTGTTCCTTAAGCACTTGGGATAAATCCCAGTGGTAAAGTGCAATAAAAGAGGGTGATGCCGGAAACCAGAAGAGCATCGACTACCCAGTCGTAGTAATCCAACCCGATGAAATTGATTTTTTATCACCATCCGATATGAGACGTGGCCATGCGATTGAAAACCGGTAAACATTTTGATTCATTGCTTTCAAAAAAGCAATATCAACGAGGCGATGATCCGAATCGAAGGCTGGGCCGCCAGTCCCGCCGGTTATTATCTTTCCAAGAGTAGCAGCAAAGAGATCCCCAATCGATTCCCCTCGACCGCCTTCATGGGTAGCCGTTTCGATCTAGAAAGGTGCGGTCGCGCTTTCACAGTAAAACCCTTCCCAGAGAAAATTTTCGGTAAAACTCATCTTTCGTCCAATCTGACGCGTAAGTATCTAGCCTTATCTTATTCGCGGTCATATGTGCATCTCCCGTCGATTAGCTCAACGCCATTGCCATCCGGATCGGCAAAGAAACATGTTTTCACATTTCCGGTTGCAGCGACAGGTGGGTATAAGATCTTCACCCCAGCACGCTCCAGCCGGCCGGCGACAGCATCGACGTCCTCTACCAACAGACCAATGTGTTTTAAGCCTAACACCGTTGAATCTGGATTCCAGGGGTGGGGAATTGTTGACGTTCCGAAGGAAAAAAGTTCCAGATTGCTATTACCCACTTGGATTTGAACTCGAATAGAACTACCCGAGTCCTCGACTGTATATTCCCACACTGGAAAGCCAAGAACCCCCTGATATAATTCTAAAGCCCTATCAAGGTTGGAAACAGTCATCGCTGTATGTTCATAGGTTAATTCACTATTTCCAGGGGCACCTGATGGGATGATAGACACTGGCAATCGTTCTCGAATAATGTTCGGGTTTATATAGGTATCTACAGGGAACTGCAGGATCTCTAGTAGAACACCGTCTGGGCTCTTAAAGAAAGCGACCTTCCCTCCTCCTGGAATATCCCACGGGTCCAATGTAAATTCTACACCGGCCTTCTTCAATCGCAGGGCTGTGGCACTTGCATCCTTGACCTTAAAGCAAATATGGCGAAGACCTCGTTGATGATCGTCGTAAATGAATTCACTTGGCTTAACTGGAACCTTGAAGCTGAAAATTTCAAGTAAGGCATTGCGCCCAATATCCAGAAAATATATAACCAATCCGGATTCATCATGATAGTTCAACCGCCCTAAGACAGGGAAGCCTAACAGATCCCGGTAAAAAGCCATTGACTTATCGATATCACTGACTGTGACTGTTACATGCTGGAAATCTTCGAACCCTTCGATGAAACCTTTGACTGTCTTCATGTTTACCTTCTTAAAGGAATGGCTTGTTTTACCCCTTGTTTTATATGGCATTTCAATACCTCGAATACCGCCGCGCTGAATTCTATGGTTAATGTTAAGCGGAAAGGTACACGGCCTGGCCTGTTTTAGCCGACTGATAAGACGCTAACACAAGTGCAAGGGCAGCACGTCCTTCTTCGCCACTAACGGGCGGTTGTTCTCCACGTTGAATACTCAATACAAAAGATTTGATTGCCCGATAAATACCTGCGGCAGAATTTTCCTTAAAGAGAAATGCACGGTTCTTTTCTAAACCCTTCTCTGGGTTCTCCGTGAAGAGTTTCAAAGTTTGTGTGTGGTCTTCGGTCAAGATGGATCCGCGTGGACCAAAAATTTGCAATCCTTCTTCTGGCTGTGGACTCTTCGCGCTCCAACTGCAAGAAAATGATCCTATCGCACCACTACGGAAACGCAGGCTCACCACAGCACAATCTTCTCCCTCCATCTGCTTCTGTAGGAATCGGCCAGTTTGTCCATAGATGCTAGTCACATCACCCATCAGCCAACGAAGCAGATCGAAGCGATGGACACCCGAGTCGATTAATGTCCCTCCACCGGCATGTGTTAAAAAACGCCGGTATCCTTCAATATGCCCGTGGACATGGACTGTGGCAACAATCATATACGGGGTACCGATTACATCCTCGTCAATCAACGCTTTCGCCTTCATGTGATGAGCGCCAAAACGCTGACTTTGATCTACCATCAAAGACACACCGGCGATACGTGCGGCAGCAATAATTTCATCTGCCTCTTCCAGGGTGAGCGCGATCGGCTTCTCAACCAACACATGCTTACCCGCCTGCGCAGCAGCTTTTGCCATGGGCAAATGAAGATCTGGAGGTGTGCATAGATCGATGATATCGATTGATGGGTCGTCCAGTAATTTATTAAAATTGGTCGTAGCATACCCTCCACATTTTGTCGCAATCTTTCGTGCGGCATCTAACTCCAGACTGCAGACCGCTGTCAACTCTGCCAGCTCAGGTATTAAAGCGATTCCGTCGGCATGGTCCTGCCCGATCCCTGTGCCTACCAAACCGATACGCAAGGGCCTAGTTCCAACTTCATTCGCGGTCATATGTGCACGTCCCGTCGATTAGCTCAAGGCCATTGCCATCCGGATCGGCAAAGAAACATGTTTTAACATTCCCTGTGGCGTTGACAGGCGGGTATAGGATCTTCACCCCAGCACGCTCCAACCGGCCGGCGAC
>Ga0208689_1001788_pt1 | contig 10866 bp, 8 predicted proteins | sample June2015DPH_8_15_FD_184700 | JGI IMG/M metagenome (GOLD analysis project Ga0208689, IMG submission 184700) | Peatland microbial communities from SPRUCE experiment site at the Marcell Experimental Forest, Minnesota, USA - June2015DPH_8_150... | ecosystem: Environmental > Terrestrial > Soil >... | reverse complement strand
GATAGTTCTGTTCCACGTTGTCCTGGTCAGTGTCCACGATTACCATGCTGGTCCCTTCATACTCGAAGATAAAAAGCTCTCCGCCATCCGGCTTGAGGACCAGGGCGCCGGGCCGAATGCCGATTTCGATGTTGGAAAGGAGTTGCTTCGTGGTCAAGTCTGCGGCGGATATGGCTCCTTCTTCCGTGTCAGAAACGAAGACCTTGGAGCTATTGGGGAGGATGACCATTGGACCAGGAGCTTTGCCAACTTCGACGGAGCCCAGCACCTTCTGATCGTCCGCGTTCACAAAAAAGAGCCGGTTCGTAGCGCTGGAAGAGGCCACCAGCGTATTGCCGTCGGGCGTCAGAGCAAGGTCGGTGAGTGGCGTGCCCAGATTGAGGCGTGTTGTCTCCTTGTAGTTTTCCGAGTCGATGAAAACGATTTGTCCTTTTGCCGGCTCGAGGATAAAAGCCCGGCGCCCCTGCGGTGAAAAGACAAGGTCACGTGCGCCTTCCCCAATGCGGAGCTTCCTCACAACCCGCAGCCCGGGGAACTCCACTACGCTGATTTCGCCGGAGGCCGATATTACCCATAATTCCTCGCGCTGCGGCCTCACCAACACCCGTTCAGGACGGGCCGCGAAAGCCACCGTTGCCAGCACGCGGAATTTCGCCAGATTAACTTCGGCGAGAGTCGAACTCTGCTTGTTGACGACGAAGGCGGCGTAGGCCTTGGGTGGGGCGGGCCGCCGGCGGCACCCGCTTGAAAACACCGCGAAACAAACCAGTACGACCGCGAGGAGTCGGGGAATGCAAGGAGACGAGAATTCGTTTCGCGCGCTGGATCGTTTCATCATTGAGGAACCTCAGGCGGAGCTGGCCACGCGTGTGAGGATTCTCGCTATCCCTTCTTCAAAGACCTCCGGTTTGGTCAACAGGCTTATCACCAAATTCCCCTCCGAGCTGAAATCGAAGAAATGGCCGGGATGAACGAGCACGCCGTCTTTGCTGGCAAGTTCCATCGCCCACTCCTCGTCCGTTCGAATCGAGGGAAGCCGCAAGATGGCATACCATCCCCCTTCCACCACCAGCCGGCTTACAGGCTGGCCCGAGGCGAGTCGCGCGTCGAGCAACTTAAGATTGGACGTCACTCGTTCCAGTATCTGTGGCTGAAGCGTTCGGCGTGTCTCGAGCAAGCCTGGTAATGCCAGCGCCAGGGGCGCACTCACGGAGAGGTACGTGTCGGCGATGATCTCCATGCGGGCCAGAGCGCTTCGCAAAAGTTCCGGAGGTCCGTTCAGGACCAGCCAAGCAAGCTTCATCTGCGGCAAGGCGGAGATTTTCGAGAGGCCGCTCAGCGTGCAAGTGAGCGCTTCCGTGACGGCGGCGTGGCTTACGACGCGCTGCGGATCCGCTCCAAAGGGATAGTCGGCAAAGACCTCGTCGGCAACCAGAGCCATGTCGTGCCACTGGCAGAAGGTGAGAAGCTCAGCAAGTTCGCGCCGCCGAATAAATGACCCGGTGGGATTGTTGGGATGGACCACCAGGATGGCGCGAGTGCGAGCGTCCAGGCGCTTTTCGATCGTGGGCAAATCAATCTGCCAGCCTTGGTCGTAAATCAGGGGATAAGCGACAACCCCAACATCATTCAATCCGGCCAGGAAGTCAAAAAGGGGGTAGCTGGGCTGCGGCACCAGAACGGTGTCAGCCGAGTCGGCGAGAAGGCGGAAAACGTAGGAATAAGCTTCGCTGGTGCTTGTGGTCAGGAAGATCTGCCCCGGATCAAGCGCGATCCCGCGCTCGGCGTAATAGCTTGCCACCGCCTGGCGCGCGGGGAGCAAACCGCGGGGGTCGGGCTCGTAAGAAAGGGCCTGGGGATTTGCGAGTGCCTCGAGGATTGCCTGCGTATCGAAAGCAAACCCGCAGCGCGTGGGGTTCGATTCGGTCAGGTCAAGAAGAGGAAGCCCCCTATGCCGCAGTTCTTCAATCGCTCTCGAGAGCCGATTCAGAGTGAGTGGCCAATTGGTACGGGATGCAAACATGGCATTAAGGACAGTGGTCAGTTGTCCGCACGTAGCGCAGACCTGCTTTTTAGGTCTGCGGCTTTTCAGATCGTATAGAAACAGCGGCCAGAACCGCGACATGCCGGCAATTTCTCTGGCCCTGCGCCCGTGGGCAGGACCGAACGTCGACAGGCCAAAAGCCGCAGACCTAAAAAACAGGTCTGCGCTACCCCCTCGCTTCAGACATTGACCGATTTCAATACCCTGAACAATCCCTCCAGGCACTCGCGCGTGCTTTCCACCTTATTCCCATCGGGGCGCGAGTAGGCGGTCTCCAAAGACATCGTCCCATCATAACCGTCGTTGCGCAAGGCTGCGAACTGCCCGCGGAAATCGATCAAACCTTCACCCACAGGAACGTACTGAAGCTTTCCTGTGGCGGGGTCTTTCTTTACATCCTTGATGTGCATATGGAGGAAAAGTCCGCGGACTTGGCGATACCCATCGGGGTAGGGAACCTCGCCGAGGCTGACTGCGTTGCAAGGGTCCCACATGCCTCGCAAGTAGGGCGAATTGATTTCCCGAAGCATCCGGCCCAGCTCTTTCCCAGTCCCAATGTTGCATTCGTGCTCATTTTCAAGGAGCAAAGTGATCTTGTTTTGAGCTGCAAGCGCGGCTGCTTTGGCCAGGCGCTCGCGGACGTAGGGGAAAGCCTTATCCGGTTCCTCCACTCTCCAATAACTGAAGACTCTCACCTTTGAAGTGCCGAAGAATCGGGCGAGCTTGAACACCCCGCGCAGCAGACTCTCTGTGTCCTTATCCGTCAGGTCAGCGACCATGAAAGTGTCACTTAAATTGGGGTGCGGAGAAGGCATCCCGGGCAAGTGATATTTGAAAATCGGCGAAGCAATCTCCGAGACCTTCAAGCGATGCCGTTCGATCAACTGTTTGGCGCGGTCCAACTCCTCCTGGGAAAGCTTTACCACGTTCTTCTGCCAGAGGTCTCGCAGCTCGCAATAGGCCAGAGATTGGCTTGAAATGAAGTCCAGAGCCTTCTTGAAGTCCTCCGTCAGCTCGTCCGTGATGATGCCGAGTTTGGATGTGAATAATTCTTTCGCCCGTCCCACGGGGGTAAACATCAGTTCAAAACCTGACCCGAGCAGCGCCGATAGGGAAAGAAAGCTCCTGCGTGTCAAAGTCCAAGCCATGAGGGAACCCTCCATTCTTCTATTGGACCAGGCGCGTGAGCTCCAGGAACGTAACCTTCTGCTGCGCCTCGGTGGTGGCTAGAGGGGAGTAATAATAGTAGAGGCTGGCCTTCACTCGCGTCTGAGTTCCCCGCGGTATTGGGAAGGAGAACGTCTCGGTCTTGGTCTCGCTGGGCGCCAGGCGCGTGTCCGTCACGACCCGGGCGCCCTTGATGAATACTAGATCCTCACGATTCAGGATGGCGCCACTTCGGTCTGCCACAGTGCGGCGGTAGATCCGTTGCTCGCTGAAATGACGACCGGCCAAGGAATCGGCGTCGAGTTCCAGTATCAGTTGACGCAATGATGACCCCGTGGGCACGTAGTGTCCCGCACCACGATTGGTCAGCTTGACGACAACCCGTAGCTGGTCACCTTCTCTGGTGGTGGAGAGGTCAGCTTTGATGGCCTTGTTCAATTGCTGGATGGAATGGCCGCCAGGAATCTCGTGGAGATTGAGCGTCAGCATTGCCGATCGTTTAACCCGGGGATCGACCACATCTCCCGCGATGCGGTACATATGGCATGTTTGGCACCCTATTTCGCTTTTTCCGTAGGTGCTGTTCTTCCACTCGGAGTACGTCGCCAGGACCGGAAAGCCTTGCGAGTTCGAGTATTCGTGGCAGGTGATGCAGGCCAGCGAAGAGGTATGCAGCGGCGAGAAGCGCGTCCCGTGAGCGGGCGAAGACAAGTCTTTGGAGGGCCCGCTTTTCACCAGCGTGAACTCTACTTTGGCCTTCGGGTTGCCGCCAGTTGTCGTAACCTCCTGGATGGAATGACAGTAGTCGCAGGTGACTCCTTCCCAGCTCACCTTTCTGCTCAGTTCAAGATCTCCCGTCAGAACAGCTACTGGGGCGTGACAGGCGAGGCAGTTCTTGCGGGCCTGGACACCGAAATCCGCCTCGGCTAGCTTCAGAGCATCCTGAAAGAGCCGACTCTCCATCGCGGTTGCATGGGCCGATCTCTTCCAACCGTCATAGATGGCGCGGTGGCAGTCGCCGCACAGCTCTGCGCTGCTTGGCGGTTTCAGATCAGCGGCCATGGCTGTCGTGCAGAAAAACACGAGCAAAGCGCACGTTTCTCTGCGCATTGGTCACCTCCCGGTGAGTGGACTTCATGGGTATCATAGAACATTTCCAGCAACCTTAGCGGCGGCTTGTCAGGAGGCGGAGGCCAATCCAGGGTGGCCGGGTCGATAGCAGAAGACCGGCGCCGCCTTTCGCTTGTTTCCCCCTACGGCAAGGAGCGGCGTTGTCCACAGGGTTGTGAGGATGGCTACATATTTAAGGCCAATTGCATTTGACTTCCGCAACCTGGGTCTCATGGTTTCACCATCAATCCAGATTGTATCGGGAGATTCGGCGTGCGCTGGGATAGCGGCTCCGCCGGCGGCTGTAGTTGGCTTTTGATCTTTGTTCCCTTTTGCTCTTCAATAGCCCGGTGGCACGCGTCGCAGACGTCCCCGCCCCCTTTTGCCGAAACGAGGAGGTTCTGTAGCGTCGACGCATGAGGGGCGTGGCAACTCAGGCACGACATCCTTTCTCCCCTGTGCAGCGGATCCGCTGCTTCGGCAACTGGATGAGTCGCCCGGGGGTGTCCGAAACGCAGGGTGGGATCAAGCTTAATCTTCGGAATTGCTTCGAAATCGGCCTTTGAGATTTTTTGTAAGCTGAAGAGGGTTACCGCATCCGCCGTGCCGCGTTTAGGCGCGTGGCACTCAAGGCAGAGCGAATTCCCCGCAGCCCGTGTCTGTGCCTTGAATTCCGAGGAATGTGGATCATGGCAGGTAAGGCATTGGCCGTTCTTATAGGGACCGTGAAGCACGGGGTCTTTCCTGGTCTCATGACACTTGGCACACAGGGCGCCTCCGGTAGCGACCAAGGTGATCGTTGTTTTGTTCTTTTCAGAGATGGCTTGATGGCAGTTCTCACAACCCATCCCAACCGCCGAGTGGACGAACTTGCCTTCTTTCTTCTCAGGATGGCAGGTTAAGCATGTCTGAGACTTGATGTCCTTTGGTTCAATGAAGGGATGCTCGATAGGTTCTTCAGCACAGACTTGAAAAGGTGGTAGGAGAAAGATAGCTAAGAGCAACAAATGGAGGGTCAGGTTGACCTTCTGAGGGTTTACTGACCGTTTTGCCGATGCTAATGATGTTGCCACGAGGGTCAAGAGCCTCCGACCTCCTATTGGACAGCAAAGATGTCTCCATTGTTAGTTTCTTCCAACCTGCGACTCTAGAGGTAAGTTAATGTGAACGAACTTGTTACGAGCATTAAGGTAAGGCCTCGCCTCTTTACTTGTCTTAAGCAGAATGAAATCGCCCCCGATCACTTCCTTGTTCAGCAAACCTGGCTCCAACACTCATTAGTGCGACTACTGCCAGACACAAAAGTAATGTGCGTGGTCACGTTGGTCTGCGTCCATGTGTCTCGCTTCGTAACAAAGATCACCGGAATGAGCAGCCTGTCCAACTTGGTTTCAACGGGCATTTCCGCAAGGGCCACCTGCCACCCTCGCGCCGATCCTGACAGATTCGGGAGCGCGGGATCCGGGGAGGGAATGGTCGATCCCCTGCCCGGAGACCAACAGTCTAGAACTGGTATTCGATTGTGGCCGACATGACGTTGACCCGGTATGAAGGCTGATCCACGCCCATGAAGATGTACCTGGCCGCCGAGGGATCGCCGACGACGAAACCCGGATAGAAGGAGCTGGGCTGCGGTATTCCAACGTTCGCAGTCGCACTGGGACAGCCCGTGACCGGTGCCGCCGTTGTGCCTATGCAACCCATGTAGGGAGTCATGGCGGAAGTCTGGTAGTCCCTGTTGTCGAACTGCTGGAAACGGTACTCCAGCTTCGGCATGATATTCTTCGTGAGCTTGTACTTCAAGACGATCCCGAGTTCGTGAATTCGGGTGGTCGTCTCCGGGTAGTCCTGGGGTGCGCTGGTGCCGGTAAGGACGAACTTGTCGGGGCCGGTAGTGATGGTCGGATCGCCAAGCGCGCTCGAAAAGACATTGCCCTTCCCTGCCGCCAGAGAGTAGTAGGTCGTCAGGTAGACCTTCTTCCCAAGATACAGATCCACGCCCGCAGCGTAGGTGTCAAATATGTCGTGGTACGTACTTTCCCAGTCATTATTGGCGGTGTCGCAGCCCAAGCAAGTCAGAATTGTCTGTTCACCCGAAGTCGGCGTGCGGTTCCGCGAGATCATTCTCTTGTAGTACCTCTCGTGCGTATATTCGGCAAACAGTGACACCTCCGTCGAAAGCGCGTAGCTCGCATCGAAGGTGAAGATGTACGAGAGGTCCTTCAACGCCCCATAGAGGTAGTAGGGTGCCGTGGTCGCCGCGGCGCCCGTGAGGAAGTTAAGTGGCGTGGGGCTATTGGTGCCACCGGGCCGGTTGCTGTTGGTTTGGATAGTCTGGAAGCCCCCGTCGAAGCTGAACTTCTGCACGTCGTACTCCACCGACGCATCGGCACGGTCCAGCAGCCTGGCAGCCTCGTCGAATCTGCGATGACAACGCTGGTCGGCAGTGAAAACCACGCTAACGGAGGTGCAGCTTACCGGGAGACTCGTCGTGGGGTCGCTGGCGTCCACGTCCTGGTACGCGCTCGGCGTCCGATCTTGGTGACGGTAGGCAAGCCGGAAGAGCAGGTCCTTGTGTACGCTCAGGTCGAGAGCAGAGATGAACGAGTGCTCGACCGAGTGCTCCACGTCGCGATACGAACGGTCAAAGAATTCACCTTCGTAACCGGCCTTCAGGGAGCTCTTCTTGCCGAAGAACCAGTTGGCGGTCAGTTCGAGGTTTTTCTTGTTGTAGCCGAAAGGTTTGTTTTCCGTGGGGCTGGTTACGTCGGGGACACCGACGTCACCCGCCGAAGGCGTGAAGTCGTGCACTGGCGTGTTGTTGTTATAGTCGTAGTGGCGGTAGGCCGCCTTCAACTGGAATTTCTTCCAGGGTAAGGTGGTGAGCGTGTAGTTCATGGCCAGAGTTTGCTTGCTGCCGTCCAGACTCGGAGCTGGCAGTACCCCAAGCGAAGAGCAGGGCTGCGAACCGGTGCCGCAGGTATTGATCGCACTGTTAGTGGTATAGGGTAGGAAGGGGTCGTTTTGGCCTAGCCAGCCCGGGTTAACGCTGGCCATCAGGCGCAGGTACTTGCTCAGGTCGAACGCACCCGCAAAGTTCAAGTAGTTCGCGTGGTTATTGGGATACAGGGCCATGCGCCCGGTAAGGGGGTCGTTTGCGTCCTCGGAAGTGGCGCGGAACGGGTTGTCAAACACCAACTGACTGATGTTACTTTCGAAGAACGATCCCAGATAGCCGAGTTGCACGCCCCAGTCGTTCTTGCCGTACTCGGTGCCCACCTTGACCGTGTTGTTGAAGTAGTCGATGGGTTCCGGCAGCTCGGCGCCAGCGCCGGCGGTAGCACTTGCGCTCGGGCTGGAGTTAAGGAGCGCCCCGATCGGCCGGCTGCCGACCTCGTTCTCCCGCGAGAACATGCCCGAGATATTCCAGTCCGGGGTGACGTAATAGCTGACCGTTCCGGTTCCGGCCTTGCGCAAGATCGACGGAGTAATGAACTGCTCGCTACAGGACGGTGGCTGTGTTGCCGGGGGTATTGCTGAACCACACAGCACCTGAGTAACCATGAAATACGGCAGAGTCTTGGCAGGCGTGGCGCTTGACGATTGGGCTTGCAAGGTGGTCTTCAGCGCAAAAGGCAGGGTAAACACGCCCGGGCTGGTTTGGGTGTAGAGCGTGCGAGCGGTATTGGTGTAAATGTGCGGTATCTCGTCGTAGCGGAACTGGACCTTGAACTTGCCGTATTGGCCGAAGGTGGCCAGATAGCTTTGGTCCTTGTAGAAGGTGCTCTGCGACTGCAGGTTCACATAGTTCTTCGAGCCGAGGATGTCGTCAGAATTCATGTAGAACCTGCGGATGAAAAAGCCGCTCCTGGTGTCGCCATATTCGTTGAATTTCGAAGTGATCACGTCAGGGCTAAACGGAAGATCCGGGCGCCCATACACATCGCCCCAGACATGCCGGACTCCAAACTCGACGCTCCCCTGCAATGGCGGTGCGGGCGGTGCGGGCTGTTCCTGGCTGTACAGCAGACTCGGGACGAGCAGGAACGCGAGCAGTACCAGTGTCGTAGGCTGTCTCACCAATTTCATTGCTCTCTCCTTACCTAGCGCAGGAACGTGTTCCCGGAGGGATGGTTCGATCCGTGGATCCTTGAATGGCAGTTCGTGCAACCCCGGTTGAAATCCCGGATGGCGTTGAGGAGTGTCGGGGTAGTTGGGTGACGACTGCTGTCGTGGCAGCTATCGCAAACGCGAGGCATGCGCACCTTCAGCAACTGCGGGTTGTTGGTGCCGTGCGCCTCATGGCAATTGGCGCAGTTTTCCATCACCGGCGGGTGCTCCCACAGGAAAGGACCACGGCGCTCGGTATGGCAGGAGAGGCAGTTCTCGTTGATCGTGCTCTGAATGAGCTGCTTCGGGTTGGGAGTGCCGTGCGGGTTGTGACAGCTCGTGCAAGTCACCTTGCCTTCGCGATACGGCATGTGCGAGGAGCGCTGCAACTGCGCGCGGCGCATCTGGTGACACTGCAGACAGAGTTCCGGCTGCGACTTCTTGACCCCCCTGTTCTCGGTCGGCGGGGCGCTGTAGCGGGTGTCGGACGAGAGCGAGACCTGCAGCTCCTGCTTCACCTGGTGGCAGTCCGCGCAGGCCATCCCGCGCGATTCGTGCGGGCTGGCCTTCCAGAACAGCCGGTTGCCGCGTGAATGGCACGCTAAGCAAGCGGCGTTTTGCTCTTCGATCGAGTTGTTGGAATCCTTGCCGAAGCGGAGGGGGATGGTGTCCTTGCCGCCGCCAGCTTCGACGTGAGCTTTGCCGGGCCCGTGACAGGATTCGCAACCAAGCCTTTCTAATCCAGTCTGGGGATGGGCGTAGATCTTCCCCATGACCGTGTTCTTGAAACGCCTCTCCTGATCCTTGTGACAGCCCACGCAAGTTTCTGTCCCGACGTAGTCTCCGTCCCCCTTCGCCGGTGGTTGCGCTTTCGCGCTCTGTGCCGCGGCCGCGTTTTTATCCTGATCATCAGTCCGCAGGGTCGCGCTCAGCAGGAAAAGCCCGGAGGGAGCCAGAACAGCAGAAACGGGCTTCCAGGCTGGCTCCAGTATGGCCGCATCGCCAGCGTTCCCCTGGGTTGACGCCCTCCAAGAGACAGGCGAGGTTTCATGTGCGACTGGCTGCTTTTGGCCTACGGCAGGACTTATTCCGAAAACAGATACCATGGATAAGATGCCGAGCCAAGTCCATCCTCTGCGCGCAAGGCTAGGTTCTGTCATAGGACTATTTCTCCACTTCTGAGACTTGACCCTCGGAGGATCAAATTACGGTCGTTGCGACCACAAACCATGTGCCAACATTCCTGGCTTAATGGCACTTCCAAAAGGGCAGGAAAAATCGCCAAGGCTCCACGTAGACCTCGGGTTCTCCCTAAATGATCTTTTGTAAGAATACGGACATGAAATCAGTTGAATTGGTCTCTTACTTTAGCATTTCACTGTTGATTTCATAAACAGCACATAGGTGTTGAGTTTCTCAACGAAGATACCCATTGCGTCCCCAGATTAGGAGACAGGGCTGGAATACTTAGCAAAAAGGATGCCAGTCGACATGAAATCTCTCTCAACCAAAGCCAACGTGGTATTACGGGTTTTCTGAAAAGGGTCTATGTGTACACGCTTTCTCGACACGGCGTGGAATTACGCAACACCAGTCTATTTGTCGCGATTAACTCGGTGAATTTGCGCAACTTGACCGCCCTCCCCTTACTGGGGATGGTCACTTCTGAAATTGAGATAGACCGGAATTTCTGATTTCAACTCTATCCCTGCGCAAAACCATGCGCCTGCTACCCCTCGCGCGTCAAGTTCAGATCGACATAGCCGCCCTCGGGTCCCATCGCGGCTCGTTTCGCAGTTTGGCTGACTTTTTCCCTCCTCCCGCCTGCCTCGCCGCTGACACCTGTACCCGTGGATCACTTCCCTTGAAGGTGTTACAGGCAGTGTCAGAGCCGGGTTGTTGAAATCTCCTACAGGGCCGTGTGGATTAACGCAACAGGGGCAAATAGTCCCCGCTCTCAATGGTGATTATTGCGCTATTCCTCGTAACAGGGAGAGAGCCCGTGAGAATTTTTCCTGATTGGATCAAAGGGCTGTAGCTTAACACCCAACCGGGCAAGCGGCAACATTTCTTGTTCGCCGAGGAGTGCGAGTCATGGCAAGAGGTGGCAACCCCGGTCCGATCCGGGCGCTGTCTCTAGCCTGCTCAGATCTCGGTCCAAAGGGGCATAAACGACCACCAATTGCCGTCTTTCACGTGACCAAGAATTGCTGCCGCTCCGCCCACGATCGGTAGCAATAAGCCAATGTGACAGGGAGGGCGGCCGTTGGAATCCCTCTTGCTTGCAGGTCGTTGTCGGAGTAGAATAGCAGTTGAGGATTAATCTTGAGGTACTTGACGTACATTTTGCTCGGTGTGTTGTTACTGCAGTTCTCGGGTCTACGTGAAGTCTGTTTCTCTCGGCCATGCGCGAGCCACGACTGCTGCCCCGCCCC